>Ga0070698_100000628_pt1 | contig 38055 bp, 29 predicted proteins | sample KBSK1502metaG_FD_65477 | JGI IMG/M metagenome (GOLD analysis project Ga0070698, IMG submission 65477) | Corn, switchgrass and miscanthus rhizosphere microbial communities from Kellogg Biological Station, Michigan, USA - KBS K1-50-2 metaG | ecosystem: Host-associated > Plants > Roots >... | reverse complement strand
AAAGAGGACCTTGATAACCAACATCATTGAGGGCACGGATGATCTCTTCGAAGTTAACTGACCCGCGTCCGAGGGAGCGGAAATCCCATGACCGGCGGTGATCACCGAAATTCAGATGACCGCCAAAGACACCTGCTTCGGTGCGGCTTAGGGATGAGTACGCATCCTTCATATGGACGTGATAGATTCGTTCTCCAAACTTGCGGATGAAGCTGACGTAGTCCACGTTTTGGTAAACGAAGTGGCTTGGGTCGTAATTGAACCCGAAAGCTTTCCGTCCGCCGATTGCTTTCACTGCCGCTTCGGCGCTGGCAACATCGAAGGCGATTTCGGTGGGGTGAGCTTCAAGAGCAAACTTCACACCCACTTCATCGAATACATCAAGGATGGGATTCCACATATCCGCAAAATGCCTATATCCTTTTTCGACCAGGTCAGCCGGGTTGGGCGGGAAGGAATAGAGATATGCCCAAATGGATGAGCCGGTAAAACCAGGCACCACTTTGACGCCCAGTTTTGCGGCGGCGCTAGCGGTGTTCTTCATCTCCTCGGAAGCGCGCTGACGTACACCATCTTCCTTGCCATCGCCCCAAATTTTTGGTGAGAGGATGCTTTTGTGCCGTTCATCAATGCGATCACACACCGCCTGCCCCACAAGATGATTACTGATGGCAAACACTTTGAGTCCATGTTTTTCAAGAATGTCATGGCGTGAACGAATGTAGGCATCATCACTGAGGGCTTTGTCCACTTCAAAGTGATCGCCCCAACAGGCGAGCTCGACACCATCATAGCCGAATGCTTTTGCTTTGGCACAAAGGGCGTCCAGGGTCAGGTCAGCCCATTGGCCGGTAAAGAGAGTGACAGGTCGGGACATAGGATACTCCTTATAGGGATTCGAGAATTGTAATTTTCAGAAACCCATGGGTTTCAAATTTCTACGAAAATAATTTTTTCAAAAACATCAACCCATTCTCTGCCAACGTGTCCTGGGTTGGTGCGAAACTGCGCCAAATGGCAGCTGCGCGTGCGATGGATTTGACTTTTGAAGTAAAGGATTCGATGACAAGCGGTCCATCGTAATGAATATCTTTGAGGGCTTGAGCCACCTCGTTCCAAGCCACGTTCCCGCTTCCGGGTGCGCCGCGGTCATTTTCGCAGGTGTGAACGTGTTTCAAGCGGGAGCCGGTGGCACGGATGGCGTCGCCCAATGATTTCTCTTCGATATTCATATGGAATGTATCGAGCATGATCTGGCAGGCGGGGTGGGCGACTCGGTCAATCACTTCGATGGCTTGCGCCGCCAAATTAATGAAGCTGGTCTCAAAGCGATTGAGTGGTTCAAGGCACAAGACTACGCCATGATCACCGGCATATTCCGCCAGCGAACGGAGTTGGGATACGAGCAAATCAGTGTCCCGTGCCCGTTCTTCAGTAGTAGATTGCCAGGTGCGCCCTACAGCAGAATAGATGGGACCAACCAGATTGGTCGCGCCCAATTTTTGAGTGGCGAGAACCGCTCCTCGAATATAGTCCATTCCATTTTGGCGAATGGATTCGTCCGGGTGAATCAAATCCCGATCGGGTCCCATCGCGGCGCAAGCGCTTACGCCCAAGCCATTTTCACGAATGATCGCCGCACCTTGGACGGGATCAAGATCATCCAAACTTTCGAGCGGGACTTCGATCCAGTCGAAGCCCATCCCAGCCACAAGTGGGGCAAGTTTTGCGAGTTCCACATTGGTCAAAGGCGAGGTCCAAACCCAGGTGTTTACTCCGAATTTCATATTGAACTCTCTTCTTTTGACCTCTTGCACAAGTAACATTACTAAGCCACAGAGTTCACAGACAGCTTTGAGAAAAACTCATTTTCTCTGTGGTCTCTGTGGCAAAGACAATTTTCGCAAGAGGTCTTTTATACGGTAGGATTGAAGCGTTCTCCGTTCAGCCCAAAATAGTGGATATGTTCAAATGCGATATTGAACTTTATAACATCGCCGATTCGGTTTGCCGTCATTCCCGGAACAAGGCTGAGCAGGTTCCGCTGACCCGACTGAATATGGAGGATCGTTTCAGCGCCAAGCGGTTCGGTCAGGATGACTTGACCGGCAAATTTTCCATTTGGATCAGGTTTAATATTTTCGGGGCGAATACCCATCAGAAATTCCGAGGGTAGTTTGCTACCGTCAACAACAGGCATACGAAGTTCGCTATCGCTGATGAAGACGGTACCATCCTCCCGCCGGGCGTTATAAATATTAATACGGGGCGTACCTACCAACTGGCCAATAAAAGTTGACGCAGGTCTGTCATAGATGTCTTCAGGTGTTCCAACCTGCATGATTTTCCCTTCGTTCAAAATGGCAATCCGGTCAGCCATGGTAAGCGCTTCAATCTGATCATGAGTCACGAACAACGTCGTACTCGCCTGGGTTTTCTGCAAGTGCTGTAATTCAATCCGTAATGCTTCACGCAACTTCGCATCCAGGTTGGAAAGCGGTTCGTCCATCAGGAAGATGCGCGGCGAACGAACAATAGCCCGCCCAATGGAGACACGTTGCATTTCGCCGCCTGAGAGATGCGCCGTCTTGCGCTTAAGCAGGTGGGGAATGCGTAATTTCTCGGCGGTCTCTTCCACTTTTTTTCGAATCTCCTCTTCCGATGTGCGCCGCAAAGGGGAACGCAGCGGAAAAGCGAGGTTGTCATAGACGGACATGGTTGGGTAAAGTGAGTATTGTTGGAAAACGAGCGCAACGTCTCGATCGGAGGGTGGCAGGTCGTCTATGGGTTGACCGTCAAAGAGGACAGTGCCCCCATCCTGTTGTCCCAAACCGGCAATCACACGCAACGTGGTTGTTTTTCCCGCACCGGTAGGACCTAACAGTACAAAAAATTCTCCGTCTTTGATATCAAAGGAAATATCATCCAGCGCTGTTACGCCCGGAAAGTTTTTACTGATGTGCTGGAGTTCCACGTGACTCATTGGGTCACCTCTGGCTGAATGGCCGCTTCGGTCTTGGGATTGAAAAAGCGTACCATTTTTGGATTGATGTCAAAATGAACCAGGGTATCAATAGGATATGGAATCAACCGGTCCGTACGGATGTGGATGATTTCATTCTCGTTGATCGTCAGGTGAAGCACTGCCGACGAACCCTGCATCTCGCTGGCATAAACTTTTCCAACCAAGTTTCCATGATCGTTGATCTGAGCCGCCTCGGGACGAAAACCGACGATGATCTCGCTCGTGCCGCCCAGCGCTTTTTTCAACGTGTTTTGCCAATCTTGCGGCACGGCATAACGGTTATCCAAACCTGCCATTTGAATCACCCCATCGGCATATTTGCCAGCGATCAGGTTCATGCCTGGACTACCGATAAAGCGCGCTACGAACAGATTGGATGGGTCATAGTAGACCCCCGCCGGGGTGCCAATTTGCTGGATCGTTGCTTCAGACATGACTACAATGCGGTCGCCCATCGCCATGGCTTCAATCTGGTCATGGGTAACGTAGACCGTGGTGGCATGTTGAAGCACATGCAGGCGTTTGATTTCGGATCGCATCGACTCGCGGAAGTCGGCGTCAAGCGCCCCCAGAGGTTCATCCATTAAGAAAGCTGCTGGACGGCGCACCAGGGCACGCGCCAATGCCACGCGTTGTTGATCACCACCGCTTAACTGGCCGGGATGCGCATTAAGCAAATGCTCGATCCGCAGTAATTTCGCAACCTCGTTGACGCGCTTATCAACCGTCTCACGCGATTCACCTTGAGCCTGGAGCGGGAAAGCAATGTTTCTCCAGGCTGTCAGATGTGGGTAGAGTGCATAGAATTGAAAGACAAAAGCGATATCCCGTTCACTGGGATGTAGCCAGGTTACGTTACGCCCATTAAGCCAAATCGTCCCACCCGAGACGGTCTCCAATCCTGAGATCATGCGCAATGTAGTGGTTTTACCGCATCCGGACGGTCCAAGCAAAACAATAAACTCTCCATCCTGAATGGTTAGATCCAGCGCCTTGACTGCGTGGAGATCGCCAAATTTCTTTTCGACTTGCCGGAGTTCAATCGTGGACATAATCGGTTTCCATTTTTATTTGATGATTTACTTGCGAACCGCGCCGAAGGTAACGCCGCGCAGCAGGTAATCCCGCAGTGTGAATGTGACGATTGCCACAGGGATCAGGAAACCCAGGCTCCCGGCGGCAATTGCCGACCATTCCAAGCCGCCGCTTCCGAGCATGGTGGCGATACTGGGCGGGGCAGTGCGGGCTCTCTCACTGGTAAGCATGAGCGCAAAGGCATACTCATTCCAGGCAAAGATCAGACAAAAGACCGTCGTCGCTGCAATACCGGTGACTGCCTGGGGCAGGACGATCCGGAAAAAGGCTTGCAGGCGGGTATAGCCGTCCACAAGGGCAGCCTCTTCATACTCGACCGGAATCTCATCGATGAAACCTTTAAGTAACCAGACCGAAAATGAAAGATTAAAAACAGTATAGAGAATAATCAATCCAATATATGTATCGTTCCATCCCAGCTGTTTATATAACAGGAAAAGTGGAATGGTCACAACCACGCCAGGTAACATGCGGGTACTTAAAATAAAGAACAACAGGTCGTCTTTCCCTGCAATTTTAAAACGGCTGAAGGCATAGGCGGCAAACAGTCCCAATATTACCGAAAGGACAGTGGAAGTCCCGGCAATGATCACTGAGTTTTTCAAGCGGCCCACATAATCACTGGGTCCGTTTATTTGCTGACCTGTACTGAGCGCAAGCTGTTGCCAATAGTCTAATTGACCGGGATTGGCTTGCGCGATCGCCAAGTTGGCCGGGGAAAGCACGGAACGATCCGTAAACAGGTAAAGAAAACCCTCCAGAGTGGGATGGAAGAATACCTTGGGAGGGGGCGTGACGATATCGGCGCGAGATTTGAAGGCGGTCATGATCATGACCAGGACCGGGACCAGCATGATGAAGGTCACAATCACAGTAAGGATCACCCGGAACGATTTTCCCAATTTAGCACGCGGGTGTACCCTGTCAACACGAGTTGATTCGACGACAGGAATACGGGGGCCAGTTTCTTCAAAGGAAGCCATGGGATTAACCCTCCCCTTTGCTTTGATTGAGGTACTTGATATACAGGTTGCTAATAGCAATAATGATGATCAGGATAATGTATGCCAGCGCACTTCCCAGACCAGTGCGGAATTGTCCCAAGAAGGCTATCCGGTACAGGTCGACTGAAATGAGCTCAGTCTGGACACCCGGTCCGCCTCCGGTCATGCCCATCACCAGATCGAACGATTTAAACGCCTCGATGGTGCGGAATAGAATCGCGATCAATAATAAGGGCGCAACCTGCGGCAGGGTAATGCGCCAGAATTGGAACCATGAACTGGCCCGGTCTACAGCCGCGGCTTCGTACAGGTAGTCGGGAATTGCCTTCAAGCCGGAAAGGACCAACAACATTACGAATGGCGCCCACATCCATACATCCACGATTACTACCGCGAAGAGGGCTAGACCAGTCATCGGTTGACCAGCAAAACGGCTGGCCAGCCAGTCGGGAGCTTGGGACGGGTTGCCAAAGCCGAGCAGGAAATTGAAAAAGCCGAAGGTGGGGTTATACATCAGTTTCCAAAACAGGCCGACCACCACCGGCGAGATCATCATCGGAATCAGAATCAGTGTGGTCAGGACGCCACCGCCCTTGAATTTTTCACGCACCAGCATGGCAAGCCCAAACCCCACCAGGGTCTGCAGGCTGACTGACATTAGGGCATAACGACCTGTGGTGGCAAAGTATTCCCATAATTGCTTATCATTTAGAATATTACTGAAATTTTGAAAACCCACCCATACCGGCGCCTGGCGTGCAATTGCGGAGTAATTGGTGAAGCCAAGATACAGACTGTAAAACAAAGGGAAGACGTTCATTGCGATCAGGAGGATTAACGTTGGCCAAATGAATAGGTTGACAATTGCCCGGTTGCTGAGGTGACCCTGGTGAACTTTGGTGCTTGGACCTCTAAATTGGGATTCACTTGCGGACATAATCCTGCCTCTTTCTTGGCACGTTTGTCTGGTTGGGGAGGCGGCGACTCGCCGCCTCCCCAATAGATTAGGTAAAAAGGTTTACTTTACAACACTGGCTACTTGATAACACCATCAGCCTTCAACGAAGCCGTGTGCTCGGCTGCGATTGCATCCATAGCTTCTTTCGCCGTTCCCGTCCCTCCAACCACAAAAGCACTTAGGTGATTCTGGGTACTGGTAAGAAGGGTGGCATATGTCGGGATGTTCCAGAAGTCCTGAACAAAGGTCATGGTCTCAGAAAAGGCTGGGTTGTATGGGGTCGCCGTCATGAACGCATCGGTCTTGAGAACGTTGGAGTTGCAGGTGTAGCCACCAAGAGCGGCCCATTGTGCCTGAATCTTCTCCTGTGCGAACCACTTGATGAAATCAAGCGATGCCTGCTGGCGTTCTGGGCTGACGAAGGAGATTACGCTTACACCCTGACCACCGAGAGCCGCAGCGCGTTTCCCGGTTGGGCCGGCTGGATTAGCGAAGAAGCCGGTGACATCCGCGAAAGGATTCGTGCTCTTATTGGCCAGCGCGGGGAAGAAGGCGAAGTAGTTCATAATCATCGCCGCCTGTCCGCCTATCATCGCATCATTGGTTTCCGTGAAGAATGCATTATTCAGACCAGGCACCTGGCAACAATCATATAGGTCGCGATAAAACTGCAAAGCGTCAACGGATGCCTGTGAGTTGACGACACCATCAACAGTGTTGTCTGGAGCCTGCCACTTGCCGCCATACGAGAACATCACATTCTCGACACCCATGGTAATGGCATCATAATCTTTCTGAGTGTAGATTGCCACGCCGTACATTTTCTTGTCAGGCTGGGTGAAGAACTTGGCGATGTCCATTAATTGAGCCCAAGTCGTAGGTACAGCTAGATCATAGCCATACTTGGCTTTGAAGGCATCTTTATTGGCAGGATCCTCAAAGAGATCTTTGCGATATGCCCAGCCATCGGCATCGCCTTCGGTCGGGAAGGCGTAATACTTGCCAGAACCGCTCGGGTATTCGCCGTAGTACTGCAATGTGGCCGGAGTGACGGACTTGTCGATCCCGTTGCTCTTCATGAAATCGGTCATGTCAACATAATATCCTGCGGTTACGCCCTGGCCGAGCCACTGGCTGTCACCAACCACCATATCCCACTCGGTGCCGCCAGCAGCCATTGCAACATTGAACCGATCACCAAATGAACCCCAGGGCTCCTGCACCACGGTCACTTTGATACCCGTTTCCTTCTCGTACATAGCGCCGATCTGTTGGAGGTAGTCAGCCGGGGACCACTGCGCCCACAGGATCTTCAGTTCCTTGACATTCGAAACGGCAGGCGCTTGTGTGGCTGCAGGGGCGCAGGCACCCAGCACCAACACCATCAGCATTAAGGTGTATAGTAGGGATTTCTTGTTTAGCATGGTTTCTCCTGATTTGTTGTTAATTGAACGAAGGATGGAACAGACTGAAGCGATTTCGGGCATTGTTAAAGGTGGCACCTCCTTTTCATAGAACTCATTTATCTACCATGAAGATGTGTGGAAACGTCACAGCGATTGCACCGGCTACTCCAGCCATTTCGCCTAGCTGAGAATATTCAATGTGCAAATCACGCGTAGAAAGAGGGTTGGCACGTTGCAAAACAGCTTGTCGAATCGAAGAAAGCAGAGTGAAGCTGATTTTGCTCACTCCTCCGCCAATGTAAATTACTTCGGGATTAAAAAACTCAACCAACCCTGCCAGAACGGACCCAATGAGTCGCCCGCTATCGCGAATGATTTCAATGGCGGCTGTATCTCCGCTTGCCGCCGCTTCACCCACGTCAAGCGCAGATATCTTCCCCTCAGTTTCTTCTAACCTCATCGCGAGAAAACGACTCTTCCCTGTGTCTGCAACTTCTTTGCCGCGTTGGGCAATAGCCGGTCCAGCGGCCATGGCTTCCAGGCATCCCCGATTCCCGCAGTGGCATATTGTCCCGTTGTGGTCAGCCTCGATATGCCCAATATTCCCCGCCACCCCACTTGCGCCCCGGTAAATTTCCCCACTCGCTATGATACCGGACCCAATCCCCGTACCAATTTTAACCCATATAAAATTGTTCAAACCCTTCGCGCCACCTGTGTGCAACTCACCGAGCGCCATAATATTCACATCGTTATCTACGACAACAGTTGCATTTGAAAAAACTTGATTAACATATTTCTTGATGGGAAAGTTTTCCCAGGTAGGCATCAAAGGCGGCGCAATCAGAATTCCTTTTGCAAATTCAACTGGACCAGGCACACCAACACCTACTGCCACAACCTGATCTGGAGCGCCTCCTTGCCGTTCAAGCATTTGCTGAATCACTTCAGCACAACGTCCTAAAACCACCTCAGCATCATTTCGCACATCGGCTGGTTCCGAACAATGTTCAAGAATGTCCCCACGGAAGTTTGCCAGTGCAAGATCAATGCTGGTTGCGCCAACATCATATCCCACAATAAAACCGTAATCACCATTAATACTTAAAATTAAAGGGCGCCTCCCGCCTTGAGAAGTGCCCTCGCCAACTTCTTTTAAAATGCCAGACTCCATTAAATCATTGATGAAGCCCGTCATGCTTGCACGAGAATATCCCATCATCTTCGCAAGCTCGCTTCGTGATAATTGACCAGCCACTCGCAAATGCTGGACAATTTGGGTTTCAACGCGGCTGAGAGTTGGTTGAGGTTTCATTAAGTAGCAAATAGTTCTCGAAATAGTTTCGGCATTTTACAACTTGTTTCAAGTTTTGAAGAAAGCTGGAAACATTTTATGAGATTAATTTTACTTTGTCAAGCATGATTTTTCCTTTGTTAGCCCAAAGTTAAAGTGTCACCCATTTTCCAAAATAGAAATGTCCCATACGCTTGTGCTGGCTACTTGGTTCATCCGTCAGATTTTTTGGGGATTTTATGCAGAAATTTAGTCAGCGGATTTCTCATTTTCCGTCCAGGGTGGGTTCGGTTCATTTTTCAAAATAACACACAAAATAATACACGGGGATCATCTGAAATATTTTTGGGAAACGCACCATTTACAAGCAGCCAAATACAAGTCGATCCTATATCCTGACTATTGATAATAATTATTCGCCCTTGTTCGCTTACTTCTTGACCTGCAAAGAGGTAAGTCAGTTCAGATACATCCTGCGCGAATAACTGTGATGCAGTCCCCCAAGGATTGCTTTGGATATGATCTGCCCTCTCGTTGGCTTTGATCTTGCCAGATCATACCTATCAGGAATTCGCTGATCAATGCCTTGATGGGGTCGGGCCTGATTAAAGTGTGCTGTGTATTCCTTGACCACCCGTTCCAAGTGTCTACCTTCATGAATGAGGATATGATCCAGACATTCCCTTCGAAGACTGCCCATGAACCTTTCGCAAATCCCATTCGCTTTGGGTGTTCGATACGGCGTCTTCACCTCTTTTATGCCTGAACCGAATGCCACTGCTGAAAAACGCGTAGCATATTTTTTGTCACGATCACGAATTCAGATACTTCGGTCCTCTCCCCCACGGAGTGGCTTCTCGTAATTGTTGTGCCGTCCATTCATCAGTTGGGTATTTTGTTATTCCTGTAGGCGCGTATCCCTTGTCAACAGGTAGTGACTTTGGAATTTCTGTCTATTGCTTTGCAAAACTTTCTTTGGAACCTATACGTGTCGCAAGGGGATACTCGCCCTTATCATTTGGAGCAATACACACAATTTCTTGACAAAAACTCCACCTACCCTTTACCTGTAAATCATATACTCAGCAAGTAACTTGGAAATTTGGAGCACACAATTAACGGTATATCAGTTCTTATTTCACGACTTTCGCTCTGCTTCGCCGGGGTGACTTCAGCCACGAGCCCTACATTAACCTCTCCTGCCTCCACGACAATGAATAAAGGATAATAGCTTGACGATCCAAATTTTGATTGTCGACGATCACGCGATCGTGCGTGAAGGGCTACGACTCTTGCTCGAGAGGCAGCCCGACATCTGCATTGTCGGAGAGGCATCCAATGGCCATGAGGCAGTGGGCAAGATGGTGCAAACCAATCCTGACATCATTGTCATGGATATTTCTATGCCTGACCTCAACGGTATTGAGGCGACGCGTCAAATCATGGAGCGTTCCCCTCAGACGCGCGTCATTATTCTTTCGATGCATTCGTCAGCAGAGTTTATCTTTCGCGCCCTTCAGGCGGGCGCGGCAGGTTATGTTCTAAAAGACGCAGGAGTAGTGGAGTTGATTGCCGCCATTCGTGCAGTTCTGCGTGGCGAGCATTATCTTTGCCGACAAATCAAGAATATCGTGGCAGACAAATTTCATTGGAAGCATAAACTTGCAAACGCCAGTCCTCTGGAAACCTTGAGTGAGCGCGAGTGCCAAGTTCTGCAATTGCTTGTCGAAGGCAAGACGCACGCCAAAATTGCCCAAACTCTGTATCTATCACCCAAAAGCATTGCAACGTATCGTATGCGGATCATGCGCAAGCTTGACTTACACAACTTCCCTGGCTTAATCAAGTTTGCTATTCATCATGGACTCACAGAGCCACTATGACAGTGATCTTTCAATTCTCAATGTACAGTGGGATAAGTCCTGCGACAGAAATTGTCTACATTGTCCTACAACATGCACGCCGTGCATTCTCCTATAATTAAACAATACAGTTGAAATCAAAGCACGCTCCAGATTTTAACGATATCCCTGTATCAGCATATTTTAGAGGTAAATACCCATGTCTACATTTGCTCGAACCCGTTTGCTAATTTCTACTGGTCTCTTGATTGTCAGCCTCCTAGCCGCTTGCAGTGCAAGTCAAACCGGCACCAGTGTGCCGACAAGCGCAGCGACGGCCGCCTTAGCAACCATGGCTGCGAATCCAACTGCTGCAGCAACATCAAACTCATCAGACGATACAACTCCTCAGATCGTCGCGGCGGCCAATGCCTTCCTGGCAACACTTGGTGATTCGGAGAAGGATACTGTGTTGTTCGATTGGACCGATACTGCCCAGAAACAGCGCTGGTCTAACTTTCCGCCCGCGGCGTTCCAACGTGAAGGGCTGATGTGGGGGGATATGAGCGAGGAGCAGCAGAACGCGTGGCTGGCGGTGATGCAAGCGACGATGAGCGAGGAGGGTTACAACCGCGTCCTCGCCGAATGGAACGCTGACGAGGCACTCCTGCAGACAGAAGGTACTGGCGGAGGATTCGGCAAGGACAACTACTACATCGCCCTGATTGGCACACCCTCCGAGACCGATCCTTGGCAGTGGCAGTGGGGTGGACATCACGTGACGGTCAACGCCACGATCGCCGGTTCCAATGTAGTCCTAACACCCAGCTTTATTGGCTGCCAGCCGTGCGAGTACACCGATGCAAATGGCAACACGATCCGTCCGCTTGGAGACATTGAGCAAGACGCCTTCACCCTGATGAACTTGCTTGACGACACCCAGAAGCAAGCCGCCGTGCTCGGTGACACGCCGATCGATCTCGTACTCGGTCCGGGACAAGATGGCAAGACCATTCAGCCCGAAGGTTTGCCAGGCTCGCAAATGAACGCCGATCAGCAAGCGGCATTCCTAAAACTGATCGAACACTACTCCGGTCTCGTCAACAATGAGGATGCGACTTCACGCAATGCTGAGATCCAATCTAACATCGGGGAAACCTATTTCGCCTGGTACGGACCGACAGCGGAAGGCAGTGTTGCGTACTTCCGTGTGACAGGTCCAACAATCGTGATCGAGTACGCGCCCCAGGGGGCTGGCGGTGGACCTGGACAGGCTAGCGGCTCAGCAACAACCGATCACATCCACGGCATATATCGTGATCCCACCAATGATTATGGCGCCAAATATACTCAATGATCCACTTGAAGATACATTTACTTATTATAGGAAGAAATTAATTCATGTCTCGATTCACTAGATTCAGTTATCTCATTTTTGTTGGCATCCTGCTTACCGGCATACTAGTTGCCTGTGGCTCAGGGCAAACGTCTACCAGCGCGCCGACAACTGCCCCAGCAACACAGGTTACAAGTCTGACGGATGTAGCAGTTTCGCCGACGTTGGAAGCCACTTCCTCTACCTTCGAAACGCCTGTCGCAGGCGACACACCCATAGCTCCTGGGGAAGATGCAACTCCAGGAATCGTCACGGCTGCAAATGCCTTTTTGGGAACGCTCAGTGATACAGAGAAGGAGTCCGTACTATTCGATTGGACGGATACAGAACAGAAGAAACGCTGGTCCAATCTTCCCGAAGGACTGTATGAGCGCGCTGGACTGATGTGGGGCAATATGAGCGAAGAACAGCAAAATGCCTGGCTGCAGTTGATGCAGGCAACACTAAGTGAGGAAGGCTATAACCGTGTCATAGCCGAATGGAATGCGGACGAAGTATTGGCTTCGCAAGGTGGAGGGGCTGGTGGGCCCGGTGGACAGCTACTCTTTGGCAAGCAATATTATTGGGTCGCGATTATCGGCACCCCCTCCGAGACGGATCCTTGGCAGTGGCAATGGGGCGGACATCATGTGACCGTCAACGCGACCGTTGCAGGAACCAATGTCGCGCTGACACCTAGCTTTATCGGCTGCCAGCCGTGTGAGTACACGGATGCCAGCGGTAACAGAGTCCGCCCATTAGGTGATATTGAAGATGAGGCGTTCGCGCTGGTCAACTCTTTGGACGCGACGCAACAGGGAATCGCAATCCTGGGCAGTCAGACCATTGACCTGGTTCTTGGCCCCGGGCAGGACGGCAAGACCATCCAACCTGAAGGTTTGCCCGGTTCGCAAATGAATGCGGACCAACAGGCTGCGTTTCTACACCTGATCGGCCATTATGCTGGACTGGTCAATGAAGAAGACGCCGCAACGCGCATTGCAGAAGTTCAGTCTGGGTTGAACGATACCTACTTCGCCTGGTATGGATCGACAACTCCGGGCAGCGCCATGTACTTCCGTATTACGGGCCCAAATATCGTGGTCGAATATTCTCCACAATCCATGGGGGGCGACCCGGCTAATCACATCCACGGCATATATCGTGACCCTACCAACGATTACGGAGCAAAGTACACGCAGTAAGTCAGCTATTAGACAGATAAAAAGGAAAAAACTTCATGTCTCGATTAATTCGTTTCAGTTCACTCACAATGACTGTTATTTTGCTTGCCAACATACTTGCTGCCTGTGGCTCGGGGCAAACCGCTACCAGCGCGCCGACAACGGTTTTGTCAACAGACGCTGCAAATCCAACGATTGTGGCAACGGAGTCTGCGGTAACAGAACCAGCAGCGACCGAAGCAAACGCAGAAACGCCTGGCACAGGAACTACTCCACAAGCGACGGCAAGTACAGGCGAGAGCGCCACACCAGCTATAGTCGCTGCGGCCAATGCTTTCCTGGAAACACTGGATGAGACACAGCGGGCTGCTGTTAGTTTTCCCTATCCGAGCGATCAAACTACGGCCACTGCAGTGGACTTCGGCGGTCGGGTAGGTGAACAATTTGGTGAGTCCGTTTGGTCGAACTACCCTGTTAGCGATGTGATCCGTCCAGGGCTCAAGATGGGCGACCTGACAGACACGCAACGCGAAGCAGTGCTAACACTCCTGGCCACAACGTTGAGCAAGCAAGGCTACCAAAAAGTGTTGGACATTATGAATGCCGACCAAGTATTGGCTGAGGGTGGCACGAATTATGCCTCGGGTAAGGAAAATTATCTAATTGGCCTCTTTGGCACACCTTCTGACAGCACGCGGTGGATGCTGCAGTTTGGTGGACATCACCTGGGGCTCAATGTCACGATCCAGGGTGCGGCGATGACAATGGCTCCGACCCTGACTGGCTGCGACCCGTGCGAGTTCACCGATGCCAGCGGCAACACGGTGCGTCCCCTGGGAGCAGAAACGGACGCAGCGTTCGCCTTGATCAATGCGCTCGATGCCACTCAGCAACAACAGGCGATCCTCTCGTACTCCGTGACGGACCTTGTGCTGGGACCGGGGCATGATGGGCAGGTACTGGAGCCGGAGGGTATCCCTGCCGCGAGTTTAAATGCTGACCAACAAGCGCTGTTGCTTGAGCTGGTGGGCAATTGGGTGAATATGCTCAATGATGCTTCGGCACAGGCAAGGATGGCAGACCTTGAAGCAAACCTGGCGGATACCTACTTTGCCTGGAGTGGGCCGACCACGCCGGGGAGTGCCATCTACTTTCGCATCACAGGGCCATCTTTGCACATTGAATTTGCAAATCAGGGAGCCATGGGAGGTCCAGGTGGTGGTCCAGGCGGAGCCCCTGGTGGTACACCCGCTGGTGGCACTCCAAGTGGCACTCCTGGCGGCGGCCAGTCCAACCCGCCAGGGACAGGGAGCGCTAACCACATCCATACCATCTATCGTGACCCTACTAATGAGTATGGCACGGGACTAAGCCAGTGAGACAGTGGATTACGATTTTATTTCTTGCTCTGGTTAGGTCACCTACGGCTCATGCTTAACTTGAGATATGGACTATGAAACATAGGGCGATCTTATCACTGGCTTTGCTTTCCTTACTTATCTGGTTGCTAGCGACACCTACGAAGGCACGTGCCCACCCGCTGGATGTGTACCTGCAAGCCACCTACATCACCCTAGCTCCCGCGAATGTTGTGGTCGAGTTCGATCTTTCACCGGGCGTGCTGGTCGCGGCGCAAGTCTTACCGCAGCTCGATACGAATGGTGACCAGCAGATCTCGGATGCCGAGGGTCAGGCGTATGTGGATGAGGTGTTGCGAAATGTAGAGCTGCAACTCGATGGGAAAGCCCTAACGCTGGCTGTGACAGAGATTGATATGCCCGATTACCTTACCATCCAGTCGGGTTATGGCACGATCCGCGTTTTCACGGTTTCGAACCTGACGGACAACCTGACAGGGACGCACAATATTTATTACAAGAATAATTACGCGCCAACCGGGTCGGCCTACCAGGTCAATGCGTTTGTGGATAAGGGTGCAACGATCACATTAGGCAAGCAGAACCGCGATCAGATTCAGCAGAGCATGACTATGGATTTCTCCATGGGCGATGCGGCACCGGCGATTGCAACGCCGGCAGCGACAGAAGCCCTCAGCACACTAGCTGGCACCTCCAGCCGCACACAACGCTTGTTGGGATATCTTTCTGAGCCAGTGCTCTCGCCCTGGGCAATTGTGCTGGCGATGGGGCTTGCTGGCGTCCTTGGCGCAATCCACGCGCTGACCCCGGGACATGGCAAAACGTTGGTAGCAGCGTATCTGGTCGGCAGTCGCGGCACGGTGCGCCACGCGATTTTGCTCGGCACCATTGTGACATTCACCCATACCGTTTCCGTGATCGTGATCGGTTTGCTGGCTCTGTTTGCAAGCCAATTTATCGTGCCGGATGTGCTCGTGCCAGTGATGGAGATCCTGTCGGGTCTGCTGGTGGTTCTCCTCGGTATCCGGCTCGCGTGGCAGCGTTGGAGCGTTTTCCGGGATCGTCGAAGCTCAAACCGCAAATTGGTTATCAGTCACTCTCATCAACACGATTACGTTCGTACACATAGTCGCATCCATAGCCATGACCCTGCTCAAGTTTACAGTCATGATTACGGCAACGGGCACACCCACTCACACGTGCCGCCCACAGACGGGATCAAGCTGAGCAATCTGGTGGCACTCGGCGTTTCCGGCGGACTGCTGCCATGTCCCGAGGCGCTGGGGATCATGGTCATTGCCATTGGGCTCAACCGGATTCTGCTTGGCATGGGACTCATTGTCTCCTTTAGCTTTGGCCTGGCGGCGGTTCTGATTGTGATCGGTGTTCTGCTGGTGCGCTCGCGCTCGCTGCTGGAACGTTTCGGGGGAGCCAGCAGCCGCTGGAGCAGCGCTTTGCCGCTCGCCAGTGCAGTGATTGTCACCGTCCTGGGCGCCGCTATAGCTGTCAAAGGGTTGGTAACCTATTTGGGATAATCTCGTCGGTGGTGGATGCTTCGTTAAAACATGTGCTATATTCCACGGGGATTGCCGCCCCATGCAAGCCACCCATGGAACGCAAATAGAACAAGTTTTGAACACGAGACAAGAGAACATCCGGAAATCGAGAAGGGACCGATGCACATAATCAACCGCATTCTCCGTCGAAACACCAGAAGTGCTACGGGAAACGAAAGTAGCCGATCGTACTGGCAGATTCTCAGTGCCAATCTGTTCAGCTTTTTCAACCTCGTTCTCTTTGCCGTGGGTGCTGTCCTGCTGGCCTTTGGCCGCTATAACGATGCTCTCATCACCGTGATTACGGCGATTAGTAGCGCTGCCATCCGCACCTTTCAGGAGCTGCGCGCCAAACGCCAACTGGATCAGATTGCCTTGCTCGTGCGTCCCCAGGCAATGGTTATCACGGATGGTAAAGAAAAGATGACGCACGGCGATGCGCTCCGTCAGGGAGATCTAATTCATCTGCGAGCTGGCGATCAGGCTCTCGCCGATGGGGTGATCGTAGGCGATCGCGTCGCGGAGGTCGATGAGTCCCTTCTCACGGGTGAAAGTGAGCTCGTTCGCAAAGGTCCCGGAGAAAAAATCCTTTCGGGCAGTTTTTGCGCCACAGGAGATTTACTATATCAAGCGGAAGCAGTGGGTCCAGAAAGCTTTGCCCAGAAGCTCGCCGCAAGCGCCCGTAAATTCACCACCTCTACCACGCCCATGCAGCAACAAATCGGCTTTGTCATTCGCTTGCTCATGGTGATGACGGTGATCATGGCGCTCCTTTTCTACATCGGCGGGCTACTGAGTGGGAGTACACTGTTGCAATACATTACTGGATCTGCCGTGCTGGTGGGACTGGTGCCTTATGGTCTATTTCTCACGATTAGCTTAGCGTATACGCTCGGTGCGGTGACACTGGCACAGCAGGGCGCAATTGTGCAACGAACCCAGGCCGTCGAATCTCTTCAACATGTCGATGTACTGTGTATGGATAAGACAGGCACGTTGACGGCCAATGCTCTGCAACTGCAGACGGTCCAGTCGCTGGGGCAGACGACAGCCGACGATGTGCAGCCTGTGCTCGGTGACTTTGTGCGAAGTGCCGCCACTACAAATGCAACGACAGCGGCAATCCGGCAGGGCGTGGAAGGATCTCAACGCCAGCCAGTAGATGAGGTAGCTTTTTCTTCTTCCCGCAAGTGGAGTGCTTTAGCCTTCGATGATAAATCAGGTCGCGGTGTTTTTGTATTGGGCGCGTTGGAAATACTGCAGCCCTATTTGAAGTCTGGATCAGATCTTGATGTACTAACCCAACAGGCCCAGGCTTGGGCAGATCAGGGTTTGCGTGTGCTGCTCTTTGCCACAAGCGCCGACGTGACAAGTTTGCATGACAGGATGGGACAGCCTGCCTTGCCGCCTTTGCAGGCACTAGCGCTTATTAGCCTGCGGGACGAACTACGCCCCTATGCTCATGAAATGATCAAAGAGTTTAATCAGTTAGGTGTTGAGCTTAAAATCATCTCTGGTGATAGCCCGCGTACGGTAGCGGGCCTAGCGCAACAGGTGGGACTAACTGATGCAAAACTTGTCGCTGGACCGGAACTCGCAGCAATGAACGGTGCCGAATTTGCCCAAGCTGCGGAGGAAGCCACCATCTTTGGTCGTATCGCCCCAGAACAGAAGGCACAGTTGGTAGATGCTCTCAGCAAGCAGGGTCATTATGTGGCGATGATGGGTGATGGTGTGAATGACATCCTGGCGCTGAAAAAAGCCAAACTTGGCATTGCCATGCAAAGCGGAAGCAGCGCAACACGTAGCGTAGTCGATATGGTTCTCCTGAATGACTCGTATGCTGCACTGACACCCGCCCTAACTGAGGGACAACGGATCATCAATGGTTTGACCAATGCCACCTATTTGCTACTTACACGCTCGTTTACTTACGCCTTTGTGATTATTGGCGCCCTCATGGCAGGACTGCCATTCCCGGTGGAGCCAGCACAAACCGGCGTCACTGCTCTAACAGTGGGTTTGCCTTCCCTTTTTCTCACGTTGTGGGCGCGCCCGAAAGCAAAAGTGGAGCCATTACTACCCTCACTGGTACGTTTTGTGCTACCTGTGGCATTATGGAGCATGGTGGTGGGCATCAGCGTTTATGCGTACGTATATTTTCAATCTAGCCGCTTCCTGACCAGCGAATCTATTCCGCCCGAAGTCATCACTCGTTTTGAGGAGGTGACCGGGCTTACCTTTGTCCCCGGCGAGGAATTTGGACTGACGGCAGCACGTATCTCCGCGCAAACTGCCCTGTCGACTTTTTTATCACTTGGCGCAATCCTTCTCATCTTGTTCCTGGAACCTCCCACAAACCTTCTAGCCAGTTGGCGTCCGCGTAGTCCAGATCATCGTCCAGCATGGTTGGCGTTAGGCTTGATTACACTTTTCATCATCTGCATGTATATTCCTGTCGTGCGCAACTATTTTGGCTTTGCTCCATTCGTTTGGCGTACATGGCGGGATGTATTGATTGGGCTGATCGTATGGGGAGTGGGTCTGTGGTGGCTTTGGCGCAGCCATTGGATGGATCGTTTCCTGACAATTGGCAATTGAGTGCTCAGTGTCGAAGACTGCTGACGAGACTCTGGAAATAAAGCAGCACAATTCCCCTTATCAGGTGATGTTAAAACTCAACGGCCTGCGATGGCCGCATTATGCATTCTGGCCTTTTGTAACAGGGAATAGCTCTCCCTTTCGTTACATCTCAAAAAGATCAAGGAGGCATGGCACTGACAGAATATAAAAAGATCTCCGCATTTGTGTTCTCCAATACTCTGTTCCTGGGATCAGGCAATATAGAATCCACATAATTTCTTTACAAAAACGCCATCGCTCCTTTACACGCCACCCCTATACTTGACCATACAACGCTTTAATCGGCAAAAGGTGATTAACCTTAAATCAATCGATGAGTGGCAAGAGTTTATAAATAGGAGCAGTGATGGCACAGAATGCAAATAAACAAGATCAGGGGTTGAGCCGCCGGGATTTTCTGAAATTCGCCAGCGTATTAGCTGGCTCAGCAGTACTCAGCGCGTGTGGACCATCAAGCCTCACAACTGAAGCAAGCTCCACCACAGTTACCACGGGGACAACGCAAAGCACAACTTCCAAGGTGCTCGCGACTGGCTCGCTCCCGATTCCACCGCTGCTCGCGCCAGAGCTTCAAAACGGGGCGAAAGTATTCAATCTCAGCCTGCAGCAGGGGCAATCCCACTTTTTTCCTGGAGTGGCAACTGACACGTTCGGGATCAACGGCAGTTATCTTGGTCCCACGCTGCGCGCCAGTCAGGGTGAAAAGGTTCTGATCAACGTTACCAATCACATCGGTGAAACAACAACTATTCACTGGCATGGGATGCACGTTCCGGCGGCGATGGATGGCGGCCCACACCAAGTGATTGCCAATAATACCCAGTGGAATCCGCAATTCACAATCATGCAGCCTTCCGCGACCCTTTGGTATCACCCTCACATGATGGGTCAGACCCTGAGGCAGGTGAGCATGGGCCTGGTTGGAATGTTCATTCTTGATGACACTAACCCGGTGCAAAACAGCTTGCCACATACCTATGGTGTAGATGATATTCCGCTCATTTTTCAAGACGAGTCGTTTGGGGCAAACGGCCAATTGGTTTTTAATAATGGAGGTGGTCGTCGCCGGGGTGGCGGTCAGGGGACAACGATGGTCAATGGTGCTATCTCTCCAACTATCAATATAGGTCAATCTCCTTTACGCTTACGACTGCTCAATGCCTCCAGCCGGGATTTTTACAATTTCGGTTTTGCCGGCAATGAAACGTTTTACCAGATCGCCAGCGACGGCGGCCTCTTACCGGCCCCTGTGGCTTTGAGCCGCCTGATACTGGCTCCTGCCGAGCGAGTCGAGATTATTGTTGACCTTAATTCTTCCCGGCCTCGACTGCTACAAAGCTTTGGTGGAAATGGTGGCGGTGATCGGGATGAGAATAACGCTCAGACCGGAACATTGTTGACAATCAACTATACGGGACCAGCTACCGGGCTGGCCGTCCTTCCAACCCGGTTGAATTCCATCGAGCGCTTACAACCAGCATCAGCCATCCAGACGCGGGATATGGTTCTGGGGGGAAATGACCGGAATCCCACGATCAATGGCCAATCTATGACGAGTATGGCTGACATGATGAATATGGCTAATACCTTAATGGTCAAACTTGGTACCACTGAGATCTGGAACCTCATCAACCGGAGTAACGATACACACGCGTTCCACATTCATGACATCCAATTCCAGATCTTAGATAGAAATGGTGCGACCCCAACGGCCAACGAGGCTGGACTGAAAGATACGGTGATGGTGCGCCCTCGTGAGACCGTGCGCATTATTATGCGCTTCACGGATTTCGCCGACCCCAATATCCCATATATGTACCACTGCCATCTCCTGAATCACGAGGACAACGGCATGATGGGACAATTTGTGGTTGTGCCAGCTTAGTGCTGCAATTACATGAGATTGTGGGGCAGTCTCAGGGCCTCCTTTGGATTAGAAATTCTCAGAATAAAAAGCCAGACGATGATCGAGGATCGTCATCTGGCCTTTTTCGGAGCAAGTATGAAAATTGAAGGAACATGGCATAAGCCTCAAATGCTTTGAATCTAAAATGCCAAGCCCAATACTGCGCGTGCTGATTCTAACTTCGACGCGTCATTTGATGGCTTCAGGACGAGCGCTCCTCATTTCGGGAATTTAGCCAACCTTCTTCCAAATATCTTTCAAAATTAAGCACATGAATTCTTCACAAAAACTACACCTATGTCTGTCTCACAACGATATACTACACAAAATAGTTAGCAAACCAAAAGATGAAAATTCAACTTCAGAAATTGATATTGAGGTAGATACATGAATGTGTCAAATGTTTGTGTTCAGCAACTTCCGAAAATCTTCTCTCGGAAGTTCTTGTTTAGGATTCCTGTTTCGACTTCATGTTGATTTCATGTCCAGTTGTTAGCATGACGCTTTCAAATCTACAAGAGGAGCAGTGCCTGAACCTCACTGTGAAATAAAACAATTCCGTCCGGAGTTGACCGCAGTATTACTATCTATTTGTTTGAAGGGTTATAGATCTCTTAACTGCCATCTTAGCCAGTCTTGCGAAAGATGTCTAGTTTCAGCAAGATTTTTCTGGGACATACCTATCGTGCTGAGAAGGCACAGTCTGTCCAACTTGATTCTCGACATCATTATGAAACTTGAAACATCAATAAGTCAATACGGGCTGCCGCGCTCACCGCCGATGGCTTCATTGTCAGCGTAGTGAATGCTTTCAGATGATAGTCCAGCTTGAAGGTAGTGGAGGCTGTGAGAGCCATTGCATAATTTATCATTAACAAACCGGTGCAGTCGTACACGTACGTTTCATGCATATGAAGAAACTTCAAATAGCAACTGCCTATACTGTAGGCTGAACAGTTGCAGCCTTATTTACCGACACTTTCTCCAAAGTAGAGGATTCAGAGACAATGAGCACACTTCATGCACTTTTCCTAGGGATTATTGAGGGTCTGACAGAATTCATCCCGGTTTCATCCACAGCGCACATGCTAATCGTTCAAAAATTCTTAAATATCCCATCTAGTAATGCAATGTTCGCCTTCCTAGTTTTGGTTCAGATTGGACCGTTGGCGGCGTTGCTTGTCTATTTCTGGAAGTATTATTGGGCGCTCATCCAGGCATTCTTCGCGAAACCTTTTTCCACATCAGAGAACGAAATGGCTTGGTATATCCTTATTGCTACCATACCTGCTCTGCTAGGTGGCTGGCTATTGAAGGATGTCGTCCAAAACCTTTTTCAAAACCCGTTACTAGAAGCATTTATGCGCCTGTCATCGGCAGCAATTTTGTTATTCCTGGCGGAATGGTTTGGGAAGGGGACGCGCCATCTAGACTCGATCACCTGGCTTGATAGCATCGTGCTTGGCTTGTTTCAAGTACTGGCAGTCTTCCCTGGCTCATCACGTTCTGGCTCGACCATTGCAGGCGGCATGTTACGCAATTTCGACCGACCTTCGGCAACTCGGTTTGCTTTTCTGATGGCCGCGCCCGTCATGATCGCGGCAGGCGGCTATGAATTTCTAGCTGTGATCAAGCTGCATATTCTACATGTGATCCTGGCTCCGATGGCAGTCGGCTTTATCACGGCCGCAATCGTTGGTTGGTTGTCCATCCGCTGGCTGATTAACTACGTCAGAGACCATTCGCTGTATATATTTTCGGCTTACTGTGCGATTGTGAGTTTATTGTGTCTCGTTTTTCTATTCATTTAGCGCTCGGATTCCAGCGCTTACAAATAGTATTGTTACTAGGCCTAACTGCTCACGATTATCGCCGTCATCAAATCTGCATTGCTGATCCTCGTCTCTATCTGGCTCGTTTGTTGTTCTCCTGCTCGAGAGCTTTGGAGAGATGAGAACCATTTTGTGTCTCACAAGGGCTGGAATGGTCACAGCCTTCGGAATTATCATAACACTGAGAAGTCCGGTTACTGACCGCGGAAAGAGTAGAGAACATGGCTAGCCCTCCATTCGGACATGGAATGGAGCTAGATAGCCTCATTCGAAATCTGTCCCCAAAAGCAAGGATGTTGTTGAACAAAGCATTGGAGTTCATGACAAACACAAAAGACCCTAGCCATGGCATGGAACATCTACTTCATCTGCTTAAATACACAGAGCGATTTTTTGAATCGACCAGGGATGAATTCGATATTGATAGAGAAATCCTGCTGCTTGCTCTGTATTGGCATGATGTGTGGAAATCGCAAAACAGGGTTAGGATCAGAAACTATCTTTTCCATCAGTGGTATGAAGGCTTGGGATCCATGTTGATGTTTAAAAAACATGCCCGAACTGCCGGGTTGCCCCAAAGAACTGAGCGTGCCGTTTCTTATGCCATCAGGAAGCATGCAGCCCTTTCGAGTTTCCCGGCTATAACCCTTGAAGCCAGGCTTCTATGGGATATCGATACTCTGGATTTGTGGAATTCACAAAGGATTCAGGCTATTTTCAGGAATTTGGAACATGCCCCCATTTTTTTTCTCGACGCGTATCTTCTGTATATGAAGAAGAGAGGGGCTCATCTATATTTTGATTGGACAAAAAAGGAAGTGGAAAGAATAAAGCCCTTCTTCTTTGAAGAAATGGCCAGTTGCAGAGAAAGCCTTGTAAGATAAAATGCGAATGCTCGAAGACAAGGTTTGCTTTTGGGGTGAAATTCGGCTCTGCATGTCTCAAATATCCGGCAAACGGGATTTAATTATTAGCATGTATATAAGTTCCCGAGGATAATAACTTCATGAAAACTATCAAGAAAACTCTCAAAAGTATCAGCGTTATCCTTTTTGCTGTCGTTGTGATTTTTATCAGCTTTGCCGTATATCTTGGCATCATTCATCGCCAACCGCTTCTCTTGCCTACTCCGACCGGCCCAAACAGCATAGGGCGGACTGAATTTGATTGGATAGCTGATAATCGCATTGACCAGCTTTCTGATACTCCGAACGAAAAACGTGAGCTTCTGATCTGGATTTGGTATCCAGCGAATGCGGCCCAGCAAAGATCAACAGTTCCGTATCTACCAGCCGCTTGGATAAACGCTCGTAATAAGGATCAAGGAATAGGGATGTTCTTAGAACATGATTTTGCATCGATACATACTCATTCATTTGCAGATGTTTCCTTAGCAAAAGCATGGGATCCATTTCCTGTAATTATCATGCAGCCGGGGATGGGACCCGTAATACCAGACTACACGGTGTTTGCAGAAAATTTGGCAAGTCAGGGGTATATTGTTGTTGGCATCAATGAGACCTACACATCCAACCTGATTGTTTTTACTGATGAGCGGATTGTTCTACGGTCCAAAAAGGGTACTATCCCAGATGATGCAGATCCCGCTGCTGCCGATCAAGATGCGAACAGGATTGAAAAAGTTTGGGCTGATGATGTTCTTTTTGTGCTGGACAAGCTTCAAAGTATGAGTACAGATACATCAAGCTTCTTCTACAACAAACTTGATCTCGCACATATTGGGGTCTTTGGACACTCCTTTGGGGGCGCGACAGCTGCCCGCATTTGTGAAACGGATGTGCGCTGCAAAGCCGGAGCAGATCTGGATGGTACGATATTCAGTGATGACCGGCGGCGCACCATCCCCGCACCTTTCCTGTTTATGGCAGAGGACACATGTGGCAAGGATTGTGCAACGATGCATCAAATGTTTTTGAATGCACCGAACGATGCCTATTACCTCTCGATCCAGGGAACAAAGCACTTCAATTTTAGCGATTTGCCTCTGCGTTTATCACCCCCTGCCCGGAGCTTGTTCAAAGCACTTGGATTCATTGGTCCGGTTAACTCGGAAAGAGGCCTGAGGATTTCCAATGCCTATCTGGTCGCTTTTTTTGATCAATACCTAAAGGGCGTCGACTCAGAATTGCTACAACGAACATCTCCTGCATATCCTGAGGTGCAGTTTGAAAAACATTAGCCAAAAAGCCGTCCAGTGCTGAAAAGATAATCAACTTAGAAGAATAACACGCATCAAACGTTGCTTCAGCTACTATTGTCATCATCTTCATTGGCCACATAATTAGGTGTCGGCCTTCTCTGTCAGTCAACTTCAGTTCCTGTCTCCGTGACTTGACTTCATCTGGTCTTCATCTTGAAGTGTACAATACCCTCATGAGAATTTTGCTTGTTGAAGATGAACATAAGTTATCAGAGTATGTTAAACAGGGTCTGGAAGAGTCCGGCTACGCTGTCGACGCGGTTTATAACGGACTCGATGCATTAGATTGGGCTGAGGCTGCCGATTATGATCTGATTGTCCTGGATATCCTGCTCCCCGAAATGGATGGTCTTACAGTTTGTCGTGAGCTGCGGGCGAATCGGAATCAGGCTTCCATTCTAATGCTTACTGCGCGCGATAGGATAAGTGATCGGGTTACAGGATTGGATGCAGGCGCAGACGATTATCTTGTTAAGCCATTTGCTATAGAAGAATTCCTGGCGCGTGTTCGCGCTATGGCTCGTCGCACGAATGAGGCGCCCAAGTCTCCTATCCTGACTCTAGCAGACTTGATCCTTGATCCGTCTGCACACAGTGTAAAACGCGCAGGCAAAGTCATTGAGCTACCAGCCAAGGAATTTTCCATCCTGGAGTACCTGCTGCGTAATTCAGGGCGTGTTCTCACGCGCACCATGATCGCCGAGCACGTATGGAATTACGATTCTTATAATCAGTCCAATGTGGTCGATGTCTATATTCGTAACTTGCGCCGCAAAGTAGATGACCCTTTTGAACCGAAACTCATTCATACCCTACGCGGCGTTGGATATCGCCTTTCCATCAAAGAAAATGAAGATTAATTCTTTGCGTTTTCACCTGGCGCTCTGGGTCGGTGGTTTTTTGCTGATATCTTTGTTGCTTTTCGGTGTGTATATCTACATCAGTATGTCACGTATCCTCAACCAGGAAGTCGATGAGGCTTTGCATTTGAGTGCCATCCAAGCAATGGGAACGCTCAATGTGCAGAACGGCCACATTATCCTGGTTGACAACCTTCTGGAAAACAACGAGCATATGGCTAGCTTGCGGGAACGTGGATTTACCGTGCGCATTCTCAATGCAGATGGCGATCTGCTCGGCGGGTTGGGTGCAAAATGGAACAGTGCTCTCACAACAAGCCTCGCTGGAAGTCATCCATCCTTTATCACAGCAAAAAATACCCAGGGGGAACCTGATCGCCGGGTCTTTACGTTACCCGTGTTGGAAAACGATCGGGTAGTTGGGTATATTCAGACTTCCGAGGGACTTGAGGATATACAGCAAACATTGGAGCGATTGCAGCTTTCCCTCTGGTTCGGCATTCCAATGTTGACTTTGTTGGCCGCGTTCGGTGGATACTTTCTCGCGGGGCGCACTCTCAAGCCTGTGGCTGAAATTACCAAGACCGCGCGGCGGATCTCGGCAGAAGACCTTTCAGCCCGCCTCGGCCTGCCTGATACTGGGGACGAATTAGGGGAGCTCGCATCCACCTTTGACGAAATGCTTTCACGCTTGGATGATTCATTTCGCCGCGAACGACAATTCACTTCCGATGCTTCTCATGAATTACGGACACCTCTGGCCGCCATGCAAGCCATAATTGGCGTGACACGCTCGAAAAAACGGAATTCATCAGAGTATGAAAAAGCCCTTGACGATCTTGGTGAAGAAACTAGCCGTCTACGTTCCTTGACAGAAGATTTACTGCTGCTTGCGCGCGCTGAAACTTCAGATTCTGTGCATCGAGAGCGCGTAGATCTATCCTCCTTGCTGGAGGATGTTGCAGATACGCTCACCCCACTTGCGGAGGCCAAAGGGCTTGGTTTGGAATGCCACATCCAGCAAAACCTAACTGCTCATTGTGACCGGAACGGGCTGATCCGGCTTTTTGTCAACATCATCGAAAATGCGATTAAGTTCACAGATGTGGGCAACGTAACAATATCCGCAGAAGTAGTTGGAAAGAAAAATCACATTACCATAACGGACACAGGGGTAGGGATTAAAAAAGAGCACTTAAATCAAATTTTTGACCGTTTCTATCGCGTGGACACGTCGCGCTCACATGCACAGGCGGGAACAGGACTTGGGCTGGCAATGGCACTACAAATCGCTCGTGCAGAGGGGGGAGATATTACGGTGAGTAGTGAAAAGGGGATGGGGACGATTTTTTCTGTAACTCTGCCAACTTTGTAATTTCGCTTCACAATCACTTCATCTTCTCTTGCTACCATCGGCATCGAACGGCGCGCTCATTGCCGTTTCAGAATAGGAGATGAGTCTATGAAGATCAACCGATTTCTTGCCCTTTCCTTGATTGCCCTGTTGGTGGTGGGCGCAATGGGAGCCATTAGTTACAGAGTATTCGCACGAAGCGGGGCGATCCACAGTTCACAAACCGTCCTCACGACGCAGGATTGTTCGCAGGATCAGGCGGATGGTATCGAATCTCATGCCGCTACGGATGCTGACAACGTGGACCTACAGTGCGGCGATCAGAACGCACTAGAAGTGAAAGAAGCGACCGGTGCACAGGAAGCGACAGATGAAGGTGAGAGCAAAGATGGCGCTGAAGCCACTCCCACCGGCACGCCCGCTATCAGTGCAGATCAGGCTCGGACTGCGGCCTTGGCTGTGCATCCTGGAACCGTTTCCAAGACCGAGTTGGATGATGAGAACAGTCAGCTGGTCTACAGTGTGCAGTTTAGCGACAGCACCGATGTCAAGGTGGATGCCACGACAGGTCAGGTGGTTACAACAGAGACCGAGGGCGACTGATCCTGACGAAGTAAAGCAAGACCGCGCCCTATAGCCGGGCGCGGTTTTGCTTTTGTATGAAACTATGCCTGAAGAAAGCATGCTCTCGACTTCATCCTAGCTTCATTTCAGCGGGCTAGACTCCGTCGCGTGATAAGGAGGCGTTGCATGTTGAAATACATATCTGGGAGTTTCCGGATTCTGTTACCGATCTTGTTGCTGTTCGTTGTGCTAGTACTGAGTGCTTGTGGGGGAGCTCCATCACAAACCCAAGGAGTCCCTGCCACGGGCGAGACTGCGATTCCCACGCAGGAGAATCCAGTGGCCCCAGAAACCAATCCGGTGGGCGATATTCCTGACAGCCAAGTATTTGTGAATTATGTTGCCTCCCCTGGCAATTATTCCCTTGATGTTCCCGAAGGCTGGGCGCGGACGAATAATGGCTCTGATGTCAGTTTTGTTGACAAGTTTGATGGCGTAAGCGTGTCGATCACACAAGCCGCCTCCGCACCAACCGCAGACAGCACCCAGAAAAATGAGATCGCGGCACTTAAGGCCGCCGGACATGCATTCGAGGTTGGAAAAGTGACCGAGATGGATTTGCCCGGCGGGCACGCCGTGAAGATCGCTTCGACCGTCAACTCCGAGCCTGACTCAGTCACGGGCAAACAAGTCAGACTTGAGGAAGACATCTATATTTTCTTCCAGAACGGCACGGAGGCCATGCTGAAGCTTTGGGCACCTCAGGGAGCGGACAACGTGGATCAATGGAAACGGATTTCGGAGAGCTTCCAATGGAAGTGACACCTATTATCGAAGCGGAAGAGCTGTATCGCTTTTATCACATTGGCGAAGACGAAATTCGCGCATTGCGCGGCGTCAGCCTGCGGGTGGACTCAGGCGAGATTGTCGCGATCATTGGGCCATCGGGCAGCGGCAAATCCACGTTGCTCGCTTGTCTCACTGGGCTGGATGAACCGGATGGGGGCCGAGTCCTGTTCAAGGGTCAAAGGCTGACTCGCCGGCCCGAATCGGAACGTACAAGGTTGCGCGCCCAGAACATGGGCATCTTTCTACAGTCGGGGAATCTATTCGATCATCTCACTGTGCAGGATAATCTCAGGCTGGCGCAACGCCTAGCAGGAAAACTAGATGAAGATTACGTTCAGGCATTAATCGAACAATTCGGGTTGGAGCATCGGAGGTCGGCGCGACCGGTCCACATTTCAGGAGGCGAATCCGCACGCGCCGGGCTGGCTGCTGCGCTGGTCAACCAACCTGCCTTGATGGTGGCTGATGAACCCACCGGCGAAGTGGATGCGGAAACAGAATCAGTCCTGATCGAACGTTTGCTGGCATATCGTTGGAGCGGTGGCACGTTGATCCTCGCCACGCACAGCGATCCATTGGCCGCGATCGCCGACCGAGTCATATATCTATTGGACGGAAAGGTTCGTGATGACTGAGACCCAGACCTCATCACCACTCGTGCAAGCCTCTTCATTATGGCGTGTCTTCAAACAAGGAAATAAAGAGATCGCTGCGCTCATGCACGCGAACTGCATGATCGACCCTGCCGACCATATTGCGATCACCGGGCCCTCTGGCAGCGGCAAGTCAACGCTATTGCATCTGCTGGCAGGGCTGGATGTTCCTTCCTCCGGCCGCCTTTCATGGCCCGCGCGCCAGGAGCGCCAGCCTCTTCGCCCGGCATACCTCTCCATCGCCTTGCAGATGCCAGACCTCCTGCCCGCTCTGACCGCCCTCGAAAATGTCGCACTGCCTCTACTATTGATGGAGACACCGTCCGAGGAAGCTCAAAGGGTCGCCTACCATATCTTGGAACAACTGGATCTTGCAAATCTGGCCGACCAGCTCCCAGAAGAACTTTCCGGGGGACAAGCGCAGCGGGTCACCCTGGCTCGTTCCCTGGTGACCCGCCCGCGTTTGATCTTAGCCGACGAACCAACGGGCCAGCTTGATCATCCAACCGCTCAACATCTATTTGATCTGCTCTTGCCCATCCTGAACCATAATGAGACTGCGTTGGTAATTGCGACTCACGACAGTGCGATTGCAGAGCGAATGCACACTCAATGGAACATGCAGCATGGAGTCCTTCAGATATGAGCAAAAACATTGTGATGATCTGGCTGCGCGGCCTGGCCTCGTCCCGCTCAGGGCGACTTGCGCTTGCTGCGCTGGGTGTGGCTGCTACAGTAGCGCTCTTCATGGCTTTGGGAATCTTCGTTTCCACAAGCGCGGAGACAATGACACTGCGCGCGATCCAAGGCGTTCCTGTAGACTGGCAGCTGCAACTTGCACCAGGTGCTGATAAAGCTATGATCAGGAAAGCTACATTATCCGTCGCCTCGGCGGAGAATCTGGAAGAGGTCGGATACGCGGATGTAGCGGGGCTCACCGCCTCAGCCGGCGGCACCACACAAACAACTGGCGTGGGAAAAGTCATTGGACTGCCCCCAACGTACTTTCGGTCCTTTCCGGCAGAGTTTCGGTTGTTGGTAGGCTCTTTGAACGGCGTGCTCATCGCGCAACAGACAGCCGCGAATCTGCATGTTAGCGTGGGCGATACGGTTACGATCCAGCGCGTCGGGCTGCCGCCCGTAGACGTGAAAGTCGCTGGAGTTGTCGACCTGCCTTATGCAGACTCGTTCTTCCAGGCAGTTGGTGTGCTGTCCAATGCCGCACCTCAAGCACCACCCGATAACGTGTTATTCCTGCCCTCCGGTGCATGGCATCGCCTGTTCGATCCTCAGTCTACGGGTAGACCAGATACGGTACGCGTGCAATTCCACATGCGGCTGCCGCCGGGCCTGCCATCCGATCCGCAGGCGGCGTTTATCCTTGTACAACAAAAGCAGCGCAATCTCGAAGCTCGCATGGCAGGCAGTGGCGTGATCGGCGACAATCTCTCAGCACAACTCGATAGCGTCCGTTCGGATGCCCTCTACGCGCGGGTGTTGTTCCTCTTTCTGGGGTTACCGGGCGCACTGCTGGCGATCATCCTGACGCTGGCGATTGCCGCGACGGGCACCGCGCGGCGCCAGCAGGAGCAATCATTACTGCGGGTGCGGGGTGCGCAGACCTTCCAGTTGCTGCGGTTGGCCGCGCTGGAGGGACTTGCTTTTGGAATGAGCGGCGTGATCGTTGGCTTTGTCCTGGCATGGATTTCCATTCATTGGATCATGTCCCTTTCCAATCTGTCCCCTAGCACTCTGATCGTTTGGGCCACGATTTCTTGTATAGGTGGCCTGCTGCTGGCCCTGATCGCCACGCTTTGGCCCGCCTGGAGGGAGATGCATCTCTCGCACGTACTTGCCGCGCGCCAGGTTATTGGCCGGGGTGGTCCGCTGCTCTGGCAGCAACTCTATCTTGACCTGGTCCTATTGGCGATCGCGTTATTCATGTTCTGGCGTACGGCCGGGATCGGTTATGAGCTGATATTAGCCCCCGAGGGTGTGGCTCAAGTATCGGTCACGTATGAAGCGTTCATTGCACCGATCAGCTTATGGCTGGGTGGGGTCTTGCTGGCAACACGTCTCAGTAATCTTTGCCTAGAGCGTGGCCGCGAATGGTTAGCCAAGATCATGCGCCCTATTGCCAGGAATCTCTCCAATACTGTTTTCCTCTCCTTATCGCGCCAGCGCAGGCGAGTGGCTCTTGGCATCGCGCTCGTTTCTCTGGCGGTTGCGTTTGCCCTTTCCACGGCGATTTTCAACACAACCTATGATGCGCAAGCCCAGGTCGACGCCGAGCTGACCAATGGCGCGGATGTTTCCGTGCGCGGTACCAGCCTTGCTCCTGCGGGAGGCGAACTTGCTAAACTGCGCGCCTTGTCCGGAGTAATCGACGCTGAACCTCTTCAACATCGCTTCGCTTATGTTGGAAGTGATCTTCAGGATCTATATGGTATTGATCCATCCCACATTGGGAACGCCACACACCTTGCCGACGCCTACTTTGCCAATCACGATGCCGCAAAGACGCTTGCTCTTCTCGCAAGCCATCCAGATGGGGTACTGGTATCGGAAGAAACAAAAAACGATTTTCAGTTGACGCCAGGTGATCATTTGAAACTGCGTATGCTGTCTGCAAGTGATCACCAGTATCATGTAGTGCCATTCACGTTTTTGGGGGTGGTGCGCGAATTTCCAACCGCTCCCAAAGATTCTTTCCTCGTCGCCAATTCCAACTATATTGCTCACCAAACCGGTCTGCAGGCTGCCGAATATGTACTGGTAAAAACGAGCGGGGATCCCCAGACTGTCGCCACACAGGCAGCACAAATTACGAGCGCTCTGCCCGGCGTTCAGGTCACAGACATCGGTAGCGTACAAAAGACGATTGGCTCGAATCTCACTGCTATTAACCTGCATGGGCTGACTGCACTGGAATTGATCTTTGCAGTAATCCTGGTTGCCAGCGCCTCGGGCCTGATCCTGGCGCTGGGCCTGGTGGAGCGAAGCAAGACATTTGCGACCTTGTTGGTATTGGGCGCTAACACCGAGCAATTAGGTGCATTCGTATGGGCCGAAGGACTCACGATTCTTACCGGTGGGCTCCTTTTTGGTTCGGTCACAGGATTGGGTTTGGCGAAGCTGCTGGTTCTGATGTTGACGCATGTGTTTGACCCGCCTCCGGAGTCGATTGTTATTCCATGGGCTTATGTTGCCATGCTATTCATAGCAGCTACCGGCGCTACAACCTTAGCAACAACTGGTGCGATCGCAGCCGCCAAACATGCCGGAGTTTCTATTCTTCGAACCGTATGACTCCACTGCGAACTGGAAGTAATCTCGTCTCACGATCATTGTCACTGCTATGCCCGCTTTAAGACCTTTGGTTCCACATTTAAGTGAGTTTGCTCTACTTATGGCTCAGACAAACGCCTCACATTTCGCAGGAGAATTACATCAAGGAAAACCTGTAAAAGGCTAAAACACCAACTCTTGTTCCATTCGGACAATGCACTCTTTAGGTAGCATTTTCTCGCAGGAAGTTCTTCTGAAAACGTAAAGGCTTGAGGGCTTAGAAGTTGTGGGCCGAGCGTCGTCAGTGCGGATTGCGCCTGCACTCGACGAACTCAAATACAGACAGCCATGCTTCTGGCTGGATAGGGAAGAAATGGCGATCAATCAGTTTTCATATCAGCATACGAAGAAACTCTAATATCAGAAAATATCCATGACCAATCAAAAAGATGACTTCTCCAGGCCCCATCAGGCCATGACGGCTCCAACTGACGGCTCCAACCGGTTGATCACTAAAACCTCGAAATTATCTTGAGGGTTTTGGAAACTCTTGATGCTTGGTTCTGCTTTGCTTTTTGCAATAGATTCAGAAAAGTCTTCCCAACTCTTTCCTGGTGGGCCCGGCAGAACCATTGCTACAAGGGGTCAAGGAATCGATTACTTCATCTTTGCTTCATTTTAGGTTGATAGTATTCCGCTTCTGGGAATGGGACATTTTCAGCTGCTTGGCGCTCATCACATCAATCCAGGCTCATCCTACGCATCCATTTCCCCGTGTGCAACACTATTATCGCGACGATCAAACTTTCTATTAAGGATCTCGGTATGAAAAAACCTTTGCTGGCGAATCTTGCAATCATTTTTCTTCTAATTTCCTCCGCGTGTGAAGCCCCCTTCCCTGATCCTATGGCCACACCGACACAAACCAGCCTCCCCAGCCCAACGCCCACCAGTACACCCCTCCCCCCAACCCCAACATTGGCTCCCACAATCACCCCAACAGCAGGTGTAAATGTGGACGCGTCTACTCCATGTATTGGCGCTCCTGCGCCCACGCAGTGGAATCATATTGTCGTGCTCATCTTTGAAAACAAAACCTACAATCAGGTAATTGGTGTTGCTCCCTATATCACCAGTCTCGTGAATAAATGCGGAGCCTACGATGGCTGGAAAGATGCAGACTACAGAGTAGATGGCACAAGGGACGGGGACTACCATTCGAAGCCCAGCTACGCCACTCTCACCAATGGTCTGTCTCCTTCGGCGCACGGATTACTAGATGACAGCTATGAAACGAAAACAGATGTAGACAATATCTATAACCAACTCAATGTGGCCGGGAAGTCCTTTAAGGATTACTATGAAGCCGACTCCGGGGGATGTAGTGTGAGATTCAAAGGAGATTATCACGATCCCATACGGTACTATACCAATGTGGCTGCCATCTGCGATCAGCACGATGTTCCGCTCTCCACGTTTATGGACGATGTAAATAGTGGAAACCTGCCGGCTTTTGCTATGCTTCTTCCCACGAGCGATCACAGCATGCATAGCAACAGTATCGCAAGTGGCGACGCGTACGCACAGACCATTCTGGATCCGCTGCTCAACTCCGCGGCCTATGCCAAAGGGGATGTGGCGATTTTCTTTTTGTGGGATGAAGATACTCCCATCCCCAATGTTCTTCTGGCACCTTCCATTGTTCCAGGCTCTAATGTATCGATTCCAGTCGGGGATCCAATTTCTCATTTTTCCGCTTTGCGAACGTGGGAAGAGATGTTAAGTGTGCCTCTGCTGCGAGATACGAAGCTAGCGCCGAGTTTATTACAGTTCTTCGGGAAGCCGTAATCACGAATAGTGCTATCCTATGGAAAACTCGGCATCCTATTTGTTTCTTGAGAATTTGCTTGTTCATAGCCAGCTTCAAATGTCATTTTCAGAATTTACAAAGCTTGTTGATTTTTTGAAACACGAAGGATTGATTACCACCGAAGAGCGACAAACTTTGCTTGACTTAGCACGGAGGTTAAAGATGGATGAAGAACCTAATTGAGGGAGTCGGCATCCCGGTCTCAGCTTTTCGCTTAGATTCGGCTACATGACCCTTTGAATTCGCACACATGGCACTGCGGGGTAGAGGCAGGAGCTTTCCTGTGTGCCAGCTAAATTTATGACCTACAAAGATGGCACCTAATCGATTTTCAATCGAGTTGAAAGCTGATTGCAACGCAGGTGCGTTCGGTTTTAATATGCCGATCTGGATTTTTCCGAACGGGATACTTATACTGCGGCCTATCGAAGAACTTATTTGATCAAATCTATCAACAGGAGCTTACGCGATGAATTTTGCGCAAACTGTGCTGCTTGGAGCAATCGCCGGATTCACCATTTACCTTGGACTGCCCGCGGGCAGGATTAAAAGAATGTCGGAAAAAAACTCGTACCGTCTTGTCGATGATATCGGTGGGTATTCTGCTTTTTTTGTTCTTTGACATTTTCGATCTGCTTTCGGACCCCATCGAAACCGCACTTAACCAATGAAACATTGGAGAGTTTTCAGAATAATACTCAAGGGAAATTATTTGAGATGGAACCAATACCCTCCCTTGTCGTAACTAAGAGGCCCCTTGATCCCCACATATACGGCTGTATTTGTTCGAACACCTCTACCCCAAATTGTGATTCATGTTTTGGATGTTGTCCTAATTTCCTTCCAGGCGCAAGCACTCGTTTGACGACATGTCAAGGAAGTTTCTCATGATTATCGTCAATATGTCTTGGCTGGGGCAAACAGCTTGTCAGAAAGAAGGTAAAGATGGATCTCGGTAGTAGACTTAAGGCATGAGCAGAAAATTCAGGGCTCCGCGGATCGGCTCAAGGACCCGACATCCCCCACGCTTGATCGCTCGCATGATACTCATATTTGTACCACTGTTCGTGATCGGCCTCGTCGGAATGCTGTGGGGCGGCAGCAATCTACCGGAAACCTCACGCAATTGGTTCGGCGGTGTGCTGATCGGCGACATAATCCGTCCGGTAGGATATGCACTGGGTCTGATCATGGTGGGCTGGGCATTCCGCACGCAAGCCGACATGGACCGCTGGTTGGCACGAATCGGTGAAGTGCTGTTTGCGGCGGCAGGTTTTGCGTTAATCGGCGGGGCGGTGCTGGCAGTCGATCGCGCACTGCCATGGCCCGGCCTGCCCGATGTGCTGCCCCCGCTGATCTGGCTGGCCTACGCGGGCGGGCTCGCGTGGTGGCTGAAGCTGTTCACCTTGCAGCGCTTTCACCCTGCCATGCTCTTGCTCGGCCTCAGCATGGGGTTGCTGGTCTCAGTCGGCTGGGCGATCACCGGTGCGCTGGGCACATCCAGCGAACTTATCCTTGCTGTGCTGGAAGCATTCGGTATCAGTGCGGTGGAAGCTGTGTTCCTGCTGATTCTGCTCCGTTATGACCCCATGATTCTGCTGCGTCGCCCTCTCTGGTCAATGCTGCTGGCAGGCGCGGTCTGGGGCGCATTGCAAGCAATACCATTCGCGGTGCGCGGCTGGTCTACACAAAGTGCGACTCTTGTGCCATCGATGGTCTTTTATGGCATGGTCGCCAGCTCGCTGATGACGCTTACAGCTGAGGGCGATCGCCGCCCTTCGCTGATGCTGATCTGGCCGTATCTGTTCGCCGCGACGCTTCTGCCACTGGCGTTCAGCGATGCCAGCGATGGCGAGTTCATCCCTGGCGGCTTAGTAACAGGCATTGCGCCCCTGGTGAGTATGGTGCTTCCCCTCGTATTAGCCTGGCTGATTCTGTTGGCACATCGTCGGTTCGGCACATTGCGGATGGGTACCTCAGCCAGGATCGGCGGAGCGGGCATCGCACTGGCAGTTATCTTGCATTTGGCGCTGGGACAGCCCGGATTGCAAGCCGACGTGTATTTTGTGGTGATGCGCGATCAAGCCGATACCCGTTTTGCGCGCAGCATCTCCGATCTGCAGGAGCGGCGGGCGGCGGTGTACAAAACGCTGGTCGATGCTGCGAACACGTCTCAAGCGGATCTACGCGCTTATCTGGATTCGCGGCAGGTCCCGTACAAACCGTACTATCTGGTAAATGGTATGGAAGTGCGCGGGGATGTGCTGTTGCGCCCTGCCCTGATGCGGCGCGCTGATGTAGCAGCGGTGCTCGATGCGCCTACGATCCGCCCCGTGCGCGTCACCAGACCCAATGGCCCGATCAAACTCGCCGAAGAGGTGCCCGCTCCACAGGGAATTTCCTGGGCCGTGCTAGCAATCCATGCACCGGAAGTGTGGCAGGCAGGCTACACGGGGCAAGGAGTCCTGGTGGGCGTGATCGGCGGCGGCGCGGATTGGCATCATCCCGCTCTGCATGATCAGTATCGCGGCGCGAACGGCGATTCCGACTACGCGTGGCTCGATGCATGGCGCGGCGTGCCCGAACCCGAAGATGTGAATGCGCTGGGCACACATACCGTCGGGATCATTGTTGGCAAAGATGGTATAGGCGTGGCCCCCGGCGCGGAGTGGATCGCCTGCCGCAGCCTTGCCCGCGATATGGGCAATCCGCTTTTGTATCTGACATGTATGCAATTCACCTTTGCGCCGTATCCCCGCAGCGGCGATGCGTTCACGGATGGCGATCCGGCGCGGGGAGCTGATCTGGTGGAAGCGGCGTGGGACTGCCCCATGTGGGAAGGCTGCGATGCGTCCACGCTTTCGATAGGGATTGCGCATCTGACCGATGCGGGCCAGATGTTTATCACCGGCACTGGCAACAACGGCCCCGCGTGCGGCACAATTGATCCGCCGGGGTCGGCGGAAGCCGCGTTCACCGTGGGCAGCCTTGATCAACAATTGCATATCGCCGATTTCAGCAGCCGTGGCCCCATCACCGCCGATGGCAGCGGCAGGATCAAGCCTGATGTTATGGCTCCTGGTTCGCAAATCCTCTCGGCGATGCCCGATGGGCGTTACGCGCAGTTGGGCGGCTCATCAATGGCAAGCTCGTTTGTGAGCGGCGTAGTGACTCTCTTGTGGTCTGCCGATCCGACACTGATCGGGAATATTGATCGCACCCAAACGATCCTCACCGAATCAGCGGTGCCGGTATCCGGTAGCGCTGAGTGCGGCGATCTGCGCAACAGCAGCGGCTACGGCCGCATCGATGCGTATGCTGCACTGCTGATGCTGATGAGGGATCGCTGATAGCGTCCATCCCGTCAAATCTACCATTTTTATCAAACCAGAGGCTTTTTGGATTGAAAAAGCCTCTGGTTTGGACTGTTGCACAATCCTGCTAAGCATTGAAGTTGAGAGTTCAGGTCTCTCCATTCGCGCTGTATTCTTACCGCAATGAAATCCATGTCATCAAGCGGAGTCATTGCATGATGCTCTTATTATTGAATCAACGGCTTTTAGACTGCTGCTCGATCCTATCCATTCTTTATTTCTTCGTCCAGGCTCTCCAAGAAGAGCGCAATATTGCCCCCAAGATGTCCAGTCTGTCCGATGTGTGCTATCGTGATTGGCATACCTTTGGCATACCGGAAATTTGGTTCCTTCATCTTTCCATGAAAAAACCCCTGTTTTCAGGGGTTTTTTGTGAGCGCGGAGGGATTCGAACCCTCAACCGTCGGCTTAAAAGGCCGCTGCTCTGCCGTTGAGCTACGCGCCCAGCATAATAGCGGACTGCATTCTAACATGGGAAATATTCATCGTCAACGTAAGACCTTGTCATCTTGGGTCATCTATCG
>Ga0070698_100000627_pt1 | contig 38113 bp, 35 predicted proteins | sample KBSK1502metaG_FD_65477 | JGI IMG/M metagenome (GOLD analysis project Ga0070698, IMG submission 65477) | Corn, switchgrass and miscanthus rhizosphere microbial communities from Kellogg Biological Station, Michigan, USA - KBS K1-50-2 metaG | ecosystem: Host-associated > Plants > Roots >... | reverse complement strand
TTGCTGGAAATGAGCGGCTATATAATCGGCGACTGCGGAGCGGTCACCCGCTCTTCTCGAGCCTGACATGGCAAACCCGCTGATCATCGTTGAATCCCCTGCGAAGGCCAAGACCCTTGGCCGGTTTCTTGGTGCCAAGTACGACATTCGCGCGTCGATGGGTCACGTGCGCGACTTGCCTAAGAGCACGCTTGGCATCGACATCCAGCATTCCTTCAAGCCGGAATACGTGACGATTCCCGGCAAGGAATCGACCATCAAGGAGTTGAAGGCTGCCGCCAAAGGAGCTTCCGAAATTCTCCTGGCATCGGACCCGGACCGCGAGGGCGAGGCGATCGCCTGGCATCTCGCGCACGTCCTCAACCTGAAGAACCCACAACGGATCGAGTTGCACGAGATTACGCCCGGCGCGGTGGAGAAGGCGCTCAACGCGCTTCGTCCGATGAATCAGGATCTCGTCGATGCGCAGCAGGCTCGCCGGGTGATCGATCGGCTCGTCGGCTACAAGCTGAGCCCCTTGCTCTGGAAGAAGATTCGAAAGGGCCTGAGTGCGGGCCGGGTGCAATCCGTCGCGGTCCGGTTGGTCTGCGAGCGGGAAGAGGAGATCGAGAAGTTCGTTCCGGTCGAATCCTGGACGCTCGACGCGATGCTCTCGAAGATCGACTTACCACAGCGCATCTTTGCCGCCCACCTGCACAGCAAATTGGGCAGTGAGGAGAAGCTCGAGCTCACCGAAGAAGGCCAGGTCAATGAAATTGTGGCGCAGCTCGATGGCGCCAGCTACAAGGTGCTGTCCATCGAGACCAAGGACAGCACGCGGAATTCGCCGCCGCCATACAAGACCAGCACGCTGCAGCAGGATGCGTCGAACCGGCTGCGGATGAAGCCGAACCGGACGATGAGCCTGGCGCAACAGCTCTACGAAGGCGTCGAGCTCGGCAGCCAGGGACCGGTGGGCCTGATCACCTACATGCGCACCGACTCCTTCCGGATCTCCGATGACGCGAGCACCGCGGCTCGCCACTTCATCACCGAGCATTACGGCCCGACCTATGCCCGCCGCGACAGGGTGGAGTTCAAGGCCAAGGGCCCGGTCCAGGATGCCCACGAGGCGATCCGGCCGACCGATGTCGAACGCACGCCGGATTCTGTCCGCGCGTTCCTCACGCCCGACCAGCTCAAGCTGTATCGGCTGATCTGGCAGCGCTTCACCGCCAGCCAGATGTCCGCCGCGCGCTTCGCACAAACGCGCGTCGACATCGGCGCCGCCGACTACCTGTTCCGGGCGAACGGCTCGGTGCTGGTCTTCGACGGCTTCTATCGCGTCTGGGAGCGCGATAGCGACAACGACGAGGAGAAGGAGCTGCCGGCACTCGCCGTCGACGAGGCGCTCAACTTGCGGGAGCTGAAGCCCGAGCAGCATTTCACGCAGCCGCCGCCGCGCTACACGGAGGCCTCCTTGATCAAGGCGCTGGAGGAGCTGGGCGTGGGCCGGCCGAGCACCTTTGCGCCAACCGTCGAGGTCATCCAGACGCGCCATTACGTCAAGCAAGAAGAGCGCCGGCTGTCCCCAACCGATCTGGGCAAAACCGTCAACGCCTGGCTGGTGGAGCATTTTCCGGAGATCGTCGACGTCACCTTTACCGCCGGGATGGAGGAGGAGCTCGATGACGTCGAGGAAGGGCGGCGCAAGTGGGTGCCGATCGTCCGCGAGTTCTACACACCCTTCTCCAAGACGCTCACCAAAGCCGAGGCGACGGCGCGCATAAAGGTCCCCATGCGCGAGACCGGCGAGGACTGTCCCAAGTGCAAGCAAGAGGGGCGCACCGGCCGTCTCGTTCACCGCATGAGCCGGCTGGGAGAGTTCGTCGGCTGCTCGCTGTACCCCGAGTGCGATTACATCCAGGGCCGCGAGGGCCAGGAGAAGGCGCCGCCCCCGGAGCCCACCGGCGAGATGTGCCCCAAATGCGGCAAGCCGCTGGTCACGCGTAACGGAAAGCGCGGGCCCTTCGTCGCCTGCTCCGGTTATCCGAAGTGCCGCTACGTGAAGCGCGAGATCAACCCGGCCGACGTGCTCGAGGGTCGCGTCTGCCCGAAGTGTGGCAAGCCGCTGCTCAACCGCAAGGGTCGCTTCGGCAGCTTCGTGGGCTGCTCCGGCTATCCCGACTGTCGCTTCATCGAAGGCGGCAAGCGGACCGTCACGCCACCCGCCGCCAGCGAGCTGCTGATGGACGATCCCTGCCCGCGCTGCGGAAAGCCGCAGGTGCTGCGCCAGGGAAGGTACGGGGAGTTCAAGAGCTGCTCCGATTATCCCGCCTGCAAACCGGAGCGGGCCGCGCGCACCACCACCCGTCCCCGCCGCCCTCGGACCAGGAAGCCGACCGTTCCCGCGGCCTAGTCCCAGGTTTCAAACTCGCGGGCAGCGGCTATACTTTGGCGAGCAAATAAGCACGTCTCTCGACGGCCACGGGTTGCCTGAGCACAGGTCCGGCGGCCGGATGACGGAGGCGGAAGTAGAAACAGGAGGTTCGTTTTCGCATGCCACTCGTGACGCTCAAGCAACTCCTCGAGGCTGGTGTCCACTTCGGCCATCAGACCAGTCGCTGGAATCCGAAGATGAAGCGGTACATTTTCACCGCTCGCAACGGGATCCACATCATCGACCTTCAGCAGACCGTCAAGCTGCTGGACGACGCGTCCAACTGGGTCAAGGAGGTCGTTGGCGGCGGCCGGTTGGTGCTCTTCATCGGCACCAAGAAACAAGCCCAGGAATCGATCGAGCTGGAGGCCCGCCGCTCGGGCATGCCCTTCGTGAACCATCGCTGGATGGGCGGGATGCTGACCAACTTCACCGTCATGCGCCGGCAGATCGACCGGCTCAACGGCCTGCGGGCGATCCGCAACAACGGCGGATTCACCGGTAGCAAGAAAGCGATCACCCAGCTGGAAGAGGAATACCAGCGGCTCGAGCGCTTCTTCGGTGGCATGGCGGAGATGAAGCGCCTGCCCGGGGCGGTCTACGTCGTCGACCCGCGGAAGGAGCACATCGCCATCACTGAAGCCCGCAAGCTCGGCATCCCGATCGTCGCCATCACGGACTCCAACTGTGACCCGGATGAGATCGACCACGTGATCCCCGGGAACGACGACGCCATCCGCGCCGTCAAGCTCATCACCTCGAAGATCGCCGACGCGGCCCTGGAGGCGCGCCAGCTGATCAGCCCGGAGGAGCTCGCCGCCGCACCCGAGGTGCCGGTCACCGAGTTCGAATTCGGTGCGGAAGAAGAGGAGGAAGAGGAAAAGAGCTTCGCCGGAATGCCAACGGTTAACGAGGCTGAGTTCTACGAGGACGAAGCCCTGGACGACGAGAAATAGTCATGGCTATCTCGGCAGACCAGGTCAAGGCGCTGCGCGACGCGACCGGCGCGGGGATGATGGACTCCAAGCGCGCCCTCGAGGCGACCAACGGCGATCTCGAGAAAGCCAAGGATTGGCTGCGCCAGAAAGGCATCGCCAAGGCTGGGGCCAAGTCGACCCGTACCGCGCGCGAGGGCATCATTGCCACCTACGTCCATCACAACCACCAACTGGGCGTCCTCTTGGAGCTGAACAGCGAGAGCGACTTCGTCGCCCGCAACGACGAGTTCCGCCACCTGGCACACGAGATCGCGGTCCACATCGCGGCGGCGGAGCCGACATATCTCCGGCGCGAGGATGTGCCCAAGGACGTGCTCGATCGAGAGCGCGCCATCTTCGAGGGGCAGGCGAAGGAGCAGAAGAAGCCGGAGGCCGTGATTGAGAAGATCATCCAGGGCAAGATGAACGACTTCTACAAGCGGGAGGTCCTGCTCGATCAGGCGTGGGCGAAGGACGACAAGCGGACCGTGGAGCAGATGCTCAAAGAAGCGATCGCGAAACTTGGCGAGAACATAACGATTTCCCGTTTCGCCCGTTTCAAGGTCGGAGAAGCCAGCTAGCCGAACCACGTCATGCAGTGATCAAGCCGTCGGCCCTGCCGCGCTACAATCGGGTGCTCCTCAAGCTGGGAGGCGAGGGACTCGCCGGAAAGGCAGCCTTCGGCATCGATCCGGATGTCGTCAACGAGATCGCTGAGGACATCATCGCGGTGAAATCCAGGTACAACACCCAGTTCGCGATCGTCGTGGGTGGCGGCAACATCATCCGCGGCGACGCGGCAAGTAAGCGCGGCATGGACAGGGTCACCGCCGATTACATGGGTATGCTGGGCACGGTGATCAACGCCCTGGCGCTCCAGGACGCGCTCGAGAACCAGGGCCAGCCGACTCGGGTGCAGACCGCGATCAGCATGCACCAGATCGCGGAGCCGTACATCCGGCGGCGCGCCGTCCGGCACCTGGAGAAGGGCCGCGTCGTCATCCTCGCCGCCGGCAGCGGCAATCCCTACTTCAGCACCGACACGACCGCCGCCCTCCGCGCGGTCGAAATCGAGGCCCAGGTCGTCCTCAAGGCGACCAAAGTCGACGGCATCTACGATGCCGACCCGGTGACGAATCCGAAGGCGAAGCGGTTCGCGCGGCTCGACTACCTCGATCTGATCAACAAAGACCTGCGCGTGATGGATCACACGGCGGTCACCCTCTGCCGCGAGAACAACATCCCGATCATCGTCTTCGACCTGGCGCATGCCGGCAACCTGGAAGGCGTGGTGGCGGGCAAGCCGATCGGGACGATCGTGGGGCCGCCCGAATGATCGAAGCGAACCTGAAAGACGCCGAGACCAAGATGCAGAAGAGCCTGGACGCCCTCGCCAAGGAGATCCTCACCATTCGCACCGGGCGCGCCAGCCCGGCGCTGGTAGACAAGATCCCTGTCGAGTACTACGGGAATCCAACGCCCTTGAACCAGCTGGCCACGATTACCGTCCCCGAGGCGCGCATGATCATCATCCAACCCTGGGATCGGACCATCATCGGAGCGGTGGAAAAAGCGATCCAGAAATCCGAGCTCGGATTGAACCCGGGCAACGACGGCCAGCTGATCCGGGTCCCGATTCCGCCCCTGAACGAAGAGCGGCGCCGCGAGTACGCGCGGCTGGTCAAGCGCTATGCCGAGGGCGCGCACATCGCGATTCGCAACATCCGGCGTGAGCAGATGGATCGCATGAAGGCGCTCGAGAAGGAGAAAAAGATCTCGGCCGACGAGGCCCGGCGCGGGGGCGACCAACTGCAGAAGGTCGCTGACCGCTACATCGGTCTGGTCGACCAGATGGCAGCCCGCAAGGAAGCCGAGATCATGGAGGTCTAACGCCCAAGAACTACTGGTGAGCCAGTTGCCCCCGCCCGAGCACGTCGCGATCATCATGGATGGCAACAGCCGCTGGGCCCGTGAACGCTTGCTGCCACGGGTCATGGGGCACAAAGCCGGGATCGAGACCATCCGCCGCGTCGCGGAAGCCGCGGACCGGCGCGGCGTACGCGTCTTGACCCTGTATGCCTTCTCGACGGAGAACTGGTCGCGGCCCCGCGATGAAGTCGATGCCTTGATGAACCTGTTCTCGGAGACCATCCGACGCGAGGTCGACGAGCTGGCTCGGCGCGGCATCGAGCTTCGCTTCTCCGGCCGGCTGCACGAGCTTTCCCCGGCGCTCCAGGACCAGATGCGGCAAGCGAGCGAGCGAACCCGGGTCAGCGCCAAAGCCATTCTCAATATCGCGATCAACTACGGCGGCCGGCAGGAGATCATCGACGCCATCCGAGAGCTCGCGCGAGAGGGCGCTGACCTCACCCAGCTTGAGGACGCCAGCCTGGCGAGTCACCTATACAGCCGGGGCTTGCCCGATCCGGACCTGGTGGTCCGCACCGCCGGCGAGATGCGACTCAGCAATTTCCTGCTCTGGCAGTCGGCGTACTCGGAGTTCTACAGCACCCAGACGCTCTGGCCCGATTTCTCCGACACGGACTTCGATGAGGCCATCGCCTCGTACCAGCGCCGCATCCGTCGCTTTGGCGCGCGGCCGGAGGAGGTCTCCAATCGAGGTCGCTGATGCCAAGCCCGCCGAGCCGGCGCTAGCCGCACCCCGCCGCTCGAACATGGTGGTCCGCATCGCCACTGCCGCCGTGCTGATCGCGGTCGTCCTTGCGGTCCTGATCCTGGGATCGGTCTGGGTCTACGCCGCGGTTGCCGTCATCCTTGGAGCCGCGCTGATCGAATACTGGAACCTCACCCGCGCCATGGCCGCGCCCGCGCCCCTCTGGCTGTTGTTCCCGCTGAGCTACGCCCTCCTCCTTCGGGACCGGCTGCCGTCGGGGGCCGATGTCGCCTTCCTCCTGGCGGCCGCCACCGTCATCGGGCTCGGCACCCTCGTGTTCGTGCGCGACTGGCGAGCCAGCCTCACCCGCTGGGCGCTCGCCGTCGGCGGAAGCCTCTACCTGGCATTCACGCTGAGCTTCTACCTCTCGCTGTACTTCTTACATCGCCCCGATCCCAACCACCTCGGGTTCGGCTATGTGATCGCCGTCTTCGGCGCGATCTGGGTGGGGGACACCGCCGCCATGGTCGCCGGGCTGCGCTTTGGCCGGCACCCATTCTTTTCCCGTATCAGCCCCAAGAAGACGGTGGAAGGGGCGGTCGCGGAGCTCCTCGCCAGCACCGTGTTCTTCGCCATCGTCGGCCTGTTCCTGAACATCGGCTTTCCGCACAACGTCATCCTCGGCCTTCTGATCGGCATCTTTGCCGAGGTCGGTGACCTGGTCGAATCGCAGATCAAGCGCACCGCCGGCGTCAAAGATGCGAGCCAGCTGATCCCGGGTCACGGTGGCGTGCTCGACCGTATTGATTCGCTCCTGCTCGTGGGAGTGGTCGTGTACTATTACGTGACGTTTCTGCACCTCGCCTGAGCCGGTCGGGTGCATGACTCAGGTTGACAACGCGTTCCAGCTGATGCGGGGATATCCCGCCCAAGCCTGACTAAAGAGATGAGATCCCCTCGTCCGTCGCCCCGGCGCCTGGCGCTGCTCGGTGCAACCGGGTCGATCGGCCGGCAGGTCTGCGACCTGGTCGAACGGCATCCCGACCGATTCACGCTGCATGCGCTGATCGCCGGGAGTAACGCCGCCGCGCTCCAGGCGGTGGCACACCGTCATCCGGACGCCCACGCCTTGCTGGCGAATCCGGCCGGCGGGGAGGCGAGCCAGGCGGCGCAGGCGATCGATGAGGCGGTGCGTGACCCCGAGGTCGACCTCGTGATCGTCGCCGCCGCGGGCAGTGCCGCGCTGGCCCCGACCTTGGCCGCGCTCGAGGCGGGCAAGGACATTGCGCTCGCCACCAAGGAAGTCCTCGTCATGGCGGGCGAACTGGTTCGCGAACGGATGCGGCGCCACGGATCGCAGATCTTCCCGATCGATAGCGAGCACAGTGCCATCTGGCAGTGCCTCTGGGGGGAGAAGGAGAGCGGGGTCCGCCGGCTGATCCTGACCGGCTCGGGTGGGCCGTTCTTGCGCCGCCCGGTGGAAACCCTGGAGAGCGTGACGATTGCCGAGGCGCTCGCCCATCCACGCTGGAAGATGGGACCGAAGATCAGTGTCGACTCCGCCACCATGATGAACAAGGGGCTCGAGGTGATCGAGGCACACTTCCTCTTCGATGTCCCCTACACCGGGATCGATGTCATCATCCATCCGCAGAGCGTCGTCCATTCGATGGTCGAGTTCGTCGACGGCAGCATCAAGGCGCAACTGGGTGTTCCAGACATGCACCTCCCGATCGCGATCGCGCTGAGCTTTCCGGATCGGTTGGAAGGCGTGGCTGCGGCACCCGACCTCGCGACAATCGGTCAGCTCTCCTTCGAAGCCCTGGATGCGGTCCGCTACCCGGCGGTGGCGCTGGCCCGCGAAGCGGGAGAGCGAGGCGGCACCGCGCCCGCGGTGCTGAACGCGGCCAACGAGGAAGCGGTGGCCCTCTTCCTCCAGGGCCAGCGACGGTTCGTTGACATCATCCCCTCGGTCGCGCGCGCGGTTGAGGCCGCTGAACCCGCAAAGGAACTGACACTGGACGCGGTCATCGCCGCCGACCACTGGGCGCGCGCGCAGGTGCGGGCCTCCGCCCCGGGACCCAGCCGGCTGTGGAGCCAGCTGCCGGCATGAGCCCGGTCGTGCTCGTCCCGCTCGTCATCCTCATCTTCAGCATCCTGGTGATCGTGCACGAGTCGGGTCACTTCATCAGCGCCAAGCTCGCCGGCATCAAGGTGGAGCAGTTCAGCGTGGGCTTCGGCCCCCAGCTGCTCGGCTGGCAGCGAGGCGAGACCCTCTACGCCGTCCGGGCCATCCCGCTCGGTGGCTTCGTCAAGCTGGCCGGGATGGACGGCAGCATGGAGGCCGGCGCTCGCAGCTTCAATGCGCATCCGCTCTGGCAGCGGTTCATCGTCATCGTCGCCGGCTCCGCCTTCAACCTGGCGCTGCCAGTCTTGATCTTCTTCGCCGTCTATACCACGGTCGGGGCCGCCGAGGTCAGGACCCCGATCGAGGTCAGCGCCGTGGACACCGGCACACCGGCGAGCGACGCCGGGCTGCAACCGGGTGACGTGATCCGCTCCGTCAACGGTAGCCCCATCAACAAGTTCGAAGACCTCCGAAGCGCCCTCGATGCCGCCAAAGACACCCCGGTGACGGTCGTCGTGGACCGTCACGGTCAGCTGTTGACCTTGACCATAACCCCCAAGCTCGACCCGGCTTCCGGGAGTTACATCCTTGGCTTCCATCCCGCCATCCACTCCTGGAAGCCGGGTCCGGTTGACGCAGCGGGACGGGCGCTCCGCGATACCGGCGATTCCATCGTGGGAATCGCGGGGGGCATCTATCAGCTGGCTACCGACAAGAAATTGGGGGGCCTGCTGGGTCCGAGGGGCCTGGAGGGCCCGGTCGGCATCGTGAAGACCACGGCCAAGGCCGCGCAGGCCGGGCCGCTCTCACTGGTCGGCGTGGTCGCGCTGCTGAGCCTTAGCCTGGGGCTGGCCAACATCCTGCCGTTCCCCGCATTGGATGGTGGACGCGCGGCCTTCCTGGTGCTGGAATTGGTCCGCGGCCGGCCGGTCGATCCCGCCCGTGAGCAGGTCGTCCACTACGTCGGTCTCGCTCTCTTGTTTGGGTTGATCGGATTGGTGACATATAACGATCTGTTGAGATGAGGCCATGAAACCACGCCGTAAGTCAGTTCCGGTTCGCGTCGGCGACGTCGTCATCGGCGGCGCCGCGGAGATCGTGGTGCAATCAATGACCAAGGCCGACACGCGGGACGTCAAAGCGACGCTCAACGAGATCGCGCGCCTCAAGGACGCGAATTGCCGCATCGTTCGCGTCGCGGTCCCGACCAAAGAGGCGGCCCTGGCGATGGTGGAGATCAAGAAGGCGTCGCCGCTCCCGATCATCGCCGACATTCATTACGATGCCCCGCTGGCGCTGATGGCGCTGGAGGCCGGCGTCGACGGACTTCGGCTCAATCCCGGCAACATCAAGGACCCGGAAAAGGTCAAAGAGATCACCCGCCGGGCGAAGGAGCGCGAGATCCCGATCCGCATCGGGGTCAACGCGGGTTCGCTCCCAGGCCGTGCCAAGGAAGGGGCGGGCGTTCGCCCGCCGACCGAGGAAGTGGTGGCCGCCATGGTCAACGCCGCACTCGGCCATATCCATATTCTCGAATCGCTCGACTTCAACCTGATCAAGGTCTCGATGAAGGCCTCAGATCCACCCACCATGATCGCCGCCAACCGGGCGATCGCCGATAAGTTCTCCTACCCGCTGCACCTGGGCGTCACCGAGGCCGGTCCACCCCGCACCGGCGCGGTCAAGAGTGCGGTCGGGATCGGCGTCCTGCTGGAGGAGGGCATCGGCGACACCATCCGCGTCTCTCTCGCCGGCGACTCGGTCGAGGAAGTTGAGGTCGCCTACGGCATCGTCAACGCCCTCGCCGAAAAGCTAACCGGGCCAAACCTGATCGCCTGCCCGATGTGCGGGCGGCTGGAGATCGACATGCTGCCGATGGTGGCCGAGGTGGAGAAGGCGCTCAAGCGGATCAAACGGCCGATCAACGTCTCGGTGATGGGCTGCGTCGTCAACGGTCCTGGCGAAGGCCAGCACGCCGACATCGGCATCGCCGGCGGCAAGAACAAGGGCATCCTTTTCAAGCACGGCAAGATCGTTGGCACGTTCCCCGAAAAGGAACTGGTCCCCGCGTTGCTTCGCGAACTGGACGCCATCGCCAAAGAGGACGAGCAGAAGCTCGCATCGTAAGCGCCCGGCTCGGCCTCCGTATACTCCTAAGCCACATGGCTGTCGACGAAAAAGAAACCGGCTTCGTCAAGGACATTCGCAAGCAGTCTCAGGATTTCCCGGGCTGGTACAACGACGTCGTCCGCAAGGCGCAGTTAGCCGACAACTCGCCGGTCGCCGGCACCATGATCATTCGCCCCTATGGCTACGCGCTGTGGGAAAACATTCGCGATCCTCTCGACGGTCTCATCAAGGAAACCGGGCACGAGAACTGGTACTTTCCAGCGCTGATTCCCCTCAGTTTCCTTCAAAAAGAGAAGGACCATGTCGCGGGCTTCGCCCCAGAGTTTCAACTCGTCACCAAAGGTGGCGGCAAGGACCTCGAGGAACCGCTGGTCTTACGTCCCACCTCGGAGACGATGATCGCGAGCGTGTTGCGCGATTACATCCAGTCCTATCGCGACCTGCCGGTGCTCACCAACCAATGGAACAACGTCTTTCGCTGGGAGTTGCGCACCCGATTCTTTCTGCGTACCCGCGAGTTCCTCTGGCAAGAGGGCCATACCTTCCACGAAACCGCGGCGGAGGCCGAGGACGAAGTCGCAAAGATGCTCGACTGCTACCGGCAAATCGCCGAGGAGTGGTGCGCGATCCCGGTCCTCACCGGCCGCAAGTCCGACAGCGAGAAGTTTGCCGGTGCGCAATACTCGACCGCGATCGAGGGCATGATGATGGACGGCAAGGCGCTGCAGATGGGCACCTCGCACTACTTCGGCGAGAACTTCACCCGCGCCTACGACCTCACCTTCACCGGTCGCACGAACGAGCGGCAGTACCCACACTCGACCAGCTGGGGCATGTCCACCCGCATGGTGGGGGCCGTCGTGATGGCGCACGGCGACGACTCCGGCCTGCAGCTGCCGCCGCGCATCGCGCCGGTGCAGGTCATCATCATCCCGATCTTCCGCGGCGACGCCGAGCGGAGCCAGATCGAAACCGCGCTCGAGCAGGTGCGTGCCGACCTGGAAGACATTCGCGTCAAGGTTGACTGGCGCGACGAGCGGCCCGGATTCAAGTTCAATGAGTGGGAGCTGAAGGGCGTTCCGCTGCGCATCGAGATCGGCCCGCGCGACCTGGCCAAAGGCGAGGCCACCCTCGTCCGCCGCTTGAACCGAGCCAAGCAAACCGTCCCCCTTGGTGAGCTGGGCGTCGCCGTCCCGGCGATGCTCGAGGAGATCCAGACGGCGCTCTTCACGCGGGCTCGCGAATTCCGCGAGGCGCACACGGTCAAGCTCAATTCGCTCGAGGCCATAGTGCGCTTCTTCGAGAGCTCGATCGGGTTCGCCGTCACCCCCTGGTGCGGCAGGGAAGAGGACGAGCGGACGGTGAAGGAGCGGACGACCGCCACCACCCGGGTGATCCTGGCGTCCGCGGGGGCGGAGCAGCCCTGCGCGGTCTGCGGCCGTCCTGCCACCATGGAAGTAGCCTGGGGAAAGGCCTACTGATTCACTCCCCGGAAGTTCGGGGATAATTTCGCCATCAACGACATAGGGACTTGGTCATGCAATTTGCCGACCTTCTGAGCAAGGTCAGTTACCTGCCGGCGAAGGACATCGAGGTTCTTTCGCGTGCCTACGATGCCGCGGCCAGCGCCCACCATGACCAGAATCGCCTCTCCGGCGAGAAGTTCATCGAGCACCCGCTGAGCGTCGCCGGCATCCTGGCGGACCTCCAGCTCGATCGCGACACCCTGGCCGCCGCCATCCTGCACGACACGGTCGAAGACACCCACCTGACCGTCTCCGATCTCGAGCAGAGCTTCGGGCCGACGGTCGGCAAGCTGGTCGCGGGCGTGACCAAGCTGGAGAAGATCTCCTTCCATAGTCCCGAGCAGGCGCAGGCGGAAAACGTCCGCAAGATGCTCGTGGCCATGGCGGAGGACGTCCGGGTGGTGCTGATGAAGCTGGCCGACCGGCTCCACAACATGCGCACGGTGGAATCCCTCCCGGAGATCCGGCGGCGGGCGATGGCACAGGAGACGCTCGACATCTACGCCCCGCTGGCGCACCGCCTGGGCATGTGGAACATCAAGTGGGAGCTGGAAGACCTGTCGTTCGCGCAGCTGCATCCAGACGAGTACCGGGAGATCGTCAAGAAGATCGCGCGCAAGCGGAAGGAGCGCGAGACCTCCGTCAACGACGTCAAGGAAATCCTGGAACGGGAGCTCATCGCGGTCGGCATCAAGGCCGAGACGAGTGGGCGGCCGAAGCACGTCTACAGCATCGCCAACAAGCTCGCCATGGGGAAGGAGTTCGACGATATCTACGATCTCTCCGCCATCCGGGTGCTGACCGACTCGATCAAGGATTGCTACGGCGCCCTGGGTGTCATCCACTCGCTCTGGAAGCCGATCCCGGGCCGTTTCAAGGACTACATCGCGATGCCGAAGTCGAACGGCTACCAGTCGCTGCACACGACCGTAGTCAGCCACAGCGGCGAGCCGATGGAGATCCAGATTCGCACCCACGAGATGCACCGCACCGCGGAGTGGGGAGTCGCGGCCCACTGGACCTACAAAGAGGGCGGCAAGGATGACCGCAAGCAGGACCAGCGGTTCGCCTGGCTGCGTCAGCTGATGGACTGGCAGAAGGAGGTGCTCGACGCCGAGATGTTCGTCGACGCCGTGAAGGTCGACGTCTTTCGGGACGAGGTGTTCGTCTTCACCCCGAAGGGGGACGTGCAGGCGCTGCCGACGGGTGCGACGGCCGTGGATTTTGCGTACCGCATTCACACCGAGGTGGGCCATCGATGCATCGGCGCCAAGGCAAACGGCCGAATGGTGCCGCTGGACTATCAACTGCAGAACGGCGACATCGTCGAGGTCCTCACCTCAAAGGGACCGCATGGTCCGAGCCGCGACTGGCTCGGCTTCGTCAAGACGGCGGGCGCCGCGCAGAAGATCCGCGTCTGGTTCAAGAAGGAGCGGCGCGAAGAAAACGTCAGCAAAGGCAAGGAGCTGCTCGACAAGGAATTCCGGCGTATGCAGCAGCGGGCGCTGGCCTCGATCGGGGACGAGCGGATCCTCGAACTCGCCCGGGAGTTTCGATTCACCGACCTGAATGATTTCTACGCCGCCATCGGGTACGGCGACGTCAGCCCGCACTCGGTGTTGCTCAAGTACATGGCGGCCGGCCAGCAACCGGACGGCAATGGCGAGTTCCCGCTCATTCCGCTGGTACCGCAGTTCAAGCCCACCGGCGAGATCCGGGTCAAGGGCGAGCGGGGCGTGCTCACCCAGATCGCGCAATGCTGCAAGCCGGTGCCGGGCGACCCGATCAGTGGCTATATCACCCGCGGCAAGGGGATCACGGTGCATCGGACCACCTGCAAGAACATCATGAACGTCTCCAGCCAGGAGCGCGTCGTCCCGGTCGATTGGGACACCGGGGGCCGGCAGCTCTACCCGGTCGGAATCAAGATCGAAGCCTGGGACCGAACCGGCCTGCTTCGAGATATCGCTACCGTGATCGCCGAGAGCAAGATCAACCTCACCGGCGCGGAAGTCCAGGTCTATGACGACAAGACGGCGGTGATCTCAACCACCGTGGAGATCAGCAGCCTGACCCAGCTGAGCCGGCTGATGGAGCGGCTGGAGACGGTCAAGGACGTCCACACCGTGGCCCGAGAAGGCAACCTGGCGAGAAACTAGGCCCCCGGACCGTTACCGCCTCGTCACTCTGAGATGCTCAGCCCGCGTGGAAACGGTTGCCGTAACCCGGCGTGCCTAGCATCGAATTCCGATGGGTGCCCCGTCGAACGGCTGGCGCGCGCTCGCAGCCTTCTTCGGCGTCGCCCTGGGTGTCGCCCTGCTGTTCGCCCTGGTCGCGATGGTCGCCCTTCGGCCCAAGGACGGCCTGGCCTGGGTCCAGATTCCCGATCTCGCCGCGGACCTTCGAGTCGACGGCGGCCTACAGACCAAACCGCTGAAGGATTCCGTCGTGGCGGCCGTGCTGCAGGACAAGGGGCTTGACGGCCCCACAGCGAGCGGCCTCGCCGTCGTACCGGCGCTGGCGCCGCAGCAGCAGCCAACCGTGGCGATGAGCCAGCCGCCGGCCGCGCGTCCGGTGACCACGCCGGACCCGTCTCAATCTGCGCCTGCGGCGACGCCTGATCCAGCCCCGGCGCCCGCCCCGACACTTACGCCAACCCCGGTTGCCACGCCCGACCCCGGGCTGACGGCCAGTCCGACACCTACGCCAACCCCGACACTTACGCCAACCCCGGCGCCCACACCCACGCCTACGCCGACCCCAGCGCCCACACCTGGCCCATCCCCGGCGCCGACGCCATCACCGACGCCCGCGCCGCCGTTTGCGATCACCTCGGCAACGGAGACGGTCATCAAAACCAAGAACGGCAGTGGAACCAATGTGGGCCACTGTCCCCAGGTCACGGTTGTGGCAAGCGGTCGTTTCACCACCAATGGCGTCGGCGGCTTCGTCTCCTACGAGTGGGTGCGCATCGACAGCCAGGGCAACCGGACCACTGTCCCCGAGGCACCGATCCAGGTCGCGGCCGGCGACACGAGCTTGCATGCCGTCGCCAGCGACACGTTCACGCCGGCGCATAGCGGCACCGATCAACTCGTCTTCCTCAGTCCCGCCTACTCTGTCCCGGCGCAGAGTTGGAACTGTATTGGCTAGGCCGCGCGTGCGCCATCTCGTGACGATGCCCACACTGAAGATCCGCACCCAGATCATCCTGCCCTTCCTGCTGCTGATGCTGATCCTGGGAGTGATCGGCACCTATCTGACAACCAGCCTGGTGGCGACCTCCCTGGAGAACCGGATCAAGGACCAGCTCGTCCACTCGGGGGACGCCGCCCTGGACGCGGCGGTCAAGCTCCAGGGGCGTCAGGTGGCGGCCATTCGCCTGATCGCCAATACGGAGGGCGTCGACCAGGCGGTTCGCGCCGGGGACGCCACCGCCCTTCGCCGATTGATCGTGCCCCTCGAAGTCAACAACCGCCTGGGCACCGTGATGATCTTTGACCCCAACGGAAAGACCATGCTGGAAATCAGCCAGCCTGATGCGACGAACCCCGGCGGGCTCGTGTTCGGGAGCGGGACCGATCTGTCGGGCGAGCCCGTGGTGCAGCCGGTGCTCAGAGGTGACTACGACTCGCTGGGGGACAAGTACATCGGCTACGCGGGCTCGCCGCCCGACGCGCTGGCGGCGGCAGGTCCGGTCCTGCTGGGCGACCGCGTCGTCGGTGGCGTCCTCCTGGAAACACCGCTGTCCGGCGTGCTCAACGAGATGCAAACCAAAGCGCAGGCCGAGGTCGCCCTGCTCGATGCCGGCGGTCGCCTGCTGGGAAGCACGATCCCCGGTGTCAAGGGGGACCTGATCGACGAGCATCTCCGCTCGTACCTGGCGCTCGCGTCACCGGGCCGGGCGGCGTCGCGGAGCCTGTCCGTCGGCAGCCAGGAATATGAGTTTCAGTTCACGAACTTCTACCTCCGCCAGCAGGCCGCCGGCTACCTCGCCGTCGCGGTCTCTCGGAAGAGCGTGATCGAGGCCGGGGTGCAGTCCGCCATCCAGATGACGTCGCTCTTCGCCGGGGTGGTGCTGGTCCTGCTGTTGATCGGCTACCTCCTGGCTCTGCGCTTGACCCGCCCGATCGAAGCCCTGGTCAGTGGCACCCAGGCGATCGCCCGGGGCGACCTGACCAAGCGACTCGAGATCAGGCGTCGGGACGAGCTGGGCGAGCTGGCGATCGCCTTCAACACCATGACCCAGGACCTGCAAGAGCGGACCCGATCCCTCAATGAGCAGATGCGCCGCCTCGCCGCCCTGTCGCAGACGAGCCAGGGCCTGGGCAAGGAATCAGAACCGGGGGCGATGGCGGAGGCGATCCTCGGTGTCAGCTTGAAAGCGCTCGGGCTCGAAACCGCCCTCTTACTCGCCCGGAATGAGGCGAACGGCCTCGAAGTCCGCGCCATCGTTGGGCCAGTCGGCAAGGCGGCAGGGCAGCTCACACGGCTGAGTCCCTTGAAGCTGGCCGAGGGCTTTGCCAACGAGGCGACGGTCGGCGTCGAAATCGTCGACAAGCTGGCCGCCGATCCGCGCCGCAGCCTCCGGCTCTTCGCCGAGCTCGGCGGTGTCGAGCGAGCCCTGGTGGTGCCCCTGATTCGCGGCGAGCGCAACGCGGGATACCTCGTCACCGGCCTGGCCGCGGGTTACACGCTGCCCCAGCCGGATGTCGAGCTGTTGCAGACGATCGCCACCGAGATGGCGTTGATGATCGAGAACGCCGACCTGCGCAAGAAGGCCGAACTCCAGTCTCACCGGCTCGACCAGGCGATCATCGCGTTGGAGAAGATCTCGCAGGCGCTCACCGCCGTCACGGTAGGAACCGACAACCTGTTGCGAGCGGTGGCGCATGCCACCTCCGAGATCCTCGAGGTCCCCTATGCCTCCTTGCACCTGCGCAAACCGTCGTGGCGGGCGCAGTTCTCCGACGTCATCGTGGGCGCCACGACCCGGCGCGAGCTCGCCGCGGTGCGCCAGGGCGGGGACGTGGCCGCCCAGCGGGTGGTGCGGCCCGAACAGGTGCTGGAGCTCGACCTCGTGGACGAACACGGCGACCCGTTGCCGCTCGCGCGACGGATCGGGCTGCAGCGGACGGTCGCCGTCCCGATGTGCCTGGCGGGCGAGATTGTCGGTGTGCTCGCCGTCCACATGAAGGAACCACGGCCGCTGGAGCGCAGCGAAATCCGCGTGCTACAAACGCTGGCGAACCAGGCCGTGATCGCCATCGAGAACGCCGCGGCGTACGAACGCACCAAGGAACTGGCCACCACCGACGCCATGACCGGGGTCGCGAACCATCGTGAGCTCGAGACCTATCTCGAGCGGGAACTGCAGCGGGTCAGGAAGACGAGGGAACCGCTTGCCATCATCATGTGCGACGTCGACCACTTCAAGGCGATCAACGACAGTGTCGGTCACCCAGCCGGCGACAAGGTGCTTCGCCACCTCACGCAACGGATCCTGGTGCCGGCCGTCCGGCCCAAGGATCTCGTGGCGCGCTATGGAGGCGATGAGTTCGTGCTCGTCCTGCGGGGCGCGGACAGCCGGGCGGCGGTGGCCATCGCCGAACGGATCCGGCGAACCGTGGCCAGCCAGGCGGTGTTGCTGGACGGGAAAGCGGTCTCCAATCTCTCCCTGAGTCTGGGGATTGCCGTCTTTCCGCGCGACGGCGATAGCCGGGAGGCCCTGGTACAGGCCGCTGACCAGGCGCTCTATGTCGCCAAGCGGACCGGTCGCAACCGAGTGGTTCGCAGCGATGCCGGATCCGCCGAGACGCAACTGGCTAGCTAGCACCGGCGCCGGCGAAACCGCCAAAGCCATTCGCTAAGCTTCGAGACCATGGCTCCGATCGCGCAGCGTCCTCGCGGCACGCAGGATCTCTTGCCAGTGGAGCAGCGGTACTGGGAGGCGCTGGAGGCCGCCGCAAAGGAGCTGGCGGGACGATTTGGCTACCAGCGCATCGAGACGCCCATCTTCGAAACCACCGACCTGTTCGTCCGCGGTGTGGGGGCAGGCAGCGACATCGTGAGCAAAGAGATGTTCACCTTCAGCGATCGCGGCGGGCGTTCGCTGACGCTGCGGCCGGAGGGGACGGCCCCCATCGTCCGCGCCTACTTCGATGCCGGTATGCAGCTGGAGCCGCAGCCGGTGCGGCTCTACTACATGGGCCCCTATTTCCGCTCCGAACGCCCGCAGGCCGGGCGGTTTCACGAATTCCATCAGTTCGGGATCGAAACGATCGGAGACGCGAGCCCGCTGCTCGACGTGGAGGCCATCCTGCTTGGCTGGAACTGGTTTGCCGGGCTCGACATTGGCGGCGTGAGCCTGCATCTCAACAGCATCGGCGATGAGGTTTGCCGGCCGGCGTATCGCGAACTGCTGCGCGACTATTACCGGCCGCATCTCGCCAAGCTGAGCGAAGAGAGCCGGGCGCGGTTCGAAAAGAACCCGCTGCGTCTCTTCGACTCGAAGGATCCCCAAGACGAGCCGTTGAAGCGCAATGCGCCGCGTATCGTCGATCATCTCTGCGGGCCCTGCGCCGAGGCGTTCCGCGTCGTCAAGGAGGGACTGGCCGCGCAAGAGATCCCCTTCGAGCTCAATCCCAACCTGGTTCGTGGTCTCGACTACTACACCCGGACGGTCTTCGAGTACCAGCACGAAAGTCTTGGCGGGGCGCAGAACTCGCTGGGCGGCGGCGGCCGCTACGATGGGCTGGCAGCCGCGTTGGGCTATCGGTCGACGCCCGGGGTCGGCTTCGCCATGGGGATGGACCGGACTGCCATCGTGTTGAAGCAGAGCAAGCCCCTCACTCCACCCGTGCCAGACGTCTATGCGGTGGCGTTGGAGGCGCGCGATGAGCTCTATGTCTTCCACCTGGCATCGACCTTGAGGGCGCGTCAGATCAGCGTCGTCTTCGATCCGGGTCCGGCGCGCCTCGATGCGAAGCTGCGCAAGGCGGCACGGCGCGGCGCCCGGTTGGCGCTCCTGGTCGGCCCCGAGGAGCGCGAGAAGAGCCAGGTGGTGATCCGCAACATGCAGGAAAAGACGCAGACGAGTGTCGCGGAGCGCGAGTTGCTGTCGACGATCAGCCAGATGTTGGGCAGCGGGTGAGCCTGACCCGGCGCACGCCCGCCGGCGCGATCCGATCCGAGCAGGTCGGACGCGAGGTGGACATCTACGGCTGGGTACATCGGCGGCGCGACCTCGGCGGTCTGATCTTCATCGACCTGCGCGATCGAAGTGGACTCGTCCAGGTGAAGTTCGACCCCGCGCACGCGCAGGCGCACGCGATCGGTGGTGAGCTTCGCTCGGAATCGGTGGTCCACATACGGGGCCCGGTCCAGCGGCGCCCACCCGGGACCGAAAACAAGGAGCTGGCGACTGGCGAGGTCGAGGTGGAAGCGCGTGATGTCACCATCCTCAGCCGCGCGCAGGCGCCGCCCTTCGCCGTCAACGAAGGCAGCCCGGTCGATGAGCAGGTGCGGCTTCGCTATCGCTACCTGGACCTGCGCCGGGCGCGGATGGCCAGGAACCTCCAGCTCCGCCACCGGATGACCAAGGCGATCCGCGACTTCCTCGACGGGGAGGGCTTCTTTGAGATCGAGACCCCGGTGCTGATCCGGAGCACACCCGAGGGCGCTCGCGACTTCCTCGTCCCCAGCCGGCTGAAGCCGGGGCACGTCTACGCCCTGGCACAGTCGCCGCAGCTGTACAAGCAGTTGCTCATGGTGGCCGGCATGGATCGCTATTTCCAGATTGTTCGCTGCTACCGTGACGAGGACCAGCGCGCGGATCGCCAACCGGAGTTCACCCAGCTCGACCTGGAAATGTCGTTCGTCAGCGAGGACGACGTGCTTGACGTCGTCGAACGCTGCTTCGCCCACGTCTGGCAGAAGGTGCTTGGCGTCGCCGTGCCGACACCCATCCGTCGCATCACGCACGCGGAAGCCATGTTGCGCTACGGCGTCGACAAGCCCGACCTGCGCTACGGCCTCGAGATTCAAGAGCTGTCCTCGATCTTCGCCGGGACCGAATTCAAGATCTTCCGCCAGGCGCTCGACGCCGGCGGCGTCGTCCGCGGGCTGCGGCTCCCGCGGACCTTCGGTGGGAAGGAGATCGATGCGCTCACCGAGGTCGCCCGCGCCGAAGGGGCAAAAGGCCTGGCGTTCTGGAATCGCGAGGCTGATGGCTGGCGTTCGCCGATCGCGAAGTTCTTCGGCGAGCGCGAGCTCGCCCAGCTGCAAGCGGCCATCAATGCCGAGCCCGGCGACGTGGTCGTCGCGGTTGCCGATCAGGTCGACGCGGCGTCAGCGTCGCTGGGGGCCGTGCGCAAGGCCGCCGCCCGAATGCTGGGCCTGGCGAAGGAGGGGGCCTTCGAATTTGTCTGGGTCACGGACTTTCCGCTGTTCGAGCGCAGCAAGGAAACCGGGGAGATCACGGCCGCCCACCATCCGTTCACTGCGCCCCGGCCCCAGGACCTCGAGTTACTGACCAGCGAGCCACTCAAGGTGCGGGCCCGCGCCTACGACCTGGTGCTGAACGGCACCGAGCTCGGCTCGGGCAGCATCCGGATCCACGACCCGGAGTTGCAGCAGCGGGTCTTTCTAGGCCTGGGCATCTCGCGCGAGGAGGCGGAACAGCGTTTTGGATTTCTCCTGACGGCGTTTCGTTACGGTGCGCCGCCGCACGGCGGGTTCGCGTACGGCCTCGACCGCGTCGTCATGCTGGCGGCTGGCGAGGAAACGATCCGGGAAGTGATCGCCTTTCCCAAGAACCAGCAGGCGGAAGAGCCCATGACCGATGCGCCGGCTCTCGCGGATCCGAAACAACTCGGTGAACTCGGTCTCGAATTGATTCGGCCGCCGTCGAAACCCTCCCGGTAACGTCTGAATCGAAACGGTGACTGGCCCTTTGCGGTCCTGTGACGTAATGCCAGATCAGCGCCACCGAGAGCGTAAGGTACGGAACCTACAGTAGGGCCCATGAACGCCGCCCTCTTCACCAAATCGACGACAGGACTCATTCTCGCTTCCAGTTTGATCGCCGCTTCGAGCATTCTCGGCCACGCGCAGGACGCGCCGATCGCCCTGGGCGCGCAGGCCACCACCTCGCTAAGTTCGTGGTACGCGACGACGCCGACCGGCCAGGCAGTGCTGGGCGGCCACACCTTTGACATGACCAGCGGAAACTTTGTCAGGCTGGCCAATTTTGATTCTGCCAGCTTCACGGGTTCAGTCCAGAATGTCAACGCCGTCTACGTGCTGCTCAATACGTCGAATACGTACAGCTGGTTGTACGATGGCCAGCCGGTTGGCACCGTGGTGCTGACCTTCAGCGACAACACGACGCAGAGCACGACCCTGACGATCGGCGGCAACCTGCGCGAGTGGCGCGTCGATGCCTTCGGTGTCGTGACCACCCTCACTGACGCCAACACGACGCCGGCCGTCTTCACGACCACGGCGCAGACGTGGATGGGTGGCGGGACCGCCGTTATCGACATGCTGACCATCCCGGTCGCCACCCAGGGTAAGACGCTGACCACTGTGACGCTGACCGATACCAATAGCTGGGGCTCGCTCGGGATTCAGCTCGACGGCCTGACTGCCGACTTCACGGCGCCGGTGACGCAGCCGACCTGCATCCGGCCTGGCGACTCGTGCAACACGCCGGCCGCGCAGAACAGCCAGTCGTGGAAGTGGCAGCCGGTAGTCCCGGGCGCGACCAACACGAATGCGAACGCGAAGAACACCGCCAGCGCGATCCGTCACAAGAGTCACTAGACAAAACGACTTCAAGAGAGGCTCGGCCAACCGGCCGGGCCTCTCTTCGTTTCAGGCCAATCCGGCTCGCGTGCGATAGACTCGCGGCGTTGCCTGTGCCAATCCCGCCGGTGTTCGTGCTGGCTGCGCTCGTCATCCTGCTCGGCACACAGCTCGCCTATGTGGTGGCGCCACGGGCGCCGCGCTACCTGGTTCGCCTGGGCCTGAGCGCGCTGGCCGTTCTCCTCGGGGAGGCATTCGGTGTCGCCGGCGTGGGCGCCCCGCTTGCCCTTGGCGAGTTGCACCCGGTCAACGATCTGGTTGTGCTGGCCATCGTGCAATGGGCCGCCACGCGGTGGGCGCGGCGTGCCCAGCCGGCTTAGCCGGGTTCAGGTTACGTTTGACTCCCTCGGTAATGAGGTACAACATGGGCAATATCCCGTGAGTGGGGACCTCGAGAGGAGTTCGTGATGGTGTGGCAAGTCGGCGTGCTGCTGGTCGGCATCGGGTTCCTCCTGCTCAGCATCTTTGCCTCCTTCATCCTGCTCAACATGACGCGCAGCCTGCGGACGATCGAGGCCATCCTGACCCTGACCCTCGACGAAGCCCGGCTGGCGCTCCCGGAGCTGCGCCACAGCCTGCAGCAGATCGACGACATGGTCAGTGGCGTCAACGACAAGTTCACGGCCGCCGACCGGGCGATGAACGCCACCGGCGCCGCGATCACCGGTTGGCGAGATCGCGTGCGCGACGCCCTTGGGGGACTCGGCCGCCGCCGCCGGCCACCGGCCAGCCAGCATCATCAGGAGGAAGCATGACCCAAAGCCGACTTCGCCACCAGCCCGCGATAACCGGCCACGAGGCTCCGAGTACGGGTGCGTACGTCACCGAGCTGAAGCTTCCCGCCGTCGGTGACTACATCGTTGTCGCCAAGCGGGCCGCCGCCTCGCTTGGCCTCGTCGTCGGCTTCTCGGTGCAAGAAATCGACGACCTCAACATCGCCGTCACCCAGGCCTGCGAGAGTGCCTGCGCCGCCGCGACCCAGCAGTGGGGGAGTGGCAACGGACAGCTGAAGCTGATCTTCAAGAGCCGCCCCCGGCGGCTCGAGGTCGAGGTGCGGAGCGTGCCGCCGCGGGCGGTGGAGCAGCAGACGGTGCGCCGCCCCCGCCACGAGGCGGAGCTCGACTATGAAACCATTGGTTTGAACATGATCCGGCTGTTCGTCGATGAACTCCGCTACCAGGTGGACGACCAGACGGGTAGCCTGCGGATGAGGATGGTCAAATACCTGATCGAGTAGACCGGCCAGCGTCTTCGCCGTCCACCGTCCGACCCAACCGAGAGCTCGTTCGTCGCCTCTTCCTCCAGTACCAGAAAACGAAGGATCCCCAGGTCCGGCAGCAACTCGTCGAGCTGTTCAATAACCTGGTGATCTTCCTAGCCAAGAAATTCAGCAACCGCGGCGAGCCGCTCGAGGACATCGTCCAGGTCGGCTACATCGGCCTGCTCGCGGCGATCGAGCGCTTCGAGCCGCAGCGCGGACTCGAGTTTTCGACCTTCGCCACACCCACTATCGTTGGCGAAATCAAGCGTTACTTCCGGGACAAGAGCTGGGCGGTCAAGGTGCCGCGCCGGCTCCAGGAAACGATGCAGCGCGCCGATGTGGCCTCGCAGCGGTTGCAAGCGAGACTCGGTCGCCAGCCTTCCGTGAACGAGATCGCCAAAGAGCTCGAGCTGCCACCAGAAGATGTGCTGGAAGCGATGGAGGCGAGCCCCGCGCAGCGCACCATCCCCTTCGAGTCCACCGGGCCCGCGCCCAAGGACGACGACGGCCTTCAGCTGACCGAGCGTCTCGGGCGAGAGGACGAGAACCTCGACAAGGTGGAGCTCCAGGACCTGCTGGACCAGGCGATGCGCCATCTGACGCCACGCGAGCGGCGGATCATGTACCTCCGCTTCGTCGATGAGCTGCCGCAGGCGGAGGTCGCCAAACGGCTTGGAATCTCGCAGATGCACGTCTCGCGGCTGCAGCGAGCCGCGGTCGAGCAGCTGAAGCGGGAGATGCCCGTCTCGACGTAGCGCCCCGCCCTCGAAGAGTCTTCATGACGCTTAGGTGCGGCGCGATATCCCTGTAACGGGTCCGGTATGGCGGCGGCGGACGGGCAAGTCTTATGGCCCGACGGCGTTCTCCCAACCAACGGAATACCGCACGGAGGAGGGCGTATGTCGACTATGCGTCGTATCATCCTGACTGGCGTCTGCTCGCTGGCGCTCGTCCTGACAATCGGCTTCGGCGTCTCGGCTGCCTCGAACGGCAGGGGGATCGGCGTTTTGTTCCACCCGAACGACACCTCGGCGAAGAGCGGCAACGACCCGGCCCAGAACCCGCACAAGGAGTTCACCGGAACGCCGTTCGAGTTCGACCCAGGTCACACGGGGATCGTGGCGGGGGAGTGGGTGAAGCACCTCGGGCTCCCGCAGGATAACGATAAGAACCGCTTCGGGCTGCTCCTGTCCAAGAACGGCACCACGCCGACCAACGCCTCGGCCGGTCTGGTCGTCCATGGCGTGAAGGGCCTCCACCTGACGGAACTGGGGTTTGACGTCCGCAACGGCGGCCACTGCGGCGCCGGGGCCCCGCGCTTCAACGTCGTGACGAGTGACGGGTTCACCCGCTTCTACGGCTGCGTCTACGGGACTCACAGTCCCAGCACACCGGCGCCCGGCTGGCAGCGAGTTCGCTTCTTCACCAACGTCTCCTATCCCGGCGCGCCGGCCATCACGGCCGGTTTGACGGTGGACTCGATCAGCATCGACTTCGACGAGGGCACGGACATCGGGTCGGACTTCTCCGGCATGGTCGTCCTTGACAACATCGACGTCAACGGCGTTCTGATCGGAGCCCCGGGCGAGTCGTAGGCGCTATTTCTGTCTGAGGACAACGGGAGGCCGGCGCCCTTTGGCGCCGGCCTCCCGTTACTCCAGCATCAACCGGATCAAGTTGCACGCCGGATGGTCAGCCGGGGCTTGAAATAGTCCTCGCGGGAGGATTCGGAGCGATGTCTCTACGGGACCAGCCACATGGAGCTTGGGATGGTACAGATGACGCAAGCCGCAAAAGCAATTCGGCTACACATTGGAAGGACTGCGTTGACTCTTGTAGGAAGCCAAATGGTCCTGAGACTTCGTGTCGAATATGCTTACGATTGCGAGAGTCGCAATTGGAGCTTTCGGGTTCCGAGCCTTGGGATCGTGGGCGGCGCCATACGCGAGACGAAGCTGAGCGGAAGGTCGTCGAAGCCGTTGCCTTCACTCTCGAGGGAGACGACGATGCCTCACCTGCGCAAGCCGAAATCCGCTATCTGAACATCGAAATCGCAGCCAGCTAGGTCCGCTCCCGTCGCCAAGGGCGTATTTGGGCCGCTCTTCATTGAAGGCGATAGCTGGGTCAATTGGTCAGGTTTGGCAACTCACGCAATGGCGCTCGACACCGCTCTGATGCCACTGTTGGCACGACTCTCGCCCGTAACCTGAGCATGAGCGAAGCGCTGGGACACTTGTCGCGACTTCAAAGCCAGATACCAACCGTCGGCCGCTTTGACCAGGCTCTGAGCCGGGCCCAATGGGGCGAAGCAATCGCGATAATCGCCGATATCGTGAGAGCAATGAACCCATACAGGATCCAGGCTCCCGCCCGAGCTTGATACGACCTGGCTAGGGCAATCGCCTCCAGCGCCCCAAGGGGTGCTTGCAGAACGAGTACGCTCGCGCCCAGCCTGCTGTCGGGCCTGCGTGCGGCCCCCCAGTCGATCAGGGCGATCAAGGCTACGGTGATCGCGGCCCCGAGAAAAAGCAGGCCGCCGCGAGCGAGAAAGCTTTCGCAAACGAGACCACCCTGACCCCCTTTGACGGCACTGATTCCAGCACACTGACGCTGGAAGGCACGCTGGACAAGGACCACCCCGAACACGAGTAGGAGCAGGGCCTGAGCCAGGAGGGCCGAACGTTCGATCGCCAGCCGAGCTCTCATAGGGTTCATGAACCTGAAACGGCCGCTGGACTCTAAACCGACATTCCCGCCCGATGAAAGTTCTTAGCGACATTCGGCTTAATCGCCTGAAGGCGGTTGACTAAGACGCGCGCTTCATCGTCCGATATCGGTTTGCGCAAGCTTTCGACCAGGTGGTTGTACTCGTCGATCCGGTCCTGCGTTGCCTCAGCGGATTCGTCTGCCGGCATCGGACCGAGGCGCTGAAGCCGCTCAATCTCCTCTCGGATGGGGGATGATCTTACGACTACTTCCGGCACATCGGGCCTTCACGCCACACGACAGCTTTGCGTAGATTGGGATTACAGCGCAAGGGAGGCGGCAGCCGCGACCCGATGAAGGCGATGGCTGGCTCAATTGGTCGGGTCTGGCAACTGTTTTGGCCGACGCCGGCAGAGCGGTCCTTCCAGGCTTGAGCCGATTTTTGAGTTTTGGATAGCTCCGGGCGGGTGAGCCGGTTAGCCCGATTGGCCAGATCCGTAGAGGACAAGCGTTCAGCGCGGTGGCGCCAAAAGATCCCCGATTTTTGCGGCAAGATTGGTTTCAACGGCTGGGCGCCGTGGTAGAACGGCCGCGCACCGGCCAACAGCGTGGACGCGCCGGGCCAGGAGGTGGAGGTAGGGTGAAGCTCGATCCCGAGGTCTGGGGAACCGTCTTTCCGGAGCTTGTCGGGCCTGACGAAACGCAGACGCGGCCGATCCTGGGTTTTCGACTAAACCGAGTTCAACTCGTCCGCAGGTGGCGGGGCAGGCCTTCGGTGGTTTTGCGGAGCATTGGTCCCAGCGGGTACTCGTGGCAGGCGGGACGAAACGAGGCGGTGTGCTTGGGGTCCGGGCGAGCGATGACGGGCCAGCCCCGACACCTTGCTCCCGCCACGAAGTGCGGTTGTGGTCTCTACGCGGTCCACGCTGTCGATCGGTTGCCGGAGTTCACCAATCTCGATGCCGATGACTTCGTCCTGGCAGGCGTCGCCGGCACTGGAATTGTTCGCGTTCACACAGAAGGCTGGCGGGCACAGTTTGCGCGGATCGTTGCCTTCTCCGTCGAGCTGCCAGAGCTACCCGTCGGCTGGATGCTGACACCCCGCGAGCGGCGCGTTCTGGAGCTCCGATTCGGCTTGATCGACGGTCATCAGCTAACGCTGGGAGAGGTGGCAAAGAGGTTCGGCGTCGCCACGGAGCGGATCCGACAGATCGAGGCCAAAGCCCTCCGGAAGGCCGGGCACCCAAGCCGGAGCAAAGAAGGTCAAGGAAAGTTATCGGCAACGGCTGCGGAAGCCCTCGAAGCGGAGTATCAGGTCCCGGTTGTCCCCCTGGACAAGCTTAAAGAGGTCATGGCCGGCATAGGTAATTTCTGGGAGGAAATGAGGTGAACATCGGGCGCGAGATTCGCACAGTCAGGATTCTCGAGGAGCCGGAGGCCGCTCCAGAGCCGGTGGAAGAGCCGAGCTGGCCGGCGAAACCCAGGGAGGAACCCGCTCCGGTTCCGAACTAATTCCCGGACGGAGGCATTAATGGGTTGGTCTGTGTGAAGGCGATGGCTGGATCAATTGGTCAGGTCTAGCAACTCTCCTGAGCGCGGTCGGCCAGAGTGTTCATGACCGCATAAGCCGTCTACAAAGCCGAATGTGACGCCCGCGACCATTCTGAGCGGTCATTCTTCATGTTCCGCAGGGGGAAGGGTACGGTCGGGAAAGGGTCCAATCGCCTTGACTGGCAGGCTTTAATGAAGTTCGGGTTGCGCCGAGGGATAAGCGCCTCCTGTGCCGGCTCTATGCCTGATGCCTCCAAGCCTATTTCTCTCCGCAGGCTTGCTATCAATGGACGCAGCGTGATCGCGCCATCCGCCGGAGGGTCTGATTGGACCTGTATTAAAGGCGGAGTCGCTATCCAGTCTGGGTGCGCACGATCTTCGACCCTGAGCAAGATGCGAGCCTGCCAAATAACGTTGTCAGCCGTCTGGCTGGCAGGCAAGCCATAGCTTGCGGGTGCCGGCCGATGGCGCCACATGCAGACAGCCCGGGCTAATGCCCCAACGGCATTTGCTCGAGCGGCTCGCGTTTCCGCTTCGTTTGTCGCCACCGCAAGCAATTCACTGAGCGCCCGCGGACCAAGCCAGTGTTGACCGTGCTGTGCATGTTCGATGGCAATCTTTCGAAGGCTGAGTGCTTCCTTTCGCGGTAGTCTGCCCAGGACAGAGGCAAAGAAGTCTCCCATGCCGGATCCCCACCCAAACAAGTCGATTAAAAGCTGCGGCGGAACCCCTATTGTCGGATTCGGAGGCCAATTCAAGAAGATCGGCACCCACCGGCCAACGATGGGAAACGAGGCGACGGCAACGGACGCCAGGCCTGCTCCCTTGAGAAAGGTGCGCCGAGCCATACGACCGGGCGATCTTGCTGACCTCGTGTCCCCACCTTACACAGCGCCCCTGCTGTTGCTGAAGGCGATGGCTGGGTCGGTAGGATTCGAACTCAGTACAATGACGAGGCGCGCAGGCCAGATATGACGAGCGCGGAAATCCGCCAGCGTTTTCTCAACTTCTTCAAAGAGCGGGACCACAAGGTGTTGCCGAGCTCCTCCCTGATCCCGTTCGGCGATCCTACGCTGCTGTTCACCAGCGCCGGCATGGTCCAGTTCAAACCCTACTTCCTGGGCCAGGCCAAGCCGCCGTATCCCCGTGCGACCACCTGTCAGAAGGTCTTCCGCTCCTCGGACATCGACGTGGTCGGCCACGACGGCCATCACCTGACCTTCTTCGAGATGCTCGGCAACTTCTCCTTCGGCGAATACTTCAAGGAGAAGGCGATTCCCTACGCGTACGAGTTCTTGACCAAAGACCTCAAGCTCGAGAAGGGGCGGCTCTGGGCCGGCATTCACAACGACGATGACGAGAGCTTCGAGATCTGGAAGAAGACCGGCATCCCGCCCGAGCGGATCCGGCGTTTTGGTGACGAGTACAACTTCTGGGCAGCGGGTCCCACCGGGCCCTGCGGGCCGGACTCCGAGATCCACTACGACTGGGGCGAGGAATACGGCTGCGGGCGGCCGGACTGCGGGCCGAACTGCGAGTACTGCGATCGCTTTCTCGAGATCTGGAACCTGGTCTTCATCACGTGGAACCGTGACGAGTCGGGCGTACGAATGCCCCTCGCCAAGAAAGGCATTGACACGGGCATGGGCCTCGAGCGCATTACCTCCGTTGTCACGCAGAAGCGGTCTCTTTTCGACACCGATTCATTCCAGCCGCTGATCCAGCACTTTGCGGAAGAAGCGGGTAAGCCCTATGGCGAGAAGCCTGAGACCGACGTCTCGTACCGCGTGCTCGCCGACCATGCCCGCGGCAGCACCATGCTGCTGGCCGACGGGGTTGTGCCGGCCAACGACGGGCGTGGGTATGTCCTTCGGCGTCTGATTCGGCGAGGCATGGTCCATGCCCGCCGGCTCGGTCCGGCGGTCCACCTGTCGTCGGGCGTGCCGATCGTGGCGCGACTGCTGGGTGACGTCTACCCTGAGGTTCGGACGGAGGTGGACCGGATCGCCGAGGTTGTGCGGTCGGAGGAGGAGCGCTTCGGCGTCGCCCTGCGCCAGGGGATGGAGCGCCTGCAACCCTTGCTCGAGCGCGGAACCCTTAACCCCCAGGAAGTGTTCTACCTGCATGACACCCTCGGCTTTCCGATCGAGCTCACGGCGGAGCTGGCCAAGGAACGCGGCGCGGAGGTGGATCTAGACGCTGTGGCCGCGCTGATGCAGAGCCAGCGCGAGCGAAGCCGGGTTGCCACCGGCGGCTTCACCGCCCCATTGGCCGGAAGCGCCACCCGGTTCGTCGGCTACGACCAGCTGGAAACGGAGACGACCGTCACGGAGGTCTTCCCGGTCGCCGGCGAGCCGGAGCGCGCCGACGTCTTCCTCGCGGAGACCCCCTTCTACGCCGAGCGCGGCGGGCAGACCGCCGATACCGGCTGGCTGAGCTGGAAGGGGACGAAGGTTCGTGTGATCGACGTTCAGCCGCAGGGTGAGGCAATCCGGCATCGCGTCGAGGTCCGGCCCGACCGGCTGAAGCCCGGCGATCGCGTCCGGGCGGCGGTTGATGCCCAGCGCCGTCAGGCGGTGGCACGGCACCATTCGGCCACACACCTCCTGCACCGGGCGTTGAGGGATGTGCTGGGCGAGCAGGCGGTGCAGGCCGGCTCCTCGGTTCAGCCCGACTACGCGACCTTCGATTTCCGCTTCCCTCGTGCCTTGACGGCGGACGAAGTCGACCGCGTCTCCGCCTTACTGAATGAAAAGATTCGCGCCAACCTTGTCCGCCGTGTCGAGGAGCTTCCGCTCGACCAGGCGATCGCCACCGGCGCGGTGGCGCTCTTCGACGAGAAGTACGGCGAGCGGGTTCGGGTCGTCTCCTTCGGCGACTGGGCCCGTGAGCTCTGCGGTGGCACGCACGTCGAGCGGAGTGGTGAGATCGGCATCGCGTTGATATCCAGCGAGCGCAGCATCGGCGCCGGGGTTCGTCGAATCGAGATGCGGGCTGGCGCCGCGGCTGAGCAACAGATTCGGAACGACGAACGCGTGCTTGGTGAACTGGGCGATACCCTCAGAACCGCACCTTCGGAACTGCCCGCCCGCGTCGCGGCCCTGCAGGCAGAGGTCAAACGCCTCGAGAAAGACGCCGCAAACCTTCGCCAGAGGCTGGCGGCCGGCGGGAGTAGTGATCTGGAAGAGGCCGACGTCGACGGCGTCCGCTTGATGCTGCAGCGGGTCGACCCTGAGGAAAAGGACTTGCTGGTGTTCGCCGATCAGGCGCTCAACCGCGCCAATGGCAACGGCGTGGCCATCGTCGTCGGAGGTCGCAATTTTGCCGTCAAGGTCGCGAGCCCACTGGCCGAGCGCCTGGCCGCAAACGACCTGATCCAGGCCTTCCGCCAGGTTGCCGGGGGGAAGGGCGGGGGCCGTGGCCCGGTAGGCCAGGGCGGTGGCATCGATCCCAAACGCGTCGACGACGCGTTCAAGTCAGTGCAGGATTATGTCAGGAAGCAGTTGAAGCCCTCACCCCCACCCTCCCCCGCGACGGGGGAGGGAGATTCCCAATGATCAAGATCAAGGACCGCATCAAACGCTTGCGGCGCGGGGCCGACTACGAGAACTACTACACCGCGCTCGACATCGGGACCGAATACATCAAGGCGCTTGTCGTCAAGCGCGAGGGGCGCAACGGCGTGGTGCTGGGCGCCTCCCGCCGGCGACAGGAATTCGCGGACATGCAGGCCGGCGTCCCCTCGGACATCCAGGGGATCATCGATAGCTGCGACCGGGCGATGTCGGAGGCCGAGGACATGTGCGACACGATCCCAGGCCAGGCGGTCATCGGCATCGCCGGCGAGCAGGTCAAAGGCTTGAGCACGTCGGTGACGGTGCCTCGGGCGGACCCAAACCTCAAGATCAATGAGGTCGAGTTACTGCAGACCCTGCAGCTGGTGCAAAAGCGCGCCCTGCGCGAGGCCGCTCACTCGCTGAGCCTCGAGCTCGGGGTTACGGACGTCAACGTCAAGCTGATCAACTCCGCGATCACCAACGTGCGTATCGACGGATTCACCGTTAACGACCCTCTGGGTTTCCAGGGTCGCACGATGGTGATCACAGTCTTCAACACCTTTGCGCCGCTGACCCACGTCGGTGCGCTCCAGACGATCGCCTCGGAACTCGACCTGGAGCTGATCGCGACGGTCGCGGAGCCGTACGCGATGGCGCGTTGTGCCGCCACCGACGAGGTCTACGACTTCGGCGGGATCTTCATCGACATCGGCGGCGGAACCACCGATATCGCGCTCATCCGCAACGGCGGGATCGAGGGAACCCGGATGTTCCCACTTGGTGGGCGCGTCTTCACCAAGAAGATCGCGTCGCGCTTTGGTATCTCCTTCAATGACGCCGAGGCGGTCAAGCTGCGCCATTCCAAGGGCGAGCTCCCGCCCGACCAGGCCGAGAAGGTCCACGCGGTGCTGGCCCGGGACGCCGAGGTGCTGGTGGAGGGGGTGGCGATCACCCTGCAGGAAATGGCGAAGGGCGACCGCCTGCCCACCGCCATCTACCTGGCGGGCGGCGGCAGCGCGCTGCCCGAGGTCAAGGACCAGCTCGACGCCTTCGCGTGGGGGGACAAACTGCCGTTCGCCCGGACCCCGACCGTCAACGTGCTGCGCCCGGTCGATATCCGGGGGATTTATGACTCGACGGGCCTCCTCCTCGACCAGCAGGACATCACCCCGATGGGGCTGGCCTTCCACGCCATCCAGCGGCAGTCCGAGGACCAGGCGCCGCTCTTCGGGCTGATGCGGAAGGTGCTCAAGGCGATGAAAGTCTGAGCGCCGCCTAAGAAAACCTGACACCGTAACAACTCGACAATCTGTGACGTTTCCGGTATGAAAGGCTGCGACGTGCTAAAACTGTGAAGACTCTGGCCAAGCTGCTCTACGTCGAAGCGGACGAGGAGATCACCGACCTCGTCGATCGCCTTCGTGATCTCAGCCTCGAGGATGAGGTCACCTTCGTCGTCCCGGAGCGGGCTCGGGCGCTCCAGAGTGCCATGAGCTTCCGGCTCCTGAAGCGCTACGCCGACAGCTATGGCAAGCGGGTCAACCTGGTCAGCGGCGATCCCCGGCTCCAGGCGATGTCCCTGGAGGCCGGCTTTACCGCCTATCCCAGCCTGGCCGCGTACGACCGCGGCACCGAGGTGCACAGCGCGGAATCGGCCGGCGACCCCGCCGCAGCCGCCGTCGCGACGACGGCCCCTCCGACCAGCGTCCAGGCGGTTGCTCCCCAGCGCGGCGTTGCCACGCTGGACCGGCCGCGGGAAGCGTCAGTGATTTCGGCGCCACCAAGGCGCCAGGTGCCAGCCCCCGGGAAGCCTGTCGCATCGGGGCCGCCCCTGGGAAGCTACCGGCCGTATCTCATCGGGGCTGCCGTGCTGGTTGTCGTGGCGCTACTGGTAGGAGTCCTGTACCTGCCAACGGCGACCGCGACCGTGTCCGTTCAGGGGACGCCGCTCCAGGCAGATGTCACGCTCTTGGGGGCTCCCGGCACCGCGGCCGGGTCACCTGACCACTTCCCGACCCAGGCGGTTCACGCGAGTCAGTCGCAGACGTTTCCCGGCACGCCAACGGGGCAGAAGCAGATCGATGCCGCGAAGGCAACAGGCAATGTCACGTTTTCCCTTAGCTGCTTCCTGTGCAGTGAGACTGTGCCGAAGGGATGGATCGTTGAGACGACCGATGCGTCGAAGAAATATGCAACACAAAAGGCTGTCACGCTACTGGGCCCGATCGGCTCGGCAACGGTTGGGGTGGTCGCCGTCGATGCTGGTCTCAACGGAAATACCGATAAGGACACCATCAGAAAAATTGAAGGTAACACCGACGATAACCTCGGGGTTACAAATGCAAACCCCACGACCGGAGGGGCCGACGCCCGCACTGCGACCATCATTCAGCAGTCGGACATCGACAGTGTCCGTGACGTCTACGCGAAAGATGCCGTGCCGGCGGTGACGGACCAGTTGAACAGCAAAGCCCAGGGCCAAAAGCTCGTGCTCGTTGGGAACGGCGTGCAGACCACCGCCACGGCCGACCACAAGGTCGGCGAGGAAGTTCCCGGTTTCACCATTACGATCAAGGTCGCCGGTGACGGCGTCGCCTTTGACGAGAAGGCGGTGCAGCAAATGCTCAAGGCGTTTCTTCAGCGGAAGGTCCCTCAGGGCTCGCAGTTGACGACCAACGGGACGACCGTCAAGTACGATCCCCCCACGGACGGCACCGTCGACGGCCACGTCACGCTCAACGGCCACGTATCGGGCTTCTACACGCCGATCTTCCTCGAACCGGCGATCCGCTCGCATCTGAAGGGGATGAGCCCGACCAAGGGGCGCGCCTTCCTCCAGTCGCTCCCGAACGTGGTCGACGCCCGGGTGACACAGTCACCATTCGGCCTGCCGTGGCTGCCGTTCTTCAGCTCCCGAATCACGCTCAAGATCCAGGAGGTCTCCAGCAGCAGCGCGAGCCCGTGAGGATCCTCGCGATCGATCCGGGCACGGTCCGGCTCGGCCTCGCGCTCAGCGACCCATCCGGGACGATTGCCCAGCCACTAAGCGTACTGGCACGCCGTTCGGAGGCTGAGGATCTCAAGGCACTCACCGATCTGGTCGAGCGGTATGAAGTTGGACTGATTGTCATCGGGCTGCCGCGGCTGATGAACGGGCGGATCGACGCAGCGGCCCAAGAGGCTCAGGCATTCGGCGCCCACGTGGCGAAGGCAACCGGGAGGCCGGTAGCATACTGGGACGAACGGCTCACGAGCGTAGCCGCCGAGCGCTACCTGATCGAACAGGGCAAACGGCGCGGCAAACGGCGCCAGGAGATCGATCGAGTGGCCGCCACGCTATTGTTGCAGGGATATCTTGACTATCGGGCTGGTCGGGCACCAGGAGGCTAGATGCCAGAGATTCCGGAAGCGAACGGGGAAGTTCAAACCATCGAACTGGTCAACGAGAAGACCGGCGAAGAGGAAAGCTATGTCGTCCACGACGTCGTGGAGATCGAAGGCGAAACCTACTACGTCCTGCAGGCGGAGGCCGACGAGGACCGCGTGCTGATCCTTCGCCGCGAAGGCGAGTCGCTGGTGACGCTGGACGACGACGAGCACGACCGGGTGGTCGAGCAGCTCGAGGAGTTCGAAGAGGACGACGAGGTCGATGACGACGGCGGTCCCGAACGCTGACTGATCCGAAGCGGTCGCCCATGGGCGCCGCGGCGCCGCGCAAGCGCAGCCGCGCCCTCGGGTGCGTGCAGTGGTTCGTGGTCATCCTCTTCCTGTTGCCGGCGGCATTGGGCATACCGGCCGTGCTCGGATACAGCTGGGTGGACCACCAGCTTCATCAGCCGGCGAATCCTGGCAACTCCAAGGTGCGCTTCGTCGTGCCGCCGGGGGCGACCTTTCATGAGGTCGCCGACACGCTGCACCGCACGGGCCTGATCGACTCGGTGACGGTTTTCGACTTGTATGCCCGCTACAAGCACCTGGACCGCAACGTTCAGGCCGGCGCCTACGAGTTGAGCCGGAACCTCAACATGATCCAGATCCTGACGGCCCTGCAGACCGCGATCCCGGAGGAAATCTTCGTAACGATTCCCGAGGGGTACACCATCAAGAAGACGGCGGCGGCCCTTGACAAGGGCGGCCTCATCAAGGGAAGCGATTACACGGCGCTCGCTGTCCAGGGGCAGTTCAACTACGACTTTCTCAAGGACCTGCCGCCCGGCGCGTCGCTGGAAGGCTTCCTCTTCCCGGACACTTACCTCGTGCCGCGGAACGGGACCGCGAAGGACCTGATCACGCTGCAGCTCGACAACTTCAAGAGGCAGTGGGACGACACGCGAAAGAGCCAGGCGGCACAGCGCAAGCTCAATGCCCTCCAGATCGTCACGATCGCGTCCATGATCGAGCGGGAGGCACGCTTCCAGGACGACCGGCCGCTGGTGGGCAGCGTGATCTACAACCGGCTGGCGGCCGGCTGGGCGCTCCAGATCGATGCCACCGTGCTCTACGCCAAAGGCATCTGGCAGTCATCCGTGACCAAGGACGACCGCATGATTCAGTCCCCGTACAACACCTATCTACATACGGGACTCCCACCTGGACCCATCGCGAACCCAGGCATCAAAGCAATCGATGCCGCGCTCCAACCCGCGAACACCGGGTACTTCTTCTACCTCTCCGACCCCCAGGGTCACAACCACTACGCCAAGACCAACGAAGAGTTCGCCCAGCTCCTCAAGCAGTACGGCCTCCAGTAAGGGCAAGGCCCGGCTGCTGCTGCTCGGGGGGGAGGGGGACGGTGAGCCGGCCGTCAGCCTCTTCAACGCCGGCTTCGCCGCAGCGGGGATCGACGCCAGCTGCGAAGTTCGAACCGTGGCACCGCCAGACCTCCCCGCTGCCATCGCGCGCATCCGCGCCGACCGCGGCGTCTTGGGAGCGGCCGTCAGCATGCCCCACACGGTCGCCGCCGGCCGGCTCCTCGATGGACTGGGCCCTGAAGCGCAGGTCATCAAAGCCGTCAATACCATCAGCCATCGCGCCGGTGCCCTGATCGGCTGGAACACCGATCGTTCGGGTTTCGCGCAGGCGCTCGAAGACGCCGGCTTCCAGGCGAAGGGACGCTCCGTGCTGGTGCTCGGGGCCGGTGGCGCCGCACGCGCGTCGGTCGACGTGCTGCGCGAAACGGCCACCAGGATCTGGGTCTTAAGCCCCGACCTCGATGAGGCCAGGGCGGTCTGCCGTGACCTGGAGGTCACGCGCGGCGGGCCGGCACCGCTGGGGACCCTGTCGCTGCTGGTTCGGAAGGCCGAGCTGCTCGTCAATGCCACGCCGGTTGGAAGTGACGGGCGGTCCGTGCTCTTCCCGGTCGACTGGATCACGCCGAGCCAATTCGTCTTCGACCTGATCTACCGGCCGCCGGTGACCCCGTTGCTTCGCGGGGCGCGGGACCAGGGTGCCCGGGCGATCAATGGGTTGACGATGCTGCTCTTCCAGGCGCTCGCCGCTTTCGAGATCTGGACCGGTCAGCCCCCGCCGGAGGCCGCCATGCGGGAGGCGCTCGAACGCGCCGTGGTCGGGCGTCTCAACTCGTGAGCCGCCTGCTTTTCGCGCTGGCCTGGGCGGTTGCCGGCGCCGTGGCAGGTGTCGGCCTGAACTACCTCTCGCGCTGGTTGGCTCGAATCGAGGAGATCGAGTTCAACCAACCGATCCTCGAGTCGCTGTTGATGCCGGCGCTCGCCGCCGCGCTCTTCTTCCTGTTCGCGCTCAAACTGGGTTTCCAGCCGCTGGTCTTCATCGACTCCGTCTACGTCGCTGTGCTGGTGCAGGTGCTGGCGTTCGACCTCAAGACCCGTTACATCCTCGACTTCGTGATGTTCCCGAGTTGGGTGATCGCCTTTGCTCTCGCCTTCGTCACGCCCTGGACGCCCGCGCTGACATGGCCATGGCCCGACTGGCGAACGGCGCCCGTGGCAGGTCTGATCGCCGGGGGCATCTTCTTGCTGCTCTACTTCGGCGGCCAGCTGATCTTTGGGGCGGAGGCCTTCGGCTTCGGTGATGTCAAGCTGGCGGTGTTCATCGGGCTGGCGACCGGACTCTCGAACCTGCGGATGCCCCACGCCCTGCTCGACGGCGTCTTCCTGGGCGGCTTTGTGGCGATAATTCTGCTCATCACCAGGATCCGGAACTTCAAGGACGCTGTCCCCTACGGACCGTTCCTCGTCATCGGAACGCTGTTCGTCCTCTACAGCCAGGCCCCATGAACGCCCGCGACCTGCTTCCCGGCGAGCGGATCCTGGCCAGCTCATGCCGGCACTGGGTCGTCCTGCTGCGCCCGATTGCCACCACCGTCCTGGCGGTGGCGGTGTCGCTGGTGGTCCTGGCGCTGCTCCCGATCTCGGGCGAGCTGCGCCTCTTGCTGATGCTCGGCGTGGTCCTGGTCGGGTTGGGTGTCATCAACCTCTATTACTGGGGCTGGCGGGCGCACGAGTACGTCCTCACCGACCAGCGCGTCATCCTCAACGAGGGGATCGTCTCCAAGTTCTCGCGGTCGATCGCCATCGACCGGATCCAGGACCTCACGACCTTCCAGGGGCTCTGGGGCCGGACCTGGGGCTTCGGGGACATCGAGCTGGAGTCCGCCGGGCGGGAGGGAGCCGAGCTGCTCAGCACCGTCCCACACCCGCAGCAGCTGCGCAACGCGATCTTCGGTCAGATCGAAGCTCGCCGCCGCCAGGGGGGTTCAGCGAACCCGTAGGGGGGTACAATCGCAAGCCGGTATGGTCAACCCCAGTGATTTCAGGAACGGCATGACGATCGAATGGGAGGGCGAGCTCTGGGTCGTGCTCGAGTTCCAGCAAGGCCAGAACGCCCGCGGCGATACCTTTTTCCGCACCAAGCTGCGCAATGTCCGCAATGGGTCGATCATCGACCAGAAGTTCCGGGACAAGGACCGCTTTGCCCGCGCACGAATTGAAAAGGTGCCCATGCAGTACCTTTACAGCGACGGTGACCGCCACTTTTTCATGGACCTCGCCAGCTACGATCAGCTCCCGCTTGGCGACGACCAGTTGGGCGACACCTTGAAATACTTGAAAGAGAGCTCATCACTCGACGTGCTGATGTACGAGGGCCGGCCCCTCGGGGTCGAGTTGCCCACCACGGTCGATCTCAAGGTCACGCAGACCTCGCCCGGGTTCAAGGGCGACACGGCCGCCGGCGGTGGCAAGCCGGCCACGGTGGAGACCGGCCTGATCCTGAACGTGCCCTTCTTTGTCAACGAAGGCGACGTCATCCGGGTCGATACTCGCACCGGCGCCTACGTGGAGCGGGTCTAGGTAATGCCGGACCGTCCACTCGGCTCCGTCAAGGTGGCCAACGAGGTCA
>Ga0070698_100000626_pt1 | contig 38116 bp, 25 predicted proteins | sample KBSK1502metaG_FD_65477 | JGI IMG/M metagenome (GOLD analysis project Ga0070698, IMG submission 65477) | Corn, switchgrass and miscanthus rhizosphere microbial communities from Kellogg Biological Station, Michigan, USA - KBS K1-50-2 metaG | ecosystem: Host-associated > Plants > Roots >... | reverse complement strand
TATTGCTTAAAGTCACAGTATGAGTAGCATTTGTCGCTACAAATTTGTACCAAACATCATTATAAGTATTAGCAGCCCAACAGCTGGCAACCACACCAGTTGTATTGGATGTTGCCAGATCAAGAGTCCCTGCTGTATTGGTACACGTTGCTCCAGGTGTTAATGTTACTGCGCCGGCGCAATCATCATTTGTTGGTTGTGTCTGCACACAGATATCAAAGTTCCATTTGTTTGCCGGATTAGCTGTCGGGCTTAATAATACATACACCCGGATATAATAAAATATTCCCACTGTTAATCCCGTGACTGTAAGACGGGATGCCACATTCTGACAACCAAGCGAGGAAAAACCTGCACAAGCGGCCCCACTTAGAACTTCGACGTATGTGGTAGATGCAGTAAGCCTTTGACCAAGATTGTCAACCTTAATTGTAGTAGTTGTAGAAGTCGCTTGAAAAGTAAACCAAACATCAAATGTAGTGGTAGTTGTAGCACCGCCACAGGCTCCGGCTGTGGATGATGTACTCGTAGCATTACGGATATTATAAGTACCGCTGGTACAAGTATTTCCTGAAGTCAATGTAATCGCACCTGAACAGTTATCATTACTCGGCTGCGCAAAAGAGTTTGTAACTGAAAACAATGCCAGGAAAAAAAATATAGCCAGGCGAATAGGGTATTGGAAATTATTCATGACGCAAAGGCGCTTTGGTTTTTCGGATGATGGATAACAAACAAAATAAGTGTAACCATTTATTTTTAGCAAGAGCGTTTGTACTCAAGAATAATAGGGGTTTTTCCCAATCAAAATTGAGTAGTAATGCTTAGACAAGTTTAGAATTAATAAATAGTTTAGCAGCTTAAAATCCTTGAAAGACCATGCTACCACTTACTGCACGAACCACCATGGCATTAATTGCCTTTATTTTATTTTCAAAAATTTCATTCGCACAACAATCAGATGATTGTTCAGCACCCATTTCACTTACACCGAATAGCAGTTGTGTAACCACATCAAGTACATTATACAATGCAACAAGTTCCGGCATTGCCGGTTCATGTGCAGGTACAAAGTATGATGTTTGGTATACATTTACTACGCCTTCTGGTTGTACTTCTGTAAATATTGATGTGGCAGATATTGCTGCAGGCGGAAGTAATCTTACATCTGCCAACACATTTATAGAAGCATTTAATGGTCCTAATTGCGGCACCACATCCATTAGTTCATGTACTGCAATGGGAACCACTCTTACACTGACTGGTTTAACCCCGTCAACCAGTTACCGGGTTAGAGTATTTACAACCACAAATCCAACTTCAGGAAATGCAGGAAAGTGGGATTATGATATCTGTATTACTTATACGCCGCCGCCAACAAACGATGATTGCGCCGGAGCAACAACATTGACGTCTGGTACAAGCTGTTCAAATACAGCTGGTACTTTAGTGAACGCAACCTCTACTACTGGTTTGCCTTCAGGATGTCAATCAGCAGGAGCACATTATGATGTTTGGTATTCTTTTGTTGCTGCAAATACAACGCATACAGCAACTCTTAGCAGCCAGGGAACAAATTTCACAAGCCCGGAAATACAACTATATAGTGGTACATGCGGATCACTCACATCGATAGACTGCGGTACTACATCAGTATCTACATCATCTTTGACGATTGGTATTACATATTATATAAGGGTATCAAATGTTGGAAGCAGCCTCGCATCCAATGGTGGATTTAATATCTGCGTAACTCATCCTACACCACCGATAATAGTTACAGGTGGCCGGATGAAAGAAGTTTACAAACAAACCGTTCTTTCAGGTTCCGGCGGTTTGCAATATCCATGGGATATAACTTATGGACCGGATAATAATCTTTGGATCACAGAAGCGAGAGGTTATAAGGTATATAAAATGGACCCTAATACAGGAGTAAAGACAACTGTATTAGACCTTAATTCTTCCAGTACAGACCTTAGCGCATGGGGCGCAGATTCATTGAGAGCTGTGAATCTCACAAGCACGTCAAACTGGAACGCCACTGCCAATAACTGGCCGCAAGGTGGTTTAGCAGGTTTGGCCCTTCATCCAAATTTTATGGATGGCACCGGTCTCCACGATTTTGTATATCTATCATATGTACATAGATATTTATCGACCGCAAGCGGTTCTGCAGGAATATTTTTCAGAAATAAAATTGTACGGTTTACCTATAATAGCGGTACCGGAAAACTCGGTTCACCTGCCGTTGTATGTGATACTGTTCCAGGCGGTCAGGATCATAACTCTCAAAGAATGATCATAGCGCCGGTTACAACCGGAGGTCTATATTATTTATTTTATGCATGCGGTGATATGGGTGCAGGTCAATTTGGCAACAGGATGCGTCCTCAAAATGCCCAGAACCCGGCTTCTTATGAAGGAAAAATATTGCGCTTTAACCTGGAGCCTGATGGTGATGGTGGTGTTACAGTTCCTAACGCATGGATACCTAATGATAACCCATATAGTGCATCCTTAGGTGTACAGAGCGCAGTATATAGTATAGGTATAAGAAATAACCAGGGTTTTGCATACGATTCCACAACTAATAAATTATATGGTGCTTCACATGGCCCTTACAGTGATGATGAAATAAATATCATTGAGTCATTCAGAAATTATGGGCATCCATTGATCGAAGGTTTCGTCGATGGCAACTATAATGGAAATTCTGTACAAGGTACTAATACCAGTATATCAGCCGGAGCACCGTGGACCGACAATAGTGGTGTCTCTACATGTCCACCTATTGGTAATGAAACAACGAATAAGGCTACTATTGATGCGAGCGGAAATGGTCTTTATAAAGATCCTCTCTTTTCAGCGTATGCAGCGTCACAAGCTACTGTTACTAATATGTGGCAAACAAACCCTGGTAATGGCGGATGGCCAACAGAAGCCTGGTCCGGTTTAGATATTTATACTGGTAATTTGATACCAGGGTGGAAAAGCTCACTTGTTGCAGCTTCATTAAAATGGGGAAGATTAGTAAGATTAAGATTAAATGGCACAGGTACTCAAACTGTTCCGGCAAATACAGCTAATGATACTATTAGTTATTTTAATAGCCAGAATCGTTTCAGGGATCTTGCCTTTTCTCCAGATGGTAAAGACATTTTTGTGATAATGGATAATTCATCTACCACATCGGGTCCTGGTTCAGCTAATCCCGTTGTACCCAACTGTGCAGGTTGTGTTCAGAAGTATACTTTTCTTGGATATAATGATGCATCAGGCAAGAGTTCTATCCCTACATCAATTGATGTAACAGCGGGAACTGCAAATAGCTGCACTACCGGTACAACAATTACAATTGATAATAACAATAGTAATTATTGGGTACCGATTACTGGACCTGACGGAAATATTATGGCAGAGATCTATGCAAATGGAAATAACCTCGGAACAGTTACTTCTTTCTTCTATAATAATTCAGGTTCTATCAGGGTGGCGGGTACGACACATTATCTTGACAGGAACATTACCATTACACCACAAACTCAACCGGCAACACCTGTAAAGATCAGGCTATATATTTCAAAAGCAGAGTTAGATGCATTAATTGCCGATGGTGGAAGCGGTGTTACTGCAATTAGTAATCTGAATATCCTGAAAAATAATGATCCCTGCAGCAGTGCAATCGCCGAAACTACTACATTAATAAGTCCCTCATATGCGGAAACACATGGCGCTAATGGCTACATGCTGCAAGGAGACATCAGCAGTTTTTCTTCATTTTATTTCGCATCAACGAATGCGACGTTGCCATTGGATCTGCTTTCATTCACAGGCTATTTACAAAACGATAATACGGTATTGTTAAATTGGAAAACTGAAAACGAGATCAATACTTCTCATTTTGTAATTGAAAGAAGCACAGATGGCAACCGTTTTATTGCTCTAGGAAATGTTCCTGCCCAGGGTGGTCGTAATAATATCGGCACTTCATTTAATTATTCGTCTACAGACAATGATGCTGTTAACCAGTCAGCTCAGCGATTGTTCTATCGATTGAAAATGGTCGATATAGATGGCACGTATAAATATTCAAACATAGTTTCTGTTTTAATGCCGTTTATCACTGGTAAACTGACCGTTTCACCAAACCCTGTTATTAATGAGGTGAAAATTTCCGTTGCTTCACCGGAAGATGGACGAGTACAATGGAAGTTGATCGATAATGTAGGACGAGTGATGATGAAAGGAACAGAGAATGTAAAGAAAGGAGCAGGTAATAACTTCACCATTAATATGACGAGGTTATCGGCAGGAACCTATTACCTAAGTGTGGAAGGTGCAGGTAATGATCAAAGAGTAAAGATGCAGAAGTTATAAAACCAACTCAGGCATTCTAAAAATTACATATAAAAAACCCCGGTATCTTTACCGGGGTTTTTCGTGGACACCAAAATCATTTAACAGGATTTAGAATAAACCCAGTGATACGCCACAATAAAAGTTTCTACCGGCAGCTGCATTATAATATCGTCCTCCTGCTGCATTGATATCATTTCCTAAACTATAAGTAATATCAAATGCATTATCAATTCCGGCAAAAAGATCAAACTTGTTTTTTTTCTTCGTTTCCTTTTTCCAACCAATTCTGCCTCCAAGAAGATTATAAGAAGAAGCATATTCAGTGTTGGCATCATTCAAAGGAATTGGATCGCTATAGTAATAAGTAATATTGAAATAAATACCAGGCTTAAGATTTATATCAGCGCCTGCTGATACAATATGCTTAGCTACGCTAGGCAACTTTTTCCCGCTATAATCGTTGGTCAATTGTTTAAAATCACTATATGTAAAATTACTCCATGTGTGACTGATCCATAATCTTGCATTGCGGACAAACGAGTTATTCGAATTTAAAAATAAATAAGAAGCCTGTGTTTCGATACCTTTTTGTTTGGTGGCACCGGCATTAGTAAAATAGTCAGCGTTGCTTGCATCCCTTCTTTGAACAATTGCATTCTTTAATCGATAATAAAAGGCATTTACTTCGATATATAGATGTTTATCTAACCAAGTACTTTTAATACCTGTTTCGTAATTGATACCATGCTCTGCATTCAACCCGGTACTGATGATACTGGTCGAAGGCAAAACTTCAGCAGTTGTTGGCGGAGAAAACCCTTTTGCCACGCTTCCGTATAAGTACAGATCGGCAAAAATTTTTTTAGAAATAGCCAATCTCGGTGCCGCTTCGTTTTTGTAAGATCGCTTTTGTAATGGCAAAGAAGGATTGGTAAGTCTTCTTATTTTTATCGATGATTTATTAATGCTTAATCCTGCGGTAATATCAATATCATGTTTCAATTTAAGATCTGCCTGAGTAAAAGCTGACCAAATACGATTTTTTACATCATCATTGGTAAGTATTGTACCCGGTCTTCCATTAGTGTTGCTATATGTTCGGATATTAAATGAACCTTGTTGCATTTCACCGCCAAATACAAATGTAGTTGCGACGTTTTTAGCATTTGGCTTCCAGGTGAAAACTGTTCTTCCTCCAAGATGCGGTTCTTTTCTTGCTTCATAATTTCGAAAAGTAGGGTTTTTAATATTGGAATAAGCTGCATAGAATACAAAGCTGTTCTCAAAGTTTTGGCTAAACTTATAATGATTATTTAAACCACCTAGCCATGTTTTTTGAAAAATAGCGGCCTTTGCTTTATCTGCGCTTGGAAAAGCTCCGGCAGCAGGCCGGGCCGCTTTTGGATTATTCTGATATTCAGTCTTAGTAAGTGCACCGGGAGTTTCATAAAAAAGATCGCCATAGAGAAGATTAAAATGTATACTTTCTTTTTTACCCGATGCAATCTGTGTTTGCCAGGTAACAACATCTCTTCGCATTGATGTGTGATACCTGTAACCGTGGCTTTGTTGATGAGAGAAATTAAATGTGTTTTTAAATGATTCCTTGCCTTGATTGAATTGAACATTTGCTGCGCCCAGATCGTAACTTCCATAAATGAGATTTGCCGCCAATGTTGGGACTAATTGATCTGTTGTACTATTAATTAGTATTGCCCCACCTGTTCCGGCTCCATATAAGCTTCCTGCAGGACCTTTAATCACTTCCAAAGAATTGAAGTTGAAAAAGCTTAACTGATTTAAATAAGTGTTTCCCCCGGGATCTGTGAAAGGAATTCCGTCCCAATACACTTTTACGTTTCTTACGCCAAATGGTGATCGCAAAGTGCTGCCTCTTATATTCATTCGATAACTGCCGGGAGAACGTTCTTCCATATGCACTCCGGGGGTACTATTCAATGCAGCAAGGATATTTGTATTGCTGAATCTCTCCAGCCTTGCTTTACTAATTTGATTAATTGCTGCCGGAATTTTCTTTAGCGTTTGATTTTGCTCGTACGCCTTTACAATTACTTCACCCAAAGTTTGCGAAGAGTCAGTTATAATTTGTGAATTGGAAAAAAGAAATGATAATAGACCTAAAAGCAGAAAGATGGTAGCTTTTCTCATAATATTGGTTTTACTTGCATAACAAAGCTAAAACTTCTAACAACCTTAAACAAAAGCCGGCAAAATTTCTTCTACCGGCTTGCTATAATCGATGATCTTATACTATCTGTTTACGACGATCTTTTCATTTCTTATGTTTCTTCCGTCAACATCTTTTATCATCAATACATAGACACCATTGGCGAGACTACTAACATCAACTTTAGTAGTCAGACTGCTGGTTCTGATATTTCTAACCAGTTTACCGCTGATATCATATAACAAAACTTGGCTGTTATTAAGTTTATAATTGTAAACAACAAAGTAATTGGTAGCCGGGTTAGGATAAACGTCTATGCTCAGATCCTTTATGTCATCCTGTACCTTGGTTTCAGTCAACAATTGATTTGTTGCTTTTGTCCCACCTGAAATTTGATATGTAAATTCTAAAATACTTCCTGGATTTGCTGGTGTTGTTGTAACACCACCTGTAGGTCCGGAAGTAGATCCACTGCTATCACATGCAACATATATTTTTAATCCATCAGGCGAAACAACTACATCTCTAAATCTACCCAACCCCCGGAAGTAATGAACAGTATCCGAAATAATACTCTGTCCATCACTACTCAGTTTATATCTTGAAATAGTTCCTTTTTTAAGATTTGCTACCAACAATGAATTTTGCCAGCCGGGTATTGTTATATTTCCATAAAAGTCGCTCCCCGATGGCGCTACAGAAGGCCATAACATATTGTCGCCGCCAGAAGGAGGATTAGTTACTGGGAATAGTGATCGTAATGGCTCTTTTACATTTAATGTATTACAGTTGTTTTGCTCATTAATGATTGTATAGCCTCCTGTAGTTCTTCCATTATAATTTCCATCACACCATCCAATCACATTTGGCCATCCAAAATTGCGACCTGCTTCAATTATGTTAATCTCATCATCACTGAATGGTCCGTGTTCATCACTATATAAGATATTTACTCCGTTTACATTACCCCATACAAGGCCTTGTGGATTGCGATGCCCAAATGAATACACTGCATTTCCGAAAGGGTTATCTGTCGGTATCCATGAACCTAACCCATCTGGCTCTGTATTTAAGCGTAAGATTTTCCCTTCATAAATATTGGTATTCTGTGCATTGTTAGTTCGATTGATATTATCAAATTGACCAGCACCCATATCACCTACTGAATAATATAGTTTTAAATCTGGGCCAATAGCAATTCTGGCAGAGTTATGATCATTGCTCCCGGGAATATCCTGCAAAATCGTAACCGGTGATTCTAATGTTTGGGTCAGGAAATTATATGTATATCTCTCAATTCTTGTTTTTCGAACAGTGTTGCTTAATGATTGATAGGTATATGAAATATAAACATATGGCTTAGCCAAAAGAAACTGCGGATGTAATGCAAGCCCCATCAAACCATCCTGTCCACCTACTTGCACCATTTGTGATCCTAATGTCAATACTATTCTTTTGATACCTGTTACCGGGCTTACAAAACTTACTTTCCCTGCAAATCTTTCAGTGTACCAAATATTCCCGTCAGGTCCATAGACCAAATCGTGCGGCATGCGTTGGTTTGCTATTATCGTACGCATGGTAAAGGTTTCAGAAGCAAGTCCAGGAATTAAGGTTGTTACATCCAGGGCACTGCTGAATGAACTTTGATTTCCTGCTGCATCTTTTGCTTTAACAGTATAATTATAAAGTGTAGCAGGCAACAAACTAGTAACATTGTATGATGTCGTTGTAATATTTGATGGATTAATTTTTACTCCGTTTTGATACACATCATATCCTGTTACACCCACATTATCTGTTGATGCTCCCCAATCTAATTTAAATGAGGTCAATGCAACAATTGTTGAAACAAGATTTACAGGGCTTGTTGGCGGTTCAGTATCCGGAGCATTTGTAGTCACGTTTAATCCTGTGCTTGCTGCACTTTGATTACCTGAGGCATCTTTCGCTTTTACAAAGTAACTATAAGTAGCCCCGGCTGGCAGTCCTGAAATATTGTATGATGTAGGAGTAATATTCGAAGGATTGATTTTTATCCCATCCTGGTAAACATCATATCCTGTAACACCAACATTGTCTGTTGATGCTGTCCATGATAGTGTAAATGAAGTCGTGGTGATATTTGAAGAAGCGAGGTTAGTTGGCGCTGTTGGCGGCTGCGTATCCGGAAGTTGTCTCATCAAACTTGTGCCAGGTATTACTTCACTTGGTGCACTCGTTGATTGACCCGGCTTCGCCCAACCTACTGATAAATTATCATTACCTGTACTTTCTTTCATCAACGCCTCCACATAATAAATTTGGCCGGCTGTTAAACTAATTGAAACAGATTTTTGAGAAGCATATTTATTCCATTCTCTGTATTTAGTTGCATTTGTGTTGAATGCAATCTTCACTTTATTGGCTGGATTGCTGGTTGTACTTAACCAAAGTTCACCACTTGCATCACTGGCTATCCAAAACACATAATTACCTGTTGCTGGAGGGCATATATACCCATTCAGCCTGATACCAATATTATTCCCCGTATTAGTTGGCGCTTCAAACAGAGTATATGTGCCGGTTGTTGAAGGATTATTCGGATAATTTGAATTTGAAGTAAGATTGCTTACTGCGGATCCGCTAATGTTATTCCATCGCTGGTAATTAATAAATCCTGTACCAGGGCAACTTTGGGAATTTGAAAAAAGAAATGCAAATACACAAATGGTGGAAAAGTAGAGGTATTTCATAAATATTAAATGCTGGCTTGGGAAAATTGATTCGTTAAATAAAATTATAACATTGATCTTGTATTCGACAAAAATTCTTAGTGATTGGAATCAATTATTATCGAATAGTGCTTAACCTATACAAACTATCATTTATCAATTTCGCTCCGCTTTTGCAACGCAAGTTGTTTTTTTATTTCTGTACTTTTACGGCAATACATCTAAAAAATGAATCAAACTGTTAAACCTACAATCGGTATAACCTGTGGCGATCTGAATGGAATCGGTATCGAATTAAGTATTAAAACATTTTCAGATAGCCGTATTCTTGAATATTGTACCCCCGTGATATTTGCTTCAAATAAGGTTATAAATTTCTACCGAAAAACTTCACCAGAGTTCAACTTTAACTGGCAAAACATAAAAGAATTAACGCGGCTGAATGCGAAACAAGTGAATATCTACAATTGCTGGGAAGAAGAGGTAAGTATTACGCCGGGACAATTAAATGAAACAGGAGGTAAGTATGCTGTCAAATCATTAAGGGCCGCCGTTCATTCTTTAAAGCAAAATGAAATAAACGGACTTGTAACTGCCCCGATTCATAAAAAAAATGTTCAGTCACCAGAATTTAATTACACAGGCCATACACCTTTCTTAAAGAATTATTTTAATGCGAACGACGTTGTGATGCTCCTGTTTGCAAATGATTTTCGTGTTGCATTAGTTACAGAACATATACCAGTAAATGAAGTGGCCGCAAACATTTCAAAAGAATCGATCCTTAGAAAACTAAATATCCTTAATGAAAGTCTTAAAAAAGATTTCGGGATCGATAAACCAAAAATTGCCGTATTGGGATTAAATCCACATGCGGGTGACGAAGGATTGATCGGTAATGAAGAGGAAACAATTATTAAACCGGCAATAAAAGAGGCTAAACAAAATAATTTGATCATAACAGGACCTTTTAGCGCCGACAGTTTTTTTGCAAGACAACTTCATCATCGTTTTGATGCAGTGCTTGCCATGTATCACGACCAGGGATTAATACCTTTTAAAACACTTGCATCAGGTGAAGGGGTAAATTATACCGCCGGCCTACCGGTTGTGCGAACATCACCTGATCATGGAACTGCATTTGATATAGCCGGTAAAGGAAAAGCTGATGAATCCTCATTTCGTACGGCAATTTTTGAATGCATTGATATTATTAATAATAGAAATCAATTTGAAAGCAATCATAAGAATCCACTAAAAAAGATAACCTCCGTAATTCTAGCCAACCAGGAGGATGAAAAGATTGAAGAGAATTAATGATTCAGATAATTAAACACCTGGTAGTTTTACGCTATTACTGGCAGCGAAAAAATCGAGACATTGCAAAAATAAAATAAGAATGGTATTTTTATTCACGATAAATCTAAATACTGTAGACTTTTAATGTAGACTGCTTTAATTTTTCTGGAAAAAACCTCGTCTTTATTGAACAGGTAACTTGCTTTAAACCTTAACTAAGTCAAATTAAATGAATCAACTTTACAAAACAGAGAATATTGCAGATATTTTCGTTGTATTTCACCCCTCATTTTTTTCTTTCGCAAAAAATATAACAACAATTCTCCTCTCAAAGACTGTGTGTCACATTGTCCTTGTTACTTAAAACAATCAGAATAAAGTTCAAATGAAGATTGTCGGTCCATGGTAATAAAATATCAATGGGTAAAAATTTATTGACAGCATTTTGCTAACATTCTTAAATTTCTTTTTTTTAAAGTACGCCTACTAACTGTATTCATGCTATCGTAATTCTCCCAAAGTAATTAGAAAATATTTTTTTTTAAAGTAGAATTACTACCATTAAAAAAACTTGAAACTACCAAGAAAAATTTCTCGGAAAAGTTATGAGATTTACGAAGTAGAATATATTTTTATACCCGCATCGTTAATCCGGTACCCGAGTGAGTCCTACCAAGTAAACTTTCTCGGCTTAGTATCAAAAAAATTTAATTAAACGGTCCTTAGAAGACCATCGGAATGACAAGCATTGCTTTCGATCCGAAAATGAAAACGTATATAGCTTAATTAAACCATACTTATTATTATTTAAAAATCAATCACCCTTAAAAATGAAAACAATGAAACATTTTTTCAAATTAACAATCCTTGCATCTGTTGTTACAGCTTCAATCTTCACACTTTCTGCATTTAAACCAGCAAAAAAAGCAAATGCAGATGCTTATCAGATTAATTTAGTAAGCCAAACAAGTGATGATGTCAATCAAACCTGGACATGGTCCTTAACCAATCCTAACCCGGGTAATGGCCTTAATGGTACATTACAAAACGTCAGCCATTTTGATATTGCATTGAGTGCTCAGGCTGAAACAGCGTTGGTATCTGCTGAATATAGCTTTGATGGTATTACATGGGTTAGCGTATCTATTGAAATGGAACGTGACCCTGCTATCAGGGCTTGTACAACTACTGATGTATTGAAATTTAATGCCGGAACTGTTGGCGGAGAACCTACTTATTACAGGGCTACTTTCAGCGAAGAATTTAGTAGCAATCCTTATGCTACTTCATGGATCAATTCAGGTAACCGCACAGGTTGTAATATGTATTTCTTCTCAGGTGTTGGTGGTCCGTCTACTAATTAAAAAATATTCATTTGTATAAAGCCACAAATACTTGTGGCTTTATACTTTAAATGTTTTGGCTTTTATTACTAAAAGGAGATTGACTAAATCATATTTCATCTGAAAGCTTGCATAGTTACTTTATCAACTGCAATTGCTTTTAAATTTAAAACCAGTCCGTCGGATTATCCTTTTTGTTCAGGTGTTTTATTTAAAGTGATGATCTGGCTTACGACACAATGCGATCCTTCCAATGAAAACAATTATACACTTTGCAGTCATTAAGCCACCTTATAAATTCACCAGAAATTGGGTTATCCACCTGTTCATCATTTTACATTTTCTTTTCCCAAGCTCAACTTTTTCACAGTGTACAACCTATACTGTTAACTGGGACTATCTAGACTTCTTACATAACTCTGCAACCTGGTACAATACAAACAGCCCATCAACAGGTCAACCGTTTGTTACTAATACAATGAAGCAAACACAGCGTTTTGCAATGGGGCCCACAAACAGTTTGACTTTTGCAACCTCAATGGCTGTGGGAAGTTCAGGTTCCTTTTGGGGAGATGTTACATCACATGCCGGAGATGTAACTGGCTATACCGGGGCAGATATATTGTTTGTTCCGACAACTGGTCAAACCATTACCCTTACTTTTTTAAATGAAGTAACTAATGCCAGCTTTACTATATATGATATAGATAGAAATGCTGTTTATGGTGTTACTGCAGTAGATGGCTCCAGTACTGCACAGACAATAACAACTACTACTTACCCTCAGGGAATAAATCCAACTATATTAACTATTGGTGGTACACCAACCGCCAGAACAATAACTGCAGGCAACACTGCATTGACCCCACCAGATAATCGGGGTACTGTAACAATCGCAGTTGCAGGACCAGTAAAAACCATTACAATTACTGCAAGTACTATAGGAAGTGATGCGTCGATATGGTTTTCTGATATTTCAGCTTGTGTACCTGACCCAGGTTTTACATCGGATTATTATCTTCCATATACTCAACCTTACACTAATCAACCGGGCTATTTTTTAGTCAACCCGGATAGCAATCTTAATGTATATATGGTTGACCCGGTTAATGCAACGGCACACTTGATTTTTACTGATCCGGGTACAGCTCTAGGCGCTGCTCCAGCTGGCGTTGCAATGAACTCATTAGCCTATGATCCGGTTAACCATTGGTTATACTATGTAATGAATGGATCTTCAAATAAACCTGGTAACAGGAGTGTAAAAAAATATGATTTTACTACTGGAACAATCAGCACAATTATTAATGATATTAATTCTCTTGGTATTCCTACTTTTATCCAAGGGGCGGAAGCTGCAGCCGCTGCTTTTTATGATGGATCTTTATACCTTGGTGTTGAAGGAACAGACGCAATTTCATTTTCTACGAATACGGAATCCATAATATGGAGAATTGATTTTGATGGTTCTGGAGGCGTGCTGCGTGCAAGCCAGGTATTTGGCGTGCCAAGTGATAACGGTGGGCAACCAAGTCATGACTGGGGTGATTTTATTATTAAGAATGGATTGTTGGAAAGTCATGCTTCAAACATGATTTCCCCTTCATATCAAAGTCAGTTTGTTCACTATAATTTGCAAAGTGGAGCTGCAACAACCTATACAGGATATGCAGATACATCAGGTCAGATCGGACAGTTATATAATGGAACTGTTTACAGAATTGATAATCGGGTTGCTTTATATAATGAAAATGGGACAACCGGGACAGCATCCACTATATCGCTTACCTCATGTTCTCCATCGTGGAATAATAAATCAGCAAATGATATTTCATGTCCGTTCAAACCAATGCAGGATTTCGGTGACGCTCCATCTTCTTATGATCCTATTGCATTATCTGTTGCAGCAAATCAAAAAGCCTGTAACAATTCAACTCTTCGCATTGGTTCAGCATGGGGAGATGAGTGGAGCAAAAATACCTCTGCAGATGCATCAGGAGATGATGAAGAAGATGGAATAGGAACTGTCACTATTATGAATTCCGATGGAGCTCCATATAATCATGTGCAAGATGTAACGGTTCTCAACAATACAGGTGCTACTGCATATTTAGCGGGTTGGCTTGACTATGATGCCGATGGGCTTTTTGAAGCTTCGGAAGGTGTCGTAATCACAGTTCCCAGCAGTCCGACTCCTCAAATAATATCGCTTGGTTGGATAGGCATTACAGTTGCTGAAGGAACTCCCAATTCTTTTTTGCGTGTACGACTTTATTCAGGCTCACTTACTGCCAATGATGCCACTGGTTGGTTTGCTGATGGTGAAACTGAAGATTATCCGGTAATTTCTCAAGCTATACCTCTTACGATTCAGCTACTTGATTTTAACGCAATGCTCACTGAAGACAAGAAAGTATTATTGAAGTGGAAAGCGTCTACAGATGATAAAGCACTTGGATTTGAAATTGAAAGAAGTAAGGATCAAAATACTTGGGAAAAAATAGGCTGGGTGAATATAAAATCATCAGCTTTCACAACTGATTACAGTTTTCTTGATCGGGAACCTTTCCAAGGGCGATCTTACTACCGTTTAAAAATGGTAGAAAAGGAAGGTATATCCAAATATAGCGCCACCAAAATAATACAACTCGATTACCCGGTAAAGAATTTGAAGGTTTACCCTAATCCTGCGAAAAATATTGTTATTGTTACATTTATTTCAACAGGCAGTCAGACAGCAAACTTACAGTTAAGGTCCCTTTCGGGACAGGTGATCATTAAAAAATCCACGCTGTTGAACCAGGGCGAAAACAGGATTCCGATTGAAACGATGAGTATAAGCAACGGCTTGTATATACTTGAATTGATAACTCCCGAAAAAACATATGTCAATAAATTGGCTGTAACTCATTAAACATAGAAATCATTTTAAAATAAATTTCATACAAAGGCCGGCAAATTACCGGCCTTTTTTAGATCACTTTTACCGGGGCAATTCATTCTTTGGTTGTGTGCTACCAAAATGATTTAGATTATAGCTTAGGGTCAGCATAAAAAATCTTGGAACTACATTAGCACGAACATCTTCAAAATAGTTCTCACCAATGATCCTGTTTATTCCATTATTTTGTTTCAGAAGATCATAAACAGTAAATTTTATTTCAGCTATGTTTACTTTGAAGAACTTTTTTGCCAAAGACATGTTCCATAAAAAAACGTCCTGGTTATACCCTGCTGTACGGCCCGAGCTGATGTAATAATCAAAATCTGTCAAAAAGAAAAGGCGGTTTTTAAACCGGTAAGTAAAATCAGCTGAATAGGCATGGTTAAAATATTTTGTATTTGAACTTCCTTCAAAATTATAAGCTACTATATTATATACAAAGGCGCTGCTAATAGCAAGATCAAACTTATCTTTTCCATAATTGATACCTGCCGATTGATTGACCTGGAAAATAGTTGTAAAATTCTTTTTTCTGAACAAAATACTTGCATCGCGGCTTAAGTACATCATATTCGTAAGATTAACGTTCAACCCTTTTATCTTTTTAACAGGAAAATTCAACGAGGCCATACCGGAACCGTTGAATGAGCCGCTCATATTTTCCGGTTTGTAAATAATAGTTACAGCATTTACTGAATCTATACTGTTAACGATTTTATTTCCCGTATATGTGGCATTAAGACTCACAGAAAAAAATCGCTGAGAGGCTAAAGCGAATGCATTGTAGTTGATATTTATATTATTTACAAACTCTTGTTTCAATGATGGGTTACCTGTTTTGATTATTAAAGGGTTACTGACATCAGGAACATTCTGCAATTGTGTTACACTTGGCGCATTTGTTCTTCCGCGATAATAGATCTTAATACTTTTAGAACGGTTAATTGCATAACTGATATTGGCCGTTGGGAAAAGATTGGTGAATCGTTGCCGGACCGTAGTGTCCTTCCCGGTAGCGACACTCCTGTTTTCCATGTTACTGACCTGGAAGCCCATACCTACCTGGTAATTGAGCTTTTTTAATTGATGACGAAAATTAAAGCCTGTCCTGCCCGAAGTATTTTTATAATCAAAATAATTTGTTTGCAACGCATTTAATATATCATATTTGCCTGAGCTGGTGTCAAAATCGTATGTTTTTTTATTTGAACTGTTGTTGCTGCCTGAATAAGCATAGTTTATTTCAAAGAGTTTATTACGGCCGATCGGCTCTGTATAAGATGCACTGATTGTATTATTATCAGACCCGTTATCGTGATATGCATGCTGGTTAAGATCGATAAAAGAACTTATTGCTCCGTTTGCATCATAGGTTGTTACGGGTGATTTGCTAATACCATCTGATTGGTTATCTCCCATAATGTGTCTCCAACCCATTGTGAAAGTTCTGCCAACCTTTCTAAATCTCCTCCTGTACAGTAATTCACCTGAGTAATTTAATCCGTCTCTTTCATCATGCTTATCAGTACTTGCTTTGGCTGCCATATAGCGGTTAATGCCATCAGAAACGGTAACACTTGTATCCATCGTTGTTCCTTCAAATTGCTGCTTACTGAAATTTGCAGTATACAACAATGAATTTGCAGAATCGATCATGTACTCCCAACGTGCATTTATCCTGTGTGATTTATTGCTGTTAAGAATATTACTATAAGAACTTGTTTCAGATGCAGAATCTCCCGGAAAACTATTTCTCCTGAATTTATTTTGTTCAAGAACATTAGAGCTGTTTGAATAATAATAACTGCCTCTGAAATCAACCTTAGGTCCCCAAGTATCATTAAAATTTATACCTGTTGAAAGCGGTCTGCTTATTCCGCCTGCAGCGCCGCCCGATGCATTTATCATACCTGAGCCTGTAGCTCCTCCGTTAGAAAACTGTGATGACCCGTTTTGCGATGCAGCAAAATCATTGAATGTATAACTAAGCTTGTTTGTATTATTTGTTGAACCTACTAATGATATCCTCCTGTCTCCGCGAAAATGATTATAGGCGAAATTTCCTTCATAACGGGAATTTGTTCCAACACCTGCGATAATTCTTCCAAAATCTCCCTTTCTCCTATCTTTTTTTAATTTGATATTGATCGATTTTGTTCTGCTGCCATCATCAATCTTTGTAAATCTTGCCTGCTCACTCATATCATCAAAAACCTGTATCTGGTCAACCATATCAGCAGTCAGGTTTTTAGTTGCAATCTTAGGATCGTTACCAAAAAACTCTTTTCCATCCACATAAACTTTTTGCACCTGTTCACCCATTGCCTTAATACTTCCATCTTTTTGTACCTGCACACCTGGTATCTTTTTTAAAACATCTTCAACTGTTGCATCTGGCTTATTATTAAATGCATTTGCTTTAAATGAAATTGTATCGCCATTCATCTTTACAGGGCTTGCATCAGTAACCACGACACCTGTGAGAGTTTTGTATTCCGGTTGCATTGTTATTGTTCCAAGATCAACAATGCGTTTATCAGCTGTAACGGAAAATATCTTTTGATAAACTTCGAAGCCGCTAAATGAAGCAAACAAATGATAATCGCCAACAGCAAGATTCTTTATTTCAAATCTTCCTTTGATATCGGATAGAGTATAATTGACTAAAGAAGAATCCTTCCTTACCAATACAGAAACGGTTGCATTGGTTAATAATTGACTTGCACTGTCAACTAACTTACCTTTTACTGCTCCAGTTTGTGCAGATAAAATAAAGGGAAATAAGCCTGTAAGAATTAATAGGGTCAGGTTTTTCATGAATTGGATTTATTCAGAACAAAGATAATTTCTGTCAGGACTTTATTAAAGTTATTATCAGTATGAAATCAGCAATTAAAAACGATTAAATCAATGTTTTATTTGAGAATTAAAGTGTTTTGCATGTATTTACTACATCTATAGGTAGTAAATGATAAAAATCGAAAATATCCGTATTACTAAAAGAGGATTTACTTCGAAAAATTACAGATTAGTTATTTAATTAAAAATTGCGTCATCAACACCTTTATTGATCAAGTACTCAGAATATGTGATCTCAACCTTGCCTTTTTTATTTTTCAGACTATCGTCTGATTTTTTTTCAGCACCATCATCATAGTCAAATGTGACGCCTTTGGGGAGCTTATAATCTTTGGTATTGAATGAAAAGATCACTTTATCAGGAAGTCCAAATGAGGCGTATTTGCCATAGCTCATTTCCAATTCATAGGTGCCGTTATCCCTGGTGGTGTTTTTTGCTTTTTTTACCAGTTCTGCCTTTTCGTCAATATAAAGCGTAGATAAAACGATATCTGAGTTCTCATCTGATGGTAATAGCTTTAAGATGCGTAAGCCGGTACCCGCTTCCTTACCGGCATCTACAATTTCATAATTGCCGGCTGCAGAAAGAAATTTAGCCAGGTTGATATTCACCGATCCTTTAGGTATAAATGAAATTCCTTTTTCATTTATGATTTTCATTTTATCCGGTTTTTTGTAATACACTTTTACTGATGCTATTGGCGCTTTGATGAAAACAACATTTGTTTTCAATTTCCCTTTGGCTGTATAGTCATTTACTTTTTCAAGCTTTGCTGTTATTTTATTTATCAATTCCTCCGGGGTTTGAGCCGAAATTTGAGATATCGATAACCAGGTAATTATTATTAAAAAAAATCTTTTCATTCAGCTTAAAATATTTTTTCTTTTAAAATACCAAAAGGCAATTCCTAAAAAAGCAGCGGTATAGCCTATAAGTATTGCAGCGCTTTTTATTATTGAAGAAAAGTTTTCAATAGAACCTTTTTCAGTAACTCCATCAACCCCCTTTACATAAAAAAAACCCTTCCAGCCCAGCATATGCGTTGTAAAAAGATAGGGCTTGATCGTTTCATCATAAAACGGGATCTGCAATTGTGTAAGGATTGTAAAAACAATGATCACACAAACTGTTGTAACGATCGGTCCGATAGAATTATCCGAAAAAACCGAAAGCATAAAAGCCAGGGCCGCTACGCAAATTAAACCGATCGCTGCAAAACAAAATGCTAAAGCATACCGCCACAATACATCATCCGATTCCATTACATTAAGCTGGAGCTCTCTTGGAATGCTAAGCCAGTCTACTCCAAAAAGAGCCATGCTTCCGAATAATGCAAGTACGGCTACCCATATTAGTAATATCAACGTGTAGATAACAGACGCCGTAAATTTTACCAAAAGCAGCTGTATCCTGCTCACAGGTTTTGAAGCAAGCAATCTTAGTGTTCCCATATTTGCTTCGCCTGCCACGGCATCTCCGGCTATCAACGCTACGAGAATTGGAACATGAATAAGTAATAGATTTAAAATTATAAAGCAAATAAGATAGCCGTTCAAAATGGTTTTTGTTGGTATTTCTTCAAAACTATTCCCTGTACCGCTTAGCATAAGTTCTTTATATTCGTCCCCACCGAATTTCAATGCTATTTGAATAAGAATAATAATAAGTGCAATAACAGAAAATGCTATATAGGTTCGCGGACGTTTAAATATTTTAAAGATCTCTATTTTTAGTAATGCCATCATATCAGTTAGCGGTGAGTGATAAAAAATAATCTTCCAGTGAATTTTTTTTATGAATTGAGTAAATATCAATTTTCATCTCTGTTATTTGTTGAATTAATACTGGTACTTCATCTTTTTTTAACTGCATGATCAATTTTTCCCCATTTACTTCAATGATCTTTGCGCCCCACGCCGTTTGCCTCAACTGCAGCTCAAGTTCTTTTGCCGAGTTGGTTTCAATTTCTATCCTGGATTTCTCAGGATTTAATAATTCTTGCAAACTACCCTCAGCAATTTTCTTTCCTTTATGAATGATAAGCAAAGAATCTGCGACCTGCTCTATCTCACTAAGTAAATGAGAGGATATAAAGATTGTTTTACCAAGGTCTTTACTAAGATGGTTAATAAGGTTTCGTATATCTGCAATACCCTGGGGATCTAATCCATTCATAGGCTCATCCAATATTATAAGATCAGGATCGTGAACAAGAGCTACTGCAATACCTAATCTTTGTTTCATTCCCTGCGAATACGTTTTTATTTTACTATCTGCTCTTTCTGCCAATCCTACTTTTTCAAGTTTATTCATTAATTGTATGCGGTTTAATTTTAAACCGCTCATTGTTGCAAAAAGATTTAAATTTTCAATTGCAGTAAGATATTTATACAGATCAGGTTTTTCTATAATAGCGCCTGCTCTTTGTAAAATTTCTTTTCTATGCGTGGAAAGATTAAGGCCAAAGATTTTTATTTCACCGTTAGTAGGTCTGATTAACGTCAATAACATCCTTATAGTGGTAGATTTTCCTGCACCATTTTCTCCAAGAAAACCATAAACTTCCCTTTCTTTTACAGTAAAAGTCAGATTGTCGACTGCGGTTATTTCGTTGAACTCTTTCGTTAATCCACGAACATCAATGATAGATGACATATGGTAATAGTACTAAATTCAAAATTAGTTTTAAAAAATCTTTATTGGAAATGAATGTTTTGAAAATACAATGAAAAAATTTCTATAGAAAAACTTGCAAAAATTAAATGTGCATATTACGTTTGTGTCATCGTAAAGAATCCACTGTCCCACCGAAAAATTCCGACAAGCAATCCGTACTGATACCTCCTCGAAAGAAAGAAATTTCCCGGTAACATTACGGCTGCTTCAGAAAAAGAGAAAATAATCCTTTTTATAACGTTCAACCCTAAGAAAATGAAAAAGCTTTTTACACTTTCCACTATTGCAGCACTCTCGCTGTTTGCAAATTCTGCATCAGCACAGATCAATGAAAATTTTGACAATGGTTTCGCAGTACTTGAAGCAAATTGCTGGGAGTTTCCCAGTATGCAGTATGCCTCGACCCCTGCTGCCTATGTTATCAATGGGAATGGAAGTCCTTACTCGGAGCCGCCGGTAAATTCTAATAGTGTTCGTATTATGCGTACACCTTTCCTGTATGTTGGCAGCACGATTGATGTGTCTTTTCTTTATATGCTCAGCGATAATCTGAATGGCTCGTCGTCAAGGTTTATTAATATTGAGCTGGTAAATCCCAGCGGAGCAACTGTTCAAACCCTTGCTACCATCAATATAACAAATACCCCTGCATCAACTATATCGTTCAGCCAGACGTTTGCAGTCAATGTCCCAGGCCCATACAGGCTTTCTATTACAATGGGTGGAAATAATGGGATGGGTAATGCACGGTTGTCACTCGATGATTTGAAGGTAGATTCATATTTACTTGGCTGTGATCCAAATGCGGTTCCGTTGCCAGTTCATCTTATCAGTTTCCAGGGCAACATGAATAAGAATTATAAAGTAACACTTAACTGGACAGTTGCTGACAATGAAACTGTAAGCAACTTTGAAGTAGAGAGAAGTTTCAACGGAAAAGATTTTACAACTGTAGGAGTTGTATTTGCTTCAGAAAAATTCGGTACTGAAAATTATATGTTTTACGAAACACCCGCTAATTCTGACAAAGTGATGTACCGTCTTAAAATGATTGATAAAGGTCATGATATCGATTACTCAAGGATATTAATATTCCAGACTAAATCAATAAGCAGCACTGATATTAAAGTGTACGGTAATCCTGTAAAAGATAAACTTACCTTCAGCTATTCATCAAATGAAACACAGGTGGTTGATGTGAAAGTTTATGATATAACAGGTAAAACTTTGATGAGCCAGAAAGCAAACATTGCCGAAGGTAGTAATATGCTGAGCCTTCCATTGAACCCTACTTTCAAAGCAGGGATGTATGTAGTAGAAGTTTCAAATGGTTCAGATCGCCAGGTTGCTAAGTTTGTAAAGCAATAAATTCCCAGGCCAAATTTCTTTTCTCAGGTAATAAATCAAATCCACATATGAAAGCCGGAATAGTATGTTTCGGTTTTTCTTAAAAAATCAAGTAAAATATATACAAGCCATCTTCCTGAAATCTGGAGGGAGCGAGGGAAGAGGTAAAAAGTAATCCTCGTCATTTAAAAAGATCTCCTGATACTAATCAATGATTCTGACGACCGGTTAAAACCTTTTGAAATTTTTCATACACTTAGAGTATCAACGGAGACGGGCCCTTTTTCTAAAGGGCCTTTTTTCATTTTACAGTAAATATGCGATATAGTAGAATTTCATTTCAATAAGCTTGCATATACAATAGCCACATAGTAGATTTGTATAGAAAAAAAACGAAATATCCTGGTAAAAGCCACACCTGAATAATCCGTATTGATACTACTCTTAAAAGTCATCCTGTTTCATTACGGTATTTCAGCTGGTTCAAAAAAGAACGATCATTTTAATTCAACCCTGGAAAATGAAAAAATATTTTATCCTCTTATTGATTACTTTTTCAGTAGCCATTCAACCACTCAAAGCGCAATTAGATATGGCTTTCGTTTCCAATTTTAGCAGTAGTTCTAATAATTCCGTTAATCGTCTTACCTGGACAATTGCAAAGAACCAAGGTGTAAAGAGTTTCGACGTTGAAAGAAGCACGAACGGAAAAGATTTTGAGACTGTTGCAGTTCTGATAGCAACCGAAAAGTACAATACAGAAAGCTATATATATTCTGATACAATAACCAGCCTGGATATAATAATGTATCGCTTAAAAATTTTGAGCAAAACCCAGCATGCATTTTATTCAAAGATGCTCTTAGTCAAATCAAAAATGACTTTAAATTGTAATATCATAATTGTAGGAAACCCTGTAAAGGATAAGCTTACTTTCAATTATAATTCGAAAAATGTACAACAAGCAGATATGAAAATCTACAACCTGTGTGGTAAAGTAGTATTCAACCAAAAGATAAGCTGTTTCACAGGAAATAATTTAATAACTATTCCATTAAATTCAAACTTTGCTCCGGGTATGTACGTAATAGAAATGAATAATGGCATCCTAAGCCAAACTGCAAAATTCATAAAACAATAAACTAAAATATTACAAGCGCCTCCGGCAATCCTTTATAAAACCAGGTTCTTTGTCCAATGCCTGTGATTACTATCTTTTCGATTTGATGATTGAAAATGACTTAAAATACAAATAGACGGTTAGCCTTTAGTAAATATGCGATATAGTATAATTTCATTTCAATAAGCTTGCATATACAATAGTCGCATCGTAGTTTTGTATAGAAGAAAAACGAAAATATCCGGGTAAAAACCGCTCCTGAATAATCCGTACTGATACTACACTTAAAAAGTCATCCTGCTATCACTACGTATTTTCAGTAGGTCAAAAAAGATCGACCGATTATTTTAATTCAACCTTATTAAATGAAAAAAATCTTTACCCTTTGTGTGTTCGTTTGCGTTGCGATATTTTCGAGATCGCAAGCAGTGCTGAATGAGGTTTACCCTCAACCCGGTAATGGCTATAGCGAATTTTTTGAACTTTATAATGAGAATAACAGCCCTGAATGTCTTGACAATTATACATTGATTTGCTATTACGAAGAGCCGGTTGGCAAATCGGGTTTTTATATACTTGATCTTCCAAACGATACAATAGCTGCTCATGGCTATTATGTATGCGCATCTCAATCGCCATTTGATATACAGGGTCAGCTTGGATTAACAGCAAACTCAAATTGGAATTCTCCCGGACCCTGCAGCGGATTAACAAAATGGGAAATGAATGGTTCCTCTTATATCCAAGTTGCCGTGCCAGCAAATCTGAATGACCTTTTTGTAAAAATTACAGGTTCAGGAGGGGTCTTCCATGTATTTCTTTATAAGAATGGACTTCTTGTAAATGGTCTGATTGCTGGTTTTAGCTCAACTGTAATTCCATCATATTTAAAATCGTTGCCGAACCTTCCTGTTGACATGTCTTGCGGCTCTCCCGATTTTACTATTGACTTTAATTCAATTCCTGATAATTCTATCGAGTACCTTAGTAATTCAGCCGGAACTAACAATGGCTACTATCGTAGTTCTGATGGTCTTTGTGGGGATTGGTTAAAAAGTGATCAACCGGGACAACATACTCCTGGCTATACAAATGGTCTGGCAGCAAACCTAAACCCGGCCAACCAATTATCAATTTCAGCAGTTGTATCTCAATATGCAGGAGATCCCACTAAAGCTTTATTAACCTATAATATTACAGCAGGGCCTGCAGAAGCTTTTCCCGTTACTGTTGAGGTTTATTCCGATCTCGGTGTTGCCGGACAATTGGATATTAATGACGTACTTATTGATTCAAGAATAATAGCAAGTGCTGCTGCCGGTGCACAATATGTTATATTACCATCATGGGATGTTTCAGTGATCATTGTTTTAAAATCAGCTTCAGATTGTTACAACAAAACTCTTGCTGTTGGAAATTATTGGTCAGTATTACCTGTTCAACTGATCAGCTTCCAGGGAAGTGTGAGTTCAAGCAATAAGATATCTCTTCAATGGAAGGTATCAAATAATAAAACAGTAGATCAGTTCGAAGTACAAAGAAGCTACGATGGAAAAGATTTTAAAACAGCTGGTCTTGTATTCTCCAGTGAAAAGATGGATATAGAGAATTATATGTTCTATGAAACGATCAGCAGCTTTGATAAAGTGATGTACCGTCTTAAAATGATCGACAAGGGTGGACATATTAATTATTCAAGAGCTCTTGTGTTTCAAAGCAAGCTCACTACTAATAATAATACCATTAAAATACTTGGCAACCCTGTAAGTGATCAGCTTACTTTTAACTATACAGCTTTTACATCGAGGAATATCGATGTAAGAATTTATGATATGACCGGAAGGGTTTTGATGACAAATAAAATGAATAGCCTTGAAGGTAATAATATGATAAGCTTTTCGCTTGATTCAACCTTTAAACCCAGCATGTATGTGGTGGAAGTAAGTAATGGAACTGATATTCAAAAAGCAAAATTTGTAAAACAATAATATTTGAAATTTTAAGCCGTCCCTACTACTAACAAGTCTCCCGGTACTAAGCCCACAATCAGTTTAACCAGAATTTTTCATACACTTAGAGTATCAACGGAGACGGGCCCTTTGTCTAAAGGGCCTTTTTTATTTTGGCTGGGTAAGATAAACCTGCAGGTTTTTTACATAATCTTCAAAAGCAATGATACCAGGAGTTGTGATCTTGCAAATTGTTTGCGGGTAATTATCTTTAAATTGTTTTATCACTTCTATATATCCCGCTTCTTTTAATTTTTGTATTTGCACACTTAAGTTACCGGCAGTAGCATTTGTCTTCTCTTTTAAAAAAGTAAATTCAGCTTCTTTTACACTTATAAGAAGCGACATCACTGCAAGACGCAATTGAGAATGCAATATGGGATCAAGATCTTTAAACATTCAATTGAGCTTGTTCCTTTTTATAGATACGATATTCTTTTTCCATAATGACGCCCGGTACCAGCCACGCAAGTACAGCTGATGCAGCCGTAAGTAACAGATCTATCTTGATTGATGTATATATAGCAATGATGCAGCAAACCCAGCAAAAAATACCACCCCATAACATTGGCTTAAACTTACAGGCGGCACCGGTTATAAATGTTGGTAAACCATATAACATTAAAAAAAGCGGGGCCACATACTCACTAAAACGAAATGAGGCGGACTTCCCGGTTACATTTTTATATTCATTAGCCCAGGAGCCCCATTCACCAAAAATATTATTAGTGATCTGAATTAACAGAAAAATAGAAATGCCAAAGCCAAGCCATATATAATCCAGGTAGGCATCATCATATGATTTTACTTTTCTCTCCTTCTTTTCTTTTATGCTTATAAATATTTGCGGAATGATGGCAACAAGAGTGAGCAAATAAATATCAAATGGAAGCTTATAACCAAATTGAACCTCCGATAGTCTCACTAAAGAACATATTGCAATAACAGCTCCCCACATAATAGCGCCAATGCCCGTATCATGATAAGATTCTTTCGCCTTGTTGATCATCATGGTGATCAGGTGCAGGCTTTCCTGTTCGGTTAATTTTTTTTCTTGTTCCATACTCAGTTGTTTTGAGATTTTTCTTTTGCACTTAGCATATGCCCGGGAATTATATAAGAGATCAATACCGCCAATGCCAGCAGGAGTAATTGCCATTCATAATCTACAAACACAGAAACGATCATGATCGGTATGCATAAAAGACCTGTCCATTTTAGCAAAGGGAATTGCATCATTGACCCCATGAAAAAACATGCAGCAGCATATATAAGTATGTAAAATGGGAATGAATAATGCCAGAGATCGTATTTACCAAATATAAAAGCCAGGCTGCAATAAATGATGGCCATACTAATTCCAAAATACTTCATTGTATCTCCCAAATATGTTTTTACTTTCTCAGACCGGCCTTCTTTAATTCCTCTTACAATACTTGCTATTACACCTATCCACATAATATTCCAAACAATATAAGGTTGTTTTATATCGGTAAACTTCATCAATATAAAATTCGCAAGTGCAGTAACAAACACAAGCCAGCCCCAAAGAAGAAAATAAAATGAATTTTTTACTACATCCTTTTTTGCCTTTTGGATCATTGATTGAATGACCTGCAGACTTTGTTCAGCTGAAAAGCTTTGGTTGTCTTCCATGATGATCAATTATAAAGTGAAAACCAAATGCCCCGCAGTAGCAGGGCATTTATTTACTTAAAACAATTATTTATACTGAGATAAAAAATAGGCAACGGTTCCTTTTCCCCAATTAGGATGGACCGTTGATGCCGGCTTAAATGTCTCATAAAGTTTTTGGGCTTTTTCAAATAATATTTTTGCTTCTTCTTTGCTTCCTCCAAACTCTTGAGGTGTGAAAAATTTATCCTGGCCTTCGAGTAAATAAACTCTTGGATTGTTAGCATCCAATTTTTTTGCTTCATCAAGCGCCGCTTGTGCCTCTGGGCCATAAGTCATATAACGATTCATGGGATCGCCGATCATTCTTAGTGTCGCGACCATTTTCTTTACCACAAATATTTCTGAGTTATCCTTCATTAATTCTTCCGCTTTTTTTATTTGCTTTTCTGCCTTGTCTGCATAAGGATCGGTTTTATCTGCTTTTGCTGTCATTATATCACCACCACTACCAGCCATTAAACCGGCACTTGCATTACAATAAGCAGCATAATAATAAGCAAGCCATTGGTTTTTTTCAGTTTCAGCAATACGTTCAAAGGCATTGGCAAGATCAGTTAACCCCTGTACACTTATTGTGGTGTCAATTGCTGCCATCTTTGCTTCCATTGCTTTTACAAATTTGTCCGGCATTTGTGCAAAAGAAAAACCTGCAACAAGTATTGCCGATAAAATTAAAATTGTCTTTTTCATTGTTTATGTTTTTAAATATTTAATACTATTAAAATAAGCGGTCAACGGCTTCCTGCGATCTGTCAATACCAAAGCTGAAAAATGCACCGATATAAACAAACACCCTTGAAGGAGGAACAATTTGTTCTTTTCTTAACCCATTATATGAATACTGATATCCATACACCTGCTTTATGCCAAAAGCATTGCTGATCGAAAGGACATATACCGCGAAGTTCTTTGCATTTGGTTTACCTATTGTCGGTAAGTAATTAAATGCAACACTTATATTATGATAATCCTGCACTTTGCCCATATCAGCAAAATAATATCTGCTTCCATCAAATCTTATATCATAATATGGCCGGCTGCTCGCATAATTGTATGCGCCGTTAAATTGGATCTTCCATGCTTGTACAAATTTTTTCATTACAATTGAAGCTGTATGCTTTGCGGCAAAATTTGGAGTAATAGCATAAGGGAAATTCAAAAAATCTCTTTTAGTATCGAGAAAAGAATATGATACCCAGAAGTCAACATTCTTGATAGTCTTTTTATCTCTCCAGAAAAATTCGATCCCTTTGGCATCACCAAAACCATTATTATTGATAGCAACCCCATCTCTTCCATTTGCAAAACCTGTTTTCACAAGGTTATCATACTTTTTATAAAATACTTCAGCACGAAGAGTTCTAACGCTTGTTACTTTCATATACTGCGCTACATAATGCGTCGCTTTCATAAATACAAGATCATTTGGTGAAGGCAGATACCTTCTTTCAGGGTTCTGATAAAAGATCCCATACGCTAATGATGCCTGTGCATGCTTGCTTACTTTGTAGGCTAATGAAAATCTCGGTGCGATATTGGTTTTTTCAAGCAAAGAGGATTGCTCAAACCGGGTTCCAATTTTTGCCGCAAGGGCATTTGTAATATAAATATCACCTTCTGCAAAAGCTGATTTAATATTTTCTTTCAGCCTGTCAGGAAATTCCTGCCCATTATAAAGTGTATAAACAGATTTTTCATCGCTATAATTATATTCTCCTCCAAAGCGAATTGCTGATAATCCTTTCAACTTTCTTTCAAGCACTAACTTGGCATTGAAATAATTTGCATCAAGATCAAGAGCAAATTTTTTCCATTCAAGTCCTGGCAATACAACTTCATTCTTACCCGCATCTTTCATTCCTGATCTTATATCATCCTTGTTGTTTGTATAAGAAAGCCCTGCATTTATCTGCCATCTCTTTCCAAGTTTCTCTTTCCACGAAAGATTATGGTACATATTAAAGTTGGCAACTGCAAAGCGATCGAGATAGCCAATAGTATCTATACTTTTTACAGTAAAATCAAGACGGCTTTTATTAAAGTATGCATAATACTTCAATATGCCTGTTGCAGAAGTTTTGATCCTGAAGTTTACATCACCGCTATGAAATTCGGGAACCTGTGAATACTCCTGCTTTTGTTTAATAATAGCAAATGCAGGAGCAAGATTTGTATAAGCATAAGCTCCACCCCATGAAAATTTTTTATTCTTTGATAATTCCTGGTAACCGCCATTAACTCCAATAACAGATAAACCAAGACTTGCAGATGTTCTTTCCGGAAGATCAATTGATTCAAGTATTAATGCAGATGATAAAGCCTGGCCGTATAGTGCAGAATAACCACCTGTGCTAAAAACCGTTCCTTTAAAAAGAAATGGAGAGAATCTTCCATATGATGCAATATTAGGAGTGCTGCTATGAAAAAAATTATTTACTAAAGTACCATCAATAAAAATTTTTGTTTCTGCCGCTGTACCGCCACGAACAAACAGACCTTCACTCTCTCCAATTTGTTGTGCCCCCGGCAAAGTTTTTAAAGCCCCTGTTACATCACCATTTGCACTGGCCGTAGTTACAATATCTATTGAATTTAAAACGGCTGCCGCTCTTTTTCTATCACTTGCTTCAAAAGTTCCCGCACTAATAACTACTGCTGATAATTCAGTTACTTCTTCTTTCAATACAATATCAATTGTCATTGTACCCTGACCGCTAAGAGTAATTTTTTGTTCAAATGGTCTGTAACCAACAGAAGTTGCTGTTAATAAAAACTCACCTTTCTCTGAAGTTTTAAAAGAGTATCGTCCGCTCGAATCGGAAGTTGCTCCATCATAAGTATCTTTTAATGTAATGCTCACCGCAACAAGTGGGTTCTTTTTATCAGTTACTTTACCGGTGATCGTTGTTTGTGCTGGCAGCAGGTTTGTAATTCCAATAAAAAGGAAAAAGAATAAGGTTTGGCTAAAGGTTCTCATAATCGTTTTTCGCTTTAGAAAGACAAACATAAAGTAGTTTATATTATAAACCAAATTAATTTTTGATAAAAAAGGCAGCCCCAGGGGCTGCCTCATTATTATGAAATAAATTTTACTTTTTATACTGTGGAATTAATTGCTTTGCCATCTCCACCATTTTCTTGATCCCATCTTCAGGTAAGTTTCCTTTCTTAAATTCACCCAATACATCAGGAAATTTGTTTTCCATCTCCATCAGGAAATGCTCTTCAAATTCTTTTACCTTGCTTACCGGTACATCTCTGATCAGCCCATTTGTACCCAGGTAAATGATAGCCACCTGTCTTTCCACTGACATAGGCGAGTACTGAAGTTGTTTTAACACTTCAACGTTGCGGGCACCTTTATCCAATACGTTTTTAGTAGCAGCATCCAGATCACCACCGAACTTTGAGAAAGCTTCCATCTCACGATAAAGAGCCTGGTCAAGTTTCAATGTACCGGCTACTTTTTTCATTGATTTGATCTGCGCATTTCCACCCACACGGCTTACAGAGATACCCACGTTGATCGCAGGGCGAATACCAGAGTTGAACAGGTTTGTTTCCAAAAATATTTGTCCGTCCGTAATAGAGATAACGTTTGTCGGAATGTATGCTGATACGTCACCTGCCTGTGTTTCGATGATCGGCAATGCGGTTAATGAACCACCACCTTTTACCAAATGTCTGATTGTTTCAGGAACGTCATTCATTTGTTTTGCTACATTATCATCTGTAATGATCTTTGCAGCTCTTTCCAATAAACGGCTATGCAAATAGAATACATCACCAGGATAAGCTTCACGACCGGGCGGACGTCGAAGCAATAATGATACTTCACGATATGCAACTGCTTGTTTTGAAAGATCATCATAAATGATCAATGCCGGTCTTCCTGTATCACGGAAAAATTCTCCGATAGCAGCACCGGCAAACGGAGCATAGAATTGCAATGGAGCAGGATCACTTGCAGAAGCTGCAACAATAATTGTGTACTGCATTGCACCTGCATCTTGTAAGGTCTGCATCACACCGGCAATAGTTGATGCTTTCTGACCAATTGCTACATAAATACAATAAACGGGTTTGCCTGCTTCAAAAAATTCTTTCTGATTAATAATAGTATCAACACAAATTGCAGTCTTACCAGTTTGACGATCACCAATTACCAATTCGCGTTGACCACGACCGATAGGGATCATCGCATCGATCGCTTTGATACCTGTTTGCAAAGGTTCTTTTACCGGCTCACGGAAAATTACACCCGGAGCTTTTCTTTCAAGTGGCATTTCATAACGTTCACCTGTTATTGGACCGCGGCCATCGATTGGCTCGCCCAAAGTGTTTACAACACGACCAACCATACCTTCACCAACTTTGATAGATGCGATCTGTCCTGTACGACGAACTTTTGAACCTTCCTGGATACCGCCAGTCTCTCCCATCAATACCACACCCACATTATCTTCTTCAAGGTTCAATGCAATTGCACGAACACCACTTTCAAATTCCACTAGTTCACCATAGCTAACATTACCCAATCCATATACACGGGCAATACCATCACCCACCTGCAACACGGTTCCTACTTCTTCAAGGTCGGCGTTAGCATTAAAGTTGCTCAACTGCTGACGCAGTATTGCACTAATTTCTTCCGGTTTGATCTGTACCATAATTATACCCCCAACCCCTAAAGGGGAGTAATAGAAACTCCTCGCACGGGGTTATTTTATATTTTAATTTTTAAACTAATCCAAATTTTATAAGAACTATACAACCTAAGTTTCTCCGCCTCAGGCGGAGGACAGGGGGTTGTTATCTCACCTTATAAATAAAGTCATTATTCTCAAACTGCTTTGCGATCTCTTTAAGATCATAAGCAATACTTGCATCCACCATTTTATCTCCTGTCTGTAAGATAAATCCCCCGATGATATCTTCTTTCACAATTGTTTCCAGTTCTATGTTCTGCATCTCGGTTGTTGATCTGATATGATCAACAAATGCTTTTTTTAAATCATCGCTCAATGGATATGCTGTGGTAAGTTTTACAGGATATATTTTGTTGATCTCTTTGTACTGATGTATAAATGCAGTTGTGATCTCCGGCAATGCACTTTCTCTTCCTTTATTGATCAGCAACTGAATAAATGAATTTGTTAACAGCCCTATATTATTTTGAGCAACAGCTTTTACAATTTTTCCTTTTGTATCGGATTTGATAACCGGGCTGCGAAGCATGGTTACAAAATCACGATTGCCTTTACAAAGCGATTGCAACCATTGCATATCTGTAAACGCTTTTTCCAACTCGCCTCTTTCAGTAGCAAGCCCGATCAGTGATTTTGCATATCGTGTGGCTAATCTTACGTTGGACATTTATGAAATTTGAAAATTAGCAAATTTGAAAATGTGAAAATGATCTGCCGGGCTACTCAATTTGCACATTTGCATATTTTCACATTTGCACATTAATTTAGTTTTACTTCATTCACCAGCCCTTTGATATGAGCTTCCTGGTCTGCTTTATTTCCTAATTCTCTTCTTAATATTTTTTCAGAAACCTCGATCACCATTTTACCTACCTGGTTCTTTACATCAGTGATAGCAGCCATCTTCTGTGCTTCGATAGCGGCCATTGCTTCAGAAACTATTTTTGAAGCCTCAGTTTTTGCAATTTCTTTTGAATCGTTGATGATCTTTTCTTTTGTTTCTCTTGCTTCTTTTAATATTTGTGCTCTTTCTTCACGGGCCTGTGCAAGCAATGCTTCATGCTCACTTTTCATTTGCGCCATTTCAGCCTTTACTCTTTCGGCACTTGACAATGCATCGGCAATGCCTTGCTCACGTTGTTTCAAACCATTTGTGATCGCAGGCCATGCATATTTTTTCAAAATAAAAAATACGATGAGGAATGCGACAAGTGTCCACATCAATAAGCCAAACTCGGGTTTTAAAAGAGGATGCATAGAAACAATTTGCAATTTGACAATATGCAAATGAGAACTTCTCATTTGCCGAATAATGTTATTAAAGTACAAGAGTGCGACGCAACAGAAGTTCAATCAAGGAACTTAAGTTGGTAACACAAAAATTAAAATCAATTTTAAAGAACTTAACTGTCTCTAATGACAGACCCGATCTAAGTTCCCCTTTAGGGGACAGGGGTTTTTAATATACTGCATCCTCCGCCCTGTGCTTTGGATGCAGTAATGTGTTCATTAAAGAACCATAGCAAGAAAGCCAACGATGATCGCAAACAGAGCAGCTCCTTCTACCAATGCGGCAGTAAGGATCATGTTGCTGCGGATATCGTTCAATGCTTCCGGCTGACGGGCAATAGCTTCAACAGCTCCTTTACCGATCTGGCCAACACCAATACCGGCACCCATAGCTGCAAGACCGGCGCCAACGGCACCACCTGCATTTGCTATAGCATCTAACAGAAATACATCCATGATTGAACTTTTATTGGTTAAAAAACCTCACCCCAACCCTCTCTATAAATGGAGAGGGAGTTGTGAGCAAACTTTTAATTCAAATATCTTTCCCTTAAGCCCCCTTTAGGGGGTTTGGGGGCTTAATGTGCTGCATGTGCATCGTGATGTGGCTCTTCAAAAGCCTGGCCGATAAATACAGCCGTAAGCATAGAAAAGATAAATGCCTGGATGAATGCAACTAATATCTCAATGAAATAAATAAATATTGTAAATGCGATCGAGAAAATTGATGTTCCCCAACCTGCATATTGATTTAATCCTGCAAAAATAAAAATGAGTGAAATGAGGCATATAATAATAATATGCCCTGCTACCATATTGGCAAAAAGACGTATGATCAATGCCATTGGCCTGATGAAAAAGCTCAATATTTCAACAGGGACCAGTATCAATTTAATTCCGATCGGCATGCCGGGTGGATTAAAGATGTGTCCCCAATAATATTTTCTTGAGCTGGCAACTATTACAACCAATGAAATAAGACCAAGAACCACGGTGAAGGCGATATTACCCGTTACGTTTGCGGTCCCTGGTATCAAACCAAAAATGTTATTGATAAGAATAAAGAAGAAAACGGTAAGCAGGTAAGGCAAATATTTCTCCCATCTATTGCCAAGGTTTGGTTTTGCCACTTCATCACGGACAAAAGCAATAATAGGTTCCATTAAATTCTGCATACCAGTTGGCGCAGTTTTTACACCATGCCCCTTTTTATAACGGTTAGCAATTGAGATCATGATCCAGACAAGCAAGGTCAAAGCAAGAAACATTTGAACAACATTGCGGGTAAGAGAAAAATCATAAACACTTACTGAATGATCGATCTTGCCATTAGCTCCAACCGGAACGATCAACCCTGCATGTAATCCCTCTTTTTTTACATCAACTCCTTCTTTTTTCAGTTCTTCAACATATTCTTCAGTCAGTAAGCGATAGCCCTCATGTACTATTTCACCATGATGGAATTTTGAAGACATAAAAACATCAAAACCTTTTTGAGGAGAATATAAAATAACAGGAAGAGGAATTCCAACAGGCTTATGGTGCCCGTCTTTTTGTATTATATCAAAAAAATGGAACTCATGAGCATCGAGAATGTGGCCGAAAATAACTTCCTGGGCATTAAAACCTTTCTTTTTTTCACCATCACCTTCTTTGGCATAAGATGATACAGAAATAAGAAGTGCAAACACGCTGAAAACCGCTACTGTAAAGGATTTCATAAGCCTTGAAGTCATACCCATCCCGAAATTTGGCGCAAAGATAAGGGTGGAGTTGTAAAAAACCTTAGAATTGAAGATGCCTGAATAAAAAAATAAGCTTTGGTTTTATGCTGTATTAAAGTGAAATTTTTAAACCTTGAACACCAACATTAAAACCTTTGCTTTTCACTTCTTTATACTCTTTTGACGATCTATCTATAAGTGGGTTTGTATGATTAAAATGAATGAAGAATATCTTGTTTTTTTTGGTTGAAGACAGGTCATTGAGAAGTTCGATAGTTTCCTGTACAAAAGGATGCGGCACTTCACTCATATTACGATCCTGAAGCTCACCATCCTTATAAAATGTGCCATCTAGAAAAAGCCAGTCATGTTGTTTTACCAAAGCTTTTATATCCTTTTCCCATTTCTGCCATTTATCGATGTCAGGGATAAAGAGAACAGATTTGTCGGCTGTGTTGATCGAGTAGCCGACCGTTTCAGAAAATTCATCACGATGGGGAACAAGCAATGGAGTGACTGTAATTTTCTCTGTAAGTTTTATAACACTATCAGCCTTTAATTTCTTTAGTTTAATATTTTTTAAACTTACTAATTGGCTCCATGGACCATTACTTTTTAAATATTCATACATACGTGGCATAGCATACACAGGAATCTCTTTTGAACTCAATGCTTCCCTACCTAAATACATCAAACCTGTATAATGCCCGATATGTGCATGAGTAAGAAATATTCCGGATAAATTTCCTTTTTGTAATTTATCGGCTTCATGCAATTGTTCAGAAAGGTCAGGTGTAGCATCAAATATCCATTTCTGATTTGTTACCGGATCAAATAAAGCAAGACAGGAAACTTTTTGTTTTGCGATCTTTTTATCCCAATATTTTTTACAGCATTCTTTATTGCAGCCTATTTGAGGGTAACCTGCATCTTGCGCAATACCGAGTACAACTATATATGGATCCTTTTCTGCTGGTTGAAACGAAGTGAATAGAAAAAATATAATTAACAATCTGTAGATCATCAGCAACAAGTTACAACTTATGCCACTGACTTATGTTTTTCAAATTGAAGTTGATATAATTTTTGATAGTAACCATCTCTTGTTATCAATTCATCATGAGTACCGATCTCTTTTATTTCACCTTTATCCAGTACGATTATTTTATCTGCTTTTCGAATAGTAGATAAGCGGTGAGCAATAACTATTGAGGTGCGACCAGTAATTAATTTATCGATCGCATGTTGAATCATCATTTCACTTTCCGTATCAACAGATGATGTGGCCTCATCAAGAATGAGAATCGAAGGATTATAAAGTAATGCCCTGATAAATGAAAGTAGTTGTCGCTGGCCTAAAGACAATGTTGCTCCTCTTTCCATTACGTTAAAATCATAGTTGCCCGGCAACTGCATAATAAAATCATGCATGTCTATCAGCTTAGCTGCTTCAATTACTTTTTCTTTTGATATATCAATATTACGCAGTGTAATATTATCAATAATAGAACCAGAGAACAGGAAAACATCCTGCAACACTACGCCAACATTTTTGCGAAGCGTATCAATATCATATTTCTCAATATTAACGTCGTCAATTTTTATTTCTCCTCTCTGAATATGATAAAGGCGATTTAATAAACTGATGATCGTTGTTTTCCCACTTCCTGTGTGTCCAACAATTGCAATGGTCTCACCGGGGTTAACAGTAAATGAAACATTTTTTAAAACCGGCAATTCAGGGTTATAGCCGAATATTACTTTTTCGAATTCAATTTTACCCCTGGTGATAGCCGGTGCATACGCCCCTTTAGGGGATGGGGGTAGATGATCTTCATTATCTAATACTTTAAAAACCCGTTCACTTGCCACCATTCCCATTTGTAATACATTGAACTTATCTGCAATCACTCTCAATGGACGGAAGATCAAATTCAGGCAAAGAATAAATGCCATCAGTGTTCCTTGTTGATTTTCCTGGAGATTCAATGCTTTATGTGATGTCCACCAAACTATTAAACCTATAGAAGTAGCCAATACAATTTCTACAATTGGAAAGAAAATTGAGTATGCCCAGATCGCATGAATATTAGCATTGCGATGTTCCTTATTAATACTTTTAAATTTTTCAAACTCCCTGTCCTCTGCTGCAAATGCCTGCACCACTGACATACCTGTGATATGTTCCTGTACAAATGCATTGAGATTTGCTACCGCATTTCTTACACGATGAAATGATTTGTTTACACTTTCTTTAAAGTAGAAAGTTGCCAGTAATAAGATCGGGAAAGGTATCAGCGCAATTAATGTTAATCGCCAGTCGGCCCATATCATATAACTTAATACACAAATGATGGAAAGCAAGTCCGCAATGATGGGAATAAATCCGTCAGCAAATACATCGTTAATCCTTTCAATATCATCTACTGTTCTCGTTGTTAATGTCCCTATCGGTGTTTTATCGAATTGTGAAAGATTCAATGAAAGTATCTTTTTATACACTTTTACCCGCAGATCTTTTACAACATTCTGGCCTAACCATGCGGTGATATATGAAAAGTAAAATCGCAATCCTGTTTCTACAAAAAGAAAAACGATCTGTATAACAGTAATTAATATCAGCATTCCGGTTATCGACAATCCATTGAGGTAAGTTTTATTTTGATCACCGGCGATATATCTATCAACTGTTAACTGGATAAGAATGGGGCGAACCGGTGTAAAGACTGCAAGAATGATAGCAAGAAATATTGACCAGTAAAACCTTCTTTTATAAGGAGCAGCAAATCGCATTACTCTTTTTAAAAGATCAAAGTCAAAAAATTTTTTATTGATGCCGTTGGCCATTTTTCTAAACAACAAATGTAAAAAGAAGAAAAGTAAAGCAGTTACCGGTTATCAGGAAGTTAAATGTTAGTTATTGGTTGCCTGTTGACTGTACTGAGTTTTTGTCGCTTACTACCATGTCAGGTTCGGTTTCTCCCATTGCTATTTTATAAGCTTTTATAAAAATAGCACCGAGGTTTTTATATGGGGGTATATAATCATCAAACTCCGGCACATTAGCTTCCTTTCTGAAATCTTTCCAGAATGATAACCACTCTATATTATTTCCATTTCTCACTTTTTCAGTTAATAATTTTATGAATGGGCGGTTAATGATCGTTTTGCCTATTTGTTTAGAAGCGATAATATGCGCATCCGAAGCTTTTGCCAACACATCATGAATAAGATGATAACCACCACATGAGCCCAGGAATACAATTTTTGATGTTGGCGCCATTTGTGCAATAGTGTAAGGTGCGGTATAGCTGTGACCACGGTGAATAGTAACCGTTGGCTTAATATTGTTCCTTACCAAATAACTGCATAATTCTTTTTGTGCTTTTTCATCTTCGCCTGTTTCCTGTGGCAAAGCACGGTTAGCATAAATAGAAACCGGCTTACCTTTTAAGGAATGAAAGCTTACCCACTTATCATTACTTGCCATTTTCCACGTAGCGTTCCTGAATCCATTCACGAATTCATTGAAAATACCCATGTCTGATTTCTCTCCATAAAAAAATATCTGGATAACAACACGGCTGCTGTCATTTGCAAGACTTGAATAAGGGATACTATATACAGGGGGAATTCCAAGTTCCCTGGTAAGATCTATATTCTTTGTTGAGTCCGCAGAAAGAAAAAGCTTTTCAAGTATCCGGTATATCTCGATCCCTTTTTTATTATTCTGCGAGATATTTCTTTGATGATTCAGTACTACGTTCGTCAACATTTCTTCTGAAAGTGGTTTCATTGTCTCTACAATACTTGCATACGAATCGGCGACATCG
>Ga0070698_100000622_pt1 | contig 38143 bp, 27 predicted proteins | sample KBSK1502metaG_FD_65477 | JGI IMG/M metagenome (GOLD analysis project Ga0070698, IMG submission 65477) | Corn, switchgrass and miscanthus rhizosphere microbial communities from Kellogg Biological Station, Michigan, USA - KBS K1-50-2 metaG | ecosystem: Host-associated > Plants > Roots >... | reverse complement strand
CAACCAGCCACCACCCCGGTGGGGCCAAATCAAAGGAGAACTAACAGCCCCACGCCCCTGCCGGCGGGGCCAGATCAAAGGAGCACAGTGGGGCCAAATCAAGTTGACAAAGCCAGCGGGATGCCCTCCGGTCAGCGAATACGCGGCTGGATCAAGCTCACGTCTGGTGAGCAGCTGCCCAAGACGCTCGCGGTCAAGCGGACCGGCGAACTCAACCACGCCACTGATCCTGCCATCGCCTGACCGTCCATCTCCACAGACGCGCGCATCTGCCGCTTTGCGCATGCTTCTTCTGCCGGAGGTGAGCGACGACGCCCGCTGATGAGCGCTGGATTTTCCCGCGCGAGCGTGGCAGCTGGCGATGCTCGCGGCGCTGCCGGATCGTCAGGTGCTGTAGAACCCGTCCCATGGCTCGCTGAAGCCGAGCCGGTCGGGGTAGAGCTACGCCCAGCTTCCGCGCGCGTCGTCGGACTCGTCGATCAGGCCGAAGGTGACCCCCGTCGTGCATCCGGCGGAACGGGTGGATCGCGATGTCCCCGAACCGGAGATCCTCCAGCTCGCCGAGCAGGGCACCAAGCCGGGCATCTGCGCGCTCGCCGAGCTCGCCGCCGAGGTAGGGGCCCACGCCAATCAGAGAAATCTCCGACCGCCGGTAGCGGCCGCCGGAGTCGAACAGGTGGAGGTAGGCATGCCACCGCACGCGCTCGCGGCGAACGTCCAGCTCGCTGTCGTCGTCGCGATGCGCCCCGTGGACCGCCGCGTAGAACTAGCCGTCCCGGTAGTGGCCGATCGTGCGGGTGCGGCACCCGGCCTCGCGGGCGACCGGGATGACCTCCGGAACCGGCATGCTGTGAGGTTACGCCCGATGTCCGCTTCTGCCTGCAGTGAGGTACTTCCGTCGGCCGGGTGCCCGCTCGTTGTGATCCTCTGGCAGGTACGCATCTCAGCGCTCTCTGGGCGAGGCTTGGCGCTTTACGCGGGTTTGCCAGCCCACCATAGACGCGGATCTGGCCTGGTAGCGCGCAGGGTAATCGTGCTAGCCCAAGAAGATCTTGGCGAGGGCGGAGCGGGCACCGTTGATGACGTCCGGGTCGAGGCTGGTCAGGTGCTCGCGGAGGCGGTCGCGGCTGATGGCGAAGACGCGGTCGAGGAGGGCGCGGTGCGGGCCGCCGCGCTCGGGGGCCAGGGCGACGGGGATGCTGCGCCAGGCCTCGGGTATCAGCTCGGCGGGGTACAGCAGCACGGTGAGGACGATGTCTGCCTGGACAGTGAGGTGGAAGTCGCTGGAGACGATGAGGCGGGGCTCGGGAGCGCCGCCGGGTGAGTCGATGAGATAGACATCCCCGAAGTGGGGAATGCTCACGCCGCTCCCCTGCCGTGCCGGTGATGGTCGGCTTCGCGGAGGAGCTCGGCGTCGCGGTCGCCGGGCAGCGGCGGCACCGCGGCGGTGCGCATCTGCTGCTCGTCGTGCTGGGCGACGATCAGGAGGAGGCCCTGGTCGATCAGCGCGGCGACGGTGGTGCCGTGGGCCTTGGCGACGCGGCGCGCCTGCTTCAGCGTCCACGGGTCTAGCGATGTCGTGTATTGCTCACGCATACCTACACGGTATACCGAGCGAATGTCGTTGACGGTCGAAGACACGGTCGTGGGCACGTCACTTCCCTGCCTCGAGTTGCGGGCCCTTTGGGGGTGACTCGCCGTGGCCGGGGTCGCTGCTCGCTTGCTTGTCTTGGTGCTCGCGCAGCCAGGTGAGGATCTCGGTGCGGCTGATCCGCCATTCGCGGCCCCAGGTGGCGACGTGCTGGCGTTTGAAGTCCTGGTAGGGCAGCTGGCGGTAGCCGTCGTCGCACTCCCAGCACCGGGACACGTGCCGGCCTTCGGCGGCGTAATCGGCGGGCGATCGCCGGGGGTCGTAGGCGGCGGGGGCGGGTTCGTCTTCGCGGCGCAGGTCGTAGACGACGCGGCGGGTTCCGGCGCAGGATCGGCACTTGGCGTCGTCGCCGAGGGCGGCGATGAGCAGGCTGCGGGCGGTGTCGGCCGGGCCAGAGCCCTCATATCCCCAGGTCATCCTGGTGGGGCTGTGCCGGGGAACGTGGCTGACCAGGCCGGTGGGGGTGCCGTCGGCGGTCTCGACCGTGATCGCGCGGCCGCCGGGGCCGGAGCCCACGCCGTGGTACCAGGTCTCCTGGTCGGCAGAGTCGCTGGTCATCGTGATGGCTCCGTTCTGGATGTCGCTGACGCGTTGTCAGGCGCCGGCTTCTGGCTCGACTTGGTGCCCGGGTGGCATAGCCAGGGGCGGATGGCGGCGCGGATTTCGGTGACGGAGGTGAACGGCCGGCCGTAGTTTGAGGCGGCGTTGAGGGCCCGCTCGGTGTGGACGTGGTCGCGGGGGACCAGCCAGCGGTGCTGGAGGCCGGGGATGAAGCGAGCTGCGCGGAGTGATCCGTCGGCGGTGCGCCAGGCGTCCGCCAGGCCGTCCGGTCCGGTACGGGTGACGACGCCGATCTCGTAGGTGTCGCCCTGCGGGGTAGCGGCGTGGGCGACCACGAGGTCCCCGGGCCGCGCCTGATGGCTGATGACCGTGCGGGACCGGGGCGTGGTCACGGCTCCGCCTCGATCCCGCCGCGGCTCCCGCACGCAGCCGATGGGCGGGGGCTGCTCGCAGCCGTGGGCCGCGCCGACTTGGCGGAAGGGGTGCGGCGTTCCGCGTAGCGCTGGCTGTTTTCGCTATCCTCGTGACCGTTACGTTCGGCGGAAGTCTCACGAGGCTGGTGCTCAGCGCAGGGCCCGGCGGTTGATCCGCGTCCGCACTCTGGGCAGTAGTAGATCGGACGGCTGGGCGGGTCGGTTCGGCGTGGCTGGTGTCCCAGGATCGGCATCGCCGGTTCTGCGTGTTCTGGTCGTGCCGGCGGGGTGGTCACGGGGCGGCCTCGCGTCCGGGAGCGGTGGCTTGCGTCGGCCGTGCGTCGGGCGCGGGGTGGCGGGGCATGGTGATCACCTGCGCGCCGCGGTGTCCGGCGTGGTCGGCGGCCGGGTGGGCGTCGTGCTCGAGCTGGCTGAGATGGCCGACGGCCGATCGCAGGAGCGCGCGCGGGGGGCAGGCGGGGTCGGCGGCCGTGTCTTGCAGGTGGCGGCCGGTATCGGCGGCGTGGGCGAGCAGCCCGAGGCGGTGCAGCTCGCGGGCGCTGGCGACGGCCAGTGCACCGTTCCCGCCGGACAAGTACGCGGGCTCGGTATGGATGCCGCGGCGAGCTGCTTCCCAGGACACAGTCACGGGGTCGGCAGGCCTTCCAGCGGCGCGCAGGTCGCGCGTGATCGCGTACAAGTCGCCATGTTCGGGCTGGGCGAAATGGCGGGGGCGCAGCCAGGCCTGGACGGTGTCGATCTGGCCGGGGGCGGCGGCGAGGTCGCGCAGTGCCTGAAGGCTGGCGGCTTGTGCTGCCGGGCCCTGAGGCCGGGCTTCGGCGGCTGCCCGCCGGGCGGCCTGATGTTCGCGGAGGGTGGCGCTTGCGGCGGCCGTCTCGGCGAGTTGCTGGGCGATCCGGGCGAGACGTTCCTCAAGGCCGCGCGGGGATTCGGTCCAGAGGTCGTCCCGGAGCCGGCCGATCTCCTGGTGTACCGCCTGGGCCCGGCGGGCGATCTGGGCGTAGGGCCGATGATCGCTGGCGGGAACGGGGAGCTCGCGGCGCAGGGTGGCGGGCAGGGCGTGCCAGCGAGCCTGGCATTCGCGCACGGCCTGGCGGGCCTGCCGGGCGGCGAGCAGGGCCGCGCCGGGGTCTTGTTCTCGGGCGGTCTGGGTGATCCGGGATCCGGCCAGCCCGACGCGGTCCCGGATGCTGCCTTCGATCACCAGCGCCGCATAGGCCGGGGCGTGCCCGGAGCGCGGGGATGCTTCCATCAGGCCGGCCAGCGGGACCGCATCCAGGGCGATGCTGCGGGGCAGGTCGGGGTCGGCGAGCAGCTCACCGCGCACCCGCGCCGGATCGGCCGGCTCGCCTCGCCGGCGCAGCCGCTGCATGGCCGCGAGGACCTGGCCGTGCCAGGGACGGCTCATATCGCCGGGCGTGACCAGGTCCAGCACGCCGGCCTGCCCGGCGGGGTCGGACAGCACCGCGCCGAGCAGCGCCTGCTCGGCGTGCAGCCGCAGCTCCCTCACCGCCGGGCTCCAGCGGGTGAGCGGGTGGCAGCGTGGCAACCTGCCGTCATGCCAGCTAATCTAATGGTGTTCTAGAACATTGTCTAGACGGGCGGCTCGCCGGAGGTCCCGCCGGAACGAGAGCCTGCCCGGTGGCCGGCCGTGATCAGCTTGCCGGGGGGTCAGGCCAGGGCGAAGGTGTAGGCGCACTCGGCGCCGAGCGGCAGGGTGGTCTCCCGGTACTCCAGGACGGCGCCGTCGGTGTCGCAGATGCGGGACTGCGCGGTGATCAGCGGGGAGCCCGGTTCGACGTCGAGATCCCGGGCCGCCTCTCCCCCGGCTACCGCGGCGGAGAGGCGGTCCTCCCGGCGGGCGGCCTTGCGGCCAGTGGCCTGCTCGAGGTAGCCGATGGTGCCTTCGGCGAGTTCGGCGGTCTCTAGCAGGGCGGGGGCGTCGGTCTTGAGGCCGGGCGGGAACCAGGAGGTGCTGGCGGCCACGGGGGCCTTGGCGGTGATGGTCACCCGGCTGCGGCGGATCACCTTGGCGCGAGCACTGACGCCGAGCGCTTCGGCCACGCGCTGCGGGCAGCTGGCCAGGCCTGCGTCCAGGATCGTGTCACTTCCCGATGGCCACGCCAGTCCGTCCAGCCGCACCGCCGGGACACGGTCCTGGCCCTCGGGCTGGCGGATCGTGACCACCGAGCCGATCCCGACCCGGCTGGTCACCAGGCCCAGCGCCTGCAGGCCGCCGGCGACCTTGGCGGCGGTGGTGAGGGACACGCCGTACTCGCGCTGCAGCTCGCGCGCGGTGGGCAGCCGGTCCCCCTCTTTCAGCCGCCCGGACAGGATCTCCCGCCGGAAGTGCTCAATCATCTGCACGTACGGCGGTTCTCGCCGGATCACCGCGCTCATATCACCGCTCCGCGACGCGCCCTTCTGGATCACCCCGCCAGCGTACTAGAACCTCAGATCCTCAGGCCACGACCATCAGCACTGGATATTGTTCTAGTACACCAGTATCTTGGCTCTGACAGCGACGCGCATCGCTGCCAGAGGAGGCCCCGTGAAGAACTACAACGCCCGGCTGGCCACCCGGATCACCGCCGGGGTAGACGCCCGGCTGCGCCAGCTCGCGCTGGTCCGGCGGCAGCGGATCAACCGCACCCTCGACGACCTGCTGGACCGGGCCCTGCCCAGCACCGAGGAGCTGACCAGCCGGCTCGCCCGGCTCGGCGACGAGGATGGCGAGGCCGCTGATGGCCGCCGGTGAGCAGAACGGCCGCCGGTGGCAACCGTTCGGAATCCAAAACGACGACTACGGCCGAGGCCGTCATCGTGAGGTCAAGGTGGTCAACCTCCGGCTCACCGGCGGCGGCCCCGGCCGGGCCGGCGGGTGGCTGCGCGGCGCGCTGATCGCCCTGGCGGTGCTGGCCGCCGCGGCGGCCGCGGCCAGCTGGGATGCCCAGTACGTAATGGTCGCCGCCGCCCGGCGCAACCCCGCCATCGCGGCCCTCGAGGCGGCCATCCCGGACGTGGGCGCGCTCATCTTCGCCTGCCTGGGCATCGCGCTGGCGCTGCACGAAAAGCGCGCGCTGCGGCCGCGGGCGCTCAACGTCGGCTGCGTGGCCATCTCGCTGGCCATGAACACCCTGGCCGCCGGGCACGGGTGGCGCGACCTGGCCATCTGGGTCATGCCCGCCGCGGTGTACGCGCTGGCCTCCGACACCCTGATCGGCGTGGCGCGGGCCTGGGCGATCGCCCGCAAGCGCGACCGCGGCGAGACGCTCGCCGACGACGGGCCCACGCCGCTAGCGCTCGTCGGCGGTGCCGCGTTGTGGCTGCTGCGCCTGATGCTGGCGCCGGGGTCGACGCTGCGCGGGTTCCGCGGCTGGGTACTCGAGGAGTGCCCGGTCGCGCCCGGCCGCACCGCCACTCCCCCGCTGCCCGGCGCGCCGCCGGTGGCCGCGCTGCCCTCCGGGCGGGCCCAGCCAGGCAGGGGGCGCCGCGGCGGATCGGGCAAGCAGGACCGGCTCATCGCCCTGGCCAGCCAGCGGCATGACCTGCGCTCGGTGCCCCTGGGCGACGTGTCGCGGATCGCCAACCAGATCGGCGCGGAAGTCGACCTCAACCAGGGCACCGCCCGGCGGGTTCTCCTGGCGCACGTGCGCGCTCTCCAAGACCCGGCTTCCCCTGCGCCAGTGGAGGACCCGTCATGAAGATCATCATCCTGATCGCGATGGCGGGGATCATCCTGGCCGGGCTCAAGTGGGCGGTGTGGCCGTCGCGGCGGCTGCCCCGCCACCGGGTGCGGCACCTGCGGATCCGGCTGCGGCTGCGGCTGCACCCCGGCCGCGGTCATGCCACGCTGGCCGAACTGTGGCTGCGCTGGGGGCGGCTGGCCGTGTTCCGCAGGAGCCGCCGCTCGCGCCGGTCCCTGGGCTTCTGGCAGCGGCTGGCCGGGCCGGCAGTCGCGTATTCCCTGCTGATCGGCTACGCGCACTACCGGCGCAAGCTACGGCTGCCGCTCGATGAGCACATCGTGGTCAAGAGCCCGCCCCGGGCCGGGAAGACCGGCTGGCTGGCCGGGGTCATCCTGCACTACCCCGGCCCGGTGGTGTCCACGACGACCAAGCACGACGTGTTCGAGCTCACCTCCGGCATCCGCTCCCGCACCGGCCCCATCGCGGTGTTCAACCCGCAGGGAATCGGCGGCCTGCCGTCGACGTTCGGCTGGAATCCGCTGGATGGCTGCGAGGATCCGCAGGTCGCCATCCGCCGGGCGGACGCGTTCGCCATGGCGGTCAGCATGAAGGGCGTCGAGGACGCGTCGTTCTGGAGCAGCAAGGCCAGCGATTACCTGCGGGCCTACATGCACGCCGCGGCGATCGCCGGGCTCGACTTCCGGCACATCGTCCGCTGGGTCATGGGCGTCGACGCTCTCGAGGCGGAGGAGATCCTGGCCCGCAGCGACGGTCCCGGCCAGCAGTGGGCGGCCCAGCTCGCCGAGCTGCGCGGCGAAGCCAACAAGACCGCGCAGACCATCCGGATGACCATGTCCCGTGCGATGTCCTTTCTCACCGACCCGGTCATCGCCCGGTCGGTGCTGCCCGCGCCGGGGTACGGCCTGGACATCCTGGCGTTCCTGCACGACCGCGGCACCTTGTACCTGATCGCCGAGGCGCAGGGCGAAGACAGCCCGGTGGCCCCGCTGTTCGCCTGCCTGACCAGCGAGATCCGCTACCTGGCCGCGCTGACCGGCAGCCAGATGCCCGGCGGGCGGCTCGACCCGCCGCTACTGCTCGCGCTCGACGAGGTGACGCAGATCTGCCCCGTTCCGGTGCCGTCGTGGCTCGCGGACTCCGGCGGAAAGGGAATCCAGATCATCACGGTGGCGCACGGCGAGGCGCAGCTGCGCGCCCGGTGGGGCAGGGATGGTGCCCGGGTCATCCTGGACACCTCCGGTGCCAAGATCTGGCTGCCCGGGGTCAGCGACCCGGACACGCTCGATGCGGCCAGCAAGCTATGCGGGCAAGTTGCGATGAAGGAACACGGCGAGGACCGGCACACCCGCCACCCGGTCATGACCGCCGAAATGATCCGGCAGCTCCCTGACGGCCGCGCCCTGGTCATCCGCGGCGGGCTATCCCCGGTCATCGGCCGCCTGCCGATGGCCTGGAAGGACCGAGAATACAAATGGGCCCGGCGAGCCGGACGGGCCACGGCCGTCTTGGCTGCCGCGGCGGCGGCGGACCTGGTGGCTGTTGCTGATCTGGCGCTCGCCGCGGCGCCTCGCCGCTCTGGCCAGACGGTAGACCCGACCGGAGACGGGCAGGGTACGCCCGGCGGGGTGAGCAGGACCTGGCCGCTTGGCGATGGCCAGCAGCAATGGCCATGGCAATGACCAGTCACCGTGTCCAGGGCGGTGGCCGTTGCTCGTGGCAGGAGGTCGCGTGAGCCACAACGCACCGCCGGGCGATCCGCTGACTGCTGCGTTGGTGGAACTCATGGCCCAGGCCGAACGGGTGGCCGCCCTCGACGAACGCGAAGCCGGACACTACCGGGAGACAGCCGAGCGGCTACGGGAACTTGCCGACCATGCCGGGCAGATGAGCGCCCGCCTGGACGACACCGTCGCCACCCTCGGACGGCACGGCGCCATCCTCGACTCACTCGACGGCCTCGACGAGCAGGTCGCTGCCATCACCGCCCGGCTAACCGAATTCGCCGCAGCCGACTCTGCCTCCGGTGACGAGCAAAGCAAGGGTTACCGGCCGATCCCGGCGCCGCGCTGGTGGCAGCTCGCCGGGGAGGAGCGCGCCCAGGCCATCGGCCGGCTGCATGCCTGGGTCGAGCAGATTTACCTCCCTGGTTACGGGCATCTGTCCGCCCTGCTCTCGCCGTGCTGGCATCTGCATCCGCTGTGCCTGTACCTGCTGGACTGGCTCAGCGAACTCTGGTCGGTCCTCTACCTCAGCACCGACCGCGGCACCTCAGCGCTCGCCGGGCAGGCCGAGTGGCAAACCCGCTACCTCCCGGCAGCCGTCAGCCAGATGCTGGCCGAAACCACCGACTGCCGCCACGCGGCCGGTGCGCGAACCAGCACGGCAAACAACTCGATCAGTCCAGGCGAACACCGTTGAGACGCCCGTCTCACCCCCACGGGCAGCCTTCCAGCGGCATCAGGAGGTACAACTGGTCGCCGATGCTGCCATGAGTTGTAAATTTTGCAATCTGTGGTATATGATGAATTGCATGACGGCACATGACATCTGCGCGGACATCGCGGCGGTGCTTCATCCGCTGCCCGCGCCGGCCGAGGAGCACGACGACTGGGGTCCTCCCGCCAGTTACCTGGAGGAACGTGAGGAGGAGGCCGAGCAGCTGCGGCTGGGGTGGGCCGAGGGCGGTATCGACCCGCTGCTGTCCACGCTGGAGAGCCTGCGAGCCCGGCGGCTGCGGCTGGAGGCGGACATGCGGCTGCTGATCGCCTACGCCCGGCGGTTCACCCACCCCCGGCCCTACAAGCTGATCGACCTGGCCGAGGCCGCCGGGATGTCGATCTCGGGAGTCCGGATCGCCTACGACGACGAGGAGCTCGAGCAGCTGACCGAACTCCTCGGCCGTGCCCCCGTCCCGGCGCCCGGCGAACAAGCCAGCGAACGCGCAGAACGGTGAGGCCATGGACCCGCGGATCTGCCCGTACTGCGGGAAAACCTGTCATCCGGCCCGCGGCGTGGCGCTGCATGCGGCCAGGCGGCTCTCCAGCCGGGAGCGCCGGCTGCGGGTGTACCGGTGCCCGGCCGGGCAGGGATGGCACCTGACCTCCCGGCGGCCGCGGCGCAACCACCGAGCCGCGCGCGAACTGGCCCACCACTATGCCCAGATCCGCGCCGGGCGCGCGCCAGGGCTCACGCCGGGCCGGATGTCATGACCAAGGCGGCCAAGCATTGGTCGCTGACCGCGTCGGCGCGCGCTGCCCGCGACGCCCGGGCGGCAGCCATCCGGTACATGCGCACCTCGCCGGTCGAGCGGCAGTGGCAGGCGTCTGTGCTGGCCCGCTTGCACGAGTCGCGAACCGCAGACGCCGGCGGCGCCGAGCCCGCGAGGTCGCTGCTGTTCGCGCTCATGGGATGCCCGCCGCCCTACCCGGGCAGCTGGCGGCAGGCCAGCGCGATGCTCCTGGCCGATGAAGCGCGCTGCCTGTCCCAGGCCGACCTGTACGTGCTCACCCCGGGCATGCTCGCCGCGGTGGCCGCCGCCGCGCAGACCCTCCGCTACCACGACCTGAACCTGCTGCGCGACGACGACCTGCCCGGCCCCGCCGGGCTGGTGATGCTTCCCCAGCCGCTGCGCCTGCGAACGCCCACCGGGAAGGTCGAAGAACTCCGGGCCTGCACCTGGCGGGTGCCCTGGCGCCTGCCGCTGCCGGCCGGCTGGGGCTTCGCCGGCAGCGAGCTGCCCGCGGTGCGGATGTCGGCCTACACCGCCACCCGTGCCAACGCCGACTTCCGGCACGAGGTGCGCCGGCTCCGTGTCGTGCTGCCGCCCATCCTGCTGGAGTCCACCTGGCCGCTGCCGCTGCGCCCCGCCACCGCGGCGCAACAGCAGGACCAGCAGCGGCTGGAGACCCAGGTGCACCGGCTCAACGTCGGCTATATCGAACGGGAAAACAGCTCCCAGACGACCGGTGAAACCCACGCCGACTACGCCCCGGGCACCGTCATCGACGACGACGAAGACAGCACCTTCGCATCCCGGTTCATGTACGCGTTCTGGCGCATCTGCGACCAGCGCATCGCCACCATCACCACGACCGCCACGGGCCCCACCAGCCGCAAGACGACAGCCAAAGCGCGGCGACCCGCCGACGTACGCGTTGTCGCCCTCCGCCGCCCCGCATCCCCAGCAGCAGGCGCCGGGCAACCCGGCCAGGTCCAATGGCAGCACCGCTGGGTGGTGCGCATGCACAAAGTCAACCAGTGGTACCCGAGCCTCGGCCAGCACCGCGTCCTCTTCCGCGGCCCGTACCTCAAAGGACCCGCAGACAAGCCCCTCCTCGGCGGCGACATCGTAAAAGGACTCGTCAGGTAATCAGTCACGAGCGCGCCGCCGAATCGGCACCTGCGACTGACCGGGACGGGCTCAATTCGACACACCGGATCTGGCTGAGCTCCAGGCCCGTCAGCGCAGGCCGGTCTCTTCTGCATGAATAGAGGACGTCGCATCTGCACATGCCTATGCGCGTCTTGCTCGTAACTCTCGCGGCCAAGCCCTGGAAGGCTCTTCCGCGGCAAGCCAGATCTATTAACGTTAGGTCCGGACTATCTGCTGAGACGTCGCTCCGAATCGCCGTGGATATGGGCGATACGGGTCAGGTCGGCAACCGCTGCGTCGTAACAGCGTCTTCAGCAGTGGAGTGAGATCAACGAGTCCGCACTTCCTTAGCTGAGGAGCCGAGGCGCCTCACCCGGTATCATCGCTTCTATGCTCAATGAAGAGCTTGGCGCGAAGGTACTTTCCGCCGCTAAAGCGTCCAAAGCGCTCGCACTCGACTACGCAGCCACAGGTAAGTGGATGCCTCGCGAGCGACTGCCCAAGTTGGGGACTTACCAAGGCGGATGGCCGAGCTTCTCGCCGCCGACGATTGGAAGTGACGATGGCCCGCGCAAGCTCGATGATCTTTTTGGTCTCGAACGGGATTCGTTGATCCCGTTCGCGTACAACGATGTTCCTGAACTGGTCGAACTGCTGAACTATGTCCAGGACCACCCCGATATCGCTGATCTGTTCCAGTTCTGGATGCCCGACGGATCTCTCAACCCGCGTCAAGACTTGCGTGAGGTCATGACGCGTATAGGCGCCGCAGGGCTGGCTACCTCAGTGATGGCACGAGCGGATGCCCTGGGCATCGGGAGTGACGCCGAGCTCACGCAGCTTTACGAGGAGCGAGAGGCGGCTCTGCTTGCGCCTTCTCTTGCCGCTGAGCTGGTCGTGCCGTTGACCGTCGTCGACATCGAGTTCGAGGAGCGGCTGCCTATCTCAGAGCACGTCTGGATTGAGCGGATGCAGGATAAGCTGCAAATCGCCCGGGCCCCGGTCGACAGCTTGATCTATGCGGTCCCCTCTCCGCTCGCTGGTGCGGCCGTCGTCGCCGTCGTTGTCAGCGGACTGACCCTGGAGAACTCACCGCACCAGAAGCGCCAGATGCGCACCGGCTTCGACAAGCTACCGCTCGATGTAGTCGACGACGTCTGCGCCGTACTCCGGATCCTAAGCAACGCGCAGATCGGTTACTCCCAGGTACTCATCCGCCCCGCCGGATGGGCAGACGATTGGAAGCATGACCTCCCAGCGCTGGAGGAGGTTGGTCGGGTGCGCCGTTACTCCTCGGCGCTCGACCGCTTCGGCTGGCTGAGGAAGCGAGTGCCGATACCAGCCAGGGGACTCGACGATCTGTCAGGCGTGTACACACGCCTTCGGTCAGCGGCGCCGCGGGTCAAGTTGGCCGCCAAGCGCCTGTCTGAGTCAGCTGTGGAGCCCGACGAACCGGACAGCGCCGTGGACGCTTGCATCGGCATCGAGGCCCTTGTTGGCGAGGAACACGATGAGCTCGTGCACCGAATGGCGCTTCGAGCGGCCACAGCGCTTGCACCCAACAGCAACCCGCAAGCAATCTACAAAGCAGTGAAGTCCGCGTACGACTACCGCTCGGCGATCGTCCACGGCACTCAGCCGAGCAAGAAGAAGGAAGACGTACCGCTCCCTGGCGGTGGCACGGTGCCCGCACGCACGCTGGCGCGCGTATTGCTGAGTGCTCTGCTCCGAAGCGTGCTCGCACCTGACGGGGGGTGGACGCCCGCAACTCTTGACGCACGTCTCCTCGCTTCACTCGAGCTGCGCCCGCTGGGTGAGACTGCGGCGGCCGACGGATTAGATCCGAGCTAAGCCGCTGGAGCCAGCACTCCGCAGCTCATCGCCGCCGCTGCTTCGTGGGCTCCGTGTCGTGGCGGGGCACGAGATAATAGGCCGACAGGCTTGAGGCTTCAGAGGCCGATAGCGACCCATCTGTGCTCGATCGGCCGGTCGGCACATTCTGTGGCACATATAGACAGGTGAAGTGCCTCGTCGGCGGGCGCGGCCCCAACGGCCGGAATGTCCCATCGGCGTCCAGTTGGCGAGTTGATCTTGCGTGGCGGAGCTAGTTCGCCTGATCAAGTCCGGATACTTCGCCTGTGAGCTGGTCACAGTGGCGCACATGGCGTTCCTGGCCGCCGCACGCAACGCAACTGACATCGCCAGTCTTCGACATCGGTTGCTCCATAGCGAGACCGAGCACGTGCCACGGGTGGACGAGAATATAGGGTCGGCATGGACCGCAGGATCAGCGCCTGATGTACCGGATGGGGACATGGCCACTCCGGGATTTCTGCTCGGCGAATACCACTTATCCGTCGACTGCCTGATTACGACCGTGTTCCTAGCGGGTGTCCAGGACTCCTGACATAGGACGAAAGTCAATGTAAGGTTTCGTGTCTGCAACGAGTCTCAAGACGCCTCGCGCGGTCTGTGACGACGTATCGCCGCTGGTCAGGGCCTCGCAATCTAGGGTCCATGATCATTAACACCTTGCATCTATTTTCGCAGGCCGACTCGGCCGCCAACGCGGTGAGGAGCGCAAGCCAGCAGGTCACCGGTAGGACGGTGCTTCGAGACTGGCTTCTATGTCAGGAGTCCTGGTGTTACACGAGGCCAGCGCTCATCTGCCAGAATCCCGTCAATCCTGCGTGATCATTGCTCACCCCATTCGCCGAATTCTTTCTGATCTTGCGGGAGTCGCCGACGATCGACGTCGCTAGTGTTCCCTGTTCCAAAGCGCTCGGCTTCGGTGTAGTTCTTCTTCGGAAAGTCCAAGTTCGCCGGTCACGGCAGCCATGGTTGTGTCCCAATCGCGTAGGCCGTCGCCTCGGGGCGTCAGCAAGACCCCGATCGATACCGCGTCCGTACTTGTGTGGAGGTCTCTGCGTTCGTGGTGACGGAGTAGGAGCCAGGAGATGAATGCCTGTCTTGTCAGTTCGGTGAATTTAGAGCACACGGCGAAGCCGAGCTGTGGTTCGCCTGCAGTGGCGCGAAATGTGCGCATCTTCCAGAACACGCCTTCGGGGTCGGCTTGCCGTGCATCGTGTAGTCCATCTAGCAGAAATCGCCCGAGATCAGTGCGATGACCGACGGGCAGGCCATCGATAGCAGCGAGTACTTGAAGCCGGTCGGTTTCGGTGCGGTTATCTAGGTGAACAGTGGCGATGTCTTCACACATGATTCGGACCATTCCGTGTGCTTCATCGTCGTCGCTTCCCGCTGGTGCCGCAGGCAGCAGAGGAACAGACCTCAGTTCGCCTCGACCGAAGGCCGCAGGTTCGATCTTGCTGGGTTCTGCAGCAGCGTCGGCAGCTGCTAGCTCATAGTAGCGTTCGGGTTCTCCTCCAAGAAGTGGGGTCGATCCTTCGACGCGCTCAAGATAGCCGATGACAGCTCGTGTGGAGCGGAGTTGATTGAAGAGGAACTCCCAATCGCGGCGCAGCAAAACAACGATTGGGATGCGACTAACTAGGTTCTCGATGCGGTAGTTGTCGGGAGGTGACGGGTGATCGATAATGACGACGCCCGTCCAGCGAACGTTACCCTCATTGACGGCGACCGTCCGTCCCCGGCCATTCACCATGTCGGTCGTTTTAGATGACAGGCGCCTAGCTGTGCCGTCGGCTTGCCGGGCGCCTTCGGCGATCTTCTTTGTCAGCCAGGACGCTTCACGGCCGGGCATGCCTGAGTCGGCGTCACGGCTCTTGACTTGAACAATGAGCCCATGGTCCCCGACCAGGAGCAGGCCATCGCTGATTTCACGTACTCCTGAGCCAGTACGTTCGATACGGGGCTCGATGACGAAGTCGGGCAGGCCCCAAGTTGCCGCTGCGTCCCGGGCAGCGCTTTCTGCGGCGATCCCGCGTTTCGCATGGCCTCTCAGCGGTGACGCGTCCGGAATGATACGTTCATACACGCCGTCTGCCGTGGCTACCAGCAGGGTGAGTTGATCTGTATCGGAAACGATGCCAAGTCCTATATCGGAGTGCTTGAGGGCGGTGAGTTCAGCATCAGACCAGCGCCGCGAGGACTGGCTCGCTTCAACCCACACACTGGGAATCGGCTGGTTAGAGTCTATTCTAATACGCTTCGAGCTAGGCGTCGTGTCCGCTAGCCACGCAAAGGAGATGACGAAACGTTCGACCACGTCGATGGTCAGGTTCAGCCGCTGATCGAAGGTGTCCTGGACGCTGGTAGGGCTAAACCCATCCGGAAAAGCAAGGTCTACGTAGCTACCAGCTTTGCCGGATACGTTGCCCTGACGTGAGTAGTTCGCGAGGCCATAGTGGGCAACGTCTCTCTCGGTGTCTAGGGCGCCCGGAGCGAGCACCTCGAGGTGAAGTACTCGCGTAGGCGGTTCCACACGCAGTTCGGGATCAATCGGCGTAACCCAAGCTCCGACTTGGGCGCCACTTTCTAGGCGCAGCGTCCAGTCGAGCAACTGGCGGAGGCCGATCCGGAACCGTTCGATTGCTTCATCAGCCGGGACGCTCCGAAATGGTTGGCAGTCGAGAACCATCTGAAACTGCCGCTGCAGTACACCGCCGAGGCACGATTCTTCGAGAAGGGCATTGAAACCTTCCTCGGAATCAGCTATAGGAAAAAAGCGGGGTCGCTCAGGAGCACGCGGGCGCTTGAGGACGCTGAACATGGCGACCGACTCACTCACGAGTGAGTCGAGACATGCCCAGAGTTCACTTGTGCAGACCTTGAACAAATTGGTCAGTGTCTCGCGAGCTTCCACAGGCCAGTCGGCGCGAACCGTAATGCGACCGCGGCCGTCGGGATGGGTGAGGACCTCAACGTCATTGAGGCCTGCATCCAGGTAGCTGCCCCAGGTGCTGGCCATCGTCGCCTTCGCCTCACGGGCAGCCTTCAGATGCTGCGACGCCTCGGGATACAGCTCCGCGATCATATAGGAGACACTACGACCTAGATCTGACAGAAGTTCCCTGGTTTGTTCGGCTGGCCGTGAGCCACGCTCGCGATGCTGAACTGATCGGAACCGTCCCCGCCGCCCCGGCATGGCTTCCGGCGCCACACTGGCCACATGCTTGCGGGTGCTGGTCAAGGCGACACCGGAGATGTCCCGGATTCCGGGACCACTCGGCGGCCATAGCCTGACACGTAGAACCATGCCTATGACTATGTCCGTGCTATGCCTGCTGCTACCGCTTGGCCGGTCTCGCGAGCCGTGAGGTAGGGGCGTGCGTCGTGAGCTTTTGCGCCGTTGTGAACTAGGACGTCGGATACGCCGGTACCGAAGGATGGGGAAAGCTCTTTTACCAGGGCGACGACGTCGCCGCGGTCGGCGATGTTGGTCCACTGCGTCACTGCAGGCGGCCAGTGTCCCTTGCCTGCGGTGGGTGCCGGTTGGAGTCGATCGAAGATCAGATTCCGGATGCCGAGCGGCGAGCCCAGCGTGACCAGAGCAATCTCTGTCCACTCGGGATGAGCGCACAGTGTCTCATATGCGACGACGGAGCCGAGAGAGTGCGCCACGATGACCTGGGTATTTGCGGTGACGCAGGATGCGACTCGCGCCTGAGCGGCCGTTCTTGCTGCCGGTTCGGAGAAATAGCGACGGACTTGCCGTACGCTAAGGATTAGTAGTCGCTCGCTGATTTCTGCGAAGAACTTGGAGTGGCTCAACGCGTCCAGTGCCTGCTGGATCGGATAGGGAGTCCGCAGCCGTACTGGATCGTGCGGACCGGGAACGTTCGGCTCGGCACAGCCGGCTTCCTTCCACCAGGCCAGGAGCAGGGCGTAGTCCAGCGGATCGGTGACGTCTGACGCGTCCGGTTCTGGGGAGCCGAGGTCACGTTGGCCGGGCCGCCGGAAGATATCACCGTAAAAGGCCATGGAGACTTTGTCCGGTGCGATCTCGGAGCCCGCTAGGGCTAAGCCGTCGGAGAGCGCAGGGTAGAGGTCGGCCAGCAGCGTGCCAGGCCCTTTCACCTCTTGGCCGATGCCGTGTACGAGCACGATCTGGGTCATCGCGTTCCTCGTCGAACGTCAGTCGCCGCTTCAGGTGAGGTTCAGTTTCAACATCACTACACCCACGTCTGTGGCAACGCACAGTTCGGCGGTTTCAGTCAGGGCAATGTCTTGGATGCTGCTTTCCGCGTTGATCTCCATGATCTGTGTGTGGCTACTGAGATTCCACACGCGCATCCGCCCGCTGGTGTCAGCAGCAACCAAGATGGGTTTATCGTGCAGCATTCGCATGCGAAGTCGTGCAATGGCATCCGAATGCGGCGGGATACCAAGACTCAGTAGCTCACGGGTCAGCAGGTCCCAGGCGCGGACATACCCACCGCCGTCCCCGGTCACCACGATATCCCGGTCGTCCAATCGTCCCAGCGAGACGGTCTTGGCGCCGAGTTCGTGACCACTGAGTGGGTCACCGACGACCTTGCGTGTGCGCAGGTCCCAGATCCGTGCGGTTCCGTCGCTGGACGTGCTGACTAGGAGATCCTTGCTGTGGGAGGTGGCGAGGTCAGTGACCTGGGCGGTGTGTCCTGTCAGCGGAGCACCAACTGGGACTTGGGTGAGGAGGTCCCAAACCCGCAGGGTGGAATCCTCGAAGGTGGATATTACGAGCCAGCGGCCGTCCAGTTGGTGCGCCCGAAGGCAGTGGATAGCGCCTGGCTCACGAAGCGAGCCAATCCGCTGCTGAGTGCCAAGGTTCCATACGTGAATCTCCCGCCACCCACCCTGGACGGCGAGGATGTTGTCGTTGACTGAGGCAGTGGTCATAGCGAATGTATATGCGGTGGATGTGCAGTGCGCGGCGACCTGTCTGCCATCGGAAAGCGAGTGGACCCGCAACGCACCCTTGTAGCCACCGGTAACCACGAGCGCGGGACCGAGAATGGCTGTAGGGACGCTCATAATAGCGAGCCCGGCCACGTCGTGATCGCCGCCGCAAAGCGGTTCGCCGATCGGCAGCATCGAGCGCAGGTCCCACATTCGCACTTCTTCAGGTGAGCAAGTAAAGCCCACCGGTATTCCGTCCACCTGGCCGAATGTGAATTCCACCTCTATCTGGTAGCGGCTCTGGATGCTGAATGGGGCCCCGAGCGAGGTCCCACTGAGCAGGTCTGCGATCCGGACCGTTTCGTCGTAGCTAATAGAGGCGATGACGGTCCGGTTGCCTATCTGGCCAACGACGGCGCATCGGACGGTTTCGGTATGGCCCAGGACGGGTGTCCCAATCCGTGTCGCAGTGCGGATGTCGACGGCATGTATTCCGTTGTCCTCGCGCGAGAACAGGACAATCGGACATGAGTCGAAAAATGCCACGTTGAGGCCGTTCGAGGTCGGTGCCACGACTTCGTCCAGGTCCAAGTGCGCTTCACGGTAGGCGGAGTGATCAGTGGCGATCCGCCAGAGATATGCCTGATTGTGGGTCGTAACGGCAGCGATCTCCAGACCGGATTCGGTCTGCCGCACCGCGATTCGGGAGACACCGCCGATATGCCCGGTCAGTGAGGCGGCCGTGCCCGTGGCCAGGTCCCAGAGCCGAATCGTTCCGTCTTCGCTCGCGCTCAACAGGACAGCCTCGCCGTTGAGGGTGGCTAGATGGACCTGGTTGACCGCGTTGGTGTGGCCGCGCAGGAGACGGAGCGATGCACCACGCATCGGATCCCAGAGCCGGATCGTGGTGTCGGTTCCTGCAGTCACCGCTAGTAGGCGTCCGTTTAGTTTCCCGAGCGCACCGGAACGGATCTCTTCTGAATGTCCGTCCAGAGTGTGGCCGATCTCGGAGCGGCTGTGCAGATCCCATAGCCGGGCGGTGCCTCCTGTACCTCCGGTGAGCGCGAGTGGTTTGCCGTCGATCTCCGCGAAGGCGAGGGAACGGACGCTGTCTGTATGGCCCACGGCCGGTTGGGGAATGGACAAATCCCAGATGCGGGCAGTGCGGTCCGCGCTCACTGTGACTGCCAACCTTCCATGGGGCCCTACGATGAGCGAGGCTCCTTTGATCAGGCCGACGTGGCCGCGTAGCGGGTGGCCGTGCTGCCGCAGGCTGCCGAGATCCCAGAGTTTGCTGTCTTGGGGCCCGGTGGTCAGGATTCTGGGGGCTGTCGCAGTCTCCTCGACGGCAATCGAGGCCACGCCCGCATAGGCAGGCTGAAAGTGCCAGTGCGCGCTCAGCGGTTCGCCTATTTGCTGGCATTCGCTCAGATCCCAGAGACTGAGCATGCCTGCTTTGTCTCCGACGAGCGCGACCATCGCCCCCTCCCGCTGGGTGATGGCGACGGCGGTTACCTCGGCAGCATGGCCAATGAGGGCTCTCGGAGCCGGGATCGGCGCTTTATCGATCAGCCCGGCTAGATCCCAGACATACGCGCGTTTGTCTTCTCCTCCGGTCACCGCGATCGGCCGTCCGTCGAGTTGGCCGAGCGCGGCCGCCCGTACCGTGCGCTCGTGTGCCGTCAGCGGCGGCCCGAGTTGGGTCCGGTCTTCCAGGTTCCATAGCCGGGCCGTCCCATCTAGGCTGGCCGTTAGCACTATCGGCGCGCTTTGGATAATGCCAAGGGCGATGGCTTCGATTCCGCTGGTGTGGCCCTCGAGTGGTCTGCCGAGTTGCTGACCGGAGGATAGGTCCCAGACGTGGACAACTCCATCGATTCCTCCGGCCAGCGCCACGGTGTAGTCGGCCAGGTCGCCGATGGCGACAGCGCTGATCGGAACGTTGGTCTCCAGCGGCTTGCCAACCTGACGTTGCGAGGCGAGGTCCCAGATCCGGACTGTACGATCACTTGCGCCGGTGACGGCGATGGGCCGTCCGTCAAGGTCGCCGGTGGCCACGCAGAGCACATTCTTGGTGTGGCCTTCGAGTACCCGGTGCGCCCCGCTGGTCGACCACCAAGCCCACCTCGCAGACCATGGCAGTTCGATGCCCAGCCGATCGATCCGTTCGGCCAAGCCGTCGGCTCCGCGCCGCCGGGCCGAAAGCTGCAGATCTGCGGCGCGATCGCCGACTGGATGGGACGGCGTCAGGCGGTGCGCTACCTGTTCGTAGGCGCTACGGACCCGCCGGGCTTCCTCGCTGGTCGTGGAGGTGAGTGCCCTGAGCAAGGCGAGCTGGTTGCCGGCCAAGAGAAAGGAGGGATCTCCGACCAGCCGGTCCAGCACACCCGCCGCTGCGGCGTGGGTGGCCAGATGGTGGTTCACATACGGAAGGGCGGCGAACCAGTCCGGGCTTTCCGCTCTTGCAGAAACCGGTACGGTCGATATGAGGGCATCGACGATGGTGGCCTGGATTTCCTCGGTGGTGCGACCGGGTGTGTGACGCAAATGTTCGGCCAGCGACTGATGGAACAGCCGGTAAACGGACCGAGCACCTTCCGTCACCTCCGACACGTATGGAGCCGCGACGTCCAGGGCCCAGCTGACGTCCTCCTCGGTGCACAGCAGGCCCGACAGTTCGGACGCCAGGCGTGTCCAGATCTTGCCGCGCGGCAGACCCTGCCCTTCCGCGAACGCTAGAGGGAGCAACATCCGGCGGACACGAGGCTCGTCAGGGCCGAAGCGAGCGAGGAAGTCGTCGAGGGCAGCGCCGATCTCGCTTGGCAGCCGTTCGACCCAACCAGGCTCGGTCGTATCTACCAATGGCGCACTGCGGAGGCTGCGGGCCGTCATCCGAGCTACGAGAAAGACACCCGAAGCTCTGCGCGCAACGCCCCCGCCTATGTGCTGCGCGAGCTCGACCTTGCCGCGGTAAGGGGTCGGTATCTCCGGTTCGTCAGCCGCGAGTAGCACTTGCCGCACGTATCCGGCGACGTCCTCGTCGGTCCGATATACGGGCAGGTCTAGGTCGAGCGTGGTGAAGGTGGTGCCCAGGCTGGTCAGCAACTCCCGGCGCGTGCCGACGAGCAGCCTCACGGTTGCGATTTCCGACATCGGCCGCAGCAGTTCCCGGGCTATTCGCCGCGGCTCTCCTCGCCCTCCAGCATCCACAGCCGTGCCGGACCCTGCCTCGTCCAAGGCATCCACGACAATGACTATTGACGGATCGGATCGGCCCCGGCGGCTAAGCTCCTGCAGCAGGGCGGCCGGGCCGTCAGCATCGATGCCTAGACCGGCGGCGATCTTCGCGACGACCTCCTCCAGTGCCTTGTGACGCGCGTGGACCGCGACGGCGACACTGTTCTCTGGGGCGATCGTTGCCGGGTCGGCCGCTGAGAGATCGATCCTGGCCCGGTAATCGGGATCGGAAAGCGCGACAATCCGCCCAAGGATGGCGGACTTCCCGCAGCCGGGATTGCCGGTGACAATGCGGCCCTTGCCATCGCTCTCGGTCGTAGTGAGCCAAGAGACCAGTTCGGTCAGTACACGGCCGCGACCGCTGAAGTACTGGCCCTGCTCCGACTCGTATTCAACGCCACGTGAACGCGGTCCGAAGTGGTCGGTGAGATCCCGATCAGCGACGCGGCGCTGGATTTCCAGATCAGTTCCAACCGGAGGCAGATCCTCACAAAACCCAGCATTGGGGATGAATGGTGCAAGCCCGGTCACAAGACCACCGGCCAGTTCAGCGCGCTGGCCGACCTGAAGGCTCTCGAACCGTTCATTGACCGCCGCTACCAGTGTGCTGAGGTCCACGTAGCGCTGCCGCTGTCCTGTGCGCTCTGTGGCCGTGGGGATCGACGCCCGGAAGCAGTTGACGAACGCGCCGTCGTCGGCTGCGTCCTTGCGGCGCGCGGAAGCGAGGAACCATAGACCGGTCGAGACGTCGTCGCCGCTCTGCCGGTAGGCCACGGCCTGCAGTGCCAATGTCACAGCGTCGGCACTGCCCGCCCCGCCCCCACAGGTGTCCAGAATCAGCAGGAGGTGGCGTAGCCGCCCACGGCAGAGGATCCGAGCCAAGTCCTCGGTGGCCAGGGCGGTGGCGGCCAGATCGTCCTCCTGCGAGTCCCAACAGAAAAGGTAATGCCGATCTCGTCCGACCGTAGCGCCATGGCCAGCAAAATAGAGGGCTACCACGTCGTTCTGCGAAAGGCCTATGTCCCTCGACCAGTGGCTGAGTTTCTGTTTGATCTGGTCGGCGCTGTCATACTGACCAAGTCCAGCCAACACGGCCTGGTAGCCAAAACCCTCGAACAAGCGGGCCATCTCGGCGATGTCGGCAGCAGCGCGTGGCAGTTGGTCGTCCGCGGGTAGATCGCGGTATCTGCCACTACCGAGCGCGATGAAGAAGCGCCGTTCCCCTCCGTGAACCAACTGTGGATCCCTGTCTTCCTCGCCAGAAAGTCAACGTTCGTTTGTCTAGGGAGACCCCGAGTCCTGATGCTATCGGGCGATAAGGTGCGCTGTCCGGCCGCGGCCAGTTCGCGGACGATGCCCCCAGATCCGGGCGGCGGTCAGATCGTGGACAGCGCCGGGCAAGGCGCAGGAGTCCCCAGGATCTCGCTGTCTGGGTTGGCGATGACATGCAGGTTCATGCCGTGGGGGCGGTGCTTACCGGGGTAGAAGGGCCGGTCAGCGGCGAGGCGGTAAACTGGGATGAGGGTCCCGTCGATGGCCACGAAGGCGTGCCCGGCCTTCTTCGTCGCTGCCAACGCGGTGAGCAGTTTCGGCGCCAGGGTCGCCAGCAGGCCACGGTCTCGCGCACATACCGCTAGGCGGTCGTGCTACCCACCCCGAACCCGGCCGCCAGTCCGCGAATGTCTTACCTTTGCGCAGGTGCGCCAGCACCAGCAGGGCTTGCTGCCCGGGGCTGCACTTGCGCCAGCATGAGCCGATCTGCCTTCGGTGACGGAAGAGCTGTCACGGCAAACAATGACTGATGGGAGCCTGCTGTCCAGCTACCCGACGGATTGCGCTCGGCGTTGCAGGTCGGCGCGGGCTTCGGTGTAGCGCTCGTGGAACTCGTCGGCCAGGCGCTCGTTGGGGTAGCGCTCGCCCAGGATGCGGTCGAGGTCCGCGGCGCGGGACAGCAGCGAAGCCTCGGTCTTGCGGTCGTAGCCGAAGGCCGCGAGTCCGTGGTAAACGGCCTTGTCGAGATCGCCGTGCCGGGCACCGATGATGCCGAGGTCGGTGTGGGAGATCGCGCTGCGCATGGGCGCGTTCGAGGTGCCGTCTGGGCGGGTGTGATAGGCGATGATTTCGCGCGCGTGTTCCTCGGCGGGGACGTCGTCACCGAGCCAGGTATAGCAGTCCGCGGCGTAGAAGATCCACTTCGTATGGTCGAATACGAAGTGATTCTCCGGGTGATCGGGCTTGGGGAGCCGCTCGAGTAGTTTCGCGCCGTGGTCGAGGCTCTCGTGTACCTCGCGTCGTTCGCCGAGCCGGGCCTGGCCGCGGGCTTGCTGGAGGACCAGCTGGATCATGGCGCTGGTCAGCCCGGCGTGCGCCTGGCCCGCCTGGGCGTAGGCGACGACGTCGTGGTAGCGGCGCTCGGTGAGGGCGAACCAGGCGGCGAGCTCGTAGGACCACGCGACGATCTCACCGTTCCCGGCCTGGAGCCCGGCGTGGTAGGCGGCTTGCCGGGCCGCCTCCGCCTGCTCTCGTTCGCCGAGGTCATAGTGGAGGCAGCCCAGCAGCAGGGCCAGCCATCCCTCAATGACCAGCAGCTCGCGGTGCTGATCCAGGGTGACCCGCCCGGCCAGGAGCCGGGATATATAGGTGAGCCGTTGCTTGGTGCGCGCCCGGAGCTCTTCGGCCGGAGCGCTGGGATAGGCCCGGCACAACAGCTCGGTTGCCTCCTGCAGGGTGTCGACGGTGCCCTGGCCGAGGTCGGAGTCGGTGATCATGCGCGCCAGGTCGAGGGTGTCGAATAGCTGCGCTTCGCTGCGGAACGCTTCGGCGGGCGCGATGCGGCCGTTCGCTGGCCGTACAGCCACCTCCTGTCCGGGAGGGATGAAGCCGAGCTGAGCCGGCTCCAGCCCGGTGAGTTCGGCGAGGGCGCGCCGGTATGGCGGCGAGGGCCACCGCACCTCGCCGCTCTCCCAGCGGCGGATGCGTTCTTCGTCGCAGGCCATGCGGTTAGCGACGCCGAACGGTGACCTGTTGATCCGCTCCGCCATTTCGCGCCGCGAGAGGTTCTGCTGAGCGCGCCAGTTGCGGAGCGGGATGTTGGGGACTGCGTCGGTCACGCGGACCGTCCCGGCGGGGGCGATGAAGGGGGTGTAGAGGTGGACCGCGAGGGGTTCCTCCCAACCCATCCGGCTGCTTGGCTGCGGATGTGCTGGCTAGGCCGGGAGAGATCTGGAGATGACATCAGGGCGCAACCGCGCTTGGGGACTCGTCATCAGCAGTGGCCGACGAGCCGCCAGCCGCTTCTGTGCGGGGCGGTCGCGGTTCGGTCACGGCCGGCTTCACCCGTTCAGCGTATGCGGCCCGGGCTGCCCTCGGCATGCAAGAGAAGCGCAGCAGGCCTGGGCCGGACGGCAGGCGTCCGCGGTCGGCGGGCTGTTCGGCAAGGGCCTGGTTCCAGATCAACTCCCCGCTGCCGATCTGAAGGTCGGAACCGCAGCCGACGGGCGGCCGCTACACGAGCACCTGCTCGCGACGCGAGGCACTGTAGCGTTGGTCGGGCCATGGTTCACGCGAAGGACGTCGAGATCCCGCCGGGCCTCCCCGATGACTGGTGGACGGCGGACGACTGCGCGCGCTACCTGGGTATCTCCGTCGCGACGTGGCGTGCTTACGTTTCCCGCGGTCAGGCCCCCCCTGCCGAACGATACTTCGGCCGATCCCCCGCCTGGCGGCCGCGCACGATCATGGCCTGGTCATCTGGCCGCCCCGGCTCAGGCCACCGGCGTTCGCGCACGCCATCCATGTAGAGAGCCGACATCGCAACGTCGGCGCTGTACTATAGGCAGTACCTTAATACAATGTCCGCGTTGTACTATGAGGAGGGTCGAGCGAAATGACAACCAGTACGGCAAGTCCTGGCGACCCGATCGCCGACCAGGCTGACACCTGCGTCCCGAAGGGGATCGTGGCCGGGACTGTGCTCCGCGCGGCTCGCCTTTCGGCCGGAGTCACCGAGACGGTGCTGGCTTGCGAGGCTGGCCTTCCGGAAGAGCTCATCCGGGCGTGGGAGGACGGTTCGTTGGCCTTCGCATCAGCCAGCGAAACCGAGGCCAAACAGCTCAAGGATGCCCTCTACGGAGCGTGCGCACAGGACCAACTGGTCGCGGACCTCGACGCGGCCGCCTGGTGCGACGTGCTCATCGCGGCGATCAGCGACCAGGAAGACCTCAGCTATATCCTGAACGATCCCATCGCTGGCGAGAAGGCGTTCCGCGAACTCCTCGCCTGGGCCGTCGGCGGTCAGGTTCCCGCACGGTACCGCCGGTACTTCGAGCCCTGGCCACTGCTGGCATCGTGACAACCCGGCAGCTGATCAGGCATCACCGCGCCGTAGGTGATCAGTCATCTCGTGCACGCTGGTGAGGCACGGCTCGCTGGCGCAGACCTCGCAGCCCTGCAGCAGGCACCGCCCGCCGACAGGGCACGTGCATCGCGGCCCGTCGTCCGGGCAAGCGACGTAGGCCCCGCATCCGTGCTGGTCGACCGGCGGCCGGATGCTGCGGCCGTCCAGCCACTGGATGCACTCCTGGATGGCCTCGCCGTACTGCGGCGGCGGATACCGGCCCGGCTGCACAACATGCCCGCCAGGCCGTCCCTGTAGGAGCACGTCCTCGGCGTAGCTGTCTTCCCATGTAGCCAGCGTTAGCGATGGCAACCGCTCGACCCGGCCCGACAAGGGAGCATCGGCCCTCTCCCCGGCCACCCAGGTGAGGAAGTCGCGAACCCCCCGCAGCCAGGCGGCGTTCATCCACCCGGCGTCCCATGACCAGGGCCGCGTGGCGTCGTCGGGATCCATCGGAACCGGCAGATCACCACTCTCGCGCAGGCCAAGCTCGGCCCAGTCACGCACCTGCCGGATCTCGGCGTCCGTGCGAGCGTAGTCGTCTCGTGCCCCGATGAACCGTCCCCGGTCCTCTTGCGCGACCGGGATCTCGTCGCTAGCACCAGCCAGCCATCGCAGGATGAGCGCGGCCTGCCATACCTGGTCTCCCGCAGTGGGCTCGCCGAGAGACCCAGACCGGATTTCGGGATCGGCGTCGGCTTCGGCCAGGATCTCCTCCCGGCTGGGTGGCCGCCCGACGGGCAGGCTCAGCGTTATCGGAGAGGGCCTGCTGCCCGTCAGTCCCCACTCCCAGGCGAGCGCGACCGGGCCGTCGGCGCCCGTCTCCGCGAGGCTCTCGGCGAGGACGGCCTCGACCAGGGCGCGGGACCTGGCGATGGCCCCGGGGAGCACCTCGGGCACGACGACCGTACGCATACGCTCACGATACGGCGGGGTGTGGCACCTCACGACTGCTCCGCCTCGGCGTGCTGCGGCTCGGCTCGTTCCGCCTGCCGCCGCAGGATCTCCCGGGACGGCAGGACCTCGGGCTTCGGCGGTTGCAGCACCGCGTCGCGGTCCCGATCCGCCAGCACCGCCCAGGGATGGCTCGGCATGATCTCGTCATCCTCGGGGTGGGGCTGCGGGGTGTTGCGCAACTCATCGAGTTTCTCCCCCGCGATGCGGGCTTGCTCCGCCAGCCGGTGCACATAGCCCGGAATGTCATGGTGCACGGTCTCCGGGGTGAGCCCGAGAGCGAGTTGGACCGCGCCCGGATCGGGCCAGCCGGGTAGACGACCGTGCTCACCCGCCGAGCCCGGGGCCGGCTCGCCGGCCTGGGCCGTCCTGTCCGCCGGCAGGTGTGGTGTGCCGTCGAGTGTGGGCTGCACCCACACTTCCCGGCGAGCCGCGCCAGCCTGCCCCTGCAAGCCAGCGCCCTGAGCCTCGGCCTGGTGAGTACGCAGCGGCTCGATCGCCTGACCGGGGTTGCGTCGCCGCAGCGCCAGGTCAGCGGCGACAGCCTGGCGCCGGGTGGGCTCGGTGACCGCTTCCCATTCCCTGCGCCGGTCCTGGATAGCGGCGAAAATCTCGGCCTCGGTACGGGCCTTGCCTTCCATGACCCGCCAGCTACGGGCCAGCAGATTCTGCCGAACGGCTGCGCCTTCATCGGTCGCGGTCTGCGCCTCGTGTTCGGCGCGGAAGGCCTTGACCCGGGCGTCCCGTTCGGCCAGCCGCATCAGCCGGAGTTCCTCGGCGACGTGCGGCGGTGCCCACGCCGTCTCCCGCTCGTAGGCCGAGCGCATGGCCCAGAGCTGCCCGTCGGTCCGGCCCTGCAGGTGATCACCGGCGGGGTCGCCGATCGCTTGCATCGCGTTGTGCCAGGCGGCCCGGGCTTCGGGGCTGGTCTTTCCCGGCTCCGGGCCGACCGGGTCGCTGGGGTGGCTGTAGCCGTACAGCTCGCGGTAGGCGGCTACGGCCCCGGCGCGGTCTTCCCAGCTGGCCCGCTCGAGGGGGTCGTGCGGAACCTCGCCCAGGGCCTGAATCGCCCAGACTGGTCTTACTTGGGCGGCGTGCTGGCCCAGCCGCTCGACCCGCTCGTCCATGGCGTCGGCCAGGTCTGTCATGAACCGCTGCAGGTCCGGGTCGCCCATGTCCGGCACCTGGTCGGCCCAGCGGGCCGCGGCGGCTGGCGGGCGCCCCTCGAGCGACCACCGCACCCGGGCGTCCAGTACCCGGGCCACGTCCCTCGCGCCGGTGAGCGGCCGGGACGCCATGGCTTGGTGCAGCGCCTCCGCTCCCTCCAGCCCGGCAGCTTCTGCCTCGCGCAGGCTGCGCCATAGCCAGGTGCAGGCCGGGTCGCCCAGTGCTTGCGCGGCGAGATCGGCAGGGAGGGCATCGCGTAGCGCCTGTTCGAAGCGCTGCTCCTGGGTCCGGCGAGCCAGGTCGAGCCAGATGGAGCCGAGCACGGCCAGGTGGTCGGCGCGGGACAGCTCCGCCTGCAGTGTCTCGGTGGCCGACATCTGGGATCCTTCTCGGCCTAGGACCTCGGCCAGGACCGCCAGGGGGTCGCGCCGCTCGTGCACGGTGTCGCCTTCGCCTGCTACCCCCGCGCGCTCGCGGCTCAGTTGACTGGCCCGATCCATCTCGGGCGCGGGCCTGGTCCCTTCTCGCAGGTCCGCGGCCCTGGCGTGAGTGGTGACGCAGTAGACGTAGTTGGCCAGCTCGGCGCGGGACATCGCGACGTATAGCCCCTGCCGGTCGCCGAGCCCGTCGACCACGGCGTGCGCGGTGTCCACGGTCCGGCCTTGCCCGTCGTGATAGGTGGTTGCGTACGCCAGGTTGCACCATCTGGCCAGGTACCGCCGCGGCACCGCGAACGGCTGGGACCAGCGGCACTCCCGCGTCTGTGGGTCACGCCCGGCCAGCAGCCGGACCAGCACGCACTCATTCCGCGGCCCCGCGGCCATGCTGACGATCTGCAGCACGTCGCGGTTGGCCAGCGGTCGGCTGCGTCCGCCGGCCCTGATCGCAGGGGCGTTCTTGCGCGCCTGGATCAGGTCACCCCGGCTGGCCTTGGCACCCTCGAGCAGTGGGACCGTAGCGCCCGCTGAGACGTGGCCGTAACGGATGAGGTCGTCGCGGGCTCGCCGGGACAGCTCCCTGGCCTGATCCTCGGTGCGGGCCAGGAGCAGGGCGTCCTTGCCCTCGAGGTGGTCGGCGAGCCATCCGCGGTAGGCCTGCTCCATCATCTGCTCGGGGCTGCCGCCGCGGATTCGGCCGTGCTCGTCGTAGTCGGCGAGCACGGAGGTGTCACCGGCCCGCAGCCGCAGGCTCGCCGTCCTCTCCCACTCGTGGCGGAACCGGACCGGCTCGGCTAGCTGGACGTAGCCGAGCTGGCGGGCCAGCATCATCATCCCGCCGCCGCTTTGCACCGCGGTCAGCTGTTCGTGGTCTCCCGCCAGGATGACCTTGCCGCCCTTGTCCTCGGCGATCGCCACGATGGCGGCCAGGTCGGGCATCGAGATCGTGCTGGCCTCGTCCAGCACCAGCAGCGTGCCCGGCCGGATCTGCTGTGACCCGAGGGCTCCCCGCTGGCCGCCCCGGTGGCCGAGAAAACGGGCCGTGTTGTAGGCGCGATCCACCCCAGCGTCAGCCAGTACGTTCCGCGCTGCCTGGGAGGTGGTCAGCCCGATCACCTCTCCCATCCAGGCCTGCCGCCATGCCCGGGCGATGCCGGCCAGCGTGCGGGTCTTCCCGCTGCCGGCCGGGCCGGCCAGCACCTCGGCGCGGCGGTCGCTGGTCAGCAGGTAATACGCCGCGGCGGCCTGATCCAGGCGCAGCCCGGCTCCGGTCCGCTCCGCAATGGAAGCTGCGCTCGTGCTGGCCTCCTGTAGCTGCGCCTGCAGCCGCGCGGCGTCGACGCCCAGCGCCTGCGCGGCGGCGGCGCGCTCCATGCGCGGCGCGCCGCCCGCCTGCGCCTGGGCGATAAGGCGCTGCTCGAGGGTGAGCTGCGCCTGCGTCGCATACTGCGCCGCGTCGTGCAGGGTGTAGATGCTGCGCCCGTCCGGCCGGCGCAGCGCATCGGGTATGCGCAGCCGTTCGGGAGCCTCGAGGCATATGACCTTCCCGGTGGCTCCGGCGAGCACCTGCGCGGCGAGATCCGGCAGCAGACTACGGGCCTCAGCCGCAGACATCGCCCCCAGCGCGGCGGGCAGCCGTTCGCCGAGCTGGCGGACCAGCGCCGACCTGGTCCAAGTCGAACTCGCCTCCTGGCAGGCGGCGAGCGCCTCGGCCAGCAGCCGCTGAGCCTGCGGCCCGGCCAGCGGCGCGGGCTCGGCCGTCGCGCCGTCTGGGCCGGGTTCTGCGTGCGGCGCGGCCTCGGGCGTGGGCCCGCGCCTGGTGGTGACGGCAGGCATCACGTCGGTGAGCGCGCCCGCCTCGGCGGCCTGCTGCTGCGCCACCCACTTCTGCACCAGCGCCCGCAGGTCGAGCGGCTCGGCGTCCTTGCCGCGGCGCGACTGGTGATTGGCCCACTGGCGCAGCTTGCCCAGCGCCCGCGCGTCCGGCGCGCGCCCGTACTGCGCCTTGAACTGTTCGGCGAGCGCGGCGGTGAGCGGGTCGATGGTCTGCCGCCGGTGGGAGAACAGGTCCATCAGGGCCTGCCGCACGCCCGCGACCTCGCGGCCGTGGCCGTCCTTGCGCTGCACCCACTGCACGCCGAACTCGGCCGTCAGCGCGTTCTCCATGACCAGGGTGGCGACCGCGGAGGCCGCGGCCCGCTGCTGGAACAGGGCCTGGGAGTCCAGCGTCCGCCACTTACCGTCATTCTCCCGTCGCACCCGGTTGAGCACGAGGTTGTGGATGTGCAACTGCGGGTCGCCGTCTCTGGAGGTGTGCTGCGGGAACGACGCGATCACCCAGCGGTGGGCGTCCTCCCAGCGCCCGGTCGGCACCCCGTCGGGCTGGCGGCCGTGGTAGCCGGCCCTGGTGTAGCCGGCCTCACGCTGCAGATACTCCAGCCCAGCCGCGTTGCCAGCCTCGATGCACCGCCACACATCGGCAGCCGCCTGCTCCCAGTACCCGGCCGCCTCTGTATCCCCGGCCTCGGCCGCGGCGACCGCGTTGGCCAGCGCCGAAGCGTGCAGCAGCGTAATGCTCTTGGAGACGCTGAACGTGGCGTCGAAGTAGAACACCGGCTCTCTGGCCTGCATCTTCGCCTCGACCTGCAGCTGAGCCCGCCGCTCGGCGGTCGCCTCCGGCTCGGCCGCCGCCAGCTCGGCGTAGATCTCTTCGGCCGGGCGGAACCGCTGCGGAGCGCGGCCCAGCCGGGCCTGCCCGGCCGGGTCCCGCGGGTCAATGAACTGCCCGTACAGCCGCTCGAACACCTCGCGTTCGACGACCGCGCCGGGCGTGAACCCCAGCTCGGTGACGTCCAGGCCCGTCCAGCGACCCGGCGGCTCGCCGCCCTTAGCCGACGGGGACAAGTAGTACCCCACGCCCCGCTCGCGGTTCCTGTCGGCGCCGTCGGCGGTGCCGATCTGCCGCCACGGATAGGACGCGTCGTGGCCGACGGAAATGGTGATGATGCCGGCCATGACGCCACCTCCCTGTGCTCGCCTCGGCCAGATGATCTTGCCGCTGGTGGCAAGATCGCCTATCCATGATCATTAGTAATGCCTAGGTGTGATGGCTCCTATGGTGACATGATCATGGTAAGACTGGCAACTATGGTGATGGTGTACTAGATCGATCAGCATTCAAAAGTAGATGCGAAAGAAGGCTGTGGTTTGTGATGGCTCACCGGAGTGGTCGGCTCGCGGTTTTGTCGTAGGGGGCCGCTATGGTGACCGGCATGCTAGTGCGTTGGTCCGCCAGCAGCGTGATGGCGCTCGCTCCCGACGCGGCCTCTCAGCGTGCTGCGGCCGGCCTGGCCGGTCCCTCGTCATGGAGCGACTCGGGGACGGCCGGTGACCTGGTGTGGGGCCTGTGCGCTGGATCCGGGAAGCAGCCCTATCAGGTCGTGGTCGATCTGACCGGCCCGGCGTACAGGTGTTCGTGCCCGTCCCGGAAGTTCCCCTGCAAGCACGTGCTTGCCTTGCTGCTGGCCTGGGCCGGCGGCACCGTGCCCGAGCGGGAACAGCCGGCTGGCTACACGCAGGCGTGGCAGGCCGACCGTGCCGCGCGGGCCGAGAATGCGGCGAAACCGAAGGAGCAGACGACGACGGACGCCGCTGGGGCCGCTCGCCGGTCCCGGCAACGTGCCCGGCGGGTCGTCGCCGGTATGGCCGAGCTGCAGATGTGGCTGCGTGACCAGGTCCGGGTCGGCTTGTCCGGTGCTGCCGCGGAGGGGTACCGGCACGCGGAAGCGATGGCGGCGCGGATGGTTGACGCGCAGGCGCCCGGCGTGGCCAGCGCGTTGCGGAGGCTGTCGGCGATCCCGGTGTCTGGGGCCGGGTGGCCGGGCCGGCTGCTCGGTGAGTACGCACAGCTGCACCTGCTGACCCGGGCTCATGACCAGCTCGATGTCCTGCCGCCCGGCCTTGCGGCGGTCGTCCGGTTCCGGGTCGGGTACGCCAGCAGCCGGGAGGACGTCCTCGCCCTGCCTGCTGTGACCGACTGGTGGCAGGTCCTTGCGGTCCGCGACCTGGTGGACGGGCCCGTTCCCGGGCGGCGGGTCTGGCTGCGCGGGCGTGATACCGGGCGGTTCGCCTTGCTGCTGTCGTTCGCGGTGAACGGGAACTTCGGCGAGAACGCCGACGCCGCCCTGACGCCGGGCACAGAACTGGACGCCGACCTGCACTTCTACCCCGGGCAGCCTCTCGTCAGGGCCGTCACGGGCACGCGGCACGGGCAATCTGAGCTGACCGGCCGCCCCGCGGGCGCCGGGGACGTCACGTCGCTGCTGGATGGATGGGCGGCCGCGCTCGAACAGGATCCGTGGCTGACCGAGTGGCCGGCGCTGCTGACCGGAACACCGGCGCTGGCCGGGGGCCAGCACTTCCTGGTCGATTCTTCCGGGCTGGCCGTGCCGCTGCTCGGGGAGGCGGCGGTCTGGACGCTGCTGGCCGTCTCGGGCGGGAAGCCGGTCGTGGTCGCGGGTGAGTGGAGCCCGGCGGGGCTGACCGCGCTGACAGCATGGCACGGCGAGCGGGCGGTGCGGCTATGACGGACGTGTCCTATGACGATCTTGTCGATGCCGCCACCGTCGGCGTGTCCCGCCGTCCGCTGAGCATCGACGCTCTGGCCGGCCCGGCCGTAGCGCACGCCGACTCATTGAACGGAAGCGACCCGGCCGCCGCCGTCTTGGATGCAGCAGCCCTGATGGTGGCCGCCCGCAGGGCCGGAACCCGGCCCGTGACTGGTGTCACATGCCCGTCACCCACCGCCGAAGACACGGCCCCCGAACTGCCACCCCGAGCAGCCGGCCTGCTGGACCGGGTCCAGGTGGGCGACGCTGTCCTGGTGTCCGACCTGCTCACCGCGGCGGGCAGCCGCGGCTACCGGGCCCCAGCTCCACTGCTGCCCGTCCTGCTGGACGCTGCCGTGAAAACCGTCGCGCTGCGCCCCGTGGTAGCTGCGATACTCGGCGCCCGCGGCCGGTGGCTGGCCGGGCAGCGCGCCGACTGGCTGCGGGTCGCGGACGCCGCCGCACCCGGCGTACCCGACAACCCCAACGTGTGGGACACCGGCAGCCGTGGTGAACGCCGCGGCTACCTCGCGCAGCTACGAGAACGTGATCTGGCTGCGGCACGGGATCTCCTCGCCGCCTCGTGGCCACGGGAGACCGGCGAGGAGCGCGCGGATCTCCTCGCCATCCTGGCCCACGGCCTGTCCGCCGCGGATGAGGAGTTCCTCGAGGCGGCGCTCGATGACCGCAAAGACTCGGTCCGCGTCGCCGCGCGCCGGTTGCTCGCCCGGCTTCCCGGCTCGGGATTCAACCGCCGGGCCGCGCAACGGGCCGCCTCGGTGCTGAGCCTCGAGCGCCACGGGTTGCGAAGGCTGCTGGTGGCCGCCCTACCCGATCTCGTCCCGGACACTGCCGCCATCCGGGACGGGATCACGGCACGCTCGCCGGCGGTGGCGGTGATCGGCACCGGCCCATGGCTGCTCACTCAGATGATCGCCGCCGCCCCGCTGGACGGATGGGTCACCAGCTTCGGGCTGAATCCTTGCCGGCTTGTGTCCCTGCCGGTAGCCGGGGGGCTGAGGGACGATGTGCACGCCGGCTGGCGGCTCGCCGCGATCAGCCAGGCCAGCTCACTATGGGCGGAGGCGCTGCTGGCCACCCGCGAGCCCGGCCAGGCCCGCGGCCGCCCGCCGGCCGCATGGCCGCCGGATCACCAGGTGGCCGCTGTCCTGCCCGCCAGCGCCCGGGCGGCCCGGGCGGCGGCACTGCTCACTGAAGCACCCAATGCCCATGCCACCGTCACCGAAGTCATCAACTGCCCGTCACCATGGCCAGGCCGCCTGGCCGCGACCGTCGTCGCGGCGCTGCACAGCGCGGTCACGCCGGGACGCGAGGGTCACTGGCCGGTGGCCCTGGTGACCGCGGCGGCTCGAGGCCTCCCCGCCACCGGTCCGGACGACTACGCGGCCGCGCTGGCCCAGCTGGCGGCCGCGGAGTCTTGCCCGCCCGCCTTGTCTGCGCGGCTGCGGTACGCGGCTGACACCATCGCGCTGCGCCGTTCCTTCCTGGAGGAGATCACGTGACCGCCACCACACCCGTATCCGATGCGGGGACGCTGTTGCTGCGCCCGCACGCCGAGCAGGCCTACGCCAGCGAACTCGCAGCGCTCATCGCCTCTGACGACCGGCCCCGCCCGCCGTCCTGGCGGATGTCGCCGCAGGGGGTCGTGACCTACCTGCTGGGCGGCACCTTGGCGGACGGGACTATGATCACCCCGAAGTACGTCGGGCCGCGGCGGCTGATCGAGGTGGCTGTCGCGACCTTGGCCACCGACCGGGCGCTGTTGCTGCTCGGGGTGCCGGGCACGGCGAAGACGTGGGTGTCTGAGCATCTTGCGGCTGCAGTGTCGGGCGATTCGACCTTGCTGGTGCAGGGCACCTCGGGCACGGCGGAAGAGGCGATCCGGTACGGGTGGAACTACGCGCGGCTGCTCGCCGAGGGGCCGAGCCGCGCAGCCATGGTGGCATCCCCGGTGATGACCGCGATGGCGGAGGGGCGGATCGCCCGGGTGGAGGAGCTGACCCGTATCCCGTCGGACGTGCAGGACGCGCTGATCACGATCCTGTCGGAGAAGACCCTGCCGGTCCCCGAGCTGGGGATCGAGGTGCAGGCGGCGAAGGGGTTCTCGGTCATCGCGACGGCGAACGACCGCGACCGGGGCGTGAACGACCTGTCCTCGGCGTTGCGGCGCCGGTTCAACACCGTGGTGCTGCCGCTGCCCGCCAGCGAGGACGAGGAGGTCGACATCGTCGCGCGCCGGGTGGCGCAGCTTGGCCGCGCGCTCGAGCTGCCCGAGGTGCCGTCGACGGCCGAGGAAATCCGGCGGGTGGTGACGGTGTTCCGGGAGTTGCGCTCGGGCATGACCGCTGACCAGCGGACGGCGCTGAAGTCCCCGACCGGGACGATGTCACCGGCCGAGGCGATCTCGGTCATCACCAGCGGCATCGCGCTGGCCGCGCACTTCGGCGACGGGGTGCTGCGCCCGGCCGATGTGGCGGCCGGCATCACCGGCGCGGTCATCAAGGATCCGGTCACCGACGCTGCCGTGTGGGGCGAGTACCTGGAAGCTGTCGTGCGGGAACGCCGCGGCTGGGGTGATTTCTACCGGGCGTGCCGCGAGGTCAGCGGATGACCGACCGGGTAGCGGTGCTGCCGATCCGGCATCACGGGCCCGGCTCGGCCCGCTCGCTCACCGCCGAGCTGGACCGGCTGCAGCCATCGGCGGTGCTGATCGAGGGACCGGCGGACGCCGATCCGGTGCTGGCGCTGGCCGCGGATCCGGGCATGGTCCCGCCGGTCGCGCTGCTGGCCTACGCCCTGGACGAACCGCGGGTGTCCGCGTTCTGGCCGTACGCGGTGTTCTCCCCCGAATGGCAGGCGCTGGCCTGGGCGGACGCGCATGAGGTGCCGGCCCGGTTCTGTGACCTGCCCGCCGCTGTCATCCTCGCCCACCGCGGCAGCGTTGCGGAGGCCGCGCCGCGTGAGTCCGGCCAGCAGGAGGCGTCCGCGGCGCAGGGCGACCCGATCGGGTTGCTCGCCGCGGCAGCCGGTTATGACGATGCCGAGCGCTGGTGGGATGACGTGATCGAGTCCCGCCTGGAGGGCCGGTCACCGTTCGCCGCGCTGACCGACGCGATGGCCGAGCTGCGCGCTCAGTCGCCTGCCCCCTCCGGCGACCAGTTGCACGAACAGCGCCGCGAGGCGCACATGCGTCAGATACTGCGCGCGGCCCTGAAGGACACCACGGGGACGGTCGCGGTCGTGTGCGGCGCCTGGCACGCCCCGGCTCTGGCCGGGAAACTGCCACCCGCGTCGGCAGACGCCGCGCTGCTGCGCGGGATGCCGAAACGCAAAGCGGCGCTGTCCTGGGTGCCGTGGACGCATTCGCGGCTGGCGGCGGCATCCGGGTACGGCGCCGGGATCACCTCACCAGGCTGGTACCACCACCTGTTCACCACTCCCGAGCAGACGGTCGTCCGCTGGCTGACCAAGGTCGCACGTGTGCTGCGCGAGCACGACCTTCCCGTCTCCTCGGCGCACATTATCGAGGCGGCCCGGCTCGCCGACACCCTCGCCGCACTGCGGCACCGGCCGCTGGCCGGGCTGGCCGAGGTCAGCGAGGCGACAAACGCAGTGATGTGCGATGGGGATGCCATCGCGGCCTCGTTCGTCACCCGTGACCTCGTGGTGGGCGAACTGCTCGGCGCGGTCCCTGACTCCGCTCCCATCGTCCCGCTGGAAGCCGACCTTCGAGCCCAGGCCAGGACGCTGCGCCTGAAGATCGACCCGCTGCAGCGGACCCTCGCGCTCGACCTGCGCAAGGACACAGACCGGTCCCGCTCGGTGCTGCTGCACCGGCTGACTGCGCTCGGCATCGGCTGGGGCGCTGTCACCGCGGACCAGGTCCGCGGAACTGGCACCTTCCACGAGACCTGGACGCTGCGATGGCGGCCCGAGTTGGCCGTCGCCATCATCGACGCCGCCCCCTGGGGCAGCACCGTCGCCACCGCCGCCACCGCGAAGATCATCGACGCGGCGCATTCGGCGGGCGAGCTTGCGGCGGTTACCGCGGCCGTCGAGTGCGTCCTGCTCGCCGACCTGCCCGACGCCCTCGCCCCGGTGCTGCGGGCCCTGGACGCGAAGGCCGCCGCGGACTCCGACGTCGCGCACCTGATGGCCGCGGTCCCCGCCCTCGTGCGTGCGGTCCGCTACGGCGACGTGCGCGGCACCGACACCGCCGCCATGGCGGCCGTCGTCGGCGCGCTGACCTGCCGGATCTGCGCCGGGCTGCCCGCCGCCGTCACCAGCCTCGCCGACGACGCCGCCGCACGGCTCCGGGTGGCCCTGGACGGGATGCACGCCGCGCTGGCGCTGCATGCCCAAGACCAGCGGGGCAGCGCCGCGCGTGACCAGTGGATCGCGGCGCTGACCGTGCTGGCCGGCCGCCGTGACGTGCACGGCCTGGTCGCCGGGCGGATTGTCCGGCTGCTCACCGATGCCGGTGTCTTGCCGCGGGAAGAAGCGGCGCGCCGGTTCGCAGTGCACCTGTCGATGGGGGTGCCCGCGGCCGGCAAGGCTGCCTGGGTGGAAGGGTTCCTGGCCGGCGGCGGCCTGCTCCTCGTGCACGACCGTGAGCCACTCGCCGTTCTCGACGGCTGGGTCACGACTCTTGCGGGTCAGGAGTTCACCGACGTCCTGCCGCTGCTGCGGCGGACGTTCGGCGGGTTCACCGCGCCCGAGCGGGCGAATCTCGCGGCAGCGGTCAGGCACCTGACCAGCGGCATGCCGGTCCGGGCCGGCCTGGATGAGTCCGTCGACGCCGGCCGGGCCGCTGGGGTGCTGCGTACGGTCGCCGCCATCCTCGGAGGACAACGATGAACATCCACGACCCGGCGGCCGCCCGCCACGCCGCGGAACCCGGCGCGCCGATACCGGAAAGTGAGCGGCTGCGCCGGTGGCGGCTGCTGCTCGGCTCCCCCGCCAGCCAGGATCTCGGCACCGCCCTGGGCACAGCTGACCGGGCTGTCGATGCGGCGCTGGCTGCTCTCTACGACGCCGGCCCGCGGTCCGCCTTGCCCGGCGCCCGGACCGGGGGGCTGGGTGCCTCTGCCCCCGCCGTGGCCAGATGGCTGGGTGACATCCGCACCTACTTCCCCGCCACAGTCGTGCAAGTGATGCAGCGGGACGCGATCGACCGGCTCAACCTGCGGCAGCTCCTGCTCGAACCGGAACTGCTGGCGTCGATCGAGCCGGACGTGCACCTCGTCGGCACCCTGCTCAGCCTCAACCGGGTGATGCCGGAGCAGACGAAGGCGACCGCACGGCAGGTGGTAGCCGCCGTGGTGGCCGAGGTCGAACGCCGGATCGCCAACCGCACCCGTGCCGCCGTGTCCGGCGCGCTCAACCGGGCGGCGCGCTCCCGCCGGCCCAGGGCGCGGGACATCGACTGGAACCGCACGATCGCCGCCAACCTGTCCCGCTACCAGCCCGAGCACCGCACCGTCATCCCCGAGCGCCTCGTCGGCTACGGACGGCGGCAGCAGGTCGTAGCCAGGGACGTGATCCTCGCCATCGACCAGTCCTGGTCCATGGCGTCCTCGATCGTGTACGCGTCCGTCTTCGGCGCCGTCCTGGCCTCCATCCGCGCGCTGAAAACCTCGCTCGTCGTGTTCGACACCGCCGTGGTCGACCTGACCGACAAACTGTCCGACCCGGTCGACGTCCTGTTCGGCACCCAGCTCGGCGGCGGCACCGACATCAACAAGGCGATCGCCTACAGCCAGACCCTCATCACCCGGCCCCGCGACTCGATCTTC
>Ga0070698_100000621_pt1 | contig 38176 bp, 34 predicted proteins | sample KBSK1502metaG_FD_65477 | JGI IMG/M metagenome (GOLD analysis project Ga0070698, IMG submission 65477) | Corn, switchgrass and miscanthus rhizosphere microbial communities from Kellogg Biological Station, Michigan, USA - KBS K1-50-2 metaG | ecosystem: Host-associated > Plants > Roots >... | reverse complement strand
GGGCTGGTGATCGCGGAAGCCACGATCGGGTTCACCTACTACGTGCTGGGCTTGCATGGGCCGCTGGCGTTCAACCTGGCCAGCGTCGCCGGGACCGGGCTCGGCACGGTGTTCAGGTTCTGGTCGTACAAGAAGTGGGTGTTCATCGCCCCCGCCACTCTGGAGGGCGCCCTGCCCGAGCAGATACCCGATGAGCTCGCGCTGGCGGCAGCGTCGTACTCGCGCGCCCCGTACTTGCGCGCCCCAGTGCCGGGCGGTGCAGTGCCGGGCGGTGCAGTGCCCGGCGGTGCAGTGCCGGGCGGTGCGGTGCTCGGCAGTGCCGGGCGGGGCGGTGCGGGGCTGAGCGGTGCGGGGTCGGGTGGTGCGGGGTCGGCTGGTACGGGGTCGGGGTCGCGTGGGCGGGGATCGCACAGCGCGCCGCGGCGGGGATCGTTCGCGCGCGGCTCGCGGGGTCCGTCGTTCCGGTCCGGCTACGCCGGGGCGCACCGGCGGTAGCGCGGCCGGGACCCTGGCTCAGGCCGGGACCCTGGCCCAGGCCGGGACCCTGGCTCAGGCCGGGACCCTGGCCCAGGCCGGGCCCTGGCTCAGGCCGGGCCGCTGACCACCGGCACGTCCTCGGCCGCGGCGGGCGTCGCCATCGGCAGGAAGACCGCGAAGACCGCCGGCTCGGGCCGGACCAGCACGACCCGCCCGCCGGCCCCCTCAGCCACTGACCGGGCGAGCGCAAGACCCAGCCCGGTCCCCTGCGGACGGCCGCTGACGTTGCGCTCGAAGATCCTCGGCACGAGCTCGGCGGGCACCCCCGGTCCCTCGTCCCGCACCTCGATCACCACCGACTTGGCCGTCTGCGAGGTGCGGATGGTGACCGTCCCCGCGCCGTGCACCAGCGCGTTGTCCAGCAGCGTGGCGATGACCTGGGCGAGCGTCCCGGTCGTGGCGTGGGCGTGCAGACCCTTGTCGCCGGTGACCTCCAGCTTCCTGTTCGCCCGGCGGAAGGCAGGCTCCCACTCGGCGACCTGCTGGGCCAGCATGTCGTCGATGCCAGCGAAACCGGGCGCGGCCGGCCCGACCGGCCGGGCCCGGCCGAGCAGCTGGGTGACGACCTCGGCGAGCCGCTCGGTCTGGCTGAGCGCGGCCTCTCCCTCGGCCCGCACCGCCGCCGGGTCGTCGGCCGCGGCGATCATCTCCTCCAGCCGCATCGACAGCGCGGTCAGCGGGGTGCGCAGCTGGTGCGAGGCGTCGGAGGCGAACTCGCGCTCGGCCGTGAGCAGGTCCGACACCTGCCGCGCGGAGCGGTCCAGGCCTTCGGCCACCTGGTCGAGCTCCGGCAGCCCGTACCGCGGCCCGACCGGCCGCTCGTCCCCGGTGCCGAGCCGGGCCGCCGCGCCCGCCAGCTCCTCCAGCGGCCGGGTGAACCGCCGCACCTGCCGGAAGGCCAGCACGACCGCCACGCCCACGGCCAGCAGCGACAGGGCGCTCACCAGCGCCAGCGCGCCGTCCACCCGGCCGGCCACGGTCGCGCTGCTCGTCTGCACGATGACCGTGAAGTTGCCGTTGGAGTCCTGTCCGCTACGCACCTGGTGCGGCGGCGGCCGGAGCCCGACGCTCACCGTCTGGTGGTCGCGCTGCTTGATGATGATGTAGTCACCGGGCAGCGAGTCGGCGATCTCCTGGTAGTCGATGGGCTGATGGTGGGCCGCCCGGTACCGCATGACCGTGGCCGCGGTGCTCGCGTCCCGTTGCAGCTGCCGTCCCGCCTCGTCCGTCACCAGGCGGGTCATGACGAGGCCCAGCGGCACGCCGAGCAGCAGGACTGCCGTCACCGCCACGAGGAGGGTGGAGATCAGCAGCCGCCTGCGCACCGCTTCAGGCCTTGTCTCTCGGATCTCTGGCCAGGGACAAGGCCGGTCAGCTCCCGCGCTCGAATCTGAACCCGACGCCCCGGACCGTGGTGATGTACCGGGAGCTGTGCGCGTCGTCGCCCAGCTTGCGGCGCAGCCAGGACACGTGCATGTCGAGCGTCTTGGTCGAGGCCCACCACTTCGCGCCCCAGACGTCCCGCATCAGCTGTTCCCGGGTGACCACCTTGCCCGCGTCCTTGATCAGCGCCCAGAGCAGGTCGAACTCCTTCGTGGTGAGTTCCAGCTCGTCCTCGCCCGACCAGGCGCGTCGGGCCTCCGGGTCGATCCGCACGCCTTGCACCATCTGGGTCTCCGCGCTGCCGCGGCGCAGCAGCGCCCGAACCCTGGCCAGCAGCTCGGCCAGCCGGAACGGCTTGGTCACGTAGTCGTCGGCACCCGCGTCGAGGCCGATCACGGTGTCCACTTCGTCGGCCCGGGCGGTGAGGACGAGCACGGGAGTCGCGCGCCCCTCCGAGCGCAGGCGCCGGCAGACCTCGAGCCCGTCGAGCTCGGGCAACCCCAGGTCAAGGACGATCAGGTCGATGCCGCCGGCCAGGGCACGGCCCAGCGTGCCGGGACCGTCGGCCGACACGTCGACGTCGTAACCCTCCCGCCGCAGCGCGCGGGCGAGAGGGTCGGAGATAGAGGGATCGTCTTCGGCGAGCAAAACGCTGGTCATGGGCCGATGTTACTTTCTCCTGGCAAGTCGGGTCAGACCCAGAGTCACCCCGGGCCGGCGCAGGGAGAACGGCCTGTCCCCCGCCAGGTCCTTCCCTGGCCGCGGCGCACGCTGGCGAGGGTACTTCAGGGGGCGATGGTGCGGGTGCGCGGGCCCGCCCGCAGTACCTGTGAGGGCAGCGTCCGGCCGACGATCCGCTCCGCGTCCGCCGCCGCCTCGATCATCGCCTCGAGATCGACGCCGGTCGCCACGCCCATGTCCTCGACCATGTAGACGAGCTCCTCGGTGGCGATGTTCCCGGTCGCCCCGGGCGCGTACGGGCAGCCGCCGAGGCCGCCGACCGACGCGTCGAAGTCGGCCACGCCCAGCTCGAGCGCGGTCAGCACGTTCGCCAGCCCGGTGCCGCGGGTGTTGTGGAAGTGCAGGTTGAGCGCGGTCTCCGGGTGCCAGGAGCGGAACTCGCCGACCAGCGCGCGGACCCGGGACGGCGTGGCCATCCCGGTGGTGTCCCCGAACGACACCGAGTCGGCCCCGTCGGCCACCGCCCGGCTGGCCACGCCGACGACCCGCCGCACCGGCACGTCGCCCTCGTACGGGCAGCCCCACGCCGTCGAGACGATCACCTGGCAGGTCGCGCCCGCCCGGTGCGCGGCGTCGATGATCACCGCGATGTCGTCCAGCGACTCCTCGGTGCCGCGGTTCAGGTTCTTGCGGTTGTGCGTGTCCGAGGCGGACACGACGGCCTCGAGCTCGGTGAACCCGGCGTCGAGCGCGCGGGCGGCGCCGCGGGAGTTCGGCACGAGCGCCGAGTACCGCACGCCGGCGGCGCGCCGGAACCGCCTCGACACCTCGTCCGCGTCGGCCATCTGCGGGATGGCCCTCGGGTGCACGAACGAGACGGCCTCGATCCGCTCCACCCCCGTGGCGGACAGCCGGTCGATGAGCGCGACCTTGGCGTCGGTCGGCACCGGGTCCTCGTTCTGCAGGCCGTCGCGCGGCCCGACCTCGCGCAGTGAAATCCGGTCAGGCAGGTCACTCACCGTGGATGCCTCCTTCTGCCCTTGCCACTTGCTACGTGCCGGGCCATCTCGGCGCCCGCTTCTGGTTGAACGCCGCGATGCCCTCTTTTCTGTCCGCCGAGAACGCGGCCGTCCGCCAGGCGGTGTCCTCGATGTCCAGTCCCGCCGCGAGCCCGGCGCCGCCGCCGTTCCTGATGGCCTGTTTGGCCGCCCGAACGGCCACGGGCGAATTGCGCGCTATGCCGGAAGCCAGCGCGAGGGCTTCCTCGCGCGCGGTCCCGGCCGGCACCAGACGGTCGGCCAGCCCGATGCGGTACGCCTCGTCGGCGCCGATCCGTCGCCCCGTGAGCACCAGGTCCATGGCCCGTCCCGGGCCGAGCTTGCGCAGCGCAAGTTGGGTGCCGCCGCATCCCGGCACCAGGCCGACCGTGGTCTCCGGCAGCCCGAACACGGCGGTCTCGTCCGCCACGATCAGGTCGCAGTTCAGCGCCAGCTCGCAGCCGCCGCCGAGCGCGTAGCCGCGGACTGCGGCCAGCACGGGCTGCGGCAGCCCCAGCACGGCGCCGAACGCGGCCCGGAAGACCGGCCGCTGGGCCAGGAAGTCGGCGTCGGTCATGGCGTTGCGTTCCTTGAGGTCGGCGCCCACGCAGAACGCTCGCTCGCCGGCCGAGCTGAGCACGACCGCCCGGACGCCGCGATCGGCGGCCACCTCGGCGCACACGGCGGCCAGCCGCCGCACCAAGGCGGTGTCCAGCGCGTTCATCGCGCGCGGCCGGTCCAGCACGATCTCGGCGACGGCCGCGTCCTCGGCTCGCCGCAGGCTCACCCCATCCATGACCGGCAGGCTAGCCTGCACGGCCGGGCGGCCTCGCACCCGTACTCAGCCGCGCTCCTCGCCGGTCAGCCGGTGCTGCTCGTCTTCGACGAGCTGATACAGCGTCGCCTGCACGGTCTCCACGTCCGGTATCTCGTCCAGCCGCAGCTGGCCCTGCTCGCCAGCCGATTCCACGATGAGCGTGCCGGTGCCGAGCAGCCGGTCGATCGGCCCTTGCTCGAACGAGACGTCGTTGATCCTGGTCAGCGGGATGTCCCTGCCCTTGCGGGCGATGATGCCCTCGCGCATCCGGAACCGGCGCGTGGTCAGCTGGTACGTGGCCATCCGCCAGCGCAGGATGGGCACCAGGACCCACACGAGCAGGACGAGGAGCGCCGCGACCCCGACGGCCAGCCGCTCCCAGTCGGCCGCGGTGCCGGAAGGAATCACGACCAGCAGCGCCACCGCCGCGGCGACCGTGAGCACGAGCAGGAACAGCGGGCGGATGATCGTCTTCCAGTGCGGGTGCACCAGCAGCACGCTCCGCTCGCCGGCGGCGAGGGGCCCTATGTTCGGCATCAGCGCTCCTACTGTCCTACTGGAGGAAGGTGAACAGCGCCGCGTCCGGGCGGTACGGCGGCGGCGGGCCGGCCAGCACCGCCGCGCCGACGCCGAACAGCTCCCCCGCACCGACGGTGAGCGTGCGCGGCCGGAACCCGGCGGCGGCGGACCAGCCTTCGATGGTGGTCAGTATCCCGTCGTCGCGCGGTGCCCTGGTCCAGATCATCCAGGCCCCCGGGGCGCACAGCGCGGGGAGGTAGGCGATCGTCCGCGCGACGTCCTCGTCGCTGACGTTGCCGAAGATGCCGCACGCGAGGACCAGGTTGGCGGGGACGGCCTCCGCGTAGACGCCGGACCGGCCGGCGTCGGCGTGGATGACCCGCAGCCCGTCCAGCCCGGCCTGCCCGATGGCCGCCCTCGCGGCCGTCACGTTGCGCGGGTCGGCCTCCACCAGGATGCCGCTGAGGTCGCGGCCGCGCCGGTGCCGCCTGGCCACGCCGATCAGATCCCTGCCCTGGCCGGCGCACATGCTGATCACCCGCACCGGGCCAGGCGGCGCTTCGTCCAGCGCGGTGGCGATCAGGTCCTGCACGACCAGCAGGCGCAGGTGCAGGGCGGAGCCCGGCCGGTCGTACTCGTCGTGCCACGCCGCATAGTCACGCAACGCCATGGCAGCATCATCGCCGACGTTCAGCGCACGCACGACGTCACCTGTGCTGACCAGCCATGGCAGCAATCATCGCCGACGCTCACCGCAGGTGCACGACGTCGCCGGCGCTGACCGCCAGCGGCCCGTCCGCACCGCTGATGACCAGCCTGCCGTCGGCGTCCACGTCCAGCGCCGTGCCGCTGGCGGTGTCCCCGCCGGGGAACTCCACCCGCACGCGCCGGCCCAGGGTGGCGCTGCGTCGCCGGTATTCCGCGCGCAGGCCGCAGGCGTCGGGGTCGCCCGGGCTGGCGCCGCCCGCCCAGGCCAGGTACCGGTGCTGGATCTCGCCGAGCACGGCGACCAGCAGCTCCGGCCGGCTGGTGCCCGCCGCGCCCTCGAGGGCCAGCGACGTCGCCGTCTCGACGGGCAGCTCGGCCCGGGTGGTGGACACGTTGATGCCGGTGCCGACGACGATCGCGTCCGCCGCCTGCTCGGCGAGGATCCCGGCGAGCTTGCGGTCGCCGACGAGTACGTCGTTCGGCCACTTGAGGCGTGCGTCCACCCCGGTCAGGGCCCGGACGGCGGCGGCGGCGGCGAGCCCGGCCAGCAGCGGGACCCAGCCCCGGCGGCCCGGCGGGACCGCGGCGGGCCGCAGCAGCACGGAGAACATCAGCGCGGCCGCCGGAGGGCTGACCCAGGTACGGCCCATCCGTCCCCGGCCCGCGGTCTGCGCCTCGGCGGCCAGCACGGTTCCCTCCGCGGCACCGGCGGCGGCCCGGGCGAGCAGGTCGGCGTTGGTCGAGCCGGTGACCGCGGCCACCGCGACCGAGCGCCAGAAACCGCCCGGGCGGACGACGGCACGGCGGAGCTCCGGCTCACTCAGCGGCTGCCGGCCGGGGGCTGCGTCTTTGGTGGTCATCGCACCAGCCATTTAACCCTGCGCTGCCCGCGTGCGTGGTAGCCAGTGGACGAAACCGCCGGCGGCCACAGCTCGCCGGGCGAGGCAGGTGGGGCGGGTTAGCCGGTGTTTTGCAGGCCGGCGGCTACGCCGTTGACTGTGAGGAGCAGAAGGCGCTCCAGGCGGTCACGATCCGCCGGGTCGCCCGCGTCAGCGCTCGCGCGGAGGGCGGCTAGGGCGCGCAGCTGCAGGTGGGAGAGGGCGTCCACGTAGGGGTCGCGCAGCGCCACCGCGCGGGAGAGCACGCGGCGGTCGGCCAGCAGCCGGTCGTGCGCGGTGACCGCCAGCACGAGCTCGGAGGTCAGGTCGTACTCGGCGAGCACCGCGGCCGTGAGGTCGGGCCGGCCGCCGAGCGCGAGGTAGCGCTCGGCGATCCGGCGGTCGGTCTTGGCCAGGCTCATCTCCGCGTTGTCCAGCAGCACCGCGAACAGCGGCCACTCGCGGTACGCGCGGCGCAGCTCGTCCATGCCGCTGTCCTGCCCGGCCACCGCGGCCAGGCCGCTGCCCAGGCCGAACCAGCCGGGCAGGTTCACCCGGGTCTGCGCCCAGGCGAACACCCACGGGATCGCCCGCAGGTCTTCCAGGCCCGCGGCCGCGGCGCGGCGGGCCGGCCGGGATCCGATGCGCAGCCGGCTGATCTCCTCCAGCGGGCTGATCCGGGCGAACCACGCGGCGAAGCCGTCGGCCTCGACCAGGCTCCGGTAGGCGCGCAACGCGGCCGGCTCGATGCGTTCGGCCACCCCGGCGATCAGCCGATCCCCCCGGCCGGCCGGCGCGACAGGAACGGGCGCCGACGCGAGCATGACCGCGGAGGTCACCTGCTCCAGGTGCCGGTGCGCTATCGCCGGGTGGCCGTACCTGGCGAAGATCACTTCGCCCTGCTCGGTGACCTTGAACCGTCCGTCCACCGACCCCGGCGCCTGCGCCAGCACGGCCCGGCCGGCCGGGCCGCCGCCCCGGCCGAGCGCGCCGCCGCGGCCGTGGAACAGCGTCAGCTCCACGCCGCGGGCCGCCGCCCAGGCAGCCAGCGCCGCCTGCGCGCGGAACAGGCGCAGCGTCGCGCCGACCGGGCCGAGTTCCTTCGCCGAGTCGGAGTAGCCGAGCATGACCTCGAGCGCCGGCCTGGCGGCGGGCCGGGGCGCGGGCCTGGCCGCGGGCCGGGGCGCGGGCCTGGCCGCCACCGGCTCCAGCGCCAGCATGTCGTCGAGCACGCGGACCGCGTTGTCCAGGTCGGCGCCGCTCTCGAACAGCGGGATCACGTCGAGGTCAGGGACCCGCCCGTCCGGCACCGCGCGACGGGCGAGCTCGTACACGGCGGCGATGTCGCCGGCCGACCGGGTGAAGCTGACCACGTAGCGCCGGCACGCCTGTGACCCGAACCTGCCCTGGATCCACGCGATCACGCGGAACGTCGCGAGCACCTCCCGCGCCTGCGGCGACAGCTCCTGGCCGGAATCCAGCTCGCGCAGTGCCCGGGAGTGCGCCGCGCTGTGCTGCCGCACCTCGAGCTCGGCCAGGTGGAACCCGAACGTCTCCGTCTGCCAGATCAGGTTCTGCAGCTCGCCGAACGCCTGCCGGGGTGCTCCCGCCGACGCCAGCGAGTCCTGCACCAGGCGCAGGCCCGCCAGGAACTCGGCCGTGTCCGCGAAGCCGAGGTCGGCGTCGCGCAGTCGGGTGGCGCGAAGCCGTTCGGCGAGAAAAAGCAGGTACGCACGGTACGGCTCCTGCGGGGACCTGGCCGAGATCTCGGCCAGCAGCTCGGGGTGCGCCGCCTCGGCGACCGCGAGGCCGCGGGCGAGCTCCGCCGACGGCGGGGCGGCCGCCGCGTCCACGGTCAGCGCCCGGCCGATCCTCGCGGTGGCGTTCTCCAGCGCCCGCAGCGCGTGGTCCGCCTGGATGATCGCGGTCTCCCTGGTCACCTGCGCGGTCACGAACGGGTTGCCGTCGCGGTCGCCGCCCACCCAGCTGCCGAACCGCAGGAACGCCGGGACGGCGGCCGGCACCCGGCCGCTGTCCGGGCCGGCCAGGACCTGATCGAGCGACCGGTAGACCGCCGGGACGACCCGGAACAGCGTCTCGTCGAACGCGGTCATCACGGCGCGGACCTCCTCGAGCGGTTCCATCGCCTTGACCCGCAGCTGGGAGGTCCGCCACAGCAGGTCGATCTCCTCGCGCAGCCGTCGCCGCGTCTCCGCCAGCGCGTCGGCGGCCGGGCTGTCGTCGCCTCCCGGGCTGTGGTCGAGGGCGGTGAGCAGGCCGCTGATCCGGCGCAGCGCGGAGGTCACCGCGCGGCGGCGGGCCTCGGTCGGGTGCGCGGTCAGCACGGGGTGCACGCGCAGCCCGGCCAGCAGCCCCGGGAGCTCGCCGTCGCCCGCGCCGCGGAGCTCGGCGACGGCGAGGGCCAGCGACTCGCGCAGCGGCGCCTCCCCGGTCTCCCGGTCACGCAGCGTGCGGATCCGCTGGTGTTCCTCCGCGAGGTTCGCCAGGTGAAAGTAGACGGTGAACGCGCGGGCGACCAGCTCGGCCCGCTCCAGCGGCCAGGACGCGACCAGGGCGGCGATCTCGTCCCCGACCGGGTCGCCCGGCCCGCGGCGCGCCTGGATCACCGCGTGCCGGAGCCGTTCCACATCGGCGAGCAGATCCTCGCCTTCGGATTCGCGGAGTATGTCGCCGAGCAGGTCACCCAGCAGGCGGACGTCGTGGCGCATCCGCTGCGGCATCTTCTGCCGGTCCGACTCTCGGCTCACTGCCCACAGCGTAGTCAGCGGCCGGGCCACCGTCGCTACCCTGAGCGCATGACCAGCGAAGCCCGGGACGAGATCATCACCGACGAGCCAGCCGAACCGGCCGAGCAGGAAGCGCCGGTCCGGCCCGACGAGCCGTATCCGCACACCACCGCGGGGAAGATCGCCGACCTGGAGCGGCGCCGGTACGAGGCGATCCACGCCGGCTCCGAGCGCGCCGTGCAGACCCAGCACGCCCGGGGCAAGATGACGGCCAGGGAGCGGATCGACAAGCTGCTCGACCCGGGCTCCTTCACCGAGCTCGACGGGCTCGCCCGGCACCGCGCCACCGACTTCGGCGTCGCGGCCAATCGCCCCTACGGCGACGGGGTCGTCACCGGGTTCGGCACCATCGACGGGCGGCCGGTGTGCGTGTACAGCCAGGACTTCACGGTGTTCGGCGGGTCGCTCGGCGAGGTCTACGGCGAGAAGATCGTCAAGATCATGGATCACGCGCTGAAGACCGGCTGCCCGGTGATCGGGATCAACGACGGCGGCGGCGCGCGGATCCAGGAGGGCGTGGTCGCGCTCGGCATGTTCGCCGAGATCTTCTACCGGAACGTGCTGGCCTCCGGGGTGGTCCCGCAGATCTCCCTGATCATGGGGCCGTGCGCGGGCGGCGCGGTCTACTCGCCGGCGATCACCGACTTCACGCTCATGGTGGACAAGACCTCGCACATGTTCATCACCGGCCCGGACGTGATCAAGACGGTGACCGGCGAGGAGGTCAGCTTCGAGGAGCTCGGCGGCGCGCACACGCACAACACCAAGTCCGGGGTGGCGCACTACCAGGCCCGGGACGAGGAGGACTGCCTGGAGTTCGCCCGCGAGCTGCTGTCCTACCTGCCCTCCAACAACATGGACGACCCGCCGTCGGCCACTGCCGCGCCAGGCCAGCCCGGTTTTATCCCGAACGGCTCCGCCCCTGAACTCACCGCGACCGATGAGGAACTCGACGCGCTGATCCCCGATTCGCCGAACCAGCCCTACGACATGCACGACGTGATCACCCGCGTCCTCGACGACGGCGAGTTCCTCGAGATCCACCAGTCGTTTGCGACGAACATCGTCGTGGGGTTCGGCCGGGTGGAGGGCGCTCCGGTGGGGGTGGTCGCGAACCAGCCGCTGCACTTCGCCGGCACCCTGGACATCGACGCCTCGGAGAAGGCGGCCCGGTTCGTCCGCACCTGCGACGCGTTCAACGTGCCGGTGCTGACGTTCGTGGACGTGCCCGGGTTCCTGCCGGGGACGGCGCAGGAGTGGAACGGGATCATCCGTCGCGGCGCCAAGCTCATCTACGCGTATTCCGAGGCGACGGTGCCGAAGATCACGGTGATCACCCGCAAGGCGTACGGCGGCGCGTACGACGTCATGGGCTCCAAGCACCTGCGCGCGGACATCAACCTCGCCTGGCCGACGGCGCAGATCGCGGTGATGGGCGCGCAGGGCGCGGTGAACATCCTGTACCGTCGCGAGCTCGCGGCCGCCGAGGACCCGGACGCGCTGCGCGCGGAGCGGGTGACCGAGTACGAGGACATGCTGGCCAACCCCTACATCGCGGCCGACCGGGGTTACGTGGACGCTGTCATCAGGCCCGCCGAGACGCGGGCCCAGGTGGCCAGGGGGCTGCGGGCGCTGCGCACGAAGCGGCAGACCCTGCCGCCCAAAAAGCACGGCAACATCCCGCTCTAAATTAGCTGACCGTGCGGCCGCCGCGCAGGAGGCCGAAAAGCACGGAAACATCCCGCTCTAAATTAGCTGACCGTGCGGCCGCCGCGCAGGAGGCCGAAAAGCACGGCAACATCCCGCTATAACCGGCCGGTCAGCAGCCGCTCGGCCGGACGTGGCGCCGGGCCGGTTCAGGCTGCCTTAGAGTCGATGGCACCATGACCGAGTTCGCCACGCCGCTCCCGACCATCGCCCGGTACGCGATCATGGTCGACGTCGGGTACATCTACGCTGCCGCCGGGGAACTGCTGCTGGGCGTCAGCTCGCGCCGGGAGTACCGGGTGGACGCGGCCAACCTCATCCAGGCGCTCACCAAGACCGCCGACAGCCAGATCTCCGGCGAGTTGCTGCGGGTCTACTGGTACGACGCCGCCCGGGACCGGGTCCCGACCATCGACCAGCGCGTGATCGCGCAGATGGCATCCGTCAAGCTGAGGCTCGGAAACCTGAACGCGCGCGGCCAGCAGAAGGGCGTGGACGCGCAGATCCGCGCCGACATGGAGGCACTCGCCCGGCATCGCGCGGTCACCGACGCGGTGCTGGTCGCCGGCGACGAGGACATGGTCCCGGCGGTGGAGGCGGCGCAGGCCTACGGGGTGCGGGTGCACCTGTGGGGGATCGAGCCGCCGTACGGGACCAACCAGGCGGAGCGGCTCGTCTGGGAGTCCGACACGGTCGAGGTGCTCGACGCGGCCTTCGTCCGGCCGTACTTCACCAGCGTGCCGGTCAGCGAGGCCGAGCCGGCCCGGCTGGACGTCCAGTCCGCCGCGGCCGCGGCTCCGGCCGTGCCGTCCCCCGCGCAGCTGTTCGGCGAGCGGCACCCGCCGCGGTCGGCGCCGCGCGCCGGGCTGTACGGGGTGGGCGCGCCGGGCGCGAGCAAGCTCGGGCCCGACCGGGAGCGCGTCGAGGAGGCCGGCGAGCACGTCGCGCAGAAGTGGATCCTGACCCGCGGCGAGGACAACATCAGGGACCTGCTGCCCGGCCCGATACTCCCCCCGGTCATCGACAAGGAGCTCCTGGTGGAGGCCGAGAAGGAACTCGGCCAGTCGCTGCGGCCGTATCAGGAGGCCAGGGAGTGGCTGCGGGACGCGTTCTGGGAGCGCGTGCACCGCCAGTTCGGCATCGGCGTGGGCAAGTCGTGAGCCCGGTGTCCGGGCCCGCCGACCGCGACCGGCCGTACCTGACGGTGGTCCGGGGGGACGCCTCGGCCGAGGAGGTCGCGGCGCTGACCGCCGTGCTCGCGGCGCTGACCGCGAGGCGGGCCGGAACGCCGCCAGCCGGCGGCGAGCGCGTCGGCGGCTGGGCCGGCAGGCCGTCCCTGCTGCGCCGGCCGCTGAGTCACGGCCCCGGCGCGTGGCGGGCCAGCGGCCGGCCGGGCAGTGTGTAGCGCGCCGACGGCCCGGAACGGGCCGGCGAGCCGGCGCCCGGGTGAGCGCGCGGCCGGGCGGGCCCTGTTCTATGCTGACGAGCAACTGTTCATTCATCGTCGCGTAGCGGGCCGGATACGGGATCGATATATTCGTGTGCCAGCATGGCGGCGACGTGCATGTAGCAGCCAAACCCCAAGGTGAGTGCTTCAAGGGGGAGAGTTCTTTGATCAAGATGACCAAGCCCGACCGTGACGACGTCGTTCGCGTGACGTTCGTGCTGCCCGAAGATGACCCGGCCGGCGCCGTCTCGGTCGTCGGACAATTCAATGACTGGGATCCGTTCGCCCACCCGCTGCGGCGGCGCGGCAACGGCACCCGCAGCGCCGTCGTGAGGGTACCGGCCGGCAGCAAGCTGCTGTTCCGCTACCTCGCCGATGGCGGCCTGTGGTTCGACGACGAGATGGCGGAGCAGATCGACCCGCGCGGGTCCCTGATCGCTGTCTGACCCGGCCGTTCACGCACCGGGAACGCCGGACAGGCCGGCCATTAGACTCCTCACAGACCGAGCCCTTTTCAACCGCCCGCCACGAATCGCGGAACGCTGGGTGGATTTCTGGGGTTGAACAAGGGTTCGCCGATGAGGAGAGGGCTCGTGCGGAAGGTCCTGATCGCGAACCGCGGCGAGATCGCCGTGCGGATCGCCCGCGCGTGCCGTGACGCCGGGCTGGCCAGCGTGGGTGTCTACGCGCAGTCCGACCTCGACGCGCTGCACGTCTCGATGACGGATGAGGCGTACGCGCTCGGCGGGCAGAGCCCGGCCGACAGCTACCTGGATATCGACAAGATTCTCAAGGTCGCCGCCGAGTCCGGCGCCGACGCCGTGCATCCCGGGTACGGGTTCCTCGCCGAGAATGCCGACTTCGCCCGGGCGGTCATCGCGGCCGGAATGACCTGGATCGGCCCGCCGCCTGGGGCGATCGAGGCGCTCGGGGACAAGGTGAGCGCCCGCGCCATCGCCACGGCGGCGGGCGCCCCGCTCGCGCCCGGCACCGCCGGGCCGGTGTCCGGTGCCGGGGAGGTCCGCGCGTTCGCCCGCGAGCACGGGCTGCCGATCGCGATCAAGGCCGCGTACGGCGGCGGGGGGCGCGGGCTCAAGGTGGCCCGGTCGGAGGAGGAGATCGATGAGCTGTACGCGTCGGCGGTGCGCGAGGCCGTCGCCGCGTTCGGCCGCGGCGAGTGCTTCGTCGAGCGGTACCTGGACCGGCCGCGGCACGTGGAGACGCAGTGCCTGGCCGACCGGCACGGGAACGTCGTGGTGGTCTCGACCCGCGACTGCTCGCTGCAGCGGCGGCACCAGAAGCTCGTCGAGGAGGCGCCCGCACCGTTCCTGACCGAGACGCAGACGACCCAGCTTCGCGAGTCGTCCAAGGCGATCCTGCGCCGGGCCGGCTACGTGGGCGCCGGGACGTGCGAGTTCCTGGTCGGGCAGGACGGCACCGTGTCGTTCCTCGAAGTGAACACCAGGCTGCAGGTCGAGCACCCGGTCACCGAGGAGGTCACCGGGATCGACCTGGTGCTGGAGATGTTCCGGATCGCCGACGGCGAGCCGATCGGCTACCACGACCCGCCGGCTCGCGGCCATTCGATCGAGTTCCGCATCAACGCCGAGGATCCGGGCCGGAACTTCCTGCCCACGCCGGGGACGATCGCCGTCTGGCGGCCGCCGTCGGGACCCGGGGTGCGGATGGACGCCGGCTACACCGCGGGCATGACCGTGCCGCAGGCGTTCGACTCACTCATCGGCAAGCTGATCATCACGGGCGCGAGCCGCCGGCAGGCGCTCGCCAGGGCGCGCCGCGCGCTGGCCGAGTTCGAGGTCGGCGGGCTGCCGACCGTGCTGCCGTTCCACCGCGCGGTGGTGGCGGACCCGGCCTTCACCGACGAGCCGTTCCGCGTGCACACGCGGTGGATCGAGACCGAGTTCGCGGCGACGATCGCGCCGTACTCGGCGGAGCCGGCCGACGCACCGGCCGAGCCCGGCCGCCAGCGGGTCCTGGTGGAGGTCGGCGGCAAGCGGCTCGAGGTGGTGCTGCCCGCGGGGCTCGCCGCGGCCGGCCAGCCCGGGCAGGTGCCCGGGCGCGAGCGCGGACGCCTGGCCGGCCGTCGCGACCGCGGGCCGGCGTCCGCGGCCGGCGGGGACGCCCTGGTCAGCCCCATGCAGGGCACGATCGCCAAGATCGTCGCCGAAGAGGGCCAGCGGGTCTCGGCCGGGGACACGATCGTGGTGCTCGAAGCGATGAAGATGGAGCAGCCACTGACCGCGCACAAGGACGGCACGGTGACCGGCCTGACGGTGCAGATCGGCCAGACCGTGCCGGCCGGCGCCGTGATCTGCGAGCTGAAGGACTGACCCGCTGCGCCGGTCAGGAGCCGCCGCGGAACCTGGGCGGTGCGGCGCCGCGGCCGAGGCCCCAGGCGCCGCCGCTCTCGTCGCGCCGGATCTCCGGAAATCGCGAGGTGAACCGCAACGGCCACTGACGCGAATCACTGACGTCAGGACGCTGCCGACCGAACGGGGAGCCGAGCGTGACCACTGCGGGGCTACCGCGCCCGGGCACACGGATCATGCGCCGGGAGCCGGGCGATCCCGGCGGGGAGGCGTCACGCAGCGCGATCTTCGGACACGCAGGTAGCCAGGCTGCCGGTTGCCAGTATCATGCCACCGCGGGCATGGTGGGTACGTTCGTTGTCTCCTGACCTGCCACGCGGAAGGGCCGGGACGCAGACGATACCCGGCCCGCGAACGGCTTCGGAAGTGGCAGTGCACGCTGTGAGCGGACCCCGTGGCGAGGATCGGGATATTCTGGACGATACCGGGCTTGTCGAGCGCGTAGCGAAGGCTGACCCGGACGCGCTCGCGGTGCTGTACCAGCGGCACGGCGCGGCCTGCTACCAGATGGCACAGCGGATCACGGCGAACCAGGCGCTGGCCGAGGACGCGGTCCAGGAGGCCTTCACCGGCTTCTGGCGTGACCCGGCGGCGTACGCCCCCGGGCAGGGCACGGTCCGCGGCTGGCTGCTGGGGCTGGTGCACCACAAGGCGGTGGACCTGGTGCGCAGGGAAACCGCCCAGCAGCGGCGGCAGAACGCGCACGCCGCCGCGCAAGCGCTGGATCCGCCCGCGTCGACGGCCGATCCGGCGGTCGAGGCGTGGGCGGGGATCCGGGCCGAGAAGGTCCGGGCGGCGCTCGCCCAGCTGCCCGAGCCGCAGCGGCACGCGCTGGCGCTGGCCTACTTCGGCGGCTACACCCAGCGGGAGATCGCCCAGCTCACCGGCGTGCCGCTGGGTACCGTGAAGACCCGCATCTTCGCCGCGATGCGGCGGCTGCAACAGCAACTGGCCCCCGTGGGCAGCCCGGAAGGGGAGGGATCGTGGTGACCGGTCACCCGCCCGACCACGGGCCGTTCGAGGAGCTGGCCGCCGGGTACGTGCTGGACGCGCTCGAACCCGCGGACGAGCAGCGTTTCCTGCTTCACGCCGAGCAGTGCCAGGAGTGTTCCCGGGTGCTGGCGGGCTTCCGCGAGGTGGCTGCGGCGCTCGCCGACACGCTTGCCAGCACCGCCCCGCGGGCCGAGCCACGCCCCGAGCTGGGTGAGCGCATCCTGGCCGCCGTGCGCGCCGATCTCGACCGCGGCAGCCAGGCCGCTCCCCCGCCCGCGGGCCCCGGGCGGCCTGGGCCGGAAGACACCGCCGCGGGGCCTCCTGACCGCGCCGCCGGGCCAGGAGACGCGGCCCCGCCGGCGGGGGACGCGCTGCCGCCCGGGGTCGTCCGGGTGCGGCCCGCGGGCCGGCCATGGCTGCGGCCTGCCGCCGCCGCGGCAGCCGTGGCGCTGATCGTCGGCGGGGGTGTCTGGGCCGGGCTGGCGGCGACCGCCGCGCACCCGCCCCCGTCCAGCTGCGCGCACGTCCGTGGCTGCACGGAGATAGCCCTGACCGCCGGCGCAACCCACGGGGTCGCGGCCCGGGTGATCGTCTCGAGCGACACCGCCTACCTGCTCCCCGGCGTGATGACGGCTAACCCGGCCGACAAGATCTACGTCCTGTGGCAGATCACCAAGTCGGGCCGGGTGCTCGCCCTGGGATCGTTCGACGTCCACGCCGGGGCGCACGGCTCGATCAAGGTCGGCGCGCTGGGCGCGTCCCTGTCCGGCACGCAGTACTTCGGCGTCAGCCTGGAGCCAGGCAGGACCATCCCCCGGAAGCCATCGCACGTCGTGGCGCTCGGTCACGTCACCTGAGCGATCACGTCGCCGGTCGGCTGGCTGCCAGTACGGGCGGCACGCGCGCTGCTCGTGCGCTTCGCCACGTGGCAGCGGCTGGCGATCCGTTCACCCGCGGCTGCCTGGAGACCACCGCTGCTGACACCCCGCGCTCGCGGGCATCTAAACTGTCCTGGTCCCGACCAGACGCATCGGAGGCAGCGGTGAGCAGGCTGCCAGGGGACCCCGGCGTGCTGGGGAAGCTGGCCTTCGCCGTCGGCTTCCGGCTGCCGGAGGCCAACCGCGACTGGGTGCTGCACGAGCTCACCGACGCCGGCTGGCGGATCCGGGTGATCCTGCGGCACCTGACCGTGATGATCCCGGTCTGCGTGCTGCTGGCGCTGCTGCCCGGGCCGCCCTGGCTGAAGATCATGGTCCCCGCGCTGGCCCTGGCCGGCAGCCTGTTCACGGTGGCGGCGTACGCGGACGACATCCGGGCGGCGCGGCTGCGCCAGCACAAGCTCCCGGTACCCGACGACCCCGACCTCGGCCGTCCCACGCACTAGGCGTGGGCACCGGCGCGCTTGAACCTTTTCAACCTCAGGAATCCACCCGGCTCTCCGCGATGCATAGCGGGCGGTTGAAAAAAGGCTCACTCAATCGGCGCCGGCCGCGGACTGCATGAGCTGCCGCGCGGCCTCGGTCAGGCTGCCGGACAGCGACGGGTACACCGCGAAGGTGTGCGCCATCTGGTCCACGGTGAGGTTCGCTTCGACGGCCAGCGATACCGGCAGGATCAGCTCGCTGGCCCGAGCCGCGACCACCACCCCGCCCAGCACGATGCCCGTGCTCGGCCGGGCGTACAGCTTGACGAAGCCGTCCCGCAGCCCGGCCATCTTGGCCCGCGCGTTCGTGGCCAGCGGCAGCTTCACCATCCGCGCGGCCACGTCCCCGGACAGGACCGCCGTGTGCGGCACCCCGACGGTGGCGATCTCCGGATCGGTGAAGATGGTCGCCGCCACGTGGCTGAGCCGCAGCGGCTGCAGCGCCTCGCCCAGCGCGTGCCACATCGCGATGCGGCCCTGCATCGCCGCGACCGAGGCCAGCATCAGCACGCCGGTGCAGTCTCCGGCGGCGTACACGCCCGGCACGGACGTCCGCGACACCCTGTCCACGCTCACGAACCCGTGGGCGTCCAGCGCGACGCCCGCCTCCTCCAGGCCTAGGCCGCGGGTCGCCGGGGTCATGCCCACGGTGAGCAGGCAGTGCGACCCGGTCACCGTCTCGCCGCTGGCGAGCGACACGACCACGCCCTGGCCGGCCCGCTTCACCCCGGTGGCCCGGGACTTGCCGAGCACGGTCATCCCGTTGCGCCGGAACACGCCCTCGATCACCATCGCGGCGTCCTCGTCTTCCTGCGGCAGCACCCGGTCGCGCGAGGACACGAGCGTGACCTGGGAGCCCAGCGCCTGGTAGGCGCTCGCGAACTCGGCTCCGGTGACCCCCGAGCCCACCACGATGAGCTTCTCGGGCAGCTCGGCGAGGTCGTAGAGCTGGCGCCAGTTGAGGATGCGCTCGCCGTCCGGCTCCGCGCCCGGCAGCACCCGCGGTCGGGCGCCGGTCGCGATGAGCACGGAGTCCGCGGTGATCTCCCGGCCGCCCATGACCACGGTCCCCGCCCCGGCCAGCCGCCCGGCACCGGGGACGACCTCCACCCCCTCCCTGGCCAGGCGCTCGGCCACGTCGGCGGATTGCGCCCTGGCCAGCGCCTTCACCCTGGCGTACAGGCGGGGGGCGTCGACCATGCCCCGGGCCGGCGGCTCGCCCGGGCCCGGGTCGCCGCCGATCCGGATGCCCAGGTCGGCCGAGCCGTTCAGCACGCCCATCACCGTGGAGGTCTCGATCAGCGTCTTGGACGGCACGCAGTCGGTCAGCACGCACGCGCCGCCGGGGCCGTCGGTTTCCGCCACGATCACCTCGGCGCCGAGCTGCGCGGCGACCAGCGCGGCCTCGTACCCTCCGGGCCCGCCGCCGATGATCGCGATCCGCATGCGTGACTGGCTCACGGTGCCTCATTCTGGCGCATCTGTCCCCGGCCCGGCGGGGGGTCAGGCCAGCGCGACCGCGGCCACGAGCAGCGCGGGGACCACCAGGGCGGCGACGGCCAGCCAGTTCCAGCTGGCCACCGGCCTGACGCTCACGCCGTCGCTGGCCCCGGCCTGGCTGCTGGCGCGCTGCCGCAGCGCGGTGACGATGTTCTCGGCGTCGGTCCTGGCCATCGCCTGCCTGGCCTCCTCGGGCATCCGGCCGTAGCCCGCGGGCTGCCGGGCCGCGGTCCTGCCCGGGCGCCGGGCCGCCCGCATCTCCGCCCGCAGCCTGCTGCGGCGCGGTGAGTTCACCGCCCAGGCGTCCAGCCGCTTGGCCTTGACCGCGCCGTCGACCCCGGCACCGTCCGGGCAGCTGCAGTGCACCTGCAGCGAGTAGCCCAGGTCCACGCGCTCCACGCAGGCCCACGGGACCTGGTGATCGCGCAGCGGGTTCTTGATTGTGATGCCCGCGTCGTCGGCGAGCACGCGGGGACGGAACGCCGCGACGTAGGCCACCCCGGTGATCAGCACCAGCACGGTGGCGATCTGCGCGGCGAAGTGATCGCGTCCCTGCACCGCGATGTCCACGAGGTTGGCCAGCGCGAACGCCGCCCAGACCCACCAGACGACCGGCGCCACGGGCGACCGGTAGAGATCCGGCTTGGGCGAGACGGCGGCCGGGACACCGGGCGGGACGCCGGGCGCGGACTGCCCGCCGGGCGCGCCAGCCTGGCCGGCGGGCTGCTGGGCTGATGACACCGGTGCTGGACTCCGCGGATCGACAGGCAGGCGCGGCGGGCGCCCGGCCGGGCGCCGCCGCCTCCTACTGTAGGCGGTTCCCCGGTGCGGCGTGCGCGACGCCGGGCGCGGCAGGCACGGCTTGCCGGCCACCGGCCTCGCGCAGCGCGGTGAGCGCGGTGTGGACCTGGAGCCTGATCCCCGCGCCGATGGCCCGCTCGTCCACGTCGAACGTGGCCTGGTGGATATCGAACTCGGCCGCGCCCGGCCCGCGCGTGCCGAGCCTGGCGTACGCGCCCGGGATGGATTCCAGGTACCAGGCGAAGTCCTCGCCGCCGAGGCTCTGCGGCGTGCTGGCCACCGCGTCAGCGCCCAGCGCCTGCTGCGCGGCGGCGGACATCATCGCGGCGCTGACCGGCTCGTTGACGGTGGGCGGCACGTTCCGCACGTAGCTGAGCTCGGCCAGCACCCCGTAGGCGCTCGCGACCGAGTCGATGAGCGCCTTGAGCATGTCCGGCGCGGCCTGCCACGCCTCGTCGTCGAGGCAGCGCACGGTCCCCTCGGCCACCCCGTCGTCCGGTATCGCGTTCGCGGCCGACCCCGCGCTCACCCGGCCCCACACCAGGCTGAGGCTGGACCGCGGGTCCACCCGCCGGGTCAGCGCGGCCGGCAGCTCGGTGATGATCTTGCCGAGCGCGTAGACGAGGTCGGCGGTCAGGTGCGGCCGCGCGGTGTGGCCGCCCGGCCCGGTGACCCGCACGGTGATCTTGTCGCAGGCGGCCGTGATCGGCCCGGTCCGGATCCCCACCTTCCCCACGTCCAGGCGCGGGTCGCAGTGCAGCGCGAAGATCCGGTCCACGCCGGCGATGCCGCCGGCGGCCAGCACGTCGAGCGCGCCGCCGGGAACCTCCTCGGCAGGCTGGAAGATCAGCCGGACCCGCCCGGGCAGGGCTCCGGCCGCCGCCAGCCCCGCGAGGAACAGGCCGGCGCCCACCAGGATCGTGGTGTGCACGTCGTGCCCGCAGGCGTGGCAGGCGTTCGGCACCGTGGACCGGTACGGCACGGACTTCTCGTCGGAGATCGGCAGCGCGTCCAGGTCAGCGCGCAGCGCCACGACCGGTGCCGCGGCCGCTCCCGGCGCGTCGGCGCCGATGTCCACGATCAGCCCGGTCCCCTTGGGCAGGAGCATCGGCCGCAGGCCGGCGGCGGCCAGCCGGAGCGCGACCCGGCGCGTCGTCCGGTGCTCGTGGTAACCGACCTCCGGGTGCGCATGCAGGTCGCGACGGAACTCGATCAGCTCGCCAGAGTGCTGGGCGAGGAAGGCGCCGAGTTCCGCCGCCAGATCATCTCCCGGCATGCACTGCCTCCCCAGGGCACAAGAACCGGTCCTCTGCAAACTCGGTGACCAGGGCATCCACCACCTCGGTCAGGCCGCCGCCGTCAGCCATGACGGCACGCTGCCGCTCGTACGACGCCCCCCGCTCGAGTACCTCGGACACAACCGCGAGCTCGTCGCCGCAGCCGAGCCTGTCGGCTACGGGCTCGAGCTCGCGCACCAGCTCATACAGCTCATCACGGATCGGCGCCGTCGCGCCGGAGTCATCGGTGATCACTATCGCGTCAAGACCGTACCTCGTCGCGCGCCACTTGTTGTCCCGAACGACCCAAGTCGCCGGGCTGGGCAGCTGGTAACCCCGGTCGAGCTGCTGGCTGAACAGCTGCACCAGCGACTGCGAGAGCGCGGCCACCATCCCGATCTCGCGCAGGGTCGGGACGCCGTCACACGTGCGGATCTCGATCGTGCCGAAATCCGGGTGCGGCCGGATGTCCCACCACACCTCCTTGATGCTCCGGATGGTCCCGGCGCGGAGCAGCGTCTCCATGTAGTCCTCGAACTCTTTCCAGTCCGACAGCCGGTGCGGCGGTCCCGCGGTCGGCAGGTCGCCGAAAACGACCGTCCGGCAGGACGCCAGCCCGGTGTCCTCCCCGTTCCAGAACGGGCTCGACGCCGTCAGCGCCAGGAAGTGCGGCAGGTACCTGGCCAGAGCGTTGATGATGGGGATCGCCCTGCTCCCGTCGGCGAGCCCGACGTGAACCTGGACGCTGAAGAGCTGGATCTTGCGGACCAGCCACTGCATCTGATCGACGAGTTCGGCGTACCGCTGCACCGGAGCCATCTTCGCGTCCCTCCAGTTGCTGAAGGGATGCGTTCCCGCGCAGGTCAGCATCATATCGCGGGCGTCGGTCACCCGCTGGAGTTGAGCGATTGTCGTCCTCAGGTCCTGCTTGGCCTCGGAGACCGTGCTGCAGATGCCGGTGGCGACCTCGAGCGTGGACTGCATCAGCTCGTAGCGGATCTTGGGCTGCTCGCTGGCCTCGCCGAGCTCGGGCAGCGCCGCGAGCACCTCGGACGCCTCCTGGCGCAGCGCCCGCGTCCGGGCGTCGATCAGCTGCAGCTCCCACTCCACGCCCAGCGTTGCCCCGCGGGACGGATTCCAGTCGATGGCCACCCGGTCCTCCATCCGTCATCCGCGCAGGATCCGTAACGGACCGTGCGCGGATAGTAACTTATGAAACAGCAGCGCATAACCCTTTTATGGTGAAGCAGGCCGGGCCGGGCAGAAAGGCCCCGGCCGCGATCTGGCCGCGGTCAGTCCGCGTCGGGCGGCCGATAGACGCCCCAGACCTCGCGCAGCGCGTCGCAAACCTCGCCGACGGTCGCCCGGGCGCGCAGCGCCTCGCGCAGCGGCACCAGCACGTTCTGCGTTCCCCCGGCGGCGCGCCGCAGGTCGTCCAGCCGCTGCTGGTGCTCGGCGGCGCTGCGCGAGCTGCGCAGCTCGGCCAGCAGCTTCGCCTGCTCGCGCTCGATCGCGAGGTCCACGCGCAGCGGCTGCTGCGGCTCCTCGTCGTCGGCCTGGAACCTGTTCACGCCGACGATGACGCGCTCACCCGACTCGATCTGCCGCGCCACCTGGTAGGCCGACCGCTCGATCTCGGCCTTCTGGAAGCCCTGCTCGATCGCGGCGACCGCGCCGCCCGCCTCCTCGACCTGGTCGATCAGCTGCCGCGCCGCGGCCTCGATCTCGTCGGTCATGGACTCGACGGCGTAGGAGCCCGCGAACGGGTCGACGGTGGCGGTCAGGTCGCTCTCGCACGCGATCACCTGCTGGGTCCGCAGCGCCAGCGTCGCGGCCCTCTGGCTCGGCAGCCCGATCGCCTCGTCGTAGGAGTTGGTGTGCAGCGACTGGGTGCCGCCGAGGACCGCGGCGAGCGCCTGGATGGTGACCCGGACCAGGTTCACCTCCGGCTGCTGCGCGGTCAGCTGGACGCCGGCGGTCTGCGTGTGGAACCGCAGCATCTGCGACCCCGGGTCCGCGGCGCCGAACTCGTCCCGCATGATCTGCGCCCAGATCCGGCGCGCGGCGCGGAACTTCGCCACCTCCTCCAGCAGCGTCTCCCTGGCCACGAAGAAGAACGACAGCCGGGGGGCGAAGTCGTCGACGGCCAGGCCGGAGCCGAGCGCGGCGCGGACGTACTGCTTGGCGTTGGCCAGCGTGAACGCGATCTCCTGCACCGGCGTGGCGCCTGCCTCCGCCATGTGGTAGCCGGAGATCGAGATCGTGTTCCACTTCGGCAGCTCGGCGCGGCAGTAGGCGAACGTGTCGGCGGTGAGCCGCAGCGACTGCTCCGGCGGGTAGATGTAGGTCCCGCGCGCGATGTACTCCTTGAGTATGTCGTTCTGGATCGTCCCGGTGAGGCTGGCCGGGGTGACCCCCTGCTCCTCGGCGACCAGCTGGTAGAGCAGCAGCAGGACGGCCGCGGGGGCGTTGATCGTCATCGACGTCGAGACCTTGTCCAGCGGGATCCCGTGCAGCAGCCGCCGCATGTCCTCGATCGAGTCGATGGCGACGCCGACTTTGCCAACCTCGCCGTGCGCCCGCTCGGAGTCGGAGTCGTAGCCCATCTGGGTGGGCAGGTCGAAGGCGACCGACAGCCCGGTCGTGCCCGCGGCGATGAGCTGGTGGTAGCGCCGGTTCGAGTCGGCGGCGGTGGCGAACCCCGCGTACTGCCGCATCGTCCACGGCCGGGCGGTGTACATCGCGGGATAGACGCCGCGGGTGAACGGGTACTCACCCGGCCTGCCGAGCTTGTCCGCCGGGCGGAAGCCTTCCGGCTGCCCGGGACCGTAGACCGCTTCGATGGGGAAACCCGACTCAGACTCACGCGCCATGGGGACAGGCTACGGCGCGCCCACGCCAGGCCGGCAGTGACGTTGGCCACGGCCGGGACACGGTACCCGCAGGCCCGCGTCCCGGCGGCGCCAGGCCTGGGCGCCCCGGTCAGGGCCGGGCTGCCGCGGGTGCCGGGAGCAGCAGCCCGATCCCGGCCCGCACCCGCGTCATCGTCTCCGCGGCCACCCGGCTGGCCCGGCCGGCGCCCTCGGCGAGCAGCCGGTCGAGCTCGGCCTCGTCCGCGAGCATCTTCTCGGTCCGCTCCCGGATCGGCGCGAACTCGCCGACGACCAGCTCGGCGAGCTCGCGCTTGAACGCGCCGTACCCGGTCCCGGCGTGCGCGGCCTCGACCTCCGCCACCGGCACGCCGGCCAGCGCGGAGTAGATCCGCAGCAGGTTGGTGACGCCGGGCTTGGCCGCCTCGTCGGCGCGGATGTCGGAGCCGGCGTCGGTCACCGCCCGGGCGAACTTCCGGCGGATCACGTCCGGCTCGTCGAGCACGTCCACGATGCCCTGCGGCGAGGACGAGGACTTGCTCATCTTGGCGGCGGGGTCCTGCAAGTCGTTGATCTTGGCCACGCCGGGCAGGATGTAGGGCCCCGGGACGGTGAAGACCCGGCCGAACCTGCGGTTGAACCGCTGCGCGAGATCCCTGGTCAGCTCCAGGTGCTGGCGCTGGTCCTCGCCGACCGGGACCTGGTCGGCCTGGTACAGCAGGATGTCCGCGGCCTGCAGGATCGGGTAGGTGAACAGGCCGACGCTGGCCTGCTCCCCCCCGCCCTTGGCCGACTTGTCCTTGAACTGGGTCATCCTGCTCGCCTCGCCGAACCCGGTGATGCAGCTGAGCACCCAGGACAGCTCGGTGTGCTCGGCCACGTGGCTCTGCACGAACACGGTGCAGCGGTCGGGGTTCAGCCCGGCCGCGAACAGCTGGGCGGCGGCGATCCTGGTCCGGCGGCGCAGCAGCACGGGCTGCTGCGGGACGGTGATCGCGTGCAGGTCCACGACGCAGTAGAACGCGTCGTGGGTCTCCTGCATGGCCACCCACTGCCGCACCGCGCCCAGGTAGTTGCCCAGGTGAAAGGAGTCGGCGGTCGGCTGGATGCCGGACAGGACACGGGGTCGGCGCGGCCGCGACGGCGATGTCATAGCCCGAGTCTAGGGGGCGGGCTCACTTCCGGCCGGCCGCCGCCGTGCTGGCCAGCGGGACGATGTCCGGTGCGCCCAGCCGGATCGCGTCGGCTGCCTGGTCGTCGCTGGCCTGCTGCGAGGCGCGTTCGGCGGCGATCCCCGCCGTGAAGTGCTCGACCTCGCGCGCGGTCTGCCGCGCGTCCCAGCCGAGCGGCCCGGCCATCAGCCGCGCCGCCTCGGCCGCGACGGACACCCCGTGGTCCCACGTCTCGATCGTGATGTGCGTCCGCCGGCCGAGCGCGTCGTACAGGTGCCGGGCCCCCTCGTGCGAGGCCGCGTAGACGATCTCGGCGCGCAGGTAGTCGTCGGCGCCTGTCAGCGGCCTGCCCAGCCCGGGGTCGGCCTCGATCAGGCCGAGGACCTCACCGATCAGCGTGCCGTACCGGTGCAGCAGGTGCTCGATCCTGGCGACGTGCAGGCCGGACACGCGGGCCATCTGGTAGCGGGAGTTCCACAGCGCCGGGAAGCCGTCCGCGCCCACCAGCGGCACCTGGTCGGTGCACGACCGCGGCACCTTGCCGTCGAGCCCGTGCACGACCGCGTCCACGGCGTCCCGGGCCATCAGCCGGTACGTCGTGTACTTGCCGCCGGCGATCATCACCAGGCCCGGCACCGGGTGGGCGACGGTGTGCTCGCGGGACAGCTTGGAGGTCTCCTCCGACTCGCCGGACAGCAGCGGGCGCAGCCCGGCGTACACGCCCTCCACGTCGTCGGCGGTCAGCGGCACCCGGAGCACGCGGTTGACCTGGCCGAGCACGTACTGGATGTCCGAGTGGCTGGCCGCCGGGTGCGCCTTGTCCAGCGACCAGTCGGTGTCGGTGGTGCCGATGATCCAGTGCCGGCCCCACGGGATCACGAACAGCACGCTGACGGGGGTGCGGACGATGATCCCGGTGCCGGATTGGATGCGGTCGCGGGGCACCACCAGGTGGACGCCCTTGGACGCGCGCACGTTGATCACGCCCCGGCCGCCGACCAGGGCCTGGATCTCGTCGGTCCACACGCCGGTCGCGTTCACCACCTGCTGGGCCCGGATCTCCAGCTTGGACCCGGTCTCCAGGTCCACCGCCCGGACCCCGGTGACCCGCTCGCCCTCCCGCAGGAACCCGGTCACCTGGGTGCGGGACGCCACCGTGGCGCCGTAGCTCGCCGCGGTGCGCAGCACGGCGATGACGAACCTGGCGTCGTCCACCTGCGCGTCCCAGTACCTGATCGCGCCGTGCACCGCCGACCGCTTCAGCGCCGGCGCGAGCTCCAGCGCCCCGCGCCGGGTGAGCTGCTGGTGGGCGGGCAGCCCCCGCAGCTGCCCCAGGGAGAAGCCCAGCGAGTCGTACAGCCGCAGCCCGGCACCCACGTACGCGCGCTCCCAGCCGCCGCGGTGGGTGAGCGGGTACAGGAACGAGACCGGCTGGACCAGGTGCGGCGCGAGCCGCTGCAGCAGCAGCGCCCGCTCGGTGAGCGCCTCCCTGACCAGCGCGAAGTTGAGCTGTTCGAGATACCGCAGGCCACCGTGGATGAGCTTGCTCGACCGCGACGAGGTGCCGGACGCGAAGTCCCTGGCCTCGACCAGCCCCACAGACAGCCCCCGGGTGGAGGCGTCCAGGGCCACCCCGGCGCCGACCACCCCGCCGCCGACCACGAGCACCTGAAGCTCCCGGCTGGCCATGGCCGCCAGCGCCGCGTCCCGTTCGCCGCTGCCGAGCGCCGCCGCCCGCTTGTCCGGGCCCAGCGCCGTAGCCACCCCGGCTCCCGGCCCGGCTGTCCGTCGCGCCCCGGCTTTCACATCCCGAACGGTACCCGCGGGTAGCCAGCGCGCGGACGCCGGCCAGCGGCTACCAGGACCTGACGCCGGGCTCACTTGGTGCCGTCGGCTCGCCTCGTGGCCGGCTGGGCGGCGTGACCACGACCTCGACCCGCTGGAACTCCTTCAGGTCCGAGTAGCCCGCGGTGGCCATCGACCGGCGCAGGGCGCCCATCAGGTTCATCGAGCCGTCCGCCGCGGTGGACGGGCCGTGCAGGATCTGCTCGAGCGAGCCGATGGTGCCGACCTTCACCCGGGCGCCGCGGGGCAGCTCGGGGTGGTGCGCCTCGCTGCCCCAGTGGTACCCGCGGCCCGGCGCCTGGGTCGCGCGGGCGAACGGCGAGCCGACCATCACCGCGTCGGCGCCGCAGGCCAGGGCCTTGGCGATGTCCCCGCTGCGGGTCATCCCGCCGTCGGCGAGCACGTGCACGTACCGGCCGCCGGACTCGTCCAGGTAGTCGCGGCGCGCCGCGGCCACGTCGGCGATCACGGTGGCCATCGGCACCGCGACGCCGAGCACCGCGGTGGTGGTGTGCCCCGAGCCGCCACCGAACCCGGCCAGCACCCCGGCCGCGCCGGTCCGCATCAGGTGCAGCGCCGCGGTGTGGGTGGCGCAGCCTCCGACGATGACCGGCACGTCCAGCTCGTAGATGAAGCTCTTGAGGTTCAGCGGCTCGGCCTGGCCGGACACGTGCTCCGCCGAGACCGTGGTGCCGCGGATCACGAAGATGTCCGCGCCGGCGTCGATGACCGCCTTGTAGTACCGCACGGTGCGCTGCGGCGACAGCCGCGCGGCGGCGGTGACCCCGGCCCCGCGGATCTCCTCGATCCGCCGCCCGATCAGGTCTTCCTTGATCGGCTCGGTGTAGATCGCCTGCAGCCGCCGGGTGGCCGCGGGCTCGTCCAGCTCGGCGATTTCGGCGAGCAGCGGCTCAGGGTCCTCGTACCTGGTCCACAGGCCTTCGGCGTCCAGCACGGCCAGGCCGCCCAGCCGGCCGATCTCGATCGCGGTCCGCGGCGACACCACGCTGTCCATCGGGCAGACGACCAGCGGCAGCTCGAACCGGTAGGCGTCGATCTGCCAGGCGATCGAGACCTCCTCCGGATCCCTGGTGCGCCGCGACGGGACGAGCCCGATCTCGTCGAGCGAGTACGCCCGCCTGCCGCTCTTGCCGCGGCCGATCTCTACCTGGGTCACTGGTGAACCTTTTCCCTGCGTCGTCTCGCGCCCGGGGCCTACTGCCGGCCCGCGTAGTTCGGCGCCTCGACGGTCATCTGGATGTCGTGCGGGTGGCTCTCGGTCAGCCCAGCCCCGGTGATCTGGACGAACCTCGCCTCCTGCAGCTCGGCGATCGTCCGGGCGCCGCAGTACCCCATGGCCGCGCGCAGCCCGCCGGTCAGCTGGGTCGCGACCGCGGCCAGCGGGCCGCGGTAGGGCACCTGGCCCTCGACGCCCTCGGGCACGAGCTTGTCCTCCGACAGCACGTCGTCCTGGAAGTACCTGTCCTTGGAGTAGGACCGGCCGCCCTCCCGGCCGCGCATGGCCGCCAGCGACCCCATCCCCCGGTACAGCTTGTACTGCTTGCCGCCGACGAAGACCCGCTCGCCGGGGCTCTCCTCGCAGCCTGCCAGCAGACCCCCGAGCATCACGGTGTCGGCCCCGGCCGCGATCGCCTTGGCGATGTCGCCGGAGTACTGCAGGCCGCCGTCGCCGATGACGGGCACACCGGCCTGCCGGGCCGCCTGCGCGGCCTCGTAGATGGCGGTGACCTGCGGCACCCCCACCCCGGCGACCACGCGCGTGGTGCAGATCGAGCCCGGGCCGACGCCCACCTTCACGCCGTCGGCGCCGGCCTCGACCAGCGCCCGCGCGCCGGACCTGGTGGCCACGTTGCCGCCGATCACGTCCACGCTGGTGTTGGCCTTGAGCTGGGCGACCATGTCCAGCACCGGCTCGGCGTGGCCGTGCGCGGTGTCCACCACCAGGAAGTCCACGCCCGCCTCGACCAGTGCCAGGGCCCGGCGCTTGGCGTCTTCGCCCACGCCGACCGAGGCCCCGACCACCAGCCGGCCCTTGGCGTCCTTGGTGGCGTTAGGGAACTTCTCGCTCTTGGTGAAGTCCTTGACCGTGATCAGCCCGCGCAGCCGGCCCGCGTCGTCGACCAGCGGCAGCTTCTCCACCTTGTGCCGCTTCAGCAGCGCGAGCGCCTCGCCGGCCGCGGCGCCGACCGGGGCGGTGACCAGCGGCATCGGGGTCATGACCGCGGTGACCTGGCGGCTGTGGTCAGGCTCGAACCTGATGTCGCGGTTGGTGACGATGCCGAGCAGGATGCCGTCGTCGTCGGTGACCGGCACGCCGGAGATGCGGTACCGGGCGCACAGCGCCTCCACCTCGGCGATCGTCGCGCCGGGACCGCAGGTCACCGGGTCGGTGATCATGCCGGCCTCGGACCGCTTCACGGTGTCCACCTGCTGCGCCTGCTCCTCGACCGACAGGTTGCGGTGCAGCACCCCGACGCCGCCCTGCCGGGCCATGGCGACCGCCATCCTGGCCTCGGTGACGGTATCCATGGCCGAGGAGATCAGCGGGATGCGGAGCGAGAGGTGGCGGGTCAGCCTCGCGGTGAGGTCCGCCTCGCTCGGCATGATCGTGGAGTGCGCCGGCAGGAGCAGGACGTCGTCGAACGTCAGCCCCACAGGAGCGAACTTGACGTCGTCGGCCATGGCGCCTCCCCGCAAGGCTCTTGGGATGCCAACCATCGTAGAGGGTGCGGCGGCCCGGTTCTGTCTGCCGCACTGAGTCCCGGCGCGGCGTGGGGAGCCCTATCCTCCTTGTGGGACCGGGCGGACGAGAGGACGGGCGCGGGTGTCCAAGGGCGAGCGGAACAGGCAGGGGGCCCGGGGGAAGATCGCCAGGCAGCGGGCGCTGGAGGCGCGGCGCAGGCGCAACCGCAACTGGCTGATCAGCATCGGCGCGGTCGTCGTGGTGGCCGCCGCGGCCGTCGGGATCACGCTGGCGGTGACCGGGAACAAGAGCGGCACGGGCTCGACCGCGAGCACGCCCAGGCTCAAGCTGGCGGCGCTGAGCTCGCTGGGCACGCTCAAGCCCGCCCCGCCCCCCGGTCCCTTCGGCCCCGAGCATGTCCCCGTGCCGAGGGCCCCCACGCTGGGCAGCCTCACGAGCCCGGCAGCCCTCGGCCAGAAGATCGACGGGATCGGCTGCAGCACCAGCGAGCAGACCCTCTTCCACATCCATATCCACCTGACCATCTTCGTGAACGGCTCACCCCGGCAGGTCCTGGCCGCCATCGGGATCCCGGGAGCACAGGCGCAGAACACCCCCCAGGGTCCGTTCATCTCCAGCGGCAACTGCTTCTACTGGCTGCACACCCACGCCTTCGACGGCATCATCCACGTCGAGTCGCCGATCCGCCGCACCTACACGCTGGGCAACTTCTTCGACGAGTGGGGCCAGCCCCTCGGCCCCGACCAGGTGGGTCCGGCTAAGGGCCACGTGACCGCGATCTACAACGGGCAGCTGTACGTGGGCAACCCGCGCAACGTCCCGCTCAACCGCCACGCGCAGATCCAGCTGGAGGTGGGCACGCCCCTCGTCGCCCCGGAGAAGATCACCTTCCCGCCGGGCCTCTAGGGCGCGGCGCCGCCGGCCGCTCATCCAGGCCGGCTCATCCAGGCCGGCTCATCCAGGCCGGCTCATCCAGGCCGGCTCATCCAGAACTGCCACGGCTGGGCCCCGGCGACGTGCCCGCCGCCCGCGGCCGCGCCGCCGGCTGAACGGTGACTGCCGCGCCGCCCGCCCCGGCCACCCGCACCGCTCGCCGCGCCGGGGCCGCCCCGCGGGCCGGCCGAGAACGCACCGGACCGCCCGGCCGCCCGGCCGCTGCCTCCCGCGCCGGAACCACCCGCCGCGCCGTCCGCGAGCGCCCCAGGCCGCCCTGAGCCCCGCCCCTGGGTAGCCGCGACACCCGCCGCGCCGGAACCGCCCTGCGGGCCGGTGCCCCGCGCGCCGCCGGGCGTGATCGCGGCCGGGCGGCTGGACGCGGACCCCGGGTGCCCGCCCCCGCCCCGCGTGGCCAGGGCCGGGCCGCCGCCGTGGGCCAGCGCCGGGCCGCGCGGTACCGGTGCCCGACCGCCGCCGGCGAGCGCAGGTCCGCGCCGTACGGGTGCCTGACCGCCGCCGCCGGCGAGCGCAGGTCCTCCCCGGGCCAGCGCCGGACCCCCTCGCCGGGCCAGCCCCGGCCCGCCCAGACCGGCCTGTCCGGTGCCGCGCGGCGCCCGGCTCGTTCGCCGCGCTCCTGCCCGCGTTCCGCCGGCGGAGGGGTCGCCCGGCAGTCCTCGCGCCCCGCCTGGCCGGCCTCGCGCACCGCCCGGCAGGCCCCGCGCGCCGCCCGCACTGACCTGCCCGGCGGCCTGCGCCGCCGGCTGCAGCGAAACAGCCAGCGGCGCCGGGCCGCGGCCCCCGGTGCCCGGCCACCGCGGGCTCGTCACGATCGCCGTCAGCAGCACGGCCGCCGCGGCCACCAGGCCGGTGACCAGGGCCCGCGCGGGCGCCCTTCGGGCCTGCCGCCGAGGCTCGCCGTGAGGCGGGCCGCCGCCGGACGGGATCCGGGCCCGGCTCGCGGACGGCATCCGGGCCCAGCCCGCGAGCGCGCTCTTCCCGACCGCCGGCCCCGCGGTCCGGAAGCCGGACGCATCCACGTCCCGGGTGAGCGCGGCCAACAGCCTGATCACCGGATCCCGGGCCGCGCCGGGCGGCACGCCGCGGCGCGCCGCCAGCGCGTCGATGACCGCCTCAGCGCGCCGGATCTCGCTGAGGCTGACGACCTCCTCTGCCCGCGCGCCGCCCTCGGCGGAACCCGGCGAGTCAGAGGCTCGCGGGGGCCCGCCCGGCGACGCGGGGCCGTCCCCCGTTGTCAAGCAATCGACTCCCGTATCGCGATCGCTCTCAGCCGGGCCAGCGCCCGGTGCTGGGCCACGCGGACCGCCCCCGCTGACATGCCGAGCACATTACCGGTCTCCTCGGCGCTCAGGCCCGCCACCACGCGGAGCACGAGAAGTTCACGCAAGTGACCGGGCAGCTGGGCGAGCAGGTCCCTGGCCCGCTGCGCCTCGAGGTAGGCGACCGCCATCTCCTCGGGCCCCGGCCGCTCGTCCGGGCCGTCCGGCAGATCCTCGGTGGGCACCGCGGACCGGGTCGCGCTCCGGACCGCGTCGGCGACCTTGTGCGAGGCGATGCCGTAGACGAACGACGCGAAGGGGCGGCCCATGTCCCGGTACCTGGGCAGCGCCGCGAGCACGGCGATGCAGACCTCCTGGGCCACGTCGTCCGCGATGTGGTAATGCCCGGCGATCCGGCCCAGGCGGGCCCGGCAGTACCGCACCACCATCGGCCGTACCTGTTCGAGCAGGCTCTCGATCGCGTCTGGCTGCCCGCTGACCGCGAGGTCGGTCAGATCCCGCAGTCCGGTTACTTCGTGTGCCGCACGCGTCGCGAATCTCTCCCCCGGGAGCGCGGGCCCGGCGATGCATCCCTCCGTCACGAATGCATCATGCCCAGGCCGGCGCCATCTATCGCCACCTGGACCGATAAAAACGACCGCCGCCCCGGCGGGCACACCACCGGGACGCGGCCGGGCAGCCAACTGCCCTGGTCAGCTACGCGCAGTAGCCGCCAGGGCAGTGTGGCCGCGGGTGAACCTCTGGCTAGTGCGCGTGGCCGTGGGAGTGCCCGTGGCCCGCGGAGTCGGCCTCCTCCTCCGGCTTGTCCACGACCAGCACCTCGGTCGTGAGCAGCATGCCGGCGATGGAGGCGGCGTTCTGCACGGCCGACCGGGTCACCTTCACCGGGTCGATCACGCCCTGGGCCAGCAGGTCGCCGTAGTCGCCGGTGGCGGCGTTGAAGCCCTTGCCCTCGCCGAGCGTGGCCACCTTGGCGACCACGACGGCGCCCTCGGCCCCGGCGTTCAGCGCGATCCACTTGCACGGCTCGCTCAGCGCCTCGCGCACCACTTGCACGCCGGTCGCCTCGTCGCCGGTCCGGCCGAGGTCACCGAGGTCGGCGGCGACCTGGACGAGCGCGCTGCCGCCGCCGGCGATGATGCCCTCCTCGATCGCGGCCCTCGTGGCGGAGATGGCGTCCTCGAGCCGGTGCTTCTTTTCCTTGAGCTCGACCTCGGTCGCCGCGCCCGCCCGGAGCACGCACACGCCGCCGGACAGCTTCGCCAGCCGCTCCTGCAGCTTCTCGCGGTCCCAGTCCGAGTCGGTGTTCTCGATCTCGGTGCGGATCTGGCGGATCCGGTCCTGGATGGCCTCCGCGTCGCCGCCGCCATCGATGATCGTGGTGGTGTCCTTGGTCACCACGATCCGGCGCGCGCTGCCGAGCATGTCCAGGGTGACGCGGTCCAGCGTCAGGCCGAGTTCCTCGCTGATCACCTGGCCGCCGGTGAGCACGGACATGTCACCGAGCATGGCCTTGCGCCGGTCGCCGAACCCGGGGGCCTTCACCGCGACCACGTTGAGCAGTCCGCGGATCTTGTTCACTACCAGCGTGGACAGGGCTTCCCCGTCCACGTCCTCGGCCACCACGAGCATCGGCTTCTTGGCTTGGGCGACCTGCTCGAGGATGGGCAGGAAGTCCGTCATCGAGGAGATCTTGCCGGCGTTCAGCAGGACGTAGGCGTCCTCGAGCACGGCCTCCATCCGGTCCTGATCGGTGATGAAGTACGGCGAGATATAGCCCTTGTCGAACTGCAGGCCCTCGGTGAACTCCAGCTCGAGCCCCATCGTCTGGGACTCCTCGACGGTGATCACGCCGTCTTTGCCGACCTTGTCGAACGCCTCGGCGATCAGCTCGCCGATCTTGGAGTCCTGGGCCGAGATGGTGGCGACGTGCGCGATGTCCGTCTGCTCGGTCACCTCACGTGCCAGCTTGAGCAGGCGCTCCGACACGGCCTCGGCCGCCGCGTCGATGCCGCGCTTGAGGTCGGTCGGGCTGGCGCCGGCTGCCACCGAGCGCAGTCCCACGCGCACCATCGCCTGCGCCAGCACGGTCGCGGTGGTGGTGCCATCCCCGGCGATGTCGTTCGTCTTGGTGGCCACCTCCTTGGCGAGCTGGGCGCCGAGGTTCTCATAGCGATCTTCGAGCTCAACCTCGCGGGCGACGGTGACGCCGTCGTTGGTGATGGTCGGGGCGCCCCACTTCTTGTCTATGACCACGTTGCGGCCGCGCGGCCCCAGCGTCACCTTGACGGCGTCGGCCAGGCGGTTCACGCCGCGCTCGAGCGAGCGCCGCGCGTCCGCGTCAAATTCTAGGATCTTGGCCATGAAAAAAACCTCGGGCTCTGATTCGATCGGGTTGTTCAGGTTGTGAGTTCGGTGAGTAACGCGGGCCGCGCGCGGCGGGTCCGCCGCGCCCGCACATCGGGACGCGGCAGCCCGCCGCGCGCGGATCGCTACTTCTCGATGATGGCGAGCACGTCACGGGCGGAAAGCACCAGGTACTCCTCGCCGCTGTACTTCACCTCGGTCCCGCCGTACTTGCTGTACAGCACCACGTCGCCAACCTTGACGTCCATGGGGACACGCTTGGCGCCGGCGTCGTCGAAGCGGCCAGGACCCACCGCCAGGACCTCGCCCTCTTGGGGCTTCTCCTTGGCGGTGTCCGGGATCACTAGGCCGGACGCGGTGGTCTGTTCCGCCTCGAGCGGACGGACCACGATCCTGTCTTCGAGCGGCTTGAGAACAACCTTGGTGGCGGTCGTCACGATCTGACCTCCCCCTCCGGAAAGGCTAAATGAGAGTTGATTGAAGAGGCGACCATGGCGGCCTGTCGTCGCGGGTGCCAGACCGGCCCTTGTCGCATTAGCACTCTACACGACAGAGTGCTAGTCCCGAACAGTATCCACCACGCCCGGACTCGTCAACACGGGCGGACGGGGCGGCCGTCGGCGTCGAGCTCGACCAGCGCGCCGGTCTCGTCCAGGTCGAACTCGCCGTCCCGCACCCCGGCGACGAACGCCTCCCACTCGGCCGGCGTGAAGACCAGCGTGGGGCCGCCTGGGTCCTTCGGATCCCGCAGCATGATCACGTGGTCGCTGCCCTCTTTGGATCCGGCGGCGACCGTCACCTCGATCGCTGGTTCGCCGCCCTCCGGCTCGCGGCGCCCGGCGCCCGTCGAGTCCATGCCTGCCACCCTCACGATCGTCTGGTGCCCTTCGGTGATCGTCTCACGGCCGGCGGGCGGCCAGGTCGGGAATCCGCTATCGGACCACCACGTCGGTCACCGGCAGCGAGCTGTCCGCGGGGAGGTCCAGCGGGGAGGGCGGCACGCCGCGTTCGAGCAGTTCTGCCCCGAGCGCCGCCACCATCGCGCCGTTGTCCGTGCACAGGCCGGGCCTGGGCACCCGCAGCCGGAGGCCGGCCGCGGCGCAGCGCTCGGCGGCGAGCGCGCGCAGCCGGGAGTTGGCCGCGACGCCGCCGCCGATGATCAGGTCCGTCACCCCGTTCTGCCGGCACGCGGCCACCGCCTTGGCGGTCAGCACGTCCGCCACGGACTCCTGGAACGACGCGGCCACGTCGCTCACGGGCACGGCTTCGCCGGCGGCCTGCCGGGCCTCCACCCAGCGCGCCACCGCGGTCTTCAGCCCGGCGAAGGAAAAGTCGAGCGTCCCGTCCCGGTACTTGCCGCGGGGGAAGGCGACCGCCGACCCGTCGCCCGCCGCGGCCGCCTCGTCGATCGGCGGCCCGCCGGGGAACGGCAGCCCGAGCAGCCGTGCCACCTTGTCGTACGCCTCGCCGGCCGCGTCGTCGATCGTCGCGCCCAGCGGAACGATCTCGCCGGTGACGTCCGGCACGAGCAGCAGCGAGGAATGCCCGCCGGACACCAGGAGCGCGACCGCGGGGGCCGGCAGCGGGCCGTGCTCGAGCTGGTCCGCGGCGATGTGCGCGGCCAGGTGATTGACGCCGTACAGCGGCTTGTCCAGCGCCACCGCGTAGGCCTTCGCCGCGGCGACCCCGACCAGCAGCGCGCCGGCCAGGCCGGGCCCGGCCGTCACGGCGATCGCGTCCACCGCGGCCAGCTTCTCGCCCGCGGTCGCGAGGGCGCGCTCCACCGCCGGGACCATCGCCTCCAGGTGGGCGCGGCTCGCCACCTCGGGCACCACCCCGCCGAACCTGGCGTGCTCGTCCACGCTCGACGCCACCGCGTCGGCCAGCAGTTCGCGGCCGCGGACCAGCCCGGCGCCCGTCTCGTCGCAGGACGTCTCGATGCCGAGCACGAGCGGGGCGGTCATGACCGCCGCCCTGATATCGATCGCGGCGGCGCGGGAGACGGCTGAGCCGCGTCCGCCTGGCCGGCGGCCGAGCCGAACCCCGCCGGATCCAGCGGCAGCCGCATCACGAGCGCGTCCGTGCCGCTCGGCTGGTAGTACCCCCGGCGCAGCCCCGCGTCGGCGAACCCGAATCTACGGTAGAGCCGCTGCGCCCGCGGATTGTCCACCCTGACCTCAAGGAACACCTCGGCGCAGCCGCGGGCCGCCGCCTCGGCCAGCAGCGCGGCCAGCAGCGCCGAGCCGATGCCCTGCCCCCAGCGGGTCGTGGCGACCGCCATCGTCAGCACGTCCGCCTGCCCGCCCGGCCGGCGCCGGGCGGCCCGGAGCGGCGGCGCGAGCAGTCCCGCGTAGCCGGCGATCTGCCCGTCGTCGTCCGCCACCAGGTAGTACCGGCTGGCCGGCACGCCGCGCAGCTCGCTGGCGAACATCTGCGGCGTCCACGCGTCGTCGGGGAACAGCTCGCGCTCGAGGCCGAGCACGGCCGGAAGGTCAGCGGGGGTCATGCCGCGCAGCCGGACGGTCACGCCGCGGACACCCGCTTCGGCGGACCAGGTACCTGGGCGTCGGGCCTGCGGAGGTAGAGCGGCTCGGCTGAGGCGAGCGGCTGGCCCGCGCGCAGCCGTTCGGCGGCAAAATCGGCCAGCATGGACGCGGCCGGATAGCGTGGCCCGATCGCGTCACCGAACGACTCCGGATACAACCGCGGCCCCTCGCCGGCGGCGGGGACGGACGCGTCCAGCCCGGCCGGGCTGCCGACCGCGGGCCCGGCGGTGCGCTGCCCGCCGGGCGAGTACCGCGCCCAGTAGACCTCCTTGCGGCGCGCGTCGGTCGCCACGAGGAACTCCCGGCCCGCCGCTTCGGCGACCGCGGCGCGCGCGATCGCGTCCAGCGTGCACACGCCGTGCGCCGGGATGCCGAGGACGGCGGCGAGCACGCGGGCGGTGACCAGCCCGACGCGCAGCCCGGTGTAGGGACCGGGACCGGTCCCGACCACCACCGCGGTCAGGTCGCGCCGGGTGACGCCGGCCCGGCCGAGCACGCCGGCGATCGACGGCATGAGCAGCTCGCCGTGGCGGCGGCCGTCCACCGCGGCGGTCTCGGCGAGCACGCGCTCACCGTCGTGCACCGCCGCGCTGGTGGCCGGGGTGGCGGTGTCGAACGCGAGGAGCAGCACGTGCAGCAGCGTAGGCGACCGGCCAGCCTGCTTCGTCCCGTCCGGCCGCCGCCGCTTCGCCGGCGCTCTAGGAGCGCATGATCACCGCCAGCGCGGCCCGGGCGGCGGCCGTGGCGCCCGCCGTCAGCTCGCCGGGCGCGACCGGCCCGTAGCGGCCCCGGCGGGCGTGATCCAGGCCGCTGAACTCGACGGTGACCAGCGCGTTGCGGTACCTGGCCACGACCGTGACCCGGTCAGTCGTGTCGCCGCCCGCCTTGATCACCTGGAACGCGCTGAACGCCGCGGTGCCGAGCCCGCGCAGCGTGGCGATCTGCGCCGCGGGCAGGTGTGACCTGCGCGCCGGGTGCCGGTAGTCCTGCAGCGCCTGAGCGTAGGCGTCCTCCGCCGCCGAGGTCGCGCTGCCGTTGCCGCTGGCCAGGCCGCTCGGCGCGTATGCTTGCGCGTTCAGCTGCAGCAGCCGGTACACCGGCCTGTGGTCGAGCGTCCAGTCGCACTGGTTGCCCGCGTTGCCGCTGAGCGCGGACAGGGCGGCCCTGGTCGGCTTCCCCGGCAGGTACTGGGCGAGCGTCGCCGCCGGCACGGCCGTGCACATGTCCGGCACGGTGCGGTACTCGCCCGGCAGGTACGTGCTGACGAACCCGTTCGCCCCCGCGGGCGAGGCTCCCGAGCCGCCGGGGAGCAGGACGTAGACGAGGACGGCGATCACGGCCGCGCCGCCCGCCACGACGCCCCAGACGTGCAGCCTGCGCCGCGCCCGCCGGGCCCGGGTGGCGTCGGCCCGCCTGGGCAGCAGGCGGCTGGGGGGGCGCGCCGGGCGGCCGGGGTGGCCGGCGCGCTCGGCGGGCCCGGCCTCGTAGCCGCGCTCGGCCTCGTAGCCGCGC
>Ga0070698_100000620_pt1 | contig 38229 bp, 28 predicted proteins | sample KBSK1502metaG_FD_65477 | JGI IMG/M metagenome (GOLD analysis project Ga0070698, IMG submission 65477) | Corn, switchgrass and miscanthus rhizosphere microbial communities from Kellogg Biological Station, Michigan, USA - KBS K1-50-2 metaG | ecosystem: Host-associated > Plants > Roots >... | reverse complement strand
AAGGGTAATCTCCACAGCGAATTCGCCTGCTTAATTTCCAGCTATTTTTGGCTCTGAAAGACCGGGTTCTTTCACTCTTTATCTCAGTATGGAAATGGAAATCATCAGGAATATTCATCTTTTTTTCATCGATTTTTTGGTCATGAATTCCTTTGTATAAAGATTTAAAAATCACTTTTTTTAATTACTTTGACCAATTCAAGTAAGGATATGGCAAAGAAAAAAAGAGCAGAAAAGCATATTCATGCACACGATGATCCTCCCCCTGTTCAGCAGCGAAAGCCTTTATCATTTAAATTCCCAGAGATTCCCCTCGTAAGTTTAGCATCGATCCTGGTAATAACACTGCTTGTCTATCTGCCTGTTTCCAGGGCCGGTTTTGTTTGGGACGATAAGTCTTATATCATCGATAATCCTTTAATTCATTCCATCGATCCCGGAAATATTTTTTCCAGTTATGTAATGGGCAATTATCATCCTTTTACAATGCTGGCATTTTCAATTCAGTTCCAATTGTTCGGTTTGAATGAAACCGGGTATCATGTCATAAATTTATTGCTCCACCTGGCAAATGTGCTGCTTGTCTATTATTCCATTTTCCTGCTTTGTAATAAAAAACATGTTGCCATGGTCGCAGCATTATTATTTGGTATTCATCCTTTGCATACAGAATCCGTAACATGGATATCCGGATTAAAAGACCTGCTTTATACTACTTTCTTTCTTGGCGCTTATATTTTTTATCTGAAATACCTGGCTGAAAAACAAAACAGATATTATTGGATTGCCCTGCTATTGTTTTTGTTTTCACTTCTTTCAAAAGCAATGGCTGCATCCTTGCCTGTCCTCCTGCTGCTGACTGATTATTTCAAAGAAAGAAAAGTGAAATTGAAAACCTTCGTTGAAAAAATTCCTTTTCTGTCGCTTGCAATCATCTTTGGTGTGGTTGCTATACTTGCACAACAGTCTTCCGAGGGTATACAGGATCAGGGCAGCTATTTGTTCTTTCAACGGATCATTTTTGCATGTTATGGATACCTCACTTATCTATGGAAATTACTGGTCCCGGTTTATCAAAGTGCATATTACCCTTATCCCATTAAAAGCGGTGAGGATCTCGCCGCACAGTTTTACATTTACCCGCTTTTACTATTAGCGCTGGTTGCTTTTGTAATTTATTCTCTACGGTTCACAAGAAAGATATTTTATGGGATCGGCTTTTTTACAGTCACTGTTTTCCTGGTTCTCCAGTTACTTCCTGTGGGTGATGCAGTAATGGCCGACCGTTACAGTTACGTGTCATCAATCGGAATTTTTTATTTAGCCGGTGAAGGGTTTAATTGGATATGGAACAATAAAGGAAAAACTATAGCCCTTGCTCTCCTTATTCCATTTGTGATCTTTTTTTCTGTGTCTGCTTATCTGCGAAATAATGTTTGGAAAAACGGAATTACATTATGGACTGATGTGATCAGGAAATTTCCCGATGCTGAGATCGCTTACAATAGCAGAGGAGGTGCTTACCTCCTGGCAAAAAAATATGACGAGGCACTGGCGGACCTGAATAAAGTGATCCAATTTAAACCTGACAATGCGGAAGCTTTGAATATAAGGGCCGTCATTTATTCTAATAAAAAAAGAATGCAGGAAGCGCTTAATGATCTGAATAAGGCTATTATGTCCGACCCAGACTATGCAGATGCCTATAATAACAGGGGTCTTCTTCTGATGGACCTGGCAAGATATGGCGAAGCACTCAATGAGTTTAACAGGGCAATTCAACTCCGGCCCTCATATGCTGAAGCCTTTTACAACAGGGGCCTCCTGTTTATGACCGAAAAAAAATATGAACAGGCATTAAAAGATTACGACAAAGCATTAGAATTGAAGCCAGGGTATGCCGAAGCCATTATTAACAGGGGGATGATCTCAAATAGTGAAACCAGTTCCGAAAAAGATCTGATTGATTATAATAAAGCAATAGAAGCCGATCCAAAGAACCCCCTTTTATATTACAGCCGGGGAATAGTGCTGACAAGCTTAAATAAAAACAGGGAAGCAATTTCGGATTTTAATAGATCCATTGAATTAAAAGCTGACAATGCTATAGCTTATGTAAAACGAGGAGATGTTTTTTTAAAAGAAAAAGATACAAGCTCTGCATTAAATGATTATTCAAAAGCGATCCAGTTAGCTCCTCAACTGGCGGAGGGATACATAGGACGAGGCAATATTTCAAGAGATAGAAATAAAAGCGATCTCGCACTTGCAGATTATAATAAAGCGATTGCGCTTGACGCTGCCTCTGCGAATTCATATTTCAACCGGGCTATACTTTTTATCAAAGAAAAAAATTTTGAACAGGTTATCAGCGATTTTTCAAAAGTACTTGAATTAAAAGGAGACTCAGCAATGGGTTATTATAATATCGGTATGGCTGAATACTTCTTAAACAGGAAGGAAGTTGCCTGCCAGGACTTACAAAAAGCTGCCAGTATGGGCTTGCAGGCTGCGACCGATGCGCACAAAAAATTTTGCAACCAATAACAACTTTTGCTGAATGAAGAAAAAGGTGAAAAAATATAAACCTCAACCTTCTGCTGAAACAAAAAAAGTGAAAGCGGCACCTGTACGTTCCCACTCAAATAACTATACCGCCCTGCTGGTTATTCTTATTGCTACTTTTATTGCTTATATCCCTTCATTGAATGCAGGTTTTGTAAACTGGGACGATCCTGATTACGTGTCCGGCAACCCTATGATAAAAGATATTTCCAATCTCAAAATGATTTTTACAAGACCCATCCAGGGTAATTATCATCCCCTGACGGTTTTAAGTCTCGCTATAAATTATTCCATTTCCGGATTTGACGCATGGTCTTATCACCTGTTCAACCTGTTATTCCATCTTTTTAATTGTTACCTGGTATTCAGGTTAGGGATGATACTAAGCAGAAATAATTTAATAATTGCTTTTACAACATCCCTTCTATTCGGCATTCATCCCATGCACGTGGAATCGGTAGCCTGGATATCAGAAAGGAAAGATGTTCTGTATGGCTTGTTTTTCCTGGCAGGCTTGATCTCTTACACTAAATATGTTGACTCCAACTCGCGAAAACAATATGGATTAACAATTCTCTTTATGGCCCTTTCATTGGCATCCAAACCAGCTGCTGTTATTTTTCCAATTGTATTATTTTGTATTGATGTATTGCGAAGCCGGAATTTCAATTTGAAATTATTATTGGAAAAAATTCCATTCTTGATCCTGGCCCTGGCAATGGGCCTGCTCACATTTACAGCACAGAAGGAAAAAGGGGCCATTGATGGAACCCAGATATTTGATCTCAGCACACGTATCCTCATGGGTTTTTATGGCATCATGATGTATGTTATTAAACTGATATTCCCAATTAATCTATCTCCTTTCTATCCTTTTGCACCCATTAACGAAGATTTGCCGGCTCCCTATTACATAGCTCCTTTATTCTCTGTCATACTCATTGGTCTTATTTTTTATTCATTGAAAAGAAACCGTGTCATTACATTTGGAATCCTTTTTTATCTCGCAAACCTGTTGTTGGTATTACAATTTATACCGGTGGGAAGTGCTATCATCGCTGACCGCTATACCTATTTGCCCTATATCGGTTTATTTTACATCATCGGTTGGCTTATTGATCGATATGCAAAAGGGAATTTCTCACGATCGCTTTATTTAAACGTTCCGATTGCGCTTGTAACGGGAATCTTAACCTTTAAGCAATGTGGTATCTGGTTTAATGGCGGGTCATTATGGGATTATGCCATCAAAATGCAACCCAGTGCACGGGCTTATGATAACAGGGGGTCTTTATACAAAGACGAAAAGAAATACCAGGAAGCTATCCAAAGCTACAATGAAGCACTTAAAATAAATGTGGCGGACCACGAGGCGTATATGCTGCGGGGAAATGTCTATTTCGAAATGAATAAATTTGATCTTGCTTTTTCAGATTATAAAAAAGCACTTTCGATCAACCCGAATTATGTGACGGCGATGGATAATTTAGGTGCCCTGTATGGATTGCGTCTTCAATATGACTCGGCTGTGATATATTTTAATAAGGCGCTTGCCATCAATCCCACCTATTCGCCGTCTTACAAAAACCGGGCATTAGTGAATTTAGAATTGAATCGTAATGAAGAGGCGATAAAAGACTTTAAAAAATATCTGGAATTCAGCCCTAACGACCCCGATATAATGAATACGATCGGTGCTTGTTACAGAAACCTGGGAAAATATAATGAGGCCCTGTCAATTATTAATCAGTCCATCAAAATAAAGCCAGATCCTCATTTTTATCTGAACAGGGCATATTGTTACAGAGATCTAAAAGATCTGGAATCCGCACGAAAAGATGCATTGATAGCCAAACAGGGCGGTCTTGAGATCGATGCGGATCTTGCAAAATCACTGGGAATACAATAGCTAATCTTAAATTTTAAGGTTTGGGTATGTCTTAATAAAATCATTTTATTTTAATAATTTACCACCGCAACGAAGTCATTATGGCGAAAAAGAAAAAAGTAGAAAAACATGTTCACTCCAAAACACTTAAACCAAAAGTTACCCGCATTCCCAATTGGCATATTCCTCTTATTCTTATATTAACTTTCATTATTTATATACCTGCACTTAATGCCGGCTTTGTGAATTGGGATGATCCTGATTATGTTGGTGAGAACAATTATCTGATCCGTGATCTGAGCAGGTTATCGGAATTGTTCACTACTCCTGTGCAGGGAAATCATCATCCCATTACCATGTTCAGTCTTGCTTTGAATTTTGCGATCAGTGGCGATGATGGATGGTCTTATCATTTATTCAATATTATTTTTCACCTTATCAATTGTTTTCTTGTGTACAGGTTCGTACTGTTGCTCACAAAAAATAATTCCCTCGTTGCATTAGTTACTTCATTATTCTTTGCCGTTCATCCGCTGCATGTAGAATCTGTGGCATGGGTATCGGAAAGAAAAGACGTTTTGTATGCTTTATTTTTTATTGCCGGTCATATCTCGTATACGAAATACATTGATTCAAACTCAAAAAAACAATACTGGCTTACATTATTGTTTGTTGTTCTATCACTACTATCAAAGCCGGCCGCGGTCATTTTCCCTGTCTCCCTGTTTTGTATTGATGTTTTCAGGAACCGGAAGTTTTCATTTAAACTTATCACTGAAAAAATTCCATTTTTTATCCCGGCAATAGTTATAGGCGTATTAACAATGACTGCCCAAAAAACTGTAGGCGCAACAGGCGAGGAATATTTTGGTCTTGGAACAAATATTCTCTTTGGGTTCTATGGCATCATGATGTACTTCATTAAGATGATACTGCCTTTTAAGCTATCGGCATTTTATCCATTTCCTCCGCTAAATGAAAGCCTGCCCGTTATCTATTATGTAGCACCGCTGTTTACTCTATTACTTGCTGCTGTAACTTATTTTACATGGAAAAAATACAAGTTTGTTCCTTTTGGCATTGGCTTTTACATTGTCAACCTGGCATTGGTTTTACAGATATTTTCTGTGGGTAGCGCTGTTATCGCAGAGCGATACACCTATGTTCCCTATATCGGCCTGTTCTTTATTGCAGGCTATCTTTTGGATCGTTATGCTAAAGGCAATATGACAAAAGCCTATACGATCATTATACCGGTTACTTTATTTTTCTCGGTAATAAGTTTTCTGCAGGCACGAACCTGGAAGGATGGTGCTACACTCTGGGATAATGTGATAAAAAATCAACCGTGCTCAAGAGCTTACAGCGCCAGGGCTACTCTTTTAAGAATAGATAAAAGATATGCTGAAGCAATAAATTATTATACAAAAGCGATCCAGTTAAATGCTATCGATCATGAATCATATAATAACAGGGCTAATATTTATATGGACATGAACAAATTTGACAGCGCCATGCCCGATTACAGGCATGCCCTTGCGATAAAGCCGAATTACTATGTTGCATACGATAATATTGGTGCTTTATATGCAAGAAAAAACATGTTTGACTCTGCTTTATATTATTTCAGTCGTGTATTGGAGCAAAAACCGGATTATAAAGTTACTTATAGCAACAGAGCATTAACTTATATGGGCTTGAAAAGATATGATGAAGCAATAAAAGACTGGCAAACGGCCCTGGTATATGAGCCAGGTGCCCCTGATATTCTCAATACAATAGGTTTATGCTATCGCATGCAGGGTAAAAACCAGGATGCCCTAAAATATATAAACCAGGCTATCCAAATTAGTCCTGAAGGACCGTTCTTTTTAAATCGTTCTTACACCTGGTCAGCATTAAATAATACTGAGAATGCCAAAAAAGATGCCATAACCGCTAAACAAAAAGGTGTTCAGTTAGACGCAACTTATGCCGCTCAGTTAGGTATTCAATAGATCAAAGTTTGATAAGGTCCTTATAATATTGTGGCACCGCCATTTTCTTTTGCATTGCCATTCTTGCATCAGCTTTTGCCATCTCGATTTCGCCCAGTTGATAATGACAATAGGACCTGTTTAAGAAGTAATCACCTTGTGGATTGACCTGTATGGCTCTTGTAAAATCAGCCATCGCTTCTTTGTATTTTTTATAATGATTGAATAAAAGACTTCCGCGATTATTAAGAGCAAAGTCAGTATTGGGATCGATTTCAAGACATTTATTAAAATTTGCCATAGCGGAATCCACCATGTTAAATCGCATATACACTGCTCCCTTTGTATAATAGCCCAATCGGTTTCGTGGTTCTATCTTTATCAGTGAGATTGCATCAGCAAGAGCCAGGGAATCTCTATTGAAACGTAAATATATATTCTGGCGGTTCTCATATGCCCTTGCATGATTAAGGGCACCTTTCAATGTCACATTGCAATCTTCCAATGCTCTTTGTAATAATTCATTTTGTTTTTCTTTGTCGCTGGTATTTGCGGAAATCCGTATCAGATGATTTGCCCTGTTATTTCTTGCCACAGATGCATTGGGAAAATGTTTTATCACATTCGTCCATAGCGTATCACTGTCTTTCCAAATTTTTGTCCTTTGAAAAGTCATAACTGCAAACACTGCTACCGCCGCCGCTGGTATTCCCCATAATATGTATTTGTTAACTGAGGCTGAATATTTATCAAGCAACATTCCAATAAGAAATGTAAACCCGATATATGGTACATAAGTATACCTCTCTGCCAGCAAAGTACCGCCAATAGAAATTATCTGCAGTACAAGAATGAGATTAATAATGAAAAACAAAATTGAAAATATGATCAGTTTATTTTTTCTTTTGAACCACATGAAAGCCAAAAGAACCACTATAAATATTGGTGATAGTAATATCGGCAACCCAAGCTCTTTTGTTAGCGGGAACGGGTGAAATGCTGATAAAGGATATGGGACAAAGAACCGTACACTATACATCATGCTTGTATATGTAGCAAAAAAGAATCTCGTCCACAGCGGATAAAAATCCAGGCTTGCAATAGCGGTCTTTGACTGAAGCATTACAGTATAAAAAGCAAAGAAGGCAGACAGCGCTAAAAATGGTATTTTCTCAATGATATTTCTTGCTTTAAAGCTTCGGCCATACCAGTAATCAAGCAGGAAAAGTATAAAAGGTAAAATGATCGCTGCCGGCTTTGATAATAACGATAGAGCAAAAAATAAAAAGCAATAGATAAGATTCTTATTTTTTTTTGTTGTAAGAAAACGCCAGTACTGAATTAATGAAAGCAGGAAAAATAAGGTATATAAGACATCCTTTCGTTCCGATACCCAGGCAACGGACTCAACATGCATTGGATGAATACCGAAAACAATGGCGGAAAATGCAGCAACCCACAATCTTTTTCCCGAAATGAGCCAGATGAAATAAAATACAAGAGCTGTATTAGTAAGATGTAAAAGTAAATTCAAAACAAAATAAGAAGTGGGATCAAGCCCTGATATCGAATAATTCAAAGCCAGCGATGCAACAGTTAATGGATGATAGTTTGAAACAACGGGTTTAGTGAAGATCCCTTGCCAGTCAGGTCCACGCAATAAGGTATTTTGAATAACATAATATTCATCATCCCAGTTGGTAAGAGAATTGTTGAGCATAGGTAAAAAACAAATCCCGGTAATTAATAATATAGGGAGAATCCATGGCAGTAATGAAGATCTCTTTTCATTGAGCTTTTTTTGTTTAGGCTCTGATGAGACTTGTGCCGGGCTTGTCCTAACCCCTTTTATTTTTTTCTTCTTGCTCATCAATATTTATTTATCGGAATTTGTCTGCCAAATTAAATAAGACCCATGAAGAATCATAATAAGAATTCAGTAAGCTCCCTATTGAATTTGCAATGCATTCTTTAATTCAGCAGGAAGTACAAAACCTTTTTGCGCCGCTACTAATGCATCAGCTTTCGCTTTTGGAATATCACCCATTCGGTAATAACAAAGTGAACGATGATAAAAATATTCCCCCTGCGGATTCAGCCCGATTGCTTTTGTAAAATCAGCTACCGCGTCAGTGTACCGCTGAAAATTATTAAAGAGCAAACTTCCCCGGTTATTGAGCACAGGATCAGCATTTGGATTTACTGCAAGGCTTTTGTTAAACCAAATCAAAGCACTGTCCGGCTTATTGAATCGCATATACACTACAGCCTTGGAGTACATTGCATGACTGTTTTGTGGCTCCAGGTTAAGAAGAAAATTAGCATCAGCCAGGGCAAGTGTGTCTCTATGCAGAAGCAGGTAAATATTTTGCCGGTTCTCATATCCTTTTGCATGACCGGGTTTTACTCGTATTGCCACATTGCAATCTTCCAATGCTCTTAGCAATAATTCATTTTGCCTGGCTTTATACTCCGGCAACCCTGCTATCGTTTTCAGATAATTCGCATGATTGGACCTCGGAGTTGCTGCATCCGGATAATGTTTTATCACATCGGTCCATAAGGTATCTCCATCCTTCCACACTTTTGTTCTTTGAAATGAAATTATTCCAAAACCCACCCCGATTATAAATGGTATTGCTTTGACCAAATTAGATTGCGAAGAGCCTGGATATTTATTTAACCACATCCCTATTAAAAATGCCAGGCCGATATATGGAATATATGTATATCTCTCCGAAACAATAGTGAGACCGATCGACAAGAATTGCATGACCAGTAGAAGATTGACAATAAAAAACAATATCGAAAAGACAACTAATTTATCTTTTCTTTTCAACCATAAAAGAACTAACAATGCGATCATGAATATTGGGGAAAGCCATACCGTCAATCCAAGTGAATCAACCGGAGGATAAGGATGAAATGCCGATAACGGGTAAGGAACAAAAAATCTTGCTGCATATATCATAATAGTATAGCAGGCAAAAAAGAAACGTGTCCACAATGGATATGCCCCTAATCCAACAATTGCATCAGCGGATTGAACTTTTACAGTGATAAAACCAAAGATCAATGACAATACCAAAAAAGGGATCTTCTCAACTATTATTTTCCAGTTAAAAGTTCTGCCATACCAATAATCAAGCAGGAGCAATACAAATGGCATAATGATCGCAGCCGGTTTTGATAACAGTGATAAAATAAAAAAAGTAAAACAGAATATTGCTTTTGAACGTTTACCTGTTTCAAGAAAACTCCAGTACTGGAGCAATGCAAACAAAAAGAACAATGCATACAACACATCTTTTCTTTCTGATATCCATGCTACAGATTCCACATGCATCGGGTGCACACCAAATACAATCGCTGCAAATGCAGCCACATAAGTTTTTTTGCCCGAAATTTTATAAATAAAAAGAAATACAAGTGCTGTATTCAGAATATGAAGCAACCAATTCACAAAATGATAAGAGAAAGGATCAACACCGGAAATGGCATAGTTAAAAGCTAGAGACAAAATGGTAAGCGGATGATAATTCGATGCAGATGGCTGGGTAAATATTCCACCCCAATCCGGCCCTTGTATCAGGGCATTTTGCGTTACATAAAACTGATCGTCCCAATTGGTAAATTCATTGCTGAGCATCGGGAAAAAACTAATTGCTGTGATCGCCAACACGGGAATAAGCCATGGCATAACGGACTTGTCGGGTGAAGGTTTTATTTTCTCAGTTTTAGCTGCCGGCTGATTTGTCTTGCCTTTGATCTTTATTTTAGCCTTCTTACTCATTACTATTATACTCAACCTGTTTATTGCAAAATGAATTTAAGATCTGCCGGGATCTCAGCACCTTTTTGTTTAGCTGTCAACGCATCTTCCTTTGCTTTTACTCCATTTCCCATTTTATAATAGCAAATGGCACGGTATACATAGTACTTACCCAGGGCACTAATATTAATAGCTGTTGAAAACGCCTGGAGTGCCTCGTCATACTTTTGAAATGTATACATCAGGATGATACCCTTGTTATAATGTGAACGATGATCATTAGGGCTTATGGATATGCATTTTTCATAATCTGCTAATGCTTTTATAATCTCATTTTTCTTTGAATAACAGGTTGCCCGGATATCATAACCGATCCTGTAGTTTGGTTTTAACCGTATAAGAGCATTCGCATCTTTAAAAGCACTATCTATCATTCCCCGATCAAGATACATGAGCCCACGATATTCAAAAGCAGGCGCATGATTGGGTCTTGATGCTAAAGCAACAGCGCAATCTTCAAATGCCATTTTATATATACTATCAACAAAAGGTTTTTGATCAGGACGAAGCGCAAGCTTTGAAAGATAATTTGCCCGGTTTGTTCTTGCATATGGAGTTGTTGGATATGTCTTCAAAGCGTCCGTCCATAGTGTACCGCTGTTTTTCCAAACCTTTGTACGTTGAAAAGTAATAATACCTAATGCAATGATAAAAATACCTGCAACACCTAATGAAATTTTTGGAGGAACTATTTTTATACGGCTCACAAGTGCGCCGATCATAAACGCAAGACCTATATATGGAACATAAGTATATCTTTCAGATACTATAGTCAGACCAATTGATATGATCTGCAGAACAAGAAGAAGATTGATCACATAAAATAATATCCCAAACACAACAACTTTATTTTTCCGAAAAAAACAAAATGCAGCCAATAATGCAAGTACAAATAAAGGAGAAGCATATATCTCCCAGCCAATAGCATTTGACAATGGGAAAGGATGATATGCAGATAACGGATACGGAATAAAAAACCTGAAGAAATAAATCATGAGTACATAACAGGCAAAAAACAAGCGATCACTTATTGAAAAAACACTAAGCCCTGCCATTGCAGATGAATTCTGAATTTTTACCGTCAATATTCCAAATAAAATTGAAAGCAGGAAAAATGGGATCTTTTCAGTGACCAATTTAAAAGTGATAGGTCTGCCTTTCCAGTAATCAAGCAATAATAAAACAAGGGGAAGAACTATTGCAGCTGGTTTTGAAAGCAACGATAAAATAAAAAAGATAAAACAGATCCAGAAATGTGACCTTTTACTATTTGATAAATACCTCCAATACTGGATCAATGAAAGAAGAAAAAAGAAAGTATAAAGCACATCTTTTCTTTCCGCCACCCATGCTACCGATTCAACATGCATTGGGTGAATGCCAAAAATAATTGCCACAAAAGCAGCGATGAATTTATTATTACCGGATATATTCCAGATAAAATAAAATACAAGTAAAGTGTTTATGATGTGAAACAGGTAATTCACTAAAAGATATGAGAAAGGATCAAGACCTGAGATGGCATAATTAAAAGCATAACTAAGAATTGTAAGCGGATGATAGTTACCCAATACCTGCATCGAAAAAATTCCTTTCCAATCAGGACCGCGGAGCATAGGGTTATTTACTACATAATATTCATCATCCCAGTTGGTAAACTCGTTTTGCAACATTGGGAACAAGCAGATCGCTGTAATTCCAACTATGACTAAAAGCCATGGCAATAAAGAATAATCCTTTGTTTTCTTTATTTTCCTGGCTGCTGCAGGCTTAGGCTCATTTGTTTTTTTTGCTTTTGATTGCTTTTTACTCGCCATAAAGTTGATCGGATAAAATCTTGTTTCGCAGAAAGCCCAAAATAAATAAAATATGATGGATTAACATAATTAGTTCTGCCATTAAACCGCTTTAAACCCGGTTTCAGACCACGTTCGCTGATCCGATTAAAAACTTTGGAATTACTTCTGAAGATAGCGCTGTACATTTGCAGCTTTCCTGATTCTTTTATATTTTACCGGCTTGAAATTAAGCATCCTATCCATGAAACACCCCCTTAAATTTTCAAGGAAGGATGTCGAAAAAACACAAAATAAAAAAGAAGATCAGCAGCCCCGTTCCTGAAAGATCTTCTGAAACCCAAACTGCTTCCGTACCTGTCTCAACAAGATCAGATACTGGCAGCAGCACAACACTTATTTTATTTAACAGGAAAACTAATATATTCCTGCTTATTTTATTGGTCCTGTATATTCTTCTTAGCTCTCTTAAGATCCATACTTCAAATATTGCCAACTGGGATGATTTTTTTGGATTGCCAAAATCTGAAGCTGTTATTGCCGGAAAACCACGGTTTATAAGGATGGATGAGTGGATGATCAGTACTACTGCGGCTTTGGGTCAATACAATGCAGGCTTGCCTATTTCAAATTCATCCGTTGGTGATTTGAATGCGCCAATGATATGGGGGTTACCTGTTAAAGACATGAGTTCTATTCTCAGACCAGCGATGTGGTCATATTTTATTCTCGATCTTGAACATGCATTTGCGTTTGCCTGGAATTTTAATATTTTCTTTTTTCTTGCCAGCACATTCCTGCTTTTTATGTTGCTGACAAAAAATAATTTTTGGCTTTCAATTACAGGAACGTTTTTTATTTTCTTTTCCGGGGGGCTCCAATGGTGGTCATATTTTATCGGGAACTATATGCTTTATCTAAATGGCATGTTCATCTCGATGGTTTATATGCTTTACAATAAAAAACTTTTGCCTTTAGTGATCGCCGGTTTGTTCTTTATCTTAAGTGTATATGGTTTTATTTTCAACTTGTATCCTCCATTCCAGGTACCGCTTGTTTACTTATACCTTTTTCTTTTTATCGGTTTTTTACTTCAACGAAAGAATTTTGATGTTATAAAAGAAAGGCTGCCTCTGAAAGCAATTGTCTTCGCAATATCGTTGGTTATTTTGGTTGGCTTTATTTATCATTATTATAATTTAGTAAAAGATACTTACACTTTAATGTTGAATACTGTTTATCCTGGCAGAAGGTTTTCAACAGGAGGCGCTTTAATTAATGGAAAGGTATTTGCTGAATTCTTCGGCATATTCATGACTGATCTGCATACGCCGACAAAATGGATGAATATTTGCGAAGCAAGTGGATTTATTATGTTTTTCCCGATCTTGTTTTATGGCATCGGATACTATTATTATAAAACCAAAAGAACAGATCCGATATTGATCGGTTTATCAGTTTTTATCATCATGGGTTTGATCTATGTATTGCTTGGTTTTCCCGGTTTTTTAAGCAAGATCACTTTGTTTTCAATGACACCTGATTTCCGGACGCTACCAATAGTTGGTGTTGGAAATTGCTTTCTGCTCATTTGTTATATAGCCAGTAAAAAAACAGAGTTCAAAAGTGAAAAATTTTCATGGCTGGAGTTTGGAATTCTTGCGGGTGCTTCTTTAATTTTTATGTTAATTGCAAGTTCGCTGATAAATAACGCCACAGATAATTTTTTTACTGGTGCACAGATAGGCATTGCAACTATTCTTATTGTGGCATCTTATTTACTTATACGTTATAAATATTTGCGTAAGCCAAGACTGGCATTATACATTTTATTATTAGGCATGGTGCTTCCAAATGCAAATGTGAATCCAGTTACAAAAGGTCTTGCCCCGATATTAGATAATCCGCTTGTAGTAGCCAGTAAGGAAATACACGATAAAGATCCGCAAGCAAGATGGGCAATGTTTGCAGATACAAGACTAACACATCTATTGAAAGCAAATGGCATCGATGTTTTTAATTGCGTAAAGCTTGTGCCGCCAATGAAAGATATGAAAGTGCTTGATCCTTCAGGCAAGCAGGATTCGGTGTATAACCGCTATGCCTGGATGACAATAAATTCAAAACAAATTGCCAATTTGTTAAATTCCAAATGGGGAGATACTGTGGTTTTCAGAAAAACAAACCAGGATGGCTATATAATATACATAGACCCTTGTTCACCGAAATTCAAACAACTTGGAGTAAAATATTTTGTGTTTGACTATGAACCAAAATTTGAAGAAGTCCGTTGCATGACAAAGCTTAAAGAGAATTCCGGATTACTTATTTATAAAAGAAATGATCAATGATCATTACAGTAGTCATACCCTGCTACAATGTATCAAAACACATTGAAGATGTAATACGCAAGCTTCCACCTGAGGTAAGCTGGATCATTGCAGTAAATGACTGCTCAAAAGATGATACTGAAAAGATATTATCGAGGTTGAAAGATGAGAATAAAAAGGTCATTTTCGTTAATCATGAGACCAACCAGGGTGTAGGCGGGGCAATGATCACAGGTTTTAAAAGATCGATTGAACTGAATAGCGACATTACAATAAAGATCGATGGCGATGATCAAATGGATAGTTCATACATACCGGTATTGATCAAACCAATAATTGATAACAAGGCTGACTATACAAAAGGGAATCGTTTCAGGGATTTTAAAGCATTGAGACAAATGCCCGTGCTGCGCAGATTTGGCAACCTTGGGCTAAGCTTTATGATCAAAGCAGCCTCAGGGTATTGGAACATTTTTGATCCCAATAACGGATTTATTGCCATCACTAATGAAATGCTGAAGACAATCAACATAAAAAAAATTCACAAACGTTATTTCTTTGAATCATCGATGTTGATCGAACTCTATCATTCCGATGCTGTGATACATGAAATACCCATGAAGGCACGATATGGAAACGAAGTCTCTCATTTATCGCTCAGCAGAACACTATTTGGATTTCCTCCTAAGCTTTTGAAAGCATTTATCCGCCGCATTATTCTAAAATATTTTTTATTTGATTTTAATATTGCATCACTATACATTATTTGCGGGGTTCCATTTATTCTGTTCGGAATTCTTTATGGAGTCATCAACTTCATAAAATATGCAAGTAATAATATTGCCGCTCCAACCGGAACTGTCGTTATCCCTACTTTACTTATCACACTCGGCTTTCAAATGCTCTTAGCTGCAATAAATTTCGATATCGATAACTACCCAAAGAAGAAAACAATCAGGATGGTCTAAATGTAAAGTAAAAGGCATAATTAGGTCTGTCAATTTCAAACAGGTTTGTATCATTGAATTTTTCGGGATTAAACACAGATGACAATTGGGCCTGTAATTCAGATTGTGCTATGAGGCTCACATTTTTATCTCCGCTTACAAACCTGTCAGAAAAATATCCTAAGTAAGATACTAATGTTCCTGGCTGTACATCTTTAATAATAATTAGAATTGGATGATTTGCCAACCTACAGACAGAACGGATATCCAAAAAGAAAGTCTGTCTCATTGAGGGTGGAATATGATGAATAACATCACTAACAATAACCGTATTGAATTCAATATCGTTTCTAATCTCAATATCTTTAACACTAGTACCCGGCAAGATTTTAACCCTGTCTCTTACGCTGCTACTTAAGCTATTGCCGATAGAAGTGCTTAAATCAATCATTGTAACAGTCAAAACTTTTCGAATAGCCAAAATCTGATTAATAACTTCTCCATCTCCGCCACCTATATCCAATATTTTTCCATTAATGGGTATAATGGTATCTAAAGTTGCAGTCAGTTTTTTAATATCAAGAAAAAAACTTCGATAAGATCTGGCAACATTCGCAAATCGCTTGGTTCCTAAAACTTTTCTTACTACTTTTCCGATGCTCATTTATTAAGATTTATTTTTCAAAATATATCAATAAACTGAATTTGAAGCCACTGATTTTAAGCATTTTCCGGCTGCAAAATAACGAAAATGACTGTACATTCATTTGCCGTGATGGCATATAAGGATTCACCATATCTTACTGGCTGTTTGGATTCATTAAAGAATCAAACTGTCAAAAGTGAGATCTTTATTACAACCTCTACTCCTTCATCATATATTGATGAAATGGCAAAAAAGTATGGAATAAAAGTATTTGCAACAGAACCCGGATTAGGTATAGCCCATGACTGGAATTACAGCTTAGGAGTTGCTAAAACAAAGTATGTTACTCTTGCCCACCAGGATGATCTTTATGATCCTAAGTACACAGAACTATGTGTTAATGCTTCAGAAAAATTTAATAATACCTTGATATGTTATACAGGTTACAGCGAACTGTTGGATAATGGAGAAAGAAAAAATACATTAATGCTAACAGCAAAAAGGGTTTTGCATTTTATGTTCATGCCTTTTAAAAAGAATATTAGGAGTAAAAAGTGGAAAAAAATATCTCAGTCATTTGGCACTCCAATACCCTGCCCAAGTGTGATGTTCAATAAAGAGATGCTCAAGGATTTTAAGTTTTCAGAAAAATATAAAGTAAGTCTTGATTGGGATGCATGGCTTAGAATGTCAGCAATGGATGGAAGATTTGTATATGTACCAAAATCACTTTTGAAACATCGCATACATACTGCGTCTGCTACTACTGAAGGTATAAAGGGAAATATCAGGCAGCAGGAAGATTTTGAAATTTACTGTCGTATCTGGCCAAGGTTTTTTGCAAAATTTCTTTCGAAGCTATATGCAGGGAGTTACAAATCCAATGAAATATGAATATTAAATGAAAGGAAAGTTAGGCGATATATTAAAATATTTGATACTGCTCGGCATAGCCGTTACGTTGCTATTTTATGCATTCAGAGGAATGGATATAAAAAAAATAGTGCAGGAGATATTAAGTGCAAATATGTTTTGGGTAGCTGTATCAGGTTTGATCTCAATAATAGCATTTGTTGTGAGGGCACACAGGTGGAACCTGCTGATAGAACCAATGGGCTATTCACCGTCATTAAAAAATACCACCTATTCTGTATTGGTGGGTTATCTCGCAAATTTTTTTGTTCCAAGACTTGGGGAAGTGTCCCGTTGCGGCGCTTTGAGTAAAGCAGAGTCTATTCCTTTTAATAAATTATTCGGAACCGTAGTAGTTGAAAGGATCATTGATGTGCTTAGTCTTTTAATTTGTATTATTCTTGCAGCCGTTCTTGAACACAAACGACTTGGAAATTTTTTTACAGAAAATATATTTGATCCTGCCATTTCAAAATTTCAAAAGCTTGGAAATTCACCTTTACTTCTTGTAGCAATTATTGTTTTGCTGTTAGGTTTGATTATTGCTGTCGTTTATTTCGCAAAAAAAACTAAGCAAAAAGGTGCTGATTCAAAGATATCAAAGCTAATTAAAGGGTTTATTGATGGATTAAGATCAGTTGCAAATCTTAAACGCCCAGCACTTTTTATTTTTCAATCGGCATTTATCTGGGTGTTGTATTATCTTGGAGTGTATGTCGCATTGTTCGCATTTTCTTTTACAAGTAGCCTGGGGGGCGGTGCTGCATTGTTCCTCCTCGTTGCCGGAGGAATAGGAATGTCAGCCCCCGTGCAAGGTGGTATTGGTGCCTATCATTTATTTGTTTCGCAAGGCCTGGTGCTTTACGGTGTATTAAAGGAGGATGGATTGGCTTTTGCCACAATGATACATGGGCTGCAATTCATATTGGTGATCATATTAGGCGTCGCATCAATGTTTTTATTATTTTCAGCAAGAAAAAAAACAGAAGCAAAATCAATTCCTGCAAAAAACTAACTATTACTTTTAGCTATAATGGAATTTTATTTATTTTATAAATCATAGCCGTTCTTATGGCATCAAAAAAGAAAAAGAAATTTTACCAGCAACAAAAAGCCGCTACGTCACAACAGGCCCAGACAACGCAGGCACGGCCAAGACAGGAAATAAAAAGCCCTGTCACCCCTCTTCGCTTTGCTATTATGATAACCGCAGGCTTTTTTGTTATTGCATTATTAGGAATGCTAAATCATGAAATGTGGCGTGATGAACACCAGGCATGGCTGGTAGCAAGAGATGCAAATTCATTATCACAATTATTGGATAACATGAATTATGAGGGCAACCCAGCCTTATGGCATTTTTTCCTTTTTTTAATTACCCGTGTTACACATGATCCTATATACATGCAGGCATTTCATTTACTGGTTGCCACTTCATTTATTTTTATTTTCAGCAGGTATGCTCCTTTAAGCAATCTTCATAAGATATTATTTTCATTTGGATATTTTGCAATATATGAATATGCAGTTATCAGCAGAAGCTATGCGTTGGGGATCTTACTTGTGTTTGCTATTTGTGCTTTGTATAAAAACCGGGTTACTAAATATATTTTGATCGGAATATTACTTGCATTGTTATCAAACGTTACTATTTACGCTGTAGTCATTGCCTGTTGTATAGCAGGGATCATTGTACTTGACTATTTTCTTTACCAGCAAAAAAGTAATAAAGCATTATTGCAGCTGGCAGCGGGCATGATTATTTTTGTTTTGGGTGTTGCCTTCTCACTCTACCAGATCTGGCCGGAAAAAGACAACTCATTTCCTGCGCCATATGCAAAAAGCTTATTTGAATTTGCAAGATGGTGGCAGGTGGCATCAAAACTTTTTACCACTTATTTATATATTCCACAAGTCGAAGAAAATTTCTGGAATACTAACATTTATTTTAAAGACCCCGGTGCAATTGCTGCCGGCAACCTCAGCGATTGGCTTCAAAAATATCCTTCATTTTTATGGGCCTGGATACTTATGCCGATCATAATTTTTGCTTCCGGTGTAATTAGCTTCCTAAGAAAGCCATTGATATTATTGCTTTATTGCGGAACAACGCTTGGACTGTTTTCTATTTATTATTATACAGCATTATTACATTCGAGATATTGCGGCTATTTACTTATTGCACTTGTTATTTGTTACTGGCTTGCTGAATACTATCCTGAAAAAAAATATCATTCAGACTTGATAAGTTATTTATCAGGTTTGGGTAAAAGAATAAGTAAACCTTTTTTAACCATAGTTCTGGTACTAAATGTTATTGGTGCAGTAGTTGCTTATAGCATGGATCTGCAATATAAATTTTCAACAAGTAAAGTCGCCTCTAATTATATCAAACAAAATAAACTTGATAGCCTGCCTTTAGTTGGTATGACTGATTTTACCGTGTCGCCTTTGGCCACATATCTTGATAAAAAGATCTATTATCTGCAAATGAAAGATACAGGCAGCTTCATTATCTGGAGTAAGCAAAGACAGGACACGATGAATTTTGCACAATCCGTGGCAGAGTTGGGTGCCTATGTAAATAATGGACATCCCCGGGTGCTTTGGGTTAAAAACAGCGCCCCGCAGATATCATTGGATGGCAAAAATAACCAGGATATGGAAAGAGCCATTTTGTTGGATAATTTGCAGGTAGACCTGCTTCAGAAGGTTGACGGAGGCATAGTAAATGATGAAAAATATTATATTTACCTCGTGCAGAAAGTTGATCCTGCCAGGATTGATGACTCTAAGTATATCCGAATTAGCACATTTACGAAATAAGCCGCAGCAAATCGTTCAGCAGCTTTTCATTATCCCGGAAACCAAAGCAATTTGATGTTTTAAATAACGTTTTATATTTTACCAAAAAATAAGTACCGATCATGATCCATGGGAAGAAAGTTGTAGTTGTGTTACCTGCATATAATGCAGCAAAAACCCTTGAGAAAACTTACAAAGAGATCGACTTTAACGTTGTAGACGATGTTATACTTGTTGATGATAACAGTAAAGACAATACTGTGGAAGTTGCAAAGCAAATTGGTATAAATCATATTCTAAAACATGACCGCAATTATGGCTATGGTGGCAATCAGAAGACCTGCTACAATTATGCTTTGAAGATCGGGGCTGATATAGTTATTATGCTTCATCCCGATTATCAATATAATCCTAAACTCATTCCATCAATGGCATACCTGATCGCTAAAGATGTTTTCCAGGTTGTATTAGGTTCACGGATCCTTGGAGACCGGGCAATGATCAATGGAATGCCTGTTTACAAATACATTGCAAACAGGATACTTACATGGACACAGAATTTTATAATCTGGCAAAAACTTTCCGAGTATCATACCGGTTACCGTGCTTTTTCAAAAGAGATTTTAGAAAAATTAAACCTTGAAGCAAACTCCGATGATTTTATTTTTGATAACCAGATGCTTTGTCAAATCTTTTATCTTGGTTACGAGATAGGTGAAATATCATGCCCTGCAAAATACTTTGAAGAAGCCTCATCGATAAACTTCAGCAGGAGTTCAAAATATGGTTTGGGCGTTATCGGTACTTCAATTAAATATCGCCTGAATAAATGGGGAATTCTTAAGTCAGACATTTATCATAAGCCTGCAGAAAAAAGAATAGAAGTGATTGCAGGTAAATAACCTTACTCACTCCTATTCTGATCTACTTATGATTTCACAAATGAAAAAGTCCTTTTGTAATTTTCTGATGACAGCATCAGGTAATAAAAACCGGAAGGTATCGAAGCGGTATTTAAGTTAATAGAGTTTTCTCCCGGATTGATCTTTACATTCTGAGATCTTATCTGCCTTCCTGAATTATCAATTATAGTAATTGATACATTATCTGCCGGCAAATCGATGATACGCAATGCAAGCATGCTTGTGATTTTATTCGCAAAAACAACTTTCGTATTTGTTACATCATTGCGGTTTACTATTAAAACATTGCTGTATGAATAATTTCCGTTTGCATCAACATATTTCAGGCGATAATATTGTAAAGGCTTTATTTGGTTATCATCATAACTATATGCAGTCTCACGATTATCGCTTCCTTTTCCGGCCACTGTTCCGATGCGGATATAGTTTACTCCATCAACAGATTTTTCAATTTCAAAATGAGAAAAGTCTTTCTCGCTTGTTGTTAACCATGTCAACCTGTTTGCATCAGCCCGTTTCCATGCCGTAAAATATTTTAGCGTAATAGGTAGTACTGTTGCGTTAAAGGCAGTAATTGTATAAGAACAGTTAGAACCTGAATTTCCATCAATGGCAACAAATACCTGCGTACCTGCAGTAAGCCATCCTGTAGTTGCACTTACTGAGCCCCCGGTACCTGTGGTACAACTTATTCGGCTTAATGCTCCGCATGAGCCGACAAAAAACCCGATCTGGAAGCCAGTATTATCCGCTCCAAGGTCTGCGTTATCGCAGTTTATATTATTAAGCTGGATAGAACTGACTCCATTTGTTTCTACGTAATATGTATAGAATGCAGTATTCTCTAATGAAAAAGCACAAAGCTGCCAGGGCTGTACTTCCGCCGATGCTTTATGACATGCGTTTTGATCATTCGTTTCCACGGTGCTGATGTATGAGGCGCCACTGCAAAGATTATTCGGTGGAGGATAATTTGTCGCAGAAAGAGTTAATGTACCTGCTGCAGGTGTCCATACCCTGAGAAAATAAGTTGTATTGGGCGTCAATGTGTATTGTTCAAAAGGTGCCCAATAACCCTCTCCGTCGGAAAAGCAAACTGAGCTTTGTGTTTGAAGCCCTGAGCAAGTACCAGTACCACCGCAACCGGTATACATAGCGATCTCTACAGGTTGCACAGGCGAACTGCTGCTTACATGTACCAGGACACAGGAGCCTGCTGCATCTGTGGTAAATCTAAAAATGGTGATCTTACCAGTTCCACTGAATCCCGACATATTACAATGGGCCGCATTACCAGAGGTAGGAGAAACTGTATAATTCCTACTAACAGTGTCCAACGCCATTACATGGGGATTAGTGCAACTTGCACCTTGAGAATAAGCAATACCTGAGGAAATGCACAGCATCACAATTATAACAAGCTTCACGGGTTTCATAGGGTTGCGAATTAAAGGGTACTTTCCTAAAGTTATAACCCAAAACCGCTAGTTCAGAGTGGCAACAAGAGAACTTTAAAAAATCGACCAGAAATACTCGGAAGCTCTGGGGGAAACTACAAGAAATCCTACAGAGGTAAAGATGAAGTCAAAGACAGTTTTCTTGCTAAGGGTTTTTAATCTGTTTCCTCAAAATCATTTACATTAGCGATGAAAACCAATGTCATGTCAAATTATCATTTTGAAAAATGGCTTTATAAAACCATTCTCGGCTTCCTCTTAGTTGCCGGTGGTGTTTTCTTTATGTATTATGCTCTTACTCATTTTTACCGTGATAATTGGATTCTTTATGGATCGATCTGCACAGGCGGGGTAAGTATAGGAGCTTTTCTTTTGGGCAGCGCTGCTGTTAATAAAGTAAAGTCTGATATCATCAAGAAACAAAAGATAAAACAACAATCCGGGTAAAGAAAATCCTGCTGATAAGCAGGATTAAAGTTTTATTATTGACTAAATCAATTCAAACTTCGAAAATCAACCGGCACTAATCGACTTACTCCGGGCTCCTGCATGGTAACACCATAGATCATATCAACAGCACTCATGGTCATTTTATTATGTGTTACAATAATGAATTGTGAGTTACCGCTAAATTCCCTTATCATATTGGTGAACTTGCCAACATTCGCATCATCAAGCGGAGCATCTACCTCATCCAATATACAGAACGGTGCAGGCTTGATAAGATAAATTGCAAACAACAATGCAGTTGCAGTTAATGTTCTTTCGCCACCGCTAAGCTGTGTGAGTGAGGTAGGACGTTTGCCTTTAGGTTTTGCAATTACATCGATCCCTGTCTCAGCAAGGTTTTCAGGGTTTTCTAAAATAAGATCACACTGGTCATCTTCAGTAAATAAAGATTTGAATACTCTAAGGAAATTTTCTCTTACCAAATGGAAGGTTTCTAAAAATTTTTGATTGGCCGTTGCTTCAACCTCCTGTATTGTTTGCAATAAACTTTCTTTCGCTGATACAAGATCATTCTTTTGCTCAAGAATGAACTCATAACGCTTTTTCATTTCCGTGAAAGCTTCGATAGCTGTCGGGTTTACTTCGCCAAGATTTTCCAAACGTTTTTTCATCCTGTCAGTCTTTTCCTGCAGCTCATCGACTGTCATTTCATTTATCCTTGCTTCATCGAGAATATCTTCCAGGTGAATCCGAAATTCAACATGAAGTCTCTCTTTCATTCCTGCTAATTGCAGTTTTACATCGTTGAGCTTATCTTTTATTTCAGCAAGGAAATGCTCAACCTGTTCCTTGTCTTTCACTTTATGACGAAGCAAGCTTTCTTTTTCACTCAATTCATTTCTGAAATTATAATATGCCTGGTCTGCTTCATTCAACCTTCTCTCCTCTTCTTCTTTTGCTTTCATCATGTTGAACAGCTCATCTTCTACTTGCTCGAGTTGTTCAATGCATTGTTCTATCTGTTGTCTTGTATCTGAAAGTTGTGATGTATTGTTTTCGATCTGCTGCCTCAATTCATTTAACTGGTTATTCTTGAAATCCAGTTCCTGTTTCAATGCAGTTATCTTGCTTTGCTGTTTTGTTACAAGTAAATTGTATTCGTTGTACTGGCGATTGGCTTCATTATAAAATCCTTCTTCATTTTTAAATACCTCTTCGCCTTCACTCAATTTTGCTGCGTGGATCACCAATTCTTCACTCAGCCATTTCAGGTCATTACGGGTTGCCTCAACTGAATTTTGTGTTTGCTGGATCTGTGCCTGCAGGTCTTCCTGTCTTTGCTGGCTTTGGTTCTGTAATGCATGAAGGTTTTCCAGTTTATTATGCAATGAAAATACCTGGTTGGTGAGTTCCTGGATCTCTATTTCCGTATTCTTCAAAGTATGTTCACGCAGATCTTCATTAAAAGCAATTACTTCATTATGTCTTTCCTGGATCTCCTCTTTTAATAATTCAACAATTGCATTCTGCGATAAAATCTCTTCCTGCAGCTTTTCAAGATTCTTTGCACGGCCAATTTTCTTTCCTTCAAATAAGCCAACACTACCACCGGTCAAAGAATATTTTCCTTTCACATAGCGGCCGGTTTTTTCAATTACTACAAAACCATTACTATTTTGCAATGCTTCCTCATTTTCTGCAATGAACACATTGCTCAATAAATGTTCTGCCAGTCTGCGATATTGATCTTCGATTTCGATCACACTTAATGCAGAGATACCTCCTTCTAATGAATTCGTGTAATTCGTTTCATTCATGTTGATAGAATCAAGCAAAAAGAAGTTCGCTTTCCCTTTTTTATGCTCATCAAGTAAATGAACCGCCTGCAAGCCTTCCTGTAAATTATTTACAACATAATAGCTGAGATAAGGTTCCAGCACATTCTCCACAGCTGTTCTGTATTCTTCTTTTACATAAATTATATCAGAAAGAATTGGCGCTGTATGATTCCATCCCTGATTATTATGCAGGAATTTTACACTTTCAGGGTAACCTTCCATTGAATCAATAAGACTCTTTAAAAGATCATGTTCATTCTTCTTTGCATCAAGCTTCCTGCTCTCATCGGCAAGATTACTTCTGAGTGTTTCAAGCAATGCCTGCGTTTGCAGTATTTGATCTTTAGTGTAATCCTGGTGCTTTTGTAATTGATCAAGATCCGTTCTCTTTATGTTCAGCTCTCTTTCTCTTAAATGCAATTCATCAGCAAGATGCTTGCGCTGCATATCTCTCTGCACCTTATCATCATCGATCTGCTGAATAGCACGGTTGAGATTTTGAATTGATGTATCAGCTATCACTACTTTTTTCTCGGCCTCAAACTGGTTACGCTGCACCTGCTGATAACCGCTGCGCAATGCATCCAATGCAATTCTCTTTTCGTCCATCACCACTCTCTTCGCATCCATTTCATTTCTGAACTGCATCAGTTGTTCATTCATCCCTTCAAGGGACTTTGCTTCTTCTTCCAACTGAGAGCTTGTAAATGCAATGCTTTCTTCGATTCCCTGTTGCTGTCCTTCTGCTTTTTGTAAAAAATCCTGTAACCCTGCTTCTCTTTCTTTCAAATGATCCAATCTTTGTGCAGAAAGATTCTTTTCATTCTCTTTTGTTCTTAAATGCTGCAGCATTTCATTGAATGCATGCTGCATTGCCTGCAGCTCTTTTTCTTTTTCAATAAATAAGACTTTATCCTGTTCTAATGCTGCTTCATCATTAGCTATTTCAGCTTCAAGTTTTATTCTCTTATCAGTTTCTGTATCGTTCTGTGCATTCAGCTCTTTATAAGTAACATTAAAACTTTCCAATGCGGCTTTTGCCAACTCCACACTAACCTCACGATATTCCTTTTTTACCTCGTAATATTTTTCAGCTTTCTTTGCCTGGTTCTCTAATGATTTCAATTGATTGTTTATTTCAAACAAAAGATCTTCGATCCTGGCAATATCCTGTTCAGTGGCATCGAGCTTTAGTTTGGCTTCTTTCTTTCTTGTTTTATAAATTGAAATTCCCGCAGCTTGTTCAAGCATACGGCGGCGGCTGTTTTCTTTGTCTTTTATCAGGTCATCAACCATTCCCAATTCAATGATGGCATAAGAATCTGTTGACACACCCGTATCCATAAAAAGGTTCTGGATATCCTTTAACCGGCACTGCACATCATTCAGGCGATATTCGCTTTCACCACTTTTATAAAACTTGCGGGTAATGGTAACGGTGCTGAACTCGGTAGGAAGAAGATTCTTTGTATTCTCAAAAGTCAGGCTTACCTCGGCAAGACCGGATGCAGAGCGGCTTTTGGAGCCATTAAAAACAAGGCTGTCGAGGTTCTCGCTTCGCAGGTGGCTGATCTTTTGTTCGCCGATCACCCAACGGATGCTGTCAACGATATTTGACTTACCACATCCATTAGGTCCGACGATACCTGTTACGTTGTCGTCAAAGTTGACAACAGTTTTGTCAGCAAAGCTTTTAAACCCTTTAATTTCAAGACTTTTTAGGCGCACGGGCAAACGTTTTAATAGCGGCGAATATAATCTGCAAAACTCACTTAAATAAGAAGTACTTATTCACAGTGTTGCGTTAAAATTCGGGAAAAGATTTTTTGGTAACCGGCTTAAGTTCCCCTGATTAAACTTCGGTTGCGACGCTCCGTTAATCGTTCTGTAATTCTATTCAACTTTTGTCCACCCCCTTTCGATCTTTTCTCCTTGTTGTACATCCCGCCCCCGCCAGCGGGGGATAATGTACTTCTCTTTTATTCGTAGTGAAAATTATGTTTCTTCTAATTTCAAATAATGTGATAACTTTTGTCCCCCGCTGGCGGGGGAAGTACTTCGAATAAAATTATTTCAAATGGGGGTGGATAAAAAGATCAATAAGCTTGTTGCAGCACAAGTGTGGGACCCAAGCAAGGATGATTAGAATTACTATTGTTGGTAACAAAATCATCACCTTACAAATTTTTATACCCTTCGAAATAATGTACTATTTTCGGTTCACTTTTTGAAACGATCAAAACTGACAAAACCACAGATTCATGAAGACCGTGATCATCCCCGTTGATTTTTCCGAAACTTCGCTAAATGCTGCCCGCTATGCTGCTGAAATGCTCAGTGAAAAGCCTGATGCAAATATTATTCTTTACAATCTTTATCATCATGATGATGAATACGAAACCGCAGGACATTATTTGGATAGCCTGAAAAATGAGTTACTGCGGAAGGGTGATAAAGAAATTGAATGTGTTCGTGAGAAAGGTAGTGACCTGGTTGATTCGTTAGAAAGGCTTGCCTATCAAAAAGCAGCTACATTAATTGTGATGGGTATTACTGGTAAATCATCAGTGAAACAAACTATTATTGGAAGTCATACTTTAAAGATCGCTATGAAGGATGTGTGCCCTGTTTTAATTGTACCGGCACAGGCAACATTCAAAGGAATTAAAAATGTGGCGCTTGCTTCTGATTTTAAGAATGTGGAAGAAATAACTCCGGTTACATACTTAAAAGCTGTACTTGATTTTTTCAAGCCTCAACTTCATATAGTAAATGTGAACAGTGAGATACATGTGGCGCTGAATGAAGAACTGAAAGAAGAAAGAGCATGGCTTTTAGAACAGTTCAAAGAATACAATCCTGAGTTTTATTTTATCACTACGTTTGACTTTCATGAAACGATCGAGCAATTTGTACACGATAAAAATATTGACATTGTAATAAATGTGCCCCGTAATCATGGTTTTTATGATTCGGTTTTCAAACACAGTGCTACCAAAAAGCTTGCTTTTCATAGTTCGATACCCGTGCTGGCAGCGCATGAATAAACCGTTAAGATTCCCTTCTTCTGCTAACACTCATTAGGTTTTCCGGCCTCATTTTTTTAGCTTTGCCTCATCCTGAAAAACGATTTGCTGCATCATTTTTTGCCGCTTACTTACTCCCGGTAGCTATCGGGATGGCTCATCTGCACAGATTTTTTTGATGTGGTTTTTTTAGAAAATAAAAGATGATATGAGGAATATCAAGCTTATCGAAGTACCGTCTGAAATTGGAGCCGGCACCCGTGGCGCAAGTCTTGGAATAGAAGCTATAAAGATCGCTGCCATGGATTTTATGAGTAATTTCTTTATTCATTTTCCGTCTGAAAGAATTCCGAATGAAAATAAATTGCTTTATGAACCTATTGAATCACCTTATGCAAAAAGAGTGAAGGGTGTTTATTCAATGTATGAGAAAGTAAGCAAGGCTGTTTCCGAAACGATCAGGAATAATTTTTTTCCGGTTGTCATTAGCGGTGATCATAGTACTGCCGGAGCAACAATTGCCGGAATAAAAATGGCCAAACCCAAAAGTAAGCTTGGTGTTATCTGGATAGATGCCCATGCTGATCTTCATACTCCTTATACTACTCCATCAGGCAATGTGCATGGGATGCCACTTGCGATAACTCTTGGCGAAGACAATAAAGATTGTGCAGTACATAAGCTTGATGATGAAACAAAAGCATATTGGGAGAAATTAAAGAATCTTGGAAAGATATCACCAAAGGTACTTCCTGAAGATGTCGTGCTGATCTCTACCAGGGATTATGAAAAGGAAGAAAAGTATGTGATCGATAAACATAATATCAAGCTGATCACTACAAAAGAAGTAAGAATAAAAGGCCCTGAAAGCATTGTTCGCTCTGTTATCCGCCATTTGGATGATTGCACTGATATTTATATAAGCTTTGATGTGGATGCACTTGATTCTTCTATTTCAAGAGGTACAGGAACCCCGGTTGGAAATGGACTGAGAGAAAGAGAAGTGGAAGACCTGATCAGTAAATTCATGCATAATCGCAAAGTTTGTTGTTTTGAAATAACGGAAGTAAATCCTACTCTTGATAAGGAAAATTTGATGGCCGAAATTGCATTTAATATTTTACAGAGAAGTGTGAATGTGTTGATGATGAATTAGAACCATTTACAGGATGAAAAAGAGGATTATGAGGATATTATTGATTCTTGTCTGTTATTGTTTCACTGGTATTTCTTTTGCACAAAGCAAAACATATAAAGATTCCATTGAATCTTATTTTAAAAAATATGTAAAGGAACATGAAGTTGTTACCGGAAAAGATAAAGAACTAATGTCTTTTTTTCCGGTAAATGAAAAGTACAGGATCAATTGCAAATTTGAAAGAACTGTAAACTCTCCCTGGTTCAGAATGGAAAGTTCTGGCCCGATAAAAAAGAATTACCGGGTGTATGGAATAATTCACTTTACAATAAATGATACTTCGGTTACATTAAATATTTATCAAAGCCAGGACCTGATGGTAACGCAACTATACCGTGATCATTTATTTATTCCGTTCACAGACGCTACTTCAGGTGAAGAAACTTATGAAAGTGGAAGATATATTGACCTTGAAATAGATGATATTAAAAATGATAAAGTGCTGATCGATTTCAACAGGGCATATAATCCTTATTGTGCTTATGTAAGTGGAAAATTCAACTGCCCGATTCCTCCGGCTGAGAATCGATTAGTTGTTGCTATCCGTGCAGGTGAAAAAGCATTTAAGAAAACGCATTGATCAACTGAAAGTTTTTTTCAATCCTTCTTCGAAAGTTAATGGCTCATATCCCAATTCTTTTCTTGCTTTATCAATAGCAAATCCTGTTTTTAATGGTCTTCTTGCAGGCTGATTAAAACTTACTGCAGTAACTCTTTTAATTATAGAATTATCAACTTGAAGATGTTCTGCCGTTTTAATTGCCATTTGATAAGGGGTTAAAATATCTTTTCCTGATAAATGAAAAATGCCTGTAGCTTTCTTTTCAACAATAGAAACAATTCCTTTTGCAAGATCTTCAACATAAGTCGGTGTTCTTACCTGGTCGTCTACAACATTATACTCCTCTCCTTTCTCCAATTTTTCTTTTATAATTTTTAAAATGTTATTATGCCCTGAATGATTTTTTCCATAAACCAAAACAGTTCTTACAATGGCCCAATCAAATTCATATTCCTTAACAGCCTCTTCGGCTTCAAGTTTTGTCCGGCCATAATAGTTAACAGGGTTTGGAATATCATCTTCTCTGTACATTCCTCTTTCACCATCAAAAACAAAGTCAGTTGAGAGATAAATAAAAAAGCTTTTAATATCGGCAGAGTTAATAAGAAGCTGAACAGTTCCTTCCACATTTACCAAATAAGCAAGCATCTGGTTAGTTTCACATTCATCTGGCTTGCTCATAGCCCCTGCATGAATTACAACATCGGGCTTTATATTTTCAAAAACATCATGAATCGAAAATGGATCGGTAAAATCCATTGATAAGTATTGAAAATTTTTATCATGAGTAAAAGGCAGGCGGCATTCACCTTTGCCCGTAGCAATTACAGAGAATTTTTTTCCCAGCAATTGTTCAGTGAGATAATAACCTAAAAAACCATTTGCTCCTGTGATAAGAATCTTCATGAAGCAAATATAACTTCATCAGTTTGGAATCACCTGTGGCGTTTTGTTTATCATCCATGTAGCATATATCTCTGACAATTTCCATGTATTGCCTGCATATCTTTCGGGACGGGCAACGATGTATTTTAAGAATTCTTCCAATTCCATTCTCGTCGTTATTTCCATCGCATCAAATAATTTTTTGCCATCAAACAAACCTCCTTCCACCTTCTGATTTTGTTCAGGTATTTGCTTTTTCATTGCTGTACCGGTAGACTTTATATCAGCGATCATTGAATCAAGCAAAGTTTTTTCTTTTTGCTGATCCAATTGAAATATCTCTGCAGAATGATAGAACTGGCTTTCATCAACTGCTGTCAGGTTAATAGCATGACGGTTTATATCAAACAAGAGGCTTTTATAATAAGCAGGAGTTTTACATTGTGTGTAAAGAACGTCACCCTGTTCAGGCTCTTCTTCATGATATTTATGTATAGCAAAATAGTAGTAGCTGCCTTTTATAAGATGGCACCGACCCCATCCAATAAGAGTTGTATCTAATGCACCATTCTGATAACGATGTTTTAAAATACCGATCTGATTATTCTTAATAGATATAGGAAGCCTATCCGGCAGATTTACCTGGGCAACGGTAACCGAATCATTTAACTTAACCTGGTAATCGGTAATTCTGAAAGCAAACAAAACGTCCACGGAATCCTTTTGAGAAAAGCTATTCAGGAACAAAAAGAGAATGGCAGTGGTGATGGTGGTTTTTTTCATTATCAAAAATCCAAACGGAAAGCAAGTTATATTGGTGTGTTGGCTTTCAACAAAAATTGTTAAGAAAGGAAAAAGCCCTTCGATATTAAAGGGCTTTGTGATCCCGTCAGGATTCAAACCTGAAACCTTCTGATCCGTAGTCAGATGCTCTATTCAGTTGAGCTACGGGACCATCCTTCGGTAAACTCAGGATTAGGGCGGCAAAAATAAGGCAAAATGGGTTGTGTGCCAAACGGTAAGAGCCATTACCGCCAAATCCAAGTGCAAAAAAACCATTCGGTATCTTTTTGTATGCCCCGATATATGGCAACCCATCTTTTGTTGAACCAAATACACCGGCCAAGCTAAACTCGGTTTTAAAAGGGATAGAGGGAAACATGTTTCTAAAATCATTTTGCAACAACTTTGTTTTGTGAGGGATCAGTTTATCTCTTTTAATGTGAGAAAAAAATTCCTCATCCCGTCCGCCAATAATTATGCGGTTGTCCTTTGTTGTTCGCAGGTACAAATACGGATTCGCCGTATTCCAGATCAATGTCTCATTTTTCCCAAATTTTTGCGGAGAGTTTAACGACTCGCTGGCAATGACATAAGTGCTGGAAAGCTTAACAATTGGCTTTGATATAAAACCCACAACCTCATAGCCTGTTGCATACACTAATTTTTTTGCTGTTATAGTAAACTTGTTAGCAGTTCTGATCTGCACATTGATCCGGTTATGTTTTATTGTTGATGCTGACGTTCTGTCATAAACCTTCAACCCTCTTTTCAAGTTGAATTGCAAAAGTGAGTGTGTGAAAAGATATGAATCAATTGTTGCAGCGGTTTCAGATAAAATTCCTCCATGCGACTCAAAACCGAGTTCTTTTAACACGGCCTGCTCTTTTAGATATCTTACACTAAAACCATATTTCTTTCTCGCTTCAAATTCTTTTTTCAAAAATTCAACATCTTTTTTATATGCAGCGCTATAAAGGCTTTTTTTAGATTCAAAATCTTTCATTCCCGTTTTCTCTGCAAGTGTTTCCAATTTTGAAATTGCAGATTCGCCAAGCTTATATGAACGGACCGCTGCCTTTGCCCCTATCATTTGTATTAATTGGTGAAGAGCCGTATCTATTTCATATTGCAAAAGTGAAGTACTTGCGCAAGTGCTGCCGAAGCCAATTGTTCTTGCATCTATCAATGTGCAATCGATTCCCTCTTGTATAAGATAATGAGCAGTTAACGCCCCTGAGATCCCGCCTCCAAGGATCAGGACGTCGGTCCTTATATCTTTTTCGAGCTTTGGATAAGAATATGGCAACCCATTTTTAATTAAACTATAAGGACAGCCTGAACTCAGTTTCATTCAATAAATATTATTGCAGGTATCTTCTCAACGTCCATGCGATAGTTTCATGTTCTTTTATCAGGTCTGTAAGAAAATCTGACGTGCCAATATCGCCATATTTCTCATCACAATCATCAATGTATTTTCTCAATTGAATAATAACGGATTCATGATCTTTCAATAATTCACGAAGCATTTCTTTTTGTGAAGGATATTTTCCGGGAGATTCTTTTAGCGAGGCCATTTGAAGAAACTCCTGCATGGTTCCCGGTGTTTTTGTGCCAAGCTTATTGATCCTTTCCGCTATTTCATCAATTGCTTCCTCCAATATCTTATACTGTTTCTCAAATAGTTTGTGTAATTCCATAAAACTGTTACCCGAAACATTCCAATGAAATTTTCTTGTTTTAGTATAAAGTACAATTGCATCAGACAAAACAAGCGACAAAACATGTGTAATGCTTTTCAGGTTTTTTGAAGAAAGGCCAATGTTTGGGTTCATAAAATTTTATTTATGTGTAAAAACTTGCAACTATTATTCCAATTATAAGTGCAACATCTATTTAAAATTGATGGCACGGTATTTTCTCACTACATTTTTGATATAGTTTTTAAAAAAAACAATTTATAACCTTTAAATCTAAAGCTTATGTTACGCTGGACAGTAATATTTTTAGTAGTCGCCATAATAGCAGCCGTGTTTGGCTTTGGTGGTATAGCGTCAGGCGCAGCTTCTATTGCGAAGATCTTATTCTTCATTTTTATTGTTCTCTTTTTATTGTCTTTGATCTTTGGAAGATCAGCAACAAGATCAGGCGATATATGACGAGGCAGGTGCTGTATTAATTTTTCACAATTAAAAACCTTTAACTTATGACAACAGGAACCAAAGTGTTTTTGGGAATTTTAGGTGCTGCCGCAGCAGGTGTAGTGATCGGAATGTTGATCGCACCTGAAAAAGGAAGTGAAATGCGGGCACGCATTAAGAAATCAGCAGGTGATTGGGTTGATAACCTGAGCAACCTATTTGTAAAAGGAAAAGAAGAATTAGAGGAATTAAGCGACACAGCAATGGATAAAGGCAGACAAATGAAGTCTGCAGCTGAAGAAAAAGTAAACAGAATGAAAGAAAGTATTAGCTAACTAAAATATAAACAGTCCGCCGTGGCGGACTGTTTATATTTCTTCCAAACTGCTGCATCTATGGAAGCTCAAAATCTAAAAGAAGACGCAAAAGATATCATCAATCATGCGGGTGATTATGCAGAAACTTTTTATAAACTCACTCTTGTAAGAGCCACAAAAAAAGTCAGTGATGTTGGCTCTGCAGTTATCAATTCAGTTTTAATTTTCTTTATTGGATTATGCATCCTGCTTTTTGCAAGCATGGCCGCTGCATGGTGGCTGGGTGATGTATTGAATAGCCCCGCATTGGGTTTTTTACTCGTTGCTTCGTTTTACCTTCTGCTTGTACTTATTCTTATTTTAATGAGGAAAAAAGTCATCGCACCATATATTAGAAATCTTTTTATAAGGAAAATATATGAAGAAAAAGATTAGGTCATACGATGATCTTGAGAGAGAAGAAAAATTACTTGAAGAATTGTTGCTTGCCCAGAAACAACTTATCCAGGCAGACATTCTGATGTTGAAAAGGCAATTAAAACCGGCAAGTGTAGCTCTGCAATTTTTAAATAATATAACTACAGCTGATAAGCATAATCCATTGCTAACCCAGGGCGCCAACACGGCTATTGATCTGATCTTGAAAAAAATTGTACTTGCCCGGGCCGGTTGGCTTACTAAAATGCTTGTTCCTTTCTTTGTTAAGAATTATTCATCTCATTTTATTGCCGATCACAAACAAGATATTGTGCAAAAGATATTTTCTCTTTTTAGCGGGAACAAAAATGGAAAAGCAAAAGCAGCTTCAACTGTTCCCGGTAGCGAAAATTAAGTAACTTTCAATACGATTAGAGCAAGTGTATGTGACTATAGGCAAATAAGCAGAGCCCTTTTCTTTATAAATACCTTATATGATCAATTTCAATGACCGGATCAGGCAGATACTGCTATTGCTCTTAATCATTCTCCTCATCTATCTTTCACTTCGGGAACTGCAATTGTTCATGCCGGGTGTGCTGGGTGCAATCACCTTATATATTCTTAGCAGAGCCAGTTATTTTCAACTTGTTTATAGCAGGAAATGGAAGAAGGGAAGAGCAGCTTTTTTATTCATCTTTTATTATCTCATGCTGCTTGGTATCCCTGTGTTTGCGGCTGTCACACTTTTAAGTCCTAAAATAAGCGATGCATTAAGTGATCCCACACATTTAATAGATAATATAAAGCAAGGCATTTTACAGGTGCAGGCAAAAATCGGCATTTCGATCGTTTCAGAGAAATCTCTTACAAATTCTCTTGACCAAACCATCAGGTTTATTCCTTCATTACTTAACAGCACATTGAATTTGCTTTCGAATTTGATCACGATGCTTTTTTTCCTTTATTACCTGTTGTATCACGGACGTGAAGTTGAAATGACCTTATTTAAAATAATACCATTGAAAGATGCCAATACGGCGATCCTTGCATCCGAAACAAAAAAAATGGTAAAGGCAAATGCTATAGGCATTCCTCTCATTTCGATCATACAAGGCTTAACAGCGACGCTTGGATATTTTATTTTCGGAGTAGATGAATTCGCTCTTTGGGGGTTTTTTACAGGGGTGTTCGCTTTCTTTCCTGTAGTAGGTACAATGGTTGTGTGGGTGCCGATGGTGATATATATGTATGCTTCAGGAGAAACATGGAATGCCACGGGCCTTTTATTATACAGCCTTCTTGTTACCGGTAATATTGATTATATAGCCAGAATAACTATAATGAAAAAGATGGGTAATGTACATCCTGTGATCACTGTACTTGGCGTATTGATTGGTTTAGGGCTTTTTGGTTTTATCGGTTTGATCTTTGGACCATTGCTTGTAAGTTATATCGTTGTGCTCTTCAGGATTTATATGAATGAATTTACTTCTCAAGGTGATGAAAAGAAACCGGATGAAAGTGCTGTTGTTACAAAGGAGCCGGTCACTTAGTTTTTTTAATATCTCTTTTGTTCTTACTTAAAAGCTATAAACTTATTTTCTGCTTTAATTACTTTTTCAAAAAATGCTTTGAATGCCGGGTAATCAGCCGGGGGAATTTGCTGTTGTCTTGTATTGGTAAACTTGCGGACTATGGTAAGTTTGTCCGGTGCCTTTAATGTATACTGAATAGTATATTTCAAATCTTTAAAAGATAAAGTCTCAGTTGAAGGAAGCTCAACAAACTTAGTTCCGGTCGGTGCAGTTATATTGACAACCGTTTCATACAGATCAACACGTTCATAATTCCAGAACTCAACCGGATAGGTTCTGCTATCAGCAGAAAAATTATCAAGTGATGCTACCACATCAGGATAAACAATACGGAAAGTTTTTAATGAGCCTATCTCAGATATTTCGTTTTTCACTTTGAAGCCATAAGAATATTCAACAGAATCGCTAAGCTTCTCAAGGTCTTTGAATTTTACAAAACTCAGCTTCACATTATTTTTATAATCTGCAGCAACTGATTCTTCCATTTCCTTTGCCTGTTTTTCATCATCAAGTTTGCCATAATCAGCTCTTATACCTGATGAAAGATTACCATACTTTATCGACTTTATCGTTATCTCCAGATCATTATCAACAGGTTTTATATCTATCACCCTTTTCACCATATCCTTTGTCCTGCTTTCTGATTGTAATTGCTTCAATGCTGATGCCGTACCGGAATACTTATTCGGGACCTCAATAATCAACGCACCATTTAAAGTATTAGGCAAACTGGCAAAAGGAAGATAATTATCGGTAAGCTCAATATAATATTGCTTTTTATCAAGCTCTGCTTTTACAATGCAATGATTGAATTCGACACTTGGTAAAAGAATTTGCTGTTGACCATTATCTCTTGTATCTACCAAAACCATTTGAGCATTGATGCCCGCCATTCCAGCCAGTGTTACAAATAAACTGGAAAGATCTTTACAATCTCCAAGTCTTGTAGTAAGAGTGGCCGAAGGACGCTGCGGCACATAAGCACTTTGCCTGAATGGAACAGAGCTGTAGCGAATATTTGATTCTATATAATCATAAATGATCTTTGCTTTTTGAAATTGAGTCAGGTTCTTTGTAGAAGCAGGAAACAATTCTTTATAGAGTGCAAGTATCTCAAAATCTTCCTCAGCTTTATTATTTGAAATATCGCTGTACCAATCAGAGATCGCTTTCCATTCAGGTATTGTACTAACATGAAGGACCGAAGCAACATCGGAAAGCTCCGGCATTAATGGTTCATCTTTGTCAGGTGTCGCCTTATTCATTTCCCAGCTATATTGCTTAAAACCTTCAACATCTTTTATTACCGGCTGAATAGTGGAATTATTAAACTTGTAAAATATTTTTTGTCCTGCAGGTAATAATAAATTATAACGTGACGCTACAGTATAGATCTGCCCGGTAAAAAAGTAACGATCCCAGTATTCTTTAGCAAGCCGGCCGTAAACAAAACTGCGAAGACGGTATTTGAACACAACCACATCGCCCACTTCTAGATTAGTAAATACAACTTCATTATCATTCACCTCGCCTTCGATCTTTGTATTATTCTTTTTTATTATCTCGCTTTTTTCAATTAATAAACTTTGGCGGCTGCCATAAGAGATCGATGATTCTTTGAACCTGTCAACTCCTTTTTCGTTTGTAATGCGAATAATAGTTGTGTAGTATTCTTCGTTAGCGCCACCTGGATACAAGATCACATCTTTCTGATCAAGTATGTAATAAAAACCATAGTCAGTATTTTTTGCTTCTGACTGTTTATCGTTTTTTATCCATGCATCAATATCGACCTGCGGTAATAACTTGAATGATTCAGGTTTGCCATCCAGTTTCCTGATCTTGTTTATAATGCTGTATTGATTTGGCTCATACAAAAGCGATTTGTTATAAGCATCCATTGCTTCCTTTGTTTGCTTTTTTTCGCTTTTAATATCGCCAAGCATTTCCCAATAAGTTTCTATATACGGCGCCAAAGCAAGACATTTCATCACCTGTTCCTCGGCTTTATCATATTGTTTGATCCCAAAATAATATTGCGCCAGTTTATAAAATTCATTAGGGGAATACGAGAATTGTTCTGCGATCCTTTTTTTAATATCAAGAGCTTTACCATCACTACCCTGTTCGCTCAATACTTCAGCATAGTCTTCGTACAGGTCATAGTTGTAATTATCTTTTACATAATTCTCATACACTTTCATTGCACCTTTCTTATCCTTATATACATCTTTCTTTATCCTGTACATCAATCCTATCAGTTTGCTATTCTCAGGATTTTGTGCATAAAGTCTTTCCACTTCTTTTACCAGTTCATCATACTTTTTATCATTGACCAGTAATAAAATCTTATAGGCTGAAGTAGTTACATCTTCTCCATACAACTTTATTCTTTTTTCAAGTTCTTTTGAGCCATCTTCATATTTCTGATCATCAAAAAGCTCCCTGATCTTAAGATCGAGTACTACAAGACTTTCAGGATCGAGTTGCTTTATCTTTTCAATTTCTTCCAGTAACAATGTGCGGTTATTTTCTTTTATCAGCACCTGCACCATTTTCATTTTCAATAAACAGTTATTCGGAGACTTCTTAATAGCTTCAGTAAGAGTGTTTCTTGCCTCAATAACTTTTTTACTGCGCAGGTAAACATCAGCAAGCAGCAGGTAGTTTAAAAGATTGTTAGGTGTTTTAGCGATCTTATCAGAAAAATATTTTTCAGCAAAATGTTCAACCTGGTTATTCTTGCTCTGATCGCCATTGGCTTTGGGATATGCAGCATATACAGGCGAACCTGTAATATCATTTTTTTGTCTTAGCTGGTCATCAGTGAAACGGATAATAAAATTGGGAAATGAATTACGTGAAAATCCTAATTGGACCAATACCCTGTTCACACCTTTCTTTAAATTAACCCTGGCAGTATATGCATCCATTTCA
>Ga0070698_100000619_pt1 | contig 38232 bp, 38 predicted proteins | sample KBSK1502metaG_FD_65477 | JGI IMG/M metagenome (GOLD analysis project Ga0070698, IMG submission 65477) | Corn, switchgrass and miscanthus rhizosphere microbial communities from Kellogg Biological Station, Michigan, USA - KBS K1-50-2 metaG | ecosystem: Host-associated > Plants > Roots >... | reverse complement strand
GCGGCGCCGGTCTCGGAGGGGGCAACGACGAGCGGGAACAAACGCTAAACCAGCTCCTGGTCGAGATGGACGGCTTCGACCAGCGAGAGGCCGTGGTCGTCGTCGCCGCCTCGAACCGCGCCGATGTCCTCGATCCAGCACTGCTGCGGCCCGGCCGGTTCGACCGGCGGGTCGTCGTCGACCGGCCCGATCGTCGCGGCCGCGCCGCCATCTTGAAGGTGCATACGCGAAGCGTGCCGCTGGCCGAGGACGTCGACCTGGAGATCATCGCCCGCTCGACACCGGGGCTCGTCGGCGCGGACCTCGCCAACCTTGTCAACGAGGCGGCGCTGCACGCGTCGCGCACGAACCGGACGAGCGTCGCCATGGAAGACTTCGAAGAGTCGTTCGACCGAGTCGTCCTCGGGTCGGAGCGCAAGATCTACCTCAGCGAGGCGGAACGCCGCGTGATTGCCTATCACGAGTCGGGCCACGCCCTGGTCGCCTGGTATCAGCCCCAATCAGATCCGGTCCACAAGATCACGATCGTCCCGCGCGGCATGGCGCTGGGCGTGACCCAATCGATCCCGACCGACGACCGCCACAACCTCTCCGAAGAGTATCTCGAGGCGCGCATCGCGATGGCGCTCGGCGGACGCGCCGCCGAACAGCTGGGGCTCGGATCGATCACGACCGGCGCGCAGAATGACCTGGAGACGGCGACGGAGCTGGCGCGGCACATGGTCGTCAGCTGGGGGATGAGCCAGAAGATGGGGCTCTTCTCATTCGACGATTCGCCTCAGGCCGTGTTCCTGGGCCGTGAGCTGGCGGGTAGCCCGCACATCAGCCAGCGGACGGCGGCCATCATCGACGAGGAAGTGACCCGGCTGCTACGCGAGGGCTACGACACGGCCGAGAGCATCCTGACGGCAAACCGGGCCAAGCTGGACACGCTGGCCGCAGCCCTGATGCAGGAAGAGGTCCTGGACGAAGACCAGATCGCGCGGCTGATCGGGCCGCGGGCGCTCGAAGGCGGCATTGCGACGCCCAAACCCTGGAAAGCTGCCGTCACCGACGCGGGGGCGCAGGTCTAAAGCATGGCGCAACAAACCCCCCACCCCGACCCCGAACGTCTCAATCGCTCGCCTGGCACTGACGTCTCAATCGCTCGTATGGCACTAAAGCGCCACTCGCGAGGGGCGACGCCCCGAGCGCCGCTCGCGTCGGCCGACGGGCCGGCCCCGCAAGGGGGGAGGGAGGTTCCGGCTGACTCTTCTTCGCAAGAGGGGAGGGAGGTTTCTCCCGACCCTTCCCTCCGGCGCCTTCCCCTGGTGCCCCTGCGGGACGACGTCGTCTTTCCCAAGCTGATCGTCCCGCTCTCAGTCGGCCGCCGGACGTCGATTGCCGGGATCACGGCGGCGATGGACAGAGACAAGCAGGTCCTGCTGGTCGCGCAGAAGGACCCCCAGGTCGACGACACGGTCGAGCAGGACCTTTACTCGATCGGCACGGTCGCGGAAATCAACGGCATGCGGCAGACCCCGGCGGGCGTGCAAATGCTGGTCGCGGGGGCCCAGCGCGCGCGTATCGTGCGCTTCGTCCAGTTCAAGCCGTTCATCGAAGTCGAGATAGAAATCGTCGCTGACCAGGTCGGCGAGGGCCTCGAGATGGAGGCTCACATGCGCTCCGTCAAGAGCCTGTACGAGAAATACGTCGAGTCGGGAGCGGCGGTTGCGCCCGAGGTCGCGGCCACTGTGTCGAAAACCGACGACCCGGTTTACCTGGCCGACCTGGTCTCGGCGGCCCCGGACCAGACGCTCGAGCAAAAGCAGCACATGCTGGAGACGCCCAACGTGCTCGAGCGGCTGCGTCTGCTTGCGCTCTTTTTGAGCAAGCAGGTCGAGATCCTCGAGCTCAAGGCCAAGATCCAGAACGAAGTCCAGAGCACCATCGGCAAGCTTCAGCGCGATCAGATCCTGCGCGAACAGTTGAAAGCGATTCGCAAAGAACTCGGCGAAGACGAAGAAGGCGCCGAGCTGCATAGCCTCCGGGAAAAAATTGAAGCAGCCGGGATGCCGGACAGCGTGAAAGAGCGCGCCCTCAAAGAGATCGACCGGATGCAGAGCATCCCGGCGGCCTCGCCCGAGGTCGGTATTATCCGGACTTACGTCGACTGGTTGATCGCCCTGCCCTGGGGACCGCCGCCGGGCGAGACCTGGGACATCAAAGTCGCCGCGAAAGTGCTCGACGAAGATCACTATGGCGTCGAAAAGATCAAGGAACGAATCCTGGAATACATGGCCGTCCGCCAGCGCTCGCAGAGCCTGCGGTCGCCCATCCTCTGTTTTGTGGGACCGCCCGGCGTCGGCAAGACCAGCCTAGGCAAGTCGATCGCGCGGGCGCTGGGTCGCAAGTTCGTGCGGCTGTCGCTCGGGGGCATCCATGACGAGGCCGAGATCCGGGGACACCGCCGAACCTACATTGGGGCGATGCCGGGACGAATTCTGCAGCAAATGAAAGTCGCCGGCGCACGCAACCCGGTCTTCATGCTGGACGAGGTCGACAAGGTGGGCGCCGACTGGCGCGGCGATCCGTCGTCGGCCCTGCTCGAGGTCCTCGATCCCGAGCAAAACAAAGACTTCTCTGATCACTACCTGGAAGTTCCGTATGACCTCTCGCAGGTGCTGTTTATTACGACGGCCAATGTCGTCGACACGATCATTGCCCCCCTTCGCGACCGCATGGAGATCATCCGCCTTCCCGGATACACGGAAGACGAAAAAATGCATATCGCGCAGCAGTTCCTGGTGCCGCGCCAGTTACGAGAGCACGGTCTGACAGACGAGAACCTGGAAGTGCCCGAGGCAACCTTGCGCTTGCTCATCCGCGAGTACACGCACGAAGCGGGCGTACGAAACCTGGACCGGGAGATCGCGAACATCGCGCGCAAGATTCCGCGGCGCATCGCTGAAGGTGAGACAGAGAAAGTCACGGTGCAGCCAGCCGACGTGATGGGCTACCTGGGTCCGCCGCGATTCGAGTTTGGCGTCGCCGAGCTTGAAGACCAGGTCGGTGCTGTCACCGGCGTCGCCGTCAACGAGTACGGTGGCGACGTGATGACGGTCGAAGCGATCCTGATGCAAGGGCGTGGCGAATTCGCATTGACGGGGCAGATCGGCAAGGTCATGGAAGAGTCCGCACGCGCGGCAGTGAGTTACGCGCGTTCGCACGCGCTCGAACTCGGATTGAAGCCCGGCTTCTTCGAGGATCACTTCTTTCACATCCATGTGCCGGCGGGCGCGATCCCGAAGGACGGCCCTTCGGCGGGCATCACGATGGCGACGGCCGTCGTGTCCGTTCTGACCGATCGACCCGTCCGCCGCGAGGTGGCCATGACGGGCGAGATCACACTGCGCGGAAAAGTGCTGCCGATCGGTGGCTTGAAAGAGAAACTGCTGGCCGCGCATCGGGCCGGGATCAAGACATTCATCCTGCCGGAGAAGAATCGCAAGGACCTCCACGAGGTCCCCGACGAGGTCAAGAATTCGATGGAGCTCGTTTTGGTCAAGCACGTCGACGAGGTGCTGGACAGGGCCCTGCTGCCGGCAGCCACCCGGCCGTCGACGCCGGGCCTCGGATTCCGGCGACCCCTGGGCGACTCGCAGCCCGGCACGGTCAACTAGCTTGCTGGGCCGCGGGCCCACGACCCTGTTCGTCGTTTTCTTGCTGCTGGCTGGATGCAGCCTGCAGCCGGACGTCTCGCAGGCAGCGCCCAACGGCCGGGTGGGGACGGCGGCGCCCAGGCTTTCGGGCGAGACGCTCGACGGGGCGGCGCTGGCCGTCGACTTCAAGGCATCCAAGACCGTGCTGGTGTTCTGGGCGGCCTGGTGCGGACCCTGTCGCAAGGAACAGCCCGGGTTGAACGTGCTGGCGGCCAGATATGCCAGCCAGGGCGTCAAGTTCTATGGCGTCGACATGCTGGACCACGACAGGGCACTCGCCCGCGCCTTTACTGCCGAGTTCAGTGTCCCGTACCCGAGCCTCTATGACGACGCCGGCAGCCTGACGGCGGCATACGATGTCGACTCGCCGCCGTCGTTCGTGCTGGTCGACACGAAGGGCATCGTCGTCGGTCGGTACCCGGGGGAGGCCTCGCCCACGCAGCTGGCGAACCTAATCGATCAGAAGCTGGTCACTTCGTCCGGCGCTGCCACCGCGTCGGCTTGAGCATCTTGACCGAAGGGAAGAACCTACGTTCCTCTATACGCCTCAAACGCTCGTCTGGCACGTCCGCGCCACTCGCGTCGGTCGGCGGGCCGGCGCCGCGGCGAGGCTGCATCCTTCTTCCCTAGTGGAAGGAGGGGGTTACTTGGTTCTCCGTTGCCAGCGGGTCGCCTTCAACATTTTCTTGTGCTTGTGTTTGCGCATTTTCTTCCTGCGCTTCTTGATTACCGAGCCCAATCGGCCCGCCCAGTGAAAGCTCGCATGTGCCGGAACATTGTAAGGGAATACGGAGTTTACACTTGTACAGGGCGTTGTCGCCCAAATCCATGTTGGGAGTCGTGACGGGATGAGTGAGGCGGTAATCGTCGACGCCGTCCGGACGGCGATCGGCCGGCGCGGCGGCAAGCTGAGTCCGGTTCGGCCGGACGATCTGCTGGCGCTCACGCTCCGAGAGCTGGTCACCCGTGCCGGCGTCGACCCGGCGCAGGTCGACGACGTCATCGCCGGCTGCGTCACCCAGACGGGCGAGCAAGGCATGAATATCGCCCGCGCCGCCGCCTTGATCGCGGGCTTCCCGATCGAAGTCCCGGGGACGACGATCAACCGATTCTGTGGTTCCGGCCAGCAGGCGGTGAACTTCGCCGCCCAGGGTGTCCTCTCTGGCGCCCAGGATGTCGTCATCGGCGCGGGCGTCGAAAACATGTCGCGGGTGCCGATGGGCTCGGATGCGTTCGGCCCCGGCGAGGGTCCGGTCAGCCCCAAGCTGATGGACCTCTTCGAGATCATCCCGCAGGGCAATTCAGCCGAAATGATCGCCAAGAAGTGGGGCTTCAGCCGCGAACAGCTCGATGAGTTCGCCTACCAGAGCCACGTCAAGGCCGGCCAGGCGATCCAGGAAGGCCGGTTTACCCGCGAGATCTTCCCGGTCCAGGTCAAACAGAACGGCACTAACTATGAGTTTGCCGTCGACGAGGGCGTGCGCATCCCACCGTCACGCGAAAAAATGGCCCAGTTGAAGCCGTCGTTCCAGGACGATGGCGTCGTCACGGCCGGCAACTCCAGCCAGATCAGCGATGGCGCCGCGGCGGTGCTGATCATGACGCGAGAAAAGGCGAAGGAGCTGGGGCTCAAGCCGCGGGGGCGCATCGTGGCGCAGGCGATCGTCGGCTCCGAGCCTACCATCATGTTGACCGGCCCCATCCCCGCAACGCAGAAAGTCCTCAAGAAGGCTGGGTTGCAGCTGAAGGACATCGACCTGTTCGAAGTCAACGAGGCCTTTGCCCCCGTGGTTCTGGCGTGGCAGCACGAGACGGGCGCCGACATGGAGAAAGTGAACTACTCAGGCGGCGCGATTGCGCTCGGACATCCGTTGGGGGCAAGCGGCGCGCGCCTGATCACGACGCTCTTGCATGAACTCGAGCGGCAGGATGCCCGATACGGCCTGAGCACGATGTGCATCGGCTACGGAATGGGCATCGCCACCGTCGTGGAACGCCTCTAACGCTCGCATCGCACTGACGTCTCAAACGCTCGTGTGGCACTAACGCGCCACTCGCGTGGGGCGACGCCCCGAGCGCGGCTCGCGTGGGCCGGCGGGCCCGGAGAGAATCTAGCTCGTCTTCGCGCGTCGATCCGGGAACTCGATCGGCTGGTTCTGGCGGCGACGTTCGACGACACCGCTGAGCACGAACAGAAAGATCACCTGCACCAGGAAATAGAGCGCCACGATCAGATCGATCACCGCCGTTATGCCGCCGCCCGACTCGTGGACGTCGGCTATGGCCAGCCCGAAGAAGAGGAACGAGCACAGGTACGTGATGAACGCGACCGAGTAGATCGCGTTCTTCCAGAGCTGGCGGTTGGCCAGCACGCGACCCAGCCGTCCTTGCCGGGGACGCTGCAGTTGAATCGGTTCCGGCGCTAGCTGCATTTCCACTGATGTCCCCTCAATGCGGGTTGCGCGCCCGATGGGCATGACGGCGTCGTACCTGGCGGGACGATCGATCCGTCCGGTGCGTAGGTATTGATGTCGGTGAGATGCGCGAACTCAAAGGTCACGTCGTTGTAGGTACCCCTGAGCTGGTTGCCGGCCAAGACGACAACGGCGAAGGCGACGGTCGCCAGCAAGATAAGAAGGAATGCATATTCGATTAGCGCCTGGCCAGACTGGTGCCGCCGTCTTTTCATGACTACAACGACGGTAGCACCGGTTTCCGTTCGGGCTATCCGCCGTTCGGCCCTTATTGAGACTCGACTGACTAACGATCGGTGTTACGGAAGCCGATCGAAGCCGGCGCGCAGCCGCTGATAGCTGACCGTAAGGCTTTCGTTAAGGACTTTCGTCTCGGCGACCAACGGCATGAAATTCGTGTCGCCATCCCAGCGTGGCACCACGTGCTGGTGCACATGGTCGGCGACGCCGGCGCCGGCCGTCTTGCCGGCGTTGATGCCCAGGTTGAAGCCCTGCGGTGACAACACCTGGCGCAACACGCGCAGCGAGCGTTGCGTCAACGCCATCACGTCGTTCGCCGTGGCCGCCGGCAGGTCTTCCAGGTTGGCCAGGTGCGCCTTGGGCGCAACCATCAGATGCCCGTTGTTGTAGGGATAGCGATTGAGGATCGCCAGGGCCAGGTCGCCGCGGGCGAGGACCAGGTGGTCGGCGTCCTGCGCTGGGTCGGCCGCCGCCGCCTCGCAGAAGAAGCACCCCGACGGTTTGGGCCCCTTGATGAACTCCATCCGCCAGGGCGCCCAGAGATGCTGCATCGGCTGAATCATAGGGCCCGCCCGGTGGGATTTCGCTGCGACAGTTACACAAAACCGTGTATACTCCAGGGATGGCGTCGGCCCGCGCCGCTCTCGATCCGAAGAGTTCGCTAAACTTGACCCTCGACCCGCGCGTGTGGGGCCGTGGCGCAGCTGGGAGCGCGATTGCATGGCATGCAATAGGTCACGAGTTCGAATCTCGTCGGCTCCACCACTCATTCACTGACATGGCCAGGACTGTCGCCCCCGTCTACGATCCGCAGGCGATCGAGCCCAGGTGGCGCGACGCCTGGAAGAAAGCAGGCCTCTTTCGGGTCACCGAAGACTCGAGCAAGCCGAAGTTCTACAACCTCGTCATGTTCCCCTACCCGTCGGGGCCATTACACATGGGGCACTTCCGGAACTACGTCATCGGCGATGCCATCGCCCGCTACAAAGTGATGCGGGGCTTCAATGTCCTGAACCCGTTCGGCTGGGACGCCTTTGGCCTGCCGGCGGAGAACGCCGCCATCGTCAGTGGCATCCCGCCTCGAGTCTCCATCGAAGGCAACGTCGCCATCTCCAAGCACGAGCTCGACATCATGGGCGTGCTCTACGCCTGGGATCGCGAAGTCACCACCTGCAACGAGGACTACTACAAGTGGACGCAGTGGCTGTTTTTGAAATTTCTTGATCTGGGCATTGCCTACAAGCAGAAGGCCGCCGTGAACTGGTGCCCGAAGGACAACACCGTGCTCGCTAACGAGCAGATCGTCAACGGGGTCTGCTGGCGCTGCGGGACGAAGCCGACCAAGAAAGAGCTCGAGCAGTGGTTCTTCAGGATCACCGCCTATGCGCAGCGATTACTTGACGACTTGAGTAAGCTCGACCGCTGGCCGGAACGCGTTCGCGTCATGCAGGCCAACTGGATCGGCCGCAGCGAGGGCGCCGACCTGGAGTTCGCCGTCGACGGCGACGGGAGTCTCCGCGTCTTCACGACGCGGCCGGACACCGTCTTCGGCGCCACTTTCATGGTCGTGGCGCCGGAACATGAGCTTGTCCAGAAGATCGTGACGCCAAACCACCGCCGCAATGTCGAGGACTACATCGAGAAGACCAAGACCGAGACGGAGATCGAGCGCCTGTCCACGGAGCACGAGAAGACCGGGGTGTTCACCGGCGCGGATGCCGTCAACCCGTTCACGAACGAGCGCATCCCGATCTGGGTCGCGGACTACGTCCTCGCCACCTACGGCACCGGGGCGATCATGGGCGTGCCCGCCCACGACGCGCGCGACTTCGAGTTCGCAAAGAAATATCAGTTGCCGATCCGTCAGGTCATTAGTCCGGCGGCGAAGCCGTCCGGAAAGCCCCTCGACGCGGCGTTCGAGTCCTACGACGGCTTCCTGGTCAACTCCGGTCCGTACAGCGGGCTGACCGTGAAAGACGGCATGGCGAAGATCATCGCCGAGGCTGAACATCGTGGCATCGGCAAGCGGACCGTTACCTATCGGCTGCGCGATTGGCTGATCTCTCGCCAGCGCTACTGGGGGGTACCGATACCGGTGGTCTATTGCCCGGACCATGGCATCGTGCCGGTCTCCACCGACCAGCTACCGGTGCCGCTGCCGGATAACGTCCAGTTTCGATCCGATGGCCAGAACCCACTTGCACACACACCCGAATTCGTCAATACCACGTGCCCGCGCTGCGGCAGGCCGGCCCGTCGTGAGACCGACACCATGGACACCTTCGTCGACTCGTCCTGGTACTTCCTGCGGTATGCCGACCCGCACAACCAGACGCTGCCGTTCGACAAGAGCAAGGCCGACTACTGGATGCCGGTCGACCAGTACATCGGCGGCATCGAGCACGCGATCTTGCACCTACTCTATTCGCGCTTCTTCATGAAGGCGCTCTATGACGCCGGCATGGTCTCCGTGGACGAACCATTCGCCCAGCTCTTTACCCAGGGCATGATCCAGCGCAACGGCGCCGTGATGTCGAAGTCGAAGGGCAACGGGGTCACCCCTGACCAGCTGGTCGAGCATTACGGCGCCGACACCGCCCGGGTCTACGAGCTCTTCATCGGGCCGCCGGAGTTCGACGCCGAATGGAACGATCGCGGCGTCGACGGGGTCGCCCGATTCTTGAACCGCGTCTGGCGCCTGATCGTGGGCGAAGAAGACGAGGCGATCGCGGACGCGAACCGGGTGAGTGCCGAAGACCTCACCCGCAAACTGCACGAGACGATCAATCGGGTCACGCGGGACGTCGACGGCTTCCGGTTCAATACGGCCGTGTCGGCGTTGATGGAGCTCGCCAACTTGATGCAGGACTACCTGCAGGGCGGCGGGCGGCGGGACGAGACCTGGGAGGCCGCGGCCCTCGGCATGACACGCATGCTCGGCCCGTTCGCGCCGCACCTGGCCGAGGAGCTCTGGCATCGGCAGGGCGGAGAGGGGCTCGTCCTCTTTCAGCCCTGGCCCGAGCTGGACGAGTCGCTGCTCCGCCGGCCGCAGGTGACGGTGGTGGTGCAGGTCGACGGTCGGCTGCGCGACCGGGTCGAGATGCCGGTCGGCGCCGACCAGGCGGGTGCGCAGGAGCGCGCGCTGCGAAGCGCCAACGTCCAGCGCGCGTTGAACGGCCGGCGTCTCGCGCGCGCCGTCTACGTTCCCGACCGCCTGATCAACCTGGTCACGGAGTAGGGCAAACGGCCCAGATGCGAACCGCGGCTCCGCCATGTTCGGCAGATTAGGTCTGGGCAAGCAGACAAACATGTGGAAGGCCGCCTTGCGCGGTTGGCTCTACCGGCACGACTGGCAGCTCGCCGGTCTGCTGGCCGTCGGGATCATCGGCGCCGCCGCCGTTGTGCTCTGGCCTCGGCCGGATCCGATGGTGATGGCACCCGCCGTCATCTCGGCGGACGAGGTCGAGGCCGCCCAGGAACGGACGGTCATCGTGTATGTAAGTGGCGCCGTTCGCAACCCCGGGCTCTATACGCTGGTGGCCACGCTCCGGGTCAGCGATGCGATCGTTGCCGCCGGCGGGCTCACGGAGGCCGCGGACCCTGATTGCCTGCCCAACCTGGCGGCCCGTCTCAAAGACGCCAAGCAGATCGCCGTGCCGTGGGCCGGCCATTGCGCCAGGGGCAAGGGAAAGAAGACCAAGCTCGACATCAACCTGGCGACGCGCGAGCAGTTGCTGCTGGTGCCGGGGATGGATGGGGCGCTCGCCGACGCGATCATCACGTACCGGCGAGATTACGGTGGCTTTACCACGCTGACGGAACTCAAGTCGGCGATGGGACTGGACGCCGTCACCTATAAGCAGCTGGCGAAGTCGTTGACCGTGCCCTGACAATCGACCCCCCATCCCGACCCTCCCCCGCAAGGGGGGAGGGAGATCGAGCGCGATGGCCATGGTGGGGCATGGCTGCGGTGCTGACCGCCTGGAGCATCGGCATCATGGCCGCCGTCCTGCTCAGCCCGGCGCGCGTGTGGTTGGCACTGGCGCTCGCACTGGCGGTCGCCGTGGTTCTGGTCGATCGCCACCTGGCGCTGCTGGCCGGCCTCTCATTGGCGGCGCTCCTGATCGGCGCGGGCCGGGGTTCCCTCGCCGCAACTGCCCAGCTCCCAGCTGACCTTGTCGGTCAGAACGTTTCCGTCTCCGGGACGGTCGACGACGACCCGGTCGATCGCAAGGCCAGCCGGCGATTGACGGTGCGCCTGGACCACGTCGCGACGGGCGGCGCCCAAACGCCGACGGGCTTGCGGATCGAGGCCACCGTCTACGGTATGACGCCGGTCCGCTACGGAGACGTGGTGCTGCTCAGTGGCGAGATCCAGCAGCCGCCCCGCTTCGACCAGTTCGACTACCGCGCCTACCTGTCAGAGCAGGGCATCGTCGGTGTCATGCCGTCAGCCCGCCTGCTCCGCGTGACGTCGCATGGCGGCGATCCCCTGCACACCGCGCTGCTCCTGCTTCGGCATGCCGTGATCGAGACCGTCGATCGAGCCTTACCGGAACCCCAGGCGGCCCTGGTGCTGGGCGTCGTCTTCGGCTACCGTGCCGCACTGCCACCGGTGCTGCAGCAGCGGATGATTGCCAGCGGACTCATCCATATTGTCGTGATCTCCGGCTTGAAGGTCAGCCTGCTGGCACGCATCATCCACGACGCCCTCGGCCGCTGGCTGCCGCGGGCGTCGCCCTTGATCGCGGTCGTCGCCATGGCCGGCTACGCGTTGCTCGCGGGCGCGTCGGCGGCCGCGCTCCGGGCCGCCGCGATGGGCGCGCTGGTCGTTCTCGCTGGGCGGCTGCGCCGCGACAGCCATATCGTGGTCTCGCTGGCGCTCACCGCTGCGGTAATGCTCGGATTGAAGCCGGCGCTGGCGGACGACGTCAGCTTCCAACTCTCCTTCGCGGGAACGATAGGCATCGCGACGCTGACCGACGGTATCGCCTCGCGCCTTCACGTGCTCCCGGGCGTGCTGCGCGATCCCTTCGCGGCGACGCTGGCCGCCGAAGCCGCCACCTGGCCGCTGATGCTGGCGAACTTCCATCAGCTGTCGCTGGTCGCCCCGGCCGCGAACGCGCTGGTGCTGCCGCTGTTGCCCGCGGTGATGATCACCGGCGGCGGCGGCGCGTTGCTGGGCATCCCGGTGGCGCTGATCGGCTGGCCGATGATGCAGGCGGCCGGCCTGATCGCGAGCTGGTTCCGCATGGTGATCGACGGGCTCGGGAGTTCGCCGATGGCCGCCATTGTGATGCCCTATTTCCCACCGCGGTGGCTCGCCGCCGCCGTGATCCTGAATGGTGGTGTCCTGGCCGGCATCAAGCTGCGGCAGTTCTTCTGGCAACGCAAGGTCTGGGCAGCGCTTGGGGTAGCGGGCCTGATCGCGGTGGCCCTGCTGTTGGTGCGGCCGGACGGGAAGGTCCATGTCTACGCGCTCGACGTCGGCACCGGGTCGGCGGTCCTGGTGCGAACTCCAAACGGCCATCAGATTCTGATCGATGCCGGCCCCGACGCCGATCGGTTCGCGCAAGCGATCGGTCGCGCCTTGCCGCCGACGGCGCGCACCATCGACGTCTGGTTGATCACCGGCGGCCGGGGGGAGCACATCGGCGCCGCTGGCGCGGTGCTGAATCGATTCGGCATCGGGGCGATGGTCATCGCCGACCCGGATCCCTGGAGTGTGACCCTGCGCATACTGGTCCAGCAGGCGCGGACTGCGGGCGTTCCGGTCGAACCATCGAATGGAATGGTCGCCCTCGACGGTGTATCGCTCACCACCGCGAGCGACGGTCGCACCTGGTTGATCCAGTCGGGTCTGGCCCGCCTGGCGGTTATTCCTCCTGAAACGAGCTGGCAATCACTACCGGCTGATGTCGACACGGCAGTCTTCACCAGCGGCGGTCCGCCTGAGTGGCAAGGTCCGGGCCGGGGGATCAGCGTGATCCAGGTCGCCGCCACCAGTCGCGCCGGCCTTCCCGTGCGAGCGGTGCTCCAGGCACTCGCCGGGGCGACCATCGATCGCACCGACCGGCTGGGGACGGTTGAGCTGGTCGCCGTTGCGTCGCACTTCACGTTGGATTATTAAACTGGCTCGTTCCGGGCTGGATTCCACTGTTCGCGCCAGTCAACGCCGCGTAACGACGGCGAGGACGAACTGCGGCAGCGCCAACATGCGGTGCCAACGCCAGGGCTCCTGACCCAACCGGTACAACCACTCAAGACCGTGTTGTCGCATCCAACGAGGTGCGCGGCGGACCCGACCTGAAAGAAAATCAAAGGCCCCGCCTACGCCGATCGCGACCATCGCCCCGGTTGCCCACAGGTTCCTCGCAATCCATAACTCCTGGATCGGGGCGCCGTACGCCACCAACAGAATGTCAGTCTTAGCGGCGCGCACGGCTCGAGCGAGCTCGGCATCGGCAGCCGTCGCTGGGGAGCCTGCCAGACAACCGGCGATCTGAAGACCCGGAGAGTCGCGGATAAGCGCGGCGGCAGCAGCCTCCGCCACGCCGGGAGCCGCGCCCAGCAAGAAGAACCGCCAGCCTGACCGGGCTCCGCGTCGCGCCAGCGCCTGAGTCAAGTCCACACCCGCTATCCGCTCAGGCAGCGGCTGACCCTGTCGACGTGCGGCCCAGATGACACCGACTCCGTCCGGCAGACAAAGGTCTGCCCGCGCGACGACATCGCGGAAGGCTTGATCATGGCGGGCCCGCATGACGAATTCCGGATTAACGGTTACCACGTGGCGCGGATCTTTCTCGGCGATCGCGGACGCAACCCAGTCGACGGCCTCGGATTCGGTCATGGCGTCAATGCCAACTCCGAGGATGTTGATGCGCGTCACCGTTTGGTTCCTTAAGCGATCATCGGACTGGTCGATCGAATTCTGCTGTGGCCCGCTTCGGGGAGCATGGCGCGAGCGGTAAGCCTACCCTTCGCCTTTATTGGCGAATGAGCAGCCCCATGTCCCAAAGACATGGATGGGTTGAGAGCCGTTTGGCAGTGTCAGCTGGGCATCGATGCTACCCGACGCGGTGCCGTTGGTGCCGGGTCCGCCCACATTCCCGGCGAAGTCAACCCTCACCGTACCGGAGACGGCATCCCAGAGACCGGTCACTCCTCCGCCGGCCGCCGCCGACAGTCTCTCGACTCGCACAGGGCTGACCCCGCCCAGCGTCGGAACAACGGCGCTGAAGATGCCCGGGCTTGCCCTGACCGCCATCACCACGCGGAGCATCTGGCCGTCCGCGAGTGACATCCCGGTTGTTTCAACGGTTATCTGCCCGGGATTGGGCTGATTTACGGCACCGACTGGAACCACCGGCTGGAGCGGTGCTCGCCCGCAGTGCGCCAGTGACATGCAGGTTGGAGGCCGGCAGGGAGGCACGCACCGAGTGATACGCCGACGGCATCGTCGAGTGCTCCGCGCCGGTGCACGCCGCCGTAACCGGCATGGATAGCGCGAGGACAGCGCCCTTGAACACGACTTCAGCGTGATTGATCCGGGACTACTTGAGCAGGATCTGCACCGAGTGGAACGTGGGATCAGCGCCGGCCGTGAAGATCAGGTCCCAGGTGCCCGACGCCAGCCCCTTCGTGCTCAAGTTGAAGATGTACCCGCCCGTCGTCCCGATTCCAGTGAACCGGAAGTCGTTATCGGGATTGGCATTGCCGGAATCGTCCGGGGTAAGGTTCGGCACGCTGCCCGACACATATTGGAGGCTGAGGGCGTGAACAACGATGCTCGCCATGGACACGTTGCTGCCGTTCGCGTCGCAGAGCTGGAGCTTGATCGGGACCGTGCTCCCGACCTTCTTGACCTGGTTCTGGTCGTAGAGGACGCAGATGTTGTAGGCGATCACGAGGTCAGCGTTCGCGGAACGGCCACCGCCCGGAACGGCGCCGGTGACCGTAAACGGGTAGTCGCCGGGAGCGGTCGAGTCGATCGCGAGGCTGAGCGACTCGCTCCCGGGCAGCGTAAGCGACGATGAGAAGGTCGGCGTAATGGTGCTCGGCAAGCCGGTGACCACCAGGTTGACCGACGAGGGCACACCGGTTGTCGAGGATCCCGTCGTTACCCTGGCCGAGACGGTATAGGTGGCGGGTCCTCCGCCAAGGGTGACCGTCTGGGTCGCGGGCGCCACCGTCAGGCTGAAGTCGTAGATATGGAGTCCGGCTGCTGAGCTTGTCCGGGTCGCGCCGCCGACCGAGCCACTGGCCGTGATTGAGAAGTCCCCGAGCGAGGCGGTGGTCACCGCCACGGTGCCAGTGCTTCCCGGACCTGTCAGGGCGAGGGCGGAAGGCGCCAAGACGGTGGCGCCGGTCGGCGCACCAGTGATGCTGAGAGAGACCGATGTGGGCGCGCCCGCCGTGTCCGATCCGGCCGCGAGCGTCAGGGTCACTGTGTAGGTTGCTGGCGTCCCAGCGAGCACGGTGTCGTCCGCCGGCGTGAGGTTGATGGTGTAATCGAAGACGGCAACGGTGGTGGATGCGCTCGCCGTGCAGCCGTTGGCATCGGTCACCGTCACCGAATACGGGGTGTCCCCCAGCGATGGCGTGTCGGTCGTCGTGGCTCCCGAAGCAACGCCCCGCGTCCACGCGTAGGCGTAGGGGCCGGTGCCGCCGCTTCCGCTGGCGGTCAGACTCACCACGGTCCCGAGCGGGACGGCCCCCGCCGGTGCTCCGGAAATCGACACTGAAGGGAGCGGGTTGACGGCGACCGTGCTGCTCGCGGTGGCGGTCGCACTGGTGCTGTCGGTCAGGGTGACGGTGTAGGTCGTTGTGGCGGTCGGGGAGACGGTGACCGTTTGAGCGGTTGAGGAGAACGACCCGTTAGTGGAGGTCCAGGCGAAGGTCTCGGGCAGCGCGCCGCCGCTCGCGATCGCCGTCAGTGTGATGCTGCCACCCTGGCAGAGCGCCGTGCTGCTCGGACTGATAACTACAGACGGCGGTGCGCACGTACCGCCGCCCGACGTGTTTGGCGGCGGGGTGCCGCCTCCGCTGGTGTTCGGCGGCGGGGTGGTGCCGCCTCCGCTGGTGTTCGGCGGCGGGGTGGTGCCGCCTCCGCTGGTGTTCGGCGGCGGGGTGCCGCCTCCGCTGGTGTTCGGCGGAGGCGTTGTCCCGCCTCCCGAGGTAGAGGGCGGCTGGCAACCTGCGTCGGCCAGCGCACTAACCGGCGCCCAGGGAAAGATCCGGCTCCCGGCGACAGCCGCGAGCCCCCGCAAGACGCCCCTGCCGGACGGTGTCAGCGAGAGGGCTAGAACCCCGGTCACCACCAGGCTGGTCACAAGGCTGGCGACGACCATAGATCTGGTCAGACGATTCCTATGCAGCCTTCCCCTCCTCGCGGAGCTCTCTTCCCTGGGTGCTCACTCAATCACCCAGTGCGCAATATGTCAAGCGCAGTTCAGGCTCCGCTAACTTGACGCAGCAGGGCCAGGGTTGCCGGATCGCCTGGGCTGAGATCGAGCGCCCTGTGCAGGGCAGCGATCGCCTCGGCTCGCCGGTTGAGTTGCAGGTCGCTGAGCGCGAGGTTGTAGTAAACGGCGGAATAGTACGTACCAAGTCGGGCCGCGGCGGAATAGGCTTCCTCGGCCGCAACCCAGCGCGCTTGCCCGGGCTCTTTCGACCTCAGAGCGAGTCTGCCCGCTTCGGTCGCATACCAGGCTTGTTCGGGCGCGAGCACGCGTGCTTGGGCCAGGTTGGTACGGGCCCCTGAGAGATCACCTCGTGCTTCCGCGGCAAGAGCTGCCGCGTAGTGGGCGTCGGCCGACCACTCGCTGGCGGTGTTGGCCGCTGCCAACCCCAGCAGCGCCAAGCCCATGATTGCTGCAGGCACCGCCCCGACAGGTCGGGGTACGCGCCGAAAGGTGGTGGCCGGCAGCTCACCCTTCCAGATCCCGACGGCTGCAGCGAGAAAGAGCCAGTACGGCACCGCCGCGGGGAGCCACGAGAAATTGGTCAGCGCCCAGACCTGGTAGGCGACCACGCCCCCGACGGCCCCCGCTGCCCCCAAGTTGCGCCGGCCCCGCCAGAACGCCAGCCCGGACGCCCCAAGGATCCACAGATAGCTGGCCACCCCGAGGACACCCTGGGTCGCGCCAATCTGGAGGGGCTCGGAATGGGCCTTGTCGGTAACGAAGCCGGGGGTCCAGTCCCCAGTCCGAAAGCGCGGATAGACCATGCCGAAGGTGTCCGGCCCGTAGCCCTCGATCGGCCGGCTGGCGATCAGCGGGATGGTTCCTTCCCAGGTCCGAATCCGGATGGAACCGGTGCTCGGGGTCGCCGAGGTGAGGTTGGTTTCGATCGAGACCAGGCGATTCAGCAACGAGGGAATCAACGAGAGCCGGCCGCCAGCGAGGGCGGCTCCTGCGAGGACCGCCAGGACCAGGACAAGACCTGCGCCGCAAAGCGCCAGCCGCTCGCGCAAGGGCGTTCGCTGCGGTGCGGCGATGGCAATGACAAGGCCGGCAATGGCGCCCAACCAGGCGCTGCGCGCGAAGCTGAGTGCCAGCGCCAGGGCCATCATGAAGACGACGTTGGCGGCCAAGATCCGGTGGGTCAGAGCGCGACCCTCCAGGAGCTCCGCGACCCCAACCGGGAGGAGCATGGCGAGGAACGCTCCCAGCATGGTGGGGTTGCTCAAGGTGGCGGACGCACGCGGGAACCCGGCATAACCAAACCCGCTGGCTTCAGTCGGCACGGTCGTCGCCACGTCCGCGATCACCCACTGGACGACCGCGATGACGGACACGACGTACGCGCCAATCAGGAGCGAGCGCATGAGTATCTGTGCCCGGTCACTTCGCCAGGCGGTCTGGGCCGCCAACCAGAAGAGCCCGGCATAGGTGGCCAGGGTGAGCAGACCCTCATACCGAATGTACGTTCCGAAGATGGCCACGTTGCGATTGACGGAGAAGATGGTCGCCACCAGCGCCGACGCCAGAAACGCCAGGATTGGCAGATCCAGCGGAGTGCGGCGGACGGCGAGCACGCCGCCCGCGGCCCAGCGTGCAGTGTGGAGCGCGAGCAGAAGGACGAGCAAGACGTGCGCGAACAGGAGCTTCGGCAAAACGAACTCATCGTGCGTGTCCCTCAGGTAGACCAGCGGGATCGCAAACGCTCCCAGGCAGAGGACCCACAGGCTGATCCGGTCGATCAACGGGACGGCGGCATCGAGCCTTGAGCGAGCGAAAGGCCCTGCGGCGCCGGCAAGGGACGTGCTGCTTATCGGTTCAGACTAATGCAGATGATTCCTCGCTATCGTTGTGACGACCAAGGCAATGTGCGCTGGACGCGGCCAAGGCCAAAAGCCACCCAGTACCAGTGGAGGTAGTGGGGCAACCACTGCCACAGCCGGAATTGGCTCTCACCAGCAGTGCGGTCGTGCCAGACGGTCGGCACCTCATCGACCCGCATCCCGAGCCGCTTGGCCTTGACCGTCAGCTCCAGCGCGAGCTCGAAGCCGGCAGAAGACTGGATGTTTACGGCGTCGAGCAGACGGCGGCTGTACATCCGGAAGTTGCTGGTAGCGTCGTGGATTGGCAGCCGGCCGAGCCAGTGCAAGGACAGCCCGGCCGTACGTGAGAGCGTCCGCTTCAGCAGCGGCCCACCCTGCTGCCCCCCACCCTTGACGTAGCGCGACCCAGCCACAACGTCGGCGCCGGCCCGAGCGCGCGCCAGCATGGGGTCAATGGCCTCGGGCTCGTCCGAGCCGTCCGCCATCATCACCAGCACATACGGTGCCCTCGCCGCCTGGAACCCCTTGCGAATCGCGTTGAGGACGCCGCGGCCCAGGTCATTGGGCTGCAGACGGAGCGACGGCATCTCCGGGATCAGCCGCTGAACTACGGGCACGGTCGTGTCGGCGTCGAAGTCATAGACGATCAGGACTTCGTAGGGCGTTGCCTTCACCGCGGCGGCAAGGTTGCGCAGCACCGGCGTGATGTTCTCGGCCTCGTTGTAGACGGGAACGACGATCGACAGCGCGAGCGGTACGTCGCCGGGCTGGTTCGCGCTCACACGCGCCCCGCGTCGATCTCGGCCTTGATCCAAGGAATCACTTCGTCCAGCGTTTGGTCGAGCGTGGTCGTCGCCTCGAAGCCGAGCACGCGTCTCGCTTTGCGGACATCGGGAATTCGCTTCTGCACGTCGTGCTCGAAGGGCGGATCGTGTTCCAGCCGAAACGGCCGCTGATTGCCGTGCACTTTCTCCCAGATCAGCTCCGCGAGCTCACGGACGGTTGTCGATTGTGCCGTCGACAGATTGAAGTCTTCGTTGGTAGCCTTTGGCGATTCCATACAGAGGCGGATACCGCGACCGAGATCGCCGCCGTAGGTATAGTGGCGCACTTGGGTGCCATCGCCCAAAATGCGCAGGGGATCCTGTCCCTTGAGCACCTTCTGCACCAGGTCCGGGACGACGTGGCTCATTGCCAGCTTGATGTTGCCACTGACGATGTCGGCGTCCCGTCGCGCGCGGCGTTCGCCGATCCCGACGCAGTTGAAGGGGCGGATAATCGTGAACGGGAGCCGGTATTGCTCCCAGGCGCCCCTCGCGAAATACTCTGAGGCCAGCTTCTGAAAGCCATAGGTCGAGAGCGGCGGCGGGCTCTGCAGCTGCGCGCCTTCCGGCGTCGGAAAGGTGGTCGCCGACTCGAAGACCATGCTGCTGGAAAGGACGTTGATCTTCTGCAGGTGACCACGTGTAAAGGCGGCGATCGCAGCATCGAAGGTGGCGGCGAGGATCCGTTCGTTCTCCGCCAGCAGTTCATAGGCGAACTCATGGAAGTAGCTGATGCCCCCGATCATGGCGGCGCCGGCCACGACCTGGTCGCACTCGACGGCAAGCTGCGACAGCAACGCGGTGTCCTTGGCGTCTCCTTCCACCAGCCGGTAGTTCGGATCGTTGTCGTAACTCTTGACGATGGGCCCGTACTTACTGAAATTGTCGATGCCGATTACCGTGTGTCCGGCCTGCAGCAGGTCGGGGACGAGGTAGCCGCAAATAAACCCCGCGGCGCCGGTCACCAGGACCTTCACAGACGAATCGAGTTACCCAGGGCGCCCCAAATGTCGATAACGTCGCGGCCGTCGAAGGACAGCTGCCGGTACATCTTGTGCGGCGCGGCCACAATCACGACCTCGGATTCCTTGAGCACGGTGTCGAGCGGTTGCAGGTCCGGGTCCGCTACGTAGGGGTCGTGACAGAGCACCCGCGCTCCCTTGAAGCCGGCCAGCTTCTTCAACTTGTAGCTCAAGGAGCTGCGCGTGTCGTCGGATTCGCCCTTGAATGCCATCCCGAGGATGCCTACCGTCCGGCCGTCGAGCGGCTTGCGCTGGTCGAGCTTATCGATCACGTATCCCGGCAGCCCTTCGTTGATCAGCATGGCGGAATGACCCATCGGAAACGAGTCCGGCGTAAAGGCCGCCAGTTGCATCACGTCTTTCAGGAGGCACGGTCCTGCGGCAAAACCGGGTCCCGGCAGGTCGACGGCGCGCGGATAGTTGTGCCGGATGGCATGAAGGACGCGGCTGTGGTCGTGGCCGGCGCGGTGCACGATCTGGAAGAACTGGTTGGCGATGGCGAATTTCATGTAGCGCCAGGTATTCGTCAGCAGCTTCGCCAGCTCCGCCTCTTCTGATGTCGTGCGGATGATCTCGACATCGAACTTCTCGAAGAGAGCCGACGCTCGGTCGAAGGCCGCGTCGTCATCAACGCCGATGATCTGGGGCAATGTCCTGATCTCCTCCAGGGCATAGCCCTCGGCGATCCGCTCCGGACAAAAGGCGACCTCCACATCGGTCGTTCGCTGCTGGAGCCGGCGCTTGACAAAGGCCGTGGTCCCCGGGTAGACGGTGCTTCGTAAGATGACCAGCGCGTGTGGCTGCAGCCTCGGTGCGAGCTCATCGACGACCCGTTCGAAGAGGCGGGTCGAAGGGTTCATGAACTCGTCGATCGGTGTTCCAATCACCATGACGACGACGCTCGTGCGTTCGACGATCTCGGATCGGTTGCTGAGCTCGAGGCGCCCGGTCGCCAGTGTCTTGACGAGCAGTTCGTCGGCGCCACGCTCGCGGAAGGGCATCCGGCCTCGCTGAACCTGGCTGATCTTTTCCTCATCGGTGTCGTAGATGCCGACCCGGGCTCCCACGTCGGCAAATGACAGGGCCAGCGGCAGGCCGACATGGCCGCAGCCGCCGACCACGACCAGGTCGAGCTCCGTGCCCATCTCCGGGTCGATTGTATCGGTGCGATCGAATGTCGTAAGACCGAGCCGCGTTGCGGCTCAGCGAGACTGACGGAAAAAGAGCTGCCGGCGGGGGAACAGACCGCTCCAACCGACTCGAGGCTCGCTTTAGCTGACGTTCTCCCGGGATTGCGCTTTGTTGGGGGCCGGCGTGCCGTTGACGTGGAGCAGGTATTGCGCCCGCCGGGCGCGCACGTGTTGCGGGTCGAAGAAGTAGACGGCGATCGCGCCGGCGAGCGCGGCGGTGAGGACGGCGAGCCGTGCCGCTCCGCCGCGACGCGGCAGACGCCGCTTGGCGGCCTCGCTCTGCTTGCGAATCTGTGTGTTCAGCGACTCTCCGGCGGTGGCGCCCAGCTCGCGGGCCGCATTACCCGCGCCGCTGCGCAGCTCGTTCGCCGCCCGCGTCACTCGGTCCGCGACGTCGTCGCGCATCTGCTTCAGATCGACTTGCTTCAGATCGAGCACCACGCGTTACTCCCTCCGTCGCCCTCTCGGCGACGTTGTTCTTGGTTGCCTGCAGCAGGTTGCCGTGGCTCAGCACGCCGACCAGGCGTCCGATCTCGACCACCGGCAGGCGGCGGATCTCCTCGCGCTCCATCATCCGGCCGGCTTGCTCGAGGTCATCGTCCGGGCCAATGCTGGTGACATTCCGGCTCATCAAATGCTCCGCCGTTTCGCCGCGCGGGTTGGCGCCCTCGCCGGGCTTGTAGATGCTCTCTATCCGTTTGGCGACGATGCCGTCCAGGCCGGTGCCGCGATATTCCTTCAGCCAGCTGATGTCGACCTCGCGATCGCGGGTCACCGGGCTCAGGTAGATCGACTCCGGCTTGGGCCCGAGCAGTTTCTCCAGGCGCTGGCGCCGTTCTTTCAGCGGCTTGTCGAGCAGGCTCTCGTCGTCGTCGGCCAGCAGGTCCAAGGTGATATAGGTGGAGGGCTGCTCCGCCGCCAGCATGTTCACCCGCGAGGCCGCGGGTGGATGCGCGTTGTCATGGTATCGAAGTCGGTGCCGAATCCCGTAAAGATCACGATCTCGCCGTCGAGGACGGCGCGCTTCCGTTTGATCCGCTGCAGTGCCGGCACCGGCTCGGGAAAGTAGCGAGTCAGCGGCTTCTGGTTACGGCTGTGGATCACGACCTCGTCGCCGCCTTTGAAGGCGACCACCCGAAAGTCGTCCCCCTTCGGCTCGTATTGCCAGGCATCGCCGCGTGGCAGCTCCGCCTGGACCTTCGCCTCCATCGGGGCTGAACGGTGGCATGACGCCTAATTTCACGCCCCATATACTAGGTTTCGTGCCCATCGAGAAGCCTCTTGTGCATCTCCGCGATACCTTCTGGCGGGTCGCGGCCGCCGTCTGGCAGAAAGAGGAAGGCCACAAGATCGGGCAGGCGGATTTCGTCAGGCCATCGAAGACGATGAGCCAGATCGGCGGCTAGCCGTTCGGCCGGAGTCCCCCGCGGCGCATCGCCTGTCTTCTGGGCCTGCTCTGTTCGGCAGTCTTGCTACCGGCGCTGTCGGCCTGCCGATGTGGGTTGGGGCGGCCGTCCTCGCAGTGCAACGCCCCGACCTGATTCCCGTCGGAGACTTCGCCGTCGACGAGATCGCGCTCATGCGATCGACGCATTTCGCGCAGCTGGTTGGCAACTATTCCCGATTCGGCTGGAGCCATCTCGGGCCCGCTTGGTTCTACGCCCTCGACCTGGTCTACACACCACTCGGCCAGCACAGCTGGTCTTTCCTGGCGGCAACACTAGCGTTGCACGCCCTCACGGCCTGCCTGATAGTCGCCGCCGCATGGCGCATCCGGGGGCCCTACCTTGCCGCGATTGCAGCCCTGATGGTGCTCTCGTTCGTCTTCAAGCTGGGCCTGCCAGTATTCGACAACCTCTGGCCGCCCTACGAGGTCATCCTGCCGACCGTCTTGTTCCTCGTGCTGGCGGCGTTCGGGGCGGCCGGCTCGACGCTAGCCGTCGTTGGAGCTCTGCTGGTGGGCTCGTATGAGGCGCAACTGCATGTGGGAACGGTTCCGACTGTTGCGATCGCGCTCGGGGCGATGAGCTTGATTCGTGTCGTGCGACATAGGTGGTCGGCTCGAGCCCCGCTGCTTTCCGACATCAGAGGGCGGCCCCTGATGGTGGTCCTGCTCACACTTGGGCTGGTGACGCTGGTGGCCATGTGGGTACCGGTCGCCGCGGATGAGTTGACCGGGCGGCCGGGTAACCTGACGAGGCTGGCCAACTTCTTTTTCTTCGAGCACCCCCCGCATCATCATCTTCGTGAGGGCGTCGCTGCCCTGGGGCGGCATCTCATGGTCTTCCCATTCGGTGATCCGTCCCCAGCTTTTCAGTACGACTATTCGACGCTCACGGCCGGACGATTTCTTGCCGTCGCGGGTTTCGTGGTATTGACTGGCGCCCTGGCCGCTGCCGGGCACGCGCTTCGCGATCGTTTTGCCCAATCCCTCGGCATAATCCTCTTCCTCGCGACGTTCGGGCTCGTCTGGTCCATCAGCCGCGCTGTCGGGGAGTTGTGGTCATACTTCTTGCTCTGGACGACAACCCTGCCCCTCGTGCTGGGTATTGGGTGGGTGGCGCTGTTGATCAAGATGGCGCCGACCTGGCTGCCGAAGTCGTTCTCTAGGATGCGAGGCAGAGCCCCAGCCATGGCGGTTGCGGGCGTGCTTGTGCTGCTAACCGCCATCCAGACCGTGGCATTTGTTCAGTTCCGCTCACCGGCGATGGACGTCGCTCCAGGAACGCGCGTCGCCGCAACGCTGGTTGAGCGATCACTCGCAACGCAGCCTAAGGAACCGGTGTTGGTCACCATCGTCGCGCTCGACGCCTGGCCGGTGGCGGCAGCTGTTTCGTTGCAGCTCATCAAACACGGTTGGCCAGTTTCCGTCGGACCCGACTATCAGTTCATGTTTGGTGACCAGATGCGTGCGTCAGGTCGGGAGCAGGTCGAGCTCATCTTCGTACCTGAATCGGCTCTCGCCCAGTTCGATCAGCATGCGCCTGGACTCCGGCTTGTGGCTGAAGTTCCTTTCTGCGCGACGGGCTGTACCCTTTACGTCTTCGCGAGGACTCAGCCGGCATTTTCACTCATGCGAAGAGCGACGACCCGCTGAGCGAACCACGAGAAGATTCGACTCGAGACACCGATGTACGACGCGTTGTACATCTGGTGCGAGGATGCGGGAAAGAGCGGGAGGTAGGTCATCCGCCCTGTTAGCTGGCCTGCACTAGCTGGTCAGATGGGATCGGGCGGTACGCCATAATCGCACCATTGGGTTCAGGGGGAGGGTGACCAAAGTGGGTGTTCGGCGACTCGCGCATATCCCCGGCTTCAACATCGACCGAGTGGCGGAGGCAGCAGGCGCCGATCCGGACGTCCTGCGCATGGAGAACCTCGATACGGATATCCCGCCGCCTGCAGCTGCCATTGAGGCGACCCGCGCAGCTATCGGCGACGACGAGGCGAACAGCTGGCTGCCGTTTACCGGCCGCGATGATTTGAAGGAGGCCGTGGCAGCCCACATTGAGCGTCGTGGCGGACCGCGTTACGACGGGCGTCGGGAGATTGTGATCACCTGTGGCGAAGGCGATGCGATGCTGGATGCACTCTTCTGCTTGACCGATCCCGGAGACGAGGTCATTCTGACTGACCCGACGTATGCCGGAATGCTCAACCGGGTGCGGCTCGTCGGAGCAACTCCCCGCCTAGTGGCGCTTCGTGTTATCGGCGACGAGTGGCGGCTCGATCTGGAGGCTCTGCGGGCCGCCGTCACCAGCCGCACACGGGTCGTGTTCATCAACAACGCGTCCTTCCCGTCCGGGTGGGTCGCGAGCGACGACGAGTGGGCTACCATCGCCTCGATTTGCCGCGAGCGGGACCTCTGGCTTCTCTACTGGGGTGGATTCGAAGGCGTTCTCTTCGATGGCCGGCCGATCCGGCATCCGGCTGCGCTCCCGGGCATGCGGGATAGGACCGTCACCGTAGGCGCCCCAACACTCGAGCAACGCATGATCGCCTGGCGGATCGGCTGGGTCGTTGCGCCGGGCGATCTCGTCAACGATGTCTCGAGGGTACATATCTATAACGGTCTGGTTCCAAGCGGCTTCAACCAGATCGGAACACGCGTCGCACTTGGCGTTGGAGACAAAGATCTAGCCTTGGCGAATGCTGAGTGGCAGCGACGTCGCGACGAAACGCTCAGGCAGCTCAGTGGGCTCCCTGTCGTGCGGCCGGCGGGAGGCTGGTCGCTTCTCCTGGATGTCGCCGCCCTGGGGCAGGATTGCATGGAGGTCTCTGATCGGCTGCTCAAGCACAAGGTGGCCGCCACGCCTATGCGAGGCTGGGGAGACGAGATTGCCAACAGGAACGTCCGATTCGTGTTCAGCAACGAGCCGGTCGATAGGTTGGCCCTGCTTGGCGAAAGGGTCCACCGAGCCCTCGCCTCGGTTGCCGCTGCGCGCTAAGTGGCTTTCACGTTCCTGCCCTTAGAGGCCGCCAGCGCAACAGTGAAGTGGGCGACGCGCTCGTCGAAGCGATTCAGCAGCTCACGAACAACCGGTTCGACGACCGCCTTGTCGTAGTCTTCCCCGGCGAACGCCTTCACCGACTCGATCGATTGCCAGGTTGTGGCGACGACCAGCTCGGTTTCGCCTCGTTCTGGTCGGGTCAGCACCTTGGCCTCGACAAAGCCATCGATGGAGTTGAGCTGCGGGAGGACCGAATTGGGGAAATGCTCTCGGCAGTACCGATCGACACCTGCTTCCTTCCCGTATCCCCTCCAAACGCGAACGATCTGGCCAGCCATGAACTAAAGTTAATCAATGGCTCGCGTATCACCCGAAGAATTCCCCGATCCTGCTATCGACGCCGAGCTCGCTGACAAAGCCGGCCAGAGCCGTGCCGTCCTGGCTGGCGGGTGTTTCTGGTGCGTGGAGGCCGTCTACAAAAACCTGGGTGGGGTCTCCTCGGTCGAATCCGGGTATGCGGGTGGCTCAGCCGAGACCGCCGACTATGAGACGGTCTCAACCGGCGGCACGGACCACGCCGAGTCTGTCGAGGTCGTCTATGACCCGAGCCGGATCAGCTACGGCCAGATCCTCAAGGTATTCTTTGCTATCGCGCACGACCCGACGCAACTCAATCGGCAGGGACCCGACACCGGCCGGCAATATCGGTCGGCGATCTTCTACGCCGATGATGAGCAAAAGCGAGTGGCCGAGGCCTACATCGACCAGTTGAACAAAGCGCACGTGTTCGACCACGCGATCGTCACCGAGGTCGTGCCGCTGGAGGCCTTCTATCAGGCCGAGACCTATCACCGGGACTACGCGGCGCGCAACCCATTGAACCCCTACATCGTCTTCAACGCGCAGCCCAAGGTCAGAAAACTGCGCGCCTACCAGCAGGCCCAGGAAAAGGTCCGCAACCGCTAGTCGGCGGCCCGACGCGAGGCGGTTCGCTTGGTCGGTCGGCTCTGCCGCACCGACTTCGCCGCCTTCGTGGGCTCTGCAGCCTGCGCCGGCTTCGGCGCCGCCCTCGTCGATGCCCACAGGTAGAGGCTCGCCAGGCTGCGGTTGGGTCGCCACTTCTCGCCGATTGCGTCGACCTCGCGTGGCGTGGGCAGGTGGTCGAGCCGATAGAGGCGCCGCACCGCGGACCGGATCCCGAGGTCGCCGATGGGCAGGACGTCGGGCCGCTCGAGGTTGATCAGCAGAAACATGTCGGCGCTCCATCGCCCGAGCCCGCGGCTTGCTGTGATCTGGGCGCGAACCTCGTCGTCCGACAGCTTGTCTAGGTGGTCGATCTGCAGCTCGCCTGAAATGATGTGCTCGGCGAGCGACCGGAGGTATTCGACTTTCATTCGAGACAGGCCGACGCTTTTGAGATCGGCCGGGTCCAGGGCAAGCAGCTCCGCGGGTGACGGCATTCGGCCGCCGAAGCGGTCAGTGAGCCGCCCGGCAATAGCCCGAGCGGCGAATCCTGATATTTGCTGGCCGATGATCGAGTAGACGAGCACGCTGAAAGGATCGCCAAGCGGCCGCCCGCGGCGCCAGGCTTTGGAATCAATAGGTTCGGTCGCATCCATGAGGCGCGCGAGCTTTCGGTCACTGGCCTTCAACGCAGCCAATGCTCGAGATCGGACCGCGGCCGCCACGCTGAAAGACTATCTCGCGACGGGCGCCTCGTGGCTGTGGGGTGAAGAAGGCTGGGCCGCGGCGCGACGCCAGAAGCGCACCGCGTTATGCTGAAGAGCGCCCGGCGAGCCGCACTCCGCTCCTGGCTCCACCGGTTCACGGCTCATGGCGACATCAGGCAGGACGGCGGGTTGATCACGATTCTCCGGCCCGAGGAGCTTCGCAAGCGGGCCCAGGCACCCAAACGCACGTTCGAAAATTGGCCGGATCGTGCCCTTAGACCGTAAGCGAGCTGAGCCTCCACCGTTGTAGAGAGCGACTACCGCGCAAGGAGGACGAATCGTGCGAACCAAGACGATCATTCTGGGGGCGATCGCGGCGCTCGCCCTCGCCACGCTGACGGCCAACGCCGGGGCGACCCATCAGCTGCCGGGCAGCCTGGTGAGCCTCGTCGCCGCGACCACAACGGTGGCCACAGCCGATCGAGAAGCCGCGTCGACTGCAGCGCCGTCTGCGACTCATGACGGAAGTAGCGAGACCGTTCAGAAGGCGGTGGCAGCGAGGCCGGCCAGGATCACGGTGCCGCCCGCCTGCCAGGACGCGATCAAAAATCTGAAGGCCCTGCATCAGGCCGACGTAACCGAAGACGCAGCGGAACGCGCCGCCGCACAGCAGCCGCCTTCGGCGAGCGCGCTCGAGGCCGATAAGGCTGAAGACGCGGCGGAGAAGCAGCAGTGGCAGACCGCCCTGCTGGCTGCCCGGGCCGCGTGCCTCCCGCAACCGAGCGGGGCCTGCCAGGCCGCTATCGTCACCTTGCAGGCGCTCAGGGGCACTGCTGTCGAAGATCTGCGCGAATGGACGGACCTGCGCACTATCAACTGGCCGGCCCAGCTGGCCAGCCTGCGCACCGCCGTCGGCGCGGTGGCGACCGCCTGCGGCGACCGCGACTAAGGGTTCGTTTCACGAGAAGGGGGTCCGAGCCGCCGGGCCCTTTTCTATTTAGACGGCGACGCGCTCGATCTCATCGTCGGAGCGCAGCACATGGACGGCGCTGAAGCCCTCCAGGTCCAGCCGGTCGAGGCTGCGCCGCAGCTCGTCGTGCTGCCGCCGGACGACGGCAGGGCGGACGGTCCGCTGCCGCGCCGCGTTCCTCGCCAGGCAGAGATCGAGCGGCAGGTCGAAGGCAATGGCGATCGCCGGGCGTCCGTAATGGCGGGCGCGGCCGATGAGCTCGGTACGTCGCATCCATTCGACGTTGGTGGCGTCGACGACGGAGAGGGCGCCCGCCGCGAGCCGGGCGTCGAGCCACTCGTGTAGCCGCCCGAAGGCCGCATCGGTCGCGTGCTGGTCGGCCTCGTGGCCGGCGAGAACGCTCCGCAGTCGGTCGGACGACACGACCGCATCGCCATCGAAGTGCCGCGAGGCGAAGGTTGATTTGCCCGATCCCGACGCGCCGATCAGAAGGACCAGCGCGGCTGATGGAATGCGGATCATGTCTCAGATTCTCAAGGATGCGGGCAAAAAAAAGCGGCCGGCGGGGGAACCGACCGCTCAAACCGACTCGAGCTCGATTCAGCCGGCGTTCTTCCGCGCCTGCGCCGTGTTAGGGGCCGGCGTGCCATCGACATGGAGCAGGTTCTCGACCCCGGCTACGCCAGGCACGTTCAGGACGGCCTTCTCAATGCTCGCAATCTGGAACGCGTTATCGACCTGGCCGCGGATCGTGACCACGGCGGACTCGACGTCGATATTGATCTGACCCTTCGGGACGTCGGCGTTCCGGAAGACTTCGCTCTCGACCCGGTCCCTCAACGTGAGGTCGTCGGCCGGGCGAGGGCCCGATCGCAGGCTCACCATTCTTTGCGGAAACGTGGTGGCATTCGAGCGGGCCCGCGCCCCGAGCTGATTGAGCGCATGCCACCCTCGATCCAGTCGTGCCCCCGACCATTCGATGAATTGCGCCCGCCGGGCGCGCCCGTGTTGCGGGTCGAGAAAGTAGACGGCGATCGCGCCGGCCGCGGCACCGGTGAGAACCGCCAGGCTCCCCGGTCGGCGGCGCCTGGGCAGACGCTGTCTCGCCGCCGCCTGCTTGCGAATCTCCGTGTTCAGCGAGTCCTCCGCCGTGGCGCCGAGTTCTCGGGCGGCATTTCCAGCGCCGCTTCCCAGCTCCTTCGCCGCCCGGCGGACCCGGTCCACGACGTCGTCGCGCATCTGCTTCAGGTCAACTTGACTCAGATCAAGCACCACGCGTCACTCCTCCTGGCGTGAGTCGATGAACGTCAGCCCCAAATTATAGCAAAATCTGATATCGAGATTGACAATAGGCGCTTTCTCTTCCCCCTCCGGAGGAGCTCGCGTAGGGCCGCTCTCGCCGCTAGGCGAAGAGCTTCTTCAGCTCCACGGAGGCTTCTGCCTTCAGCTGGGCCAGCGTGCAGGACTTCGGGGACTTGTCGGGCCGCCAGCGAACAAAGCCGACGCCGTGACGGAAGCGACCATTCTCCAGGCGGTCGAAGGCGACTTCGCAGACGAGTTCGGGGCGCAACGGTTCCCAGGCCAGGTCCCGGTCCTGTGACCAGCGGCTGGGCCCGCCCGGCGCGCGGCCCCCTTCAAAACTGGTCCCGCCGCGCAGCGGCTCCAGCATCCCGACCAGGTCGCGTCGCTGCGCGTCATCGAAGCCCGATGTGTGGCCGATGTACTCGAGCGTTTTCCCGTCATAGACGCCAAGCAATAACGATCCCACCCGCTTGCCGTCGTTGCCCCAGCGAAAGCCGCCCACGACACAGTCGGCGGTTCGCTGCTCTTTGACCTTGATCATGGCGCGCTCGCCCGGTTTGTAGATGCCCTCGAGGCGTTTGGCGACGATCCCATCGAGTCCCGTGCCGCGATATTCCTTGAGCCAGCCAAGGGCAACCTCGCGGTCACGCGTCGCCGGGCTCAAGTAGATCGATTCCGGCTTGGGGCCGAGCAATTTCTCGAGCCGCTGGCGTCGAGTTTTCAAGGGCACCTCGATGAGGCTCTCGTCGCCGTCGGCCAGCAGATCGAACGCGATGTACGTCGACGGCTGCTCGGCCGCCAGCATGTTGACCCGCGACGCGGCGGGGTGGATGCGGAGGGTCATGGCATCGAAGTCGGTGCCGAATCCGGTAAAGATCACGATCTCGCCGTCGAGGACAGCGCGCTTCGGCTTGATCCGCTGCAGCGCCGGCACCAGCTCGGGAAAGTAGCGGGTCAGGGGCTTCTGGTTGCGGCTGTGGATCACGACCTCGTCGCCGTCTTTGAAGGCGACCGCCCGAAAGCCGTCCCACTTCGGCTCGTATTGCCAGCCATCGCCCCGGGGCAGCTCCGCCTGGACCTTCGCCTCCATCGGGGTGAAGGGCGGCATGACGCCTAATTGCACGCCCCATATACTAAGTTCGTGCCCAGTCCGGAACCTGTCGTGCATCTCCGCGATACCTTCGGGCGGGTCGCGGATGACCTTCGCATCTCGGTCACGGACCGCTGCAACTTCCGGTGCGTCTACTGCATGCCTGCGGCGGGGCTTCCCTGGCTGGCGCGCGATGACGTGCTGACCTTTGAAGAAATCGTGCGCGTCACCCGCATCCTGGTCGATCAGTGCGGGGTCCGCACCATCAGGCTGACGGGCGGCGAGCCCCTCGTGCGCAGAGGCATCGAAGCGCTGACCGCCATGATCGCCGCCATCGATCCGTCGCTGGACATCGCGATGACGACGAACGGCATCCTGCTCGACGAAAAGGCCCAGGGCCTCAAGGCGGCGGGGCTCAAACGCCTCAACGTCAGCCTGGATACGCTGCACTCCGACCGGTTCAAGGACCTGGCCCGGCGCGATGCGCTGGAACGGGTCCTGCGGGGTCTGGCGGCCGCGCGCGAGGCCGGGTTCAGCCCGATCAAGCTCAACATGGTCGTGATGCGCGGGCGCAACGACGACGAGATCCTGGACTTCGCCAGCCTCGCACGTCGCGAGGGATATGAAGTCCGCTTCATCGAGTTCATGCCGCTCGATGCCGACGGCATCTGGTCGATGGAGAGCGTCGTCGCCAGCCGCGACATCATCGAGGCCATCGACCGCGAGTTCCCGCTCGAACCGGTCCCCGATCAGCGGCCGGCGCCCGCCACGCGGTTTCGTTTTCGCGACGGTAGCCAGGGCGGGATCGGCGTCATCCCCTCGGTCAGCGACGCCTTCTGCAAAGTCTGCAACCGCATCCGGCTGACGGCCGAGGGCCACTTGCGGACCTGCTTGTTCTCGATCCAGGAGCATGATGTCAAGGCCCTCCTGCGAGGCGGCGCATCAGACGAGGCTATTCGGGACTTCGTTCAAGCCGCCGTCTGGCAAAAAGAAGAAGGCCACAAGATCGGGCAGGCGGACTTCGTCAGGCCATCGAAGACGATGAGCCAGATCGGCGGCTAGCGCTCAGGAACACCAAGCGGTCCGGGACCAGCCAGCCGGCGAGCACGAGTACCAACGGAAGCGGTGTCGTCAGCACAAGGGCGGCCACGAAGCCGGTAAGCCCGAGCACGCGCTCAGCCCCCCGTGGCGCGGTGCGCAGCCACAGCCATCCGGCCGGGAGCAAGACGGCGACGTCCTGGGCGTGAAGGTAGCTGCCGACCAGCAACGATGCGCACAGGCCGGCCGCAAAGGGAAATTCCAACCCGGACCGACGGCGTCGCCACACCAGCACCAGCGTGATGGCGACCACGAGCCCCTCGGCGAGCGTGGCCGGCCACCCGTTGCCGAGCAAGCCCGGCAGCGTGAGCTGCGGATACACATTTTCCGCCCCGAGTGAGTGAACGCTGCCGACCAAGATAGAGGCGTACGTCTGAAGGCCGGCGATGCCAACCGTCGCCAGCGCCGCGCCCAGCATGACAAGCGACCCGGCCGCCCAGCCAAGGAACGCCCGCCTCTGGCCGGCGACCAGCAATGCGATCGGCACCACCAGGGCGAGCTGCGGTTTGAGCGCGATCAAGGAAAGGACGAGCCCGGCGGCGAGCGGCCGATTGCGCCGCAACAGCCACCAGCAGACCGAGACCACCCCCGCCACCACGATCACCACCTGGCCCAGGAGCAATCCGAAGGCGACGGAAGGCAACGCCGCGGCAAACGCCAGGTGCCCGAGGCGGACGAGCCGGCTCGAGGGAGGGACCGTAAGCCACCAGGTGACCAGCAGCGACGCGACCAGCAGGACGTTCCAGAGCGCATACCCGGCTGCAAACGGCAGGGCGGCGAACGGGGCGACGAACCAGGCCAGCACCGGCGGGTAGAGGGCTGGGTACAAGAAGTCGGATCCGAGCGCGAGCCATTCCCGGCGCATGGCGCCGGCGTCATACAACGATCCCCAGCCGTGAACGATCCCGACGCGGGCGAAGATGTAGTAAACGGCGAAGTCGCCTTCGAAGGCGCGGCTCAGGGCGAAGTGGATCTCGCCCACGAGGTTGCGCAACGCGAGCACGCCGGTGACCGCCAGGAAGACGGCCGGCAGCCAAACGCTCGAGCCTGGCAGCCGCCGGGCTGGCGGGTTCACAAGCACGGGGGAATAACGGGCGGCTGGGTTGTTTTCCCTCCCTCTGGGAAGGGAAGGGTGGGGGGCAGGACTATTCTGGGTTGGGTATGAAGATCGCCGTAGGCAGTGATGAGCGGACGCACGTCACCGATTCGGTGGTGGAGCACCTGCGCCGGATCGGCGTCGACGTCGAGCTGCACGGTCCGCTGAACGACCGCCCGCTGGACTGGGTGGACGTCGGTCGGGAGGTGGGGGAACGGGTGGCCTCGGGCGCGTGTCAGCAGGGCGTGCTGTTCTGCTGGACTGGCACGGGCGTGTCGATCGCGGCCAACAAAGTTCCGGGAATCCGGGCCGCCCTTTGCAGCGACGCCGAGACGGCCAGGGGCGCACGGAAGTGGAATGACGCCAACGTCCTGGTGATGAGCCTCCGCGCCACACCCGAAGCGGTGGCAAAGGAGATCTGCGACGCCTGGCTCGAGACCGGACCCGATGAGGCGGAGCGCGGGACGATTGCGAAGGTCAGCGCCATGGAATCGGCTCTTGCGCCTCGACAGGGAGATCGCTGATGGCGACAAGTCTTGCGGACAACAAGTGCATCCCGTGCCGCGGCGGCACGCCGCCGCTGACCCACGAGCAGATTGCGCCGCTTTCGGCGCAGCTCGAGGGCTGGCGGGTCGAAGAGGACAAGAAGCTGATCAAGTCGTTCAAGCTCAAGAACTGGATCGAAGCGGTCGACTTCGTCAATCGCATCACGCCCGTCGCCGAGGCGGAGAACCACCATCCGGACCTGTACGTCCGATGGGGTGAGGTTCGCGTCTATCTCTGGACGCACAAGATCGATGGGCTGACGGAGAGCGACTTCTATATGGCGGCGAAGATCGACCGCGCCTTTGCGCCGGTGTGATCACCCTGATCCACGGCGGCGAGAGCTACCTCGTCGACAGAGCGGCGCGCGACCTGCTGCAGCCGTTGCGCGCCGCCTTGACACTCGAGTTCAATTACGAAGACATCCAGGCGGATGCGCTGAATGCCGATGCCTTCGCGGAGAAGGCCGGTACGCTGCCATTCATCGATGCGCTGAGGGTCCTGGTGCTGCGCGACTGGGGCCTGCTGGCCGGCAAGCGAGACAAGGGAACTGGGGCCGAGCGGGCCGCGGCCTACCTGGAGGGGACTCCCGACTCGACACACCTGGCGCTGATTGCGCACGTCCTCGTGGCACCTGGCAACCCGATCTACAAGGTCGTCGCGGCGATGGAGCGCGACAAGCGCGCCCGAATCCAGCGATATGAGCCACCGCGGCGATCGGATCGCGCCGGATGGGTCCGCAAGCTCGCGGAGGAACGCGGGCTTTCGATCACACCGGCTGCGGTGCGGCTGCTCCTCGAGCGGTCCCAACCCGACTTGCGGCTGCTCGACCAGGAGATCGTGAAGCTCGCGCTCTACTCCTCGCCGTCGACGCGCATCGACGATGACGCCGTGCGCGCACTCGTCAGCGACAGTCGTGAAGAAGAGATCTTCGCGCTGACGGACTCGCTGGCGAGTGGCCGGCCAGGTGAGGTCGCGGGCGTGTTGCAGTCGCTTTTGGACGCCGGGCGCGAGCCGACCTGGCTGCTCTACACGCTGGTGAGCCATTGGCGTCGGCTTCTCCAAGCGCGCGCGGTCCGTGACCGCGGTGGTAGCGTGGCGGACCTGCAAGCGAAGTCTTCGGACCATCCCTTCGTCGTGGAGAAGGCCTTCCGCCAGGCCGCCAATTACACACCGGCGGAGCTCGACCGCGGGTTCCACGATCTCTTGCGGATCGAGGAACAGATCAAGCTCGGTGAACTGGACGCACGCCTGGCGGTCGAGGGCTTTATCCTCGAACAGGTCCTCAGCGCCGCCGGCTGATGCGCTCTTCTCCTCTCCCCATTCTCGGAGAGGGCAGGGGCGCTAGGCTTTCGCTTTCGCCGGTTTAGCGGCCGGCTTCTTCGCGGCGGTCACCGCAGGCGCCGCGGTCTTGCCCGATGTCTTGCTCGCGGCGGGCTTGGCAGCGACTGGCGCAAGCTTCGCCAGCGCACTCATCAGGCGGGCCTTGCGACGGGATGCATTGTTGGCGTGAAGGACGCCCTTCTCGGCGGCCTTGTCGAGCGCGCTGATGGCGCGGCGGACTTCCTCGCTGGTCAGGCTGGCCGCCTCCGGCGGGGCCGGGCGCCGGGCGCGCGAAACCAGGGTCTTGACCGCCGAGCGGGTGGAGCGATTCCGGTCGCGCTTCCTCAGGGAGGCGCGGACGCGCTTCTTGGCTGACTGGGTATTCGCCATGCGAGCGGTGATTATAGACGACATCGTCTAATAACCCCCACCCTTCCCTCCCTCGCAAGCGGGAGAGGGAAGGCTTCCAAGTAAGAAGGGGAGGGGGAATGAGGCGATAATGGCACCCGATGTCTAGCGAGCGGCGGCGCATCGCGTCGGCCGCGACGCTCATCCTGGTCGCCTACGGGCTCAGCCGCGTGTTGGGCGCGGTGCGCGAGTTGGTCATCGCCAACACCTTTGGGACCAGCCATCAGATCGATGACTACCGGGTGGCGTTCGGTGTGCCGGACCTGCTGTTCAACCTCCTGCTGGCCGGTGCCATCAGCTCCGCCTTCATCCCCGTCCTCTCCGAGCACCTGGCGAAGGGGGAGCAGCAACGGGCCCGCGAGATCGCGGGGCGCGTGCTCAATGCCGCCGTGGTCACCCTCACCCTCGGCGCCGCGGTGCTGTTCATCGTGGCGCCGTTCTACGTCTCGCTGATCGCCTTCGGATACAGCCCACATGATCACGAGGTGATCGTTGGCCTCACCCGGATCCTGCTGCTGCAGCCGATCTTCCTGGGCGCGGGCGGCATGGTGATCGGCATCCTGACCGCCTATCAACGCTTCTTCGCCCAGGCGCTGGCGCCTCTCTTTTATAACGGTGCCATCATCGTGGCGGCGGCGTTCTTCGCGCCGCGCTATGGCGTCACCGCGCTCGCGGTTGGGGTGGTCGCCGGTGCGATGCTCCACCTCGGCGTCCAGCTCCCGACGCTCTGGCGAACCGGCTGGCGCCCGACTGCTGCCCTGGGCCTGGACGATCCCGGTGTTCGAAAAGTTGGCCGGCTGATGTTTCCGATCGCACTCGGCCTCGCAGCCGCCCAGGTGAACGTGTTCGTCGACACCATCCTGGGGACGTCACTGCCGCACGGCCGAGTTGCGGCGCTGCGTTACGCCGACACCATGGCGCAACTCCCGCTGGGAACCTTCTCACAGGCACTCGCCTTCGTCCTCTTTCCGTTCCTTGCCCGCGACGCGGCGCTGGGGGCGATCGACTCGATCCGTCACCGCACCGCACTGGCGCTGCGGCTGAACATCTTTGTGCTGGTGCCAGCGTCGGTCGGCCTGGCACTGCTCGGCGTGCCGATCACTGCCGCGCTCTTCGAGCGGGGCCAGTTCGGGCCGGACTCCGTGCGGCAAACCGCCTTCGCTGTGACGTTCTTCAGCCTCGGGTTGGCGGGACAGGCGGCAACGGCCCTCCTCGTCCGGGTTTTTTACGCGCTTCAGGATGTCATGACGCCGCTGCGAATTTCGCTGGTCGTCATCGGTGTCAACCTCGCGACCAATATTGTGCTGGTCCATCTGCTGGCGCAGGGCGGCCTTGCGCTGGGAACGTCGATCGCGGCAACACTAAACGCCATCTTGCTGGGACGTGCCCTGCGGGGCCGGCTCGGCGGACTCGAGGGGCGGCAGATCCTCCAGACGGCGCGCCGGGCGATCGTCGGTGTCGTGCCGATGGCCGCCATCGCGGCGGGTGTGGCCGTCGCGATCACGGGCGGTTCGGTGCAGGGCGGCCTGCGCCCACTTGTGGCGGTTCTATTGGCGGTCGCCCTCGCGGCCTTGAGCTACTTGGGCGTCGAGGTGCTACTTCGAAGTGAGGAAGTCGGCCTTGTCGTTTCGGTCATCCGGCGCGATCGGTCGCGTGTCTGACGGAACTGAGAGCCAAGACAATAACGCGCATACTGGAGATCGCCCGGGACGATTACAGACGAGTCGTTTAGCAAGGAGGTCGTGATGGCAGATGCACGTACAACCGAGAAGAAGGCTGCTGTTCACAAGAAGAGCCTTCGCTCGCCCGACGAAACGCGTCCACTCGGCAAGGGCAAGATGGAGATCGTGAACGTCGACGGTGTGACCATGGTCCGCTCGTATCACGAGCCTGGTTGGAAGTGGTCTGAACACGTCAAGCCGATCGCGAAGACCGATCGCTGCGAGGCTCAGCATGTGGGGTACATCGTCCAGGGGCGATTGCACATCGTCGGTCGGGATGGTTCGGAGGGAGAGATAAACGCCGGCGACGGCTTTGTTATCCCGCCTGGACACGATGCTTGGACGGTCGGCAACGAAACGGTAATCCTGCTCGACTTCAAGGGTTCCCCAGCCGACGCCAAGCAGAACTAAGCGCGCCTGAACCTGACACCGATATCACCATCCTTTGGCGCGGTGTCCAGGGCGGGCCGCGGCGAGCTATACACTTACCCGGGAGGGACGGGACTGTGCCGTGGTCTGGGCAGGCGGGCACTCTGGGCGTCCTGACTCCACGCCTCAACGTGCCGCAGATGCGTGCCCTGATCCGCCTCGGGGTGATCCTGCGCTGGGTGGCGGTCGCCTTCGCCGGGCTAGCCGGATTGCTCGGCCCGCGGGTGCCGAACCTGCTACCAGCGGAGATCCTGGCGGCGGTGATCTACAACGGCCTGGTCATGGGGGCGGGCAGCCGAGCCGCCGACGAAGCGGTGCCCCGGATCGCCCTGGTCACGACTGTCGTCGACCAGCTCTTCTGCTTCACCTTCCTCGGCCTCTACAACGTCGGGCCGGACAGTCAGCAGGTGGCTGCGTACGTGCCGGGCATGATCGAAGCGGTAGCTTTCTTCGGGGCGACCGGCGCTGTCATCTCCGCCGGCATCTTCCTGACCGGCGTCGTAGCTGCCGAGGGGACCGTCACCGTCCTGGGGCGGGGCCCTTTTGATCTGGTGGGCATTTTCGGATCAACCATGATCGTCATCCTGATCGGGACCTGTCTCGCCGCGGTTAGCCAGGTGGTGGGTAACGTGGCCGACGATGCAGTCCAGAGTCAGGGCACAGTCCACGGCAGCGCGCCACCGCTTCGGCCGGGGCTTTCCGGGCAGGAGAAGGATGTGCTGCACATGCTGGCCGAGGGTTGCTCGAACGCGATGATCGCCAGCCGGCTCGGGCTTAGTGAGCGGAGGGTCAAGGCCTGCGTGGAACGGCTGCTGACCCAGTTGAAGGCCCGCAACCGCGCCGAGGCGGTGGCGTCCGCGATCCGGACCGGACTGCTGTGAGCGTCCTGCGGGCGGCTGGGTCCGTGGTCAACTTCGCGGAGATTGTCCCGCTCCCGACGGCCGAGCAGGTGCGGCGGAAGCTGCATCAGGGCATCGCATTGCGCTGGATCTTGATCGCCGTGATCGCGGCCGGCGTCATGCTGACGCCGAAAGTGGCCGGTCTCCTCCTCTCCCTGCTGGCGGCCGCCAGCATCTACAACGCGACCATCATGTTGGCGCTGGCGCGCGCCGGCGCGAACTGGGAACGGCGAATTGCGCTCGCGGTGACGGTCATCGACCACCTGTTCTGCTTTACGTTCCTCGGCATATACGCATCCCACGTCATCGGCAGCCAGCCGCTCGGCGGCTACTCGATGGCCACGATCGAGGCGGTCTTCTACTTCGGGGCACCCGGCGCGATCCTTTCGGTGGCGATTTTTGTCGTGTGCGCACTGGCGGCGCATGGGCTCGGCCTGCCGCTCTTCGGCCACACCTTCGACGGCGCCGGAATCGTGAACTCCGTGCTCATGCTGAGC
>Ga0070698_100000618_pt1 | contig 38241 bp, 33 predicted proteins | sample KBSK1502metaG_FD_65477 | JGI IMG/M metagenome (GOLD analysis project Ga0070698, IMG submission 65477) | Corn, switchgrass and miscanthus rhizosphere microbial communities from Kellogg Biological Station, Michigan, USA - KBS K1-50-2 metaG | ecosystem: Host-associated > Plants > Roots >... | reverse complement strand
CGAATTCTTCCTACCGCGAAGCGGTTATGTAACTCAGCCCAGGGTTGACGCGCTTCGCGGCTACCCTGGGATTGCGTTGAAAAAAGATGCGCAACCCCACAACGGGGTTGCGTCTCGTGCGCAAATCAAAATCGCGTCTAACCAGCAACATTGCAACGTAAATCCCCAACGCTTGAGAACTGACACAACCCCTTTGGGGTTGCGAACTCGTTAGACCTGTTACCCAGGGCAGCCGCGAAGCGCCGCGACCCTGGGCTTTGTTACTTAACCGCTTCGCGGTACTGCCATCGACGTTCTGGACTTGATCAGAGCTTCCTTCAGCCGGTGATTCCGAATCTTCAAATCACAGGCTGAAGTCTGGGCCACGCACTCGAACCGCTTCTAACTTGGAAACTCATCCAGGATTTCTTCGTAGAGCTTAACAAACTCGGGATGCTTCAAATGTTCGCGCGTGCGCGGTTTTGGCAGTGACGAGTCAAAGCATTTTTTAATTCTCCCGGGCCGCGCACTCAGCAATACGACGCGGTCACCCAGAAGGATTGCTTCACGAATATCATGCGTCACAAAAAGCACTGAACAGCCGGTGCCGGCCACGGCTTCAAGCAAAAGGCGCTGCATGTTTTCCCTGATCCGTTCATCAAGAGCGCCGAAGGGTTCGTCCATCAAAAGCAGTTCCGGTTCAATGACCATCGTGCGAGCCAGAGCCAGACGCTGGCGCATGCCGCCCGACAGCGACTTGGGATAAGAGTCGGCAAATTCGGTCAGGCCGGTAAAGTGCAACCATTTTTCTATCTTCTCTTGCCTTTCCTGCGAGCTGCCGCCATTCAGACCAAAGGCAATGTTGCGAAACACTGTGAGCCATGGAAAGGAATTGTAAGATTGAAAGACAAAACCTCTTCGCCGATCAGGTTCTGTCACCGGTTGCCCGTTGAAATAAACACTTCCCTGCGATGGCGATTCCAATCCTGCGGCCAGTCGTAAGGTCGTTGACTTTCCGCAACCGGAAGGGCCAATCAGGGAAACGAATTCTCCGCGGTGCAGAGAAAAGTTGATGTCTTCGAGCGCCCTCACGCGGCGAAATCGTTCGTCAACGTAAGTCTTGGCAGCGTCTTTGAACTCCAAAATATTTGGCGCGTCGCTCATGTCCATTTGAAGAGACGGGAGGCACTGAAACGAAACAGCAGATCGGTAATCACCCCGAGGATCCCGATAAAAAGAATTCCGGCAAAGACGCGATCCGTTTCCAGGTAGCGTTGCGATTGGATCACAAAATACCCTACGCCGCGGCTGCCGGCGACAAGTTCCGCGAGCACCAGATAGGACCAGGCCCATCCGGCCGAGATGCGCATGTCGTCCCACATCGATGGCAGCGACCAGGGCAGAACGATCCGGCGCACGATTTGAAAGCGAGACAATCCAAAGGTGCGTCCTCCTTCAATCAGCTCCTTTGGAACCGCCGCCGTATCAAAAGCGAAGAGCAGCACAAGTTGAAAAACGACGCCGAGAGTAATCACCGCAATCTTCTGTTGATCGTCAATGCCAAACCAGAGAATGCAGAGCGGAACCAGAGCAGCCACCGGCAAATACCGAGTGAAGCCAAAGATTGGCTGAGTCAGCCGGGCCACCCAGGGCACTTGCCCGGTGAGGATTCCCAGCGGAAAAGCAATCAGCAGCGAGAGCAGGAAGGCGCCGCCCACTCGCTCTACGCTGGGCACGAGGTGTTGCAGCAAAAAATCTCGCGAGAGCAACCCCCAGAAACTAACGAATACGCGGCCGGGTGAAGGAAGAAAAATCGGATCGATGAAACCGGTGCGCGTCAGCAGGTACCAGACCAGCACGACGGCTGCGAAAGGCGCCGCGCTCTCAAGCCAGTTTTGCCAACGCTTACTGAAGTTCACTTCCAAAGTGGATTCTTTTTCAGGCTGCAATCCAATGCCCGCGCATTCGAAGGCCGGGTTTCGCCGTGAGCTGAAGATGCTGGATCAGTCAACCGCCGAAGACTGAGGCACGAGCTACTGCCCCGGGGGTTTATCTCCAAAACAGACTTCCAGTGCCTTATTCGTGAGCGCGCCGTCGGGAAATCTTCCCTGGATCTCGTATCTGAGTAGGTCCAGGAACTTTCGGTTCGCTTCGTCGTACAGGTGCCACCCACCCGAACCCTGAAAAACGATACGGCGAGGGGGAGGACAGGTCGATTTCAATTCGTCAGCAATATACTTGGCACTCTTGCCTTTGTACCATTCGACAAAACTCTCGGCTGAGTGCCGCAAGTAGCAGATCGCATCGTTTTCATGGCGGGCATTGTGCACACAGAATTCAATGTCGGGTTTCTTAGGCTTGAAGTAAATACGCAGTCGTTTGCGCATCGTATCGAGCACTTTGGATACAGTGTCTTCGTTAAGCTGCATCAAATCCCGCCATCCATCAATATTGATTGGTCCTGGCTCGGTGGGGTCGATTGGGGCTGCGGCGAGCGTGCTTACCAGCGATGAAAAGAATTGGACGCCGTCGTTCTCAGCATAGAAGAAATAACAGTAACTGATGTCCCCTCTCATGTTCTCACAAACAGTCTTCGCGAGATCGTGATCCAACTCCAGCGGTTGCGTAACATGGATGAGTACCTCCACCGCATCGCTATTCAGCAATTGTCCGCCCGGTTTGCGTTTTTCCAGATCCATGAGCCGATCTTTCGGAATAATCCGCGGAGCCGTACGCGGCGGGTGATTAAAACAGTAGCCCAGATCCAGAACGCTTTTCTTAATTTTGTTGATGGCTTGTTGTATTGTCGCCTCTCTTTTTTCAGAATCGTCATTGAGTGAAGGCCACTCAGCAAAAATGTAGCTGCTTCCAAGATCGCTGAGTAACTTGCTGTTGCTGGTCTTTAGCAGCAAGGCACGTCGCGGTTCCAGGCCCAGGGCTCCCATAAACAAACCCAGTTCAAAAATGCAGTTGTCGCGCGGCGCCAGATGTTTTTCCGGGATCAGGGTTTCGTCCTGAGTCGAGTTTGGATTTTCTTTCGCATCGAGAGCTCCGGTTTCCGCCATCTCATCATCACCAGTAAATAGCACCACCGCGAAGTCGACCGTGGCGGCGAAATTCCGCAGACCGTCCAGAATATACTCACTCAGGGGGATAGAGTCTTGCCACAAGGTGACCTGAGCTATCTCGGCTATGTCTAACCGGCGTTTGATCTCCCTTGCCTGCTCTATGGCCTTCGAGCTTGACGCAATAAATATTTTCGGCAGGCGCGAGATCCTGTCATAGGCCTCTTTTTCATTGAACGATGGCTTCGTCTGCCGATCGCTTGAGTTTGTTAGAATTGTAGACATGACAACTTTGGCCTTTCAATGGAAGTCCCAGCCAGGGTCTTTGGTCTGAGGAGCTGAGCCAGTGTCTTCACTCCAGCGCCTGGCGATAGACAGCTTTGCGGTGTGAAGATTCATAGGCAACTACTTATCTCTCTGTTCGACAAACTTCGTCGAGATGATCGCCTCAGGCTTGACCGGCACTTGAATGACTTTCGCTTCCAGCCAGATTTCTGAAGCGCGTCTCGCGACATCAAAGATGGGCCCAGGTGCTTTTTCTGAACCGAAGTACTGCTGGTTGCGGGCCAGATCACTAAACCTGGCGCCGCTCAGGATGGCAGCGTATTTCCCGGCGTCCACCTGGAAGTGCGGCGCCATAATGGCATTCGCTTCGTCGGGATGCGCCTTCCAGTAATCTATTGCGCGCAAGATTGCGTCAACGATCTTCTGCACATCTTCCGGGTGCCGCGCCACCACGTCCCGGTTGAATGCGATACAGTCCACGATCAGGTTGGGATAGTCCTTTGTCGAAGCCAGTACGTGTCCGCCACCTTGCTCCTGGGCCTTTGTCAGCCAGGGCTCCCACACTCCCGCGGCATCAATTCTTTTCGCGATGAAAGCCGCTCCAGCCTGGGCGGTCTCCATATCTATTCCGTTCAAATCCTCCAGACGCATTCCGTGTTCTCGCAGCAGCGCACGGAGAAAAAACTCGCTGGGTAATCCTCTCTGAAACGCGACCGTCTTGCCCTTCAGATCTTCGAACTTCTGGATCGACTTGTCGGCGACAATTCCATCCCCGCCCACTGATTCATCGATCGCCATGACGACGGTCGTTTCCAAATGATTGCCCGCCGACAGCACGAAATAATCAACCGGAGCCGCCAGCGCGTCGACCTGGCCCGATTTCAAAGCGCTGTTTCGCTCGGCGAGGCCAGTCAGCACGTTAAGCTCAATCGTAACTCCTGCATCTTTGAAAAAACCTTTTTCCTGCGCGAGGTAAAGCGGACCAAAGCCGACCCATGGTCCCAAACCCACGCGGTAAGTCTTGGTACTCGGCCCCTTGCAACTACTGCTCAAAAGCAACGGCGTAAAAATGGCCAAGGTGAACAGAGCAAGCAGGCGGCGTCTCAGCTTCAAAGTGCGCGGGCTCCGCTTTGCGCTCGGCAACGTGCCAAGTGGTGAACAGGAAGACGGTCTTGCGCCCATGGAGCACTCCCTCTGACGACGTATAGGAATTTAGGAAGATCGCAAAGCGTGCAACGCTAACGTTGACCAGGAAACCGGCGACCTGCGCGAATTTGTAAAGAAAGAGAGCTTATCCCGATGCTTGAAGCAGGCCGTTTTATCCTGACCCTCAACGCCTCGTTTTGGTGGCCGCATCTTAGCGTAGTCTTTGCGCAAATGGAAGAACTACTTGGTTGTCAGCCTGCTTGCAGGCGGGCGCCAACTGGAGTGCGGACATCCTTGTCCGCACAGCGCGCGCAACGCGCTCATCCCTCACCATTTACAAACGACCGCAACGCTTCCAAATTTTTCAAATCCGCACGGGGATCGTCGTATGGAGTCTCCAGAATGAACGCCGCATGCGCCAGCTTCGGATGTTGAGCGAAGCGCCGCAGAGCTTCACGACCGATGTGACCCTCGCCGATATGCCAGTGCCGATCGACCCGCGAGTTGTACGGCGCGCGTGAGTCGTTGAAATGCACCGCGCGCACGTTTCGCAATCCGACAGTGCGCCGAATAGTTTCCAGCGTCGCTTCCAATCCATCAGCATCGCGAATGTCATAACCGGCCGTGAACGAATGCGCCGTGTCGACGCAAACACCCAGGCGAAGTTCAGGGCACGCATCCATGATCGCGCGCAGATGCTCAAAGCGATCCCCGATGCATTCTCCCTGCCCCGCAGTGTTCTCCAGCAGAATGCGCACCCGGCCGCGGTCCAAACCCTTGCAGGCGAGCTTTAGACTCAACGCGCAGATTTCGATTGCGTCCGATTCGCACGAGCCGCGCGCACTCCCGGGATGCAGCACCAGATAATCCACGCCGAGCAGGATCGCGCGCTCTAACTCTTCACGGAACGACGCGATTGATTTCATTAAGAGAGTTTCATCCGCCGCGGCCAGGTTGATCAGATAGTTTGTATGAATCAGAACCGTTGCGAGCTTTGTTTGCTTGCGCGTCCGGCGAAACAGATCGATTGCTTCTTGCGTGAGAGGCTTGGCCATCCAGCCGCGTGGATTCCGCGAAAAAATCTGGACGGCGTCGCAGCCCGTATCCCTGGCTACAATCAAAGATTCATGCAGGCCGCCCTTGATGGGAGCATGAAATCCGATCCTGGGTCGTTTGATTTTAGTTAGCGAACGGGGCATCAAAATCCTTTGCGAACGTTACTGACCGGATAATCAAAATCGACCTAAAAGTATCTCAAGGAGTCTTGAATTCGATAGGTGTCTCATCCGGGCGGAGTGAACACATCGTCAGTGCTTAACGCGATAGGATACAGCGAGGTAACCGCCTTTGAGAACCTTGTAGTCGATCAAATCGAGGTCGATTTGGCGCTGCATTTCATGAAAGAGTGGAATGCCGGAGCCGAGGAGCACGGGATGAATATTCAAGACGATTTCATCAATCAGGTCAGCCTCAAACAGGCTCTGGGCCAGTTCGCCACCGCCGAAGACGACGATGCCTTTGCCTTTCGTCTTCTTCAGTCTCTTAACGAAAGCTGCAGCATCTTCGCTTACAACTGCGACGTTCTGATCAGGTTTCCTGCGCGCCGCCAAGGTTCTGGTGAGTGTCGAGGCCTTCTTTTTTGAGCGCGAAAAAACATAGTTCTTCGCGCCGGGATATGAAGTCTGGCCGGCAGCGAGCATGACCTCGTACGTCTTGCGCCCGATGAGAAGTGCATCGATGGTTTTCATGAACTTCGCACTAATCTCGGCGACTTCGTCGCTCCAGTGAAGCCAATCGTATCCACCGTCTTTGCGGGCGATGTAGTTGTCGAGGCTGTTGGCGAGACCGAGCGTTACTTTGCGCATTCTAATTTTCCGTCAACGATTCAAGAGGCCTCCGACATCAGGCGTCTGAATAATACTCTTCCCTCCGTTAGGAGCGAGATATTTATAGCCTGGGGAACGTTCATTCACGTTACGCTCCTAACGGAGCTCAAGAAGATTTAAGGGGTGCAAGTTCTATAAACATCTCCCCCCTGACGGGGATTGAAGAATTGTCGACGCTGTCGCTTACGTTATCTCATGCGTCGTCCCTGCGCCGACTCTTCAATCAATTTGTCGAGGCGCCTCAATCTCGTCTCTTCCTGCTTCGCGCTGACGATCCACCAGTTCATGGTCTTGCGATAATAGGGTGGCTGCGCCTGGAAGAACTTCCACGCCGCTTCATTTAGTTTGAGCTTTCCCAGATACGGTTCGACCAGCTCAGGGCTTCTTTGTTCGTACGAATAGATGCCGGATCGATTCACTTTGCGCGCTGCAAACGCTTTCAAGCCCGCCGGTTGCATCCGCTTTTCTTTGATCAGTCTCTCTACATTCCTCATATTCACCGCGCTCCAAACACTGCTCGGCTTGCGCGGCGAGAAACGAATCTTGTAACTATCTGAGTCGACGTTCTTGCGGAGACCGTCGATCCAACCAAAGCAGAGCGCTTCATCAACAGACTCCGGCCACGTAATACTCTGCTTGCCCGAATCCTTTTTGTAGAAGCCGACCCAGAGCTCTTTTGATTTTGCGTGGTTGGCTGCGAGCCATTTGCGAAAGGCGGCAGGGGTTTTGAAGAATTTGAGATTCACGAGTCTAGCGTCACGAGCATAGAGTCAGAGGCAGAATCCGAACTCGAGAACGGGCTTCATCAAGCACGATCAAACATCCGGCCTCAAGCTGGGAACTATTATTCTCTAAAACGCTGATAACTTGCGGTTCCAGATGTTCAGGCGTCACGTCTTGAGTACGGACTTGAATGACACTGGGACCTTCTGCCTGAGTCAACGCCAGCGCGGCGCCGAAGTCGAGATCGTGTGTGAACACAACATAACCATTTTCCCGCGCCCAATCCATTATTAAAGAGTCTGCCGCGCGTGGGTCACCCACCGTTGACCAGTGAACTGCTGTAATCCCGTGGTTAGTTAAGACAGTCACCCATTCGGGCGAGAGATTCATGTCGACGAGGATTTTCATCCTGTCACTAACGGCAGCTCCACTTCCTCAACACGCCAAGCGGCATAGGCAAGCGCCTCACGGATGTCTTCTTCTTCGAGGTAGGGATAGAGCTTGAGAATTTCGTCTGGTGAATGGTCAGACGCAACTAGGCCAACAACAGTGCCGACTGTGACACGAAGACCACGAATGCATGGCTTGCCGCCCATGACGTTCGGATCGAATGTGATTCGCGTTAGTTGATTCATGAACGCATTATAGCATCGGCCAGTAGACCTGAGAAACATGGTTTTCCTAAACATTCTTGCTGGAAACAATCTCCCAAATCTCGGAGGGAAGGTTGCGTGGATTGATGATCGATCCAAGCTTCTTCTTTAACATCGCGACTAGTAACCACACCTTTAGTCGCATGTCGGTCATGAGACTAAAGAAACGTTCTGTCGTCGGCTGACCACGAACCAAGTTGTTCTGGATTCAGCTTTTCAGCTCGTGTACAGAAATCATTGAGTGCGGCCGTAATCTCCTGAACCAACACCTCACATGATGGATTCGCCCAAACACCTTTCGATGCATCCCTAATGGCTCGCCGCGCTTCATACAGACTCTGCATCGCATATCTCGGCACCTCATCTTCGCCACATGCCCAAAACAAACGCATGGCGTCGATTTCAGTTACGATCCCATGAACTCGATTCAAATCAACATCCTGAAGTTTGATAGGACCGAAAGTGAAGTTTCCGTTAGTTGCGAGAGAACGAAACGAGGCCACAAGGTTCTTGCGAAAGCCATCGGATCGCTTGAGGAGCTGAGGGTCCGTAACATTCGAGTCTATGTGAAAATTCCGAAGGCTCATTGAGAATTCCTTCACGGGCGCAGGAACGACCCTCAATAACCCTTCAAATCCACAATCGCCTTCAGCACATCCGCCACCTGCGGCAGGATCGCGTCTTCCAATTGCGGCGCGTAAGCAACGAAGGTATCCAACGCGGCGACGCGGCGCACGGGAGCGTCGAGATGTTCGAACAACTCGTTGGCGATGCGCGCGGCGATCTCGGCGCCGTAACCCCACGACATCGTGTCTTCGTGGGCGACGATTACACGCGAGGTTTTCTGCACCGACTCGGCAATTACGTTCCAGTCGTAAGGATTCATTGTCCGCAGGTCGATCACCTCAACACTGATGCCCTGCTGTTCCGCCTGTTTCGCCGCGACCAGTGAACGCTGAACTAATGCGCCATAGGTAATGATCGAAAGATCGCTTCCCACGCGCACGGTCTTGGCTTTGCCGAACGGAATCATGAAGTCGTCGCCCGGGTAAGGCGACTTGTTGTAGGCCTGGCGATAGAGATGCTTGTGCTCGAGGAACAGCACCGGATCGTCACAACGAATCGACGTGCGGAGCAGCCCGTTCGCATCGAGCGCATTTGAAGGATAGACGACGCGCAAGCCCGGAATCTGTGTGAAGAGCGACACGCCCGATTGCGAGTGATAAATCGCGCCGCCCTTCAAATATCCACCGACCGGAACGCGCATCACTACCGGCGCCGAGAATTCGTTCCCCGAGCGCCAGCGCAACAGCGCCAGCTCGTTGCGAATCTGGTGATAGGCCGGCCAGATGTAATCGAAGAATTGAATTTCGACCACCGGCTTCAGTCCACGCGTGGCCATGCCAATGGCCCGGCCGACAATATTCGCTTCAGCCAGAGGGGAATTAAAAACGCGCGCGCTGCCGAACTCACGTTGCAGGTTGGCCGTAACTTTGAAAACTCCGCCTTTGCCCTTGACCTGGCCCAGCGATTCTTCGCGCGAGCAATCCGCGATGTCTTCACCGAAAGCGATCACGCGCGGATCGCGTTTCATCTCAGTGTGCAGGCAACGATTGATCAGATCGACCATTGTGCCGGGATTACCGCTGAGCTCTACGATGTCTTCGGTATCAAACTCCTTCGCAGTGGGATCGACAGCCGGCGAATAGATGAAGTCCAAAACTGTTTCGGGCGCAGGTTGGGGACTGGCCAGAGCGAGGTCGGCCGCTGCGTTGATCTCCGCGTCGACTTCGTCTTTTATTTTTTGCAGCTCGTCCTGGCCGGCAATGCTTTCCTGCACCAGCAGAGCGCCAAATCTTTTTATCGGATCGTGTTCGGCATCGGACACGCGTTCGGCTTCAGCCCGGTACAGCTTTTCATCGTCTGAAAGCGAATGCGAATAAGGCCGGATCACTTTCGCGTGCACGAATGAAGGGCCGCGGTTCTTCCGGCAATTGTCGACCGCGCGCCGCATGGTCGCGAAAGACTCGACGGGATCCGTGCCGTCACAACGTTGTCGATACAGATTGGGGAAACCGGAAATCAACTTTGAAACGTCGCCGCCCGCAGTCTGTACCTCAACCGGAACACTGATCGCATAGCCGTTGTCCTCAAGCAGGAACACGACCGGCAGTTTCAAATTACAGGCAGTGTTGAGGGCTTCCCAAAACTCGCCTTCACTCGTCGTGCCGTCGCCGAGCGAAACGTAAACCACTTCATCATTGCGAAAACCCTTGACGACCTTCTTCAATTCCCTGATCAGCTTGACGCGGTAACCGGCTTCGGCACAGCCCACCGCCTGCAAAAGCTGTGTGCCGGTGGGCGACGACTGCGAAACGATGTTGAGTTTCTTGTGGCCCCAGTGCGAAGGCATCTGCCGGCCGTGCGAGTTGGGATCAGCCTCAGCGCCGACACTTTCCAGAAGCATTTCCAGCGGCGTCATTCCCAATTGCAGGCACAGTGCGCGATCGCGATAGTAAGGATAAAACCAATCATGGCCGGGCTTCAGGCACATCCCTGCTGCGACCAGGATCGCTTCGTGACCAGCGCCGCTAATCTGAAAGAAGATGCGGTTCTGGCCTTTCATTTGGATCTCTTTGTCGTCGAGACGGCGCGAGAGATACATCGTGCGAAAGATTTGCAGCATCTGTTCGCGGCTGAGACTCGGCTGTGGGCGCTGCTGCTGGCGCCGGCGCTGCTGACTACGCTCGCGAACGGGTTTGATCTCGGGTGCCGCGACGGGCCTGGCTGAGGGCACAGGTTTAGGCGCGGGCTCTGGCTGTGCAACAGCGTTCGCAGTGAAAGCCTTTTCGGGCAGCTCGCCTTCGGATTTCTTTACGAGTCTTAGGACTTTTAGGTCGCTCATGATTGTTGCTTAGCCGCGTAGCGGCGAAATCAGTTTGGAGTTCCGCCTTGAGGCGGAAGCGTTCAATGAGATGCAATTCCGCCTCAAGGCTGAACTCCAAACTTCGCCTACGGCGCTGGAAACTCCGCTTCCAAGATCGTCCGATATTCTTCGGCCATGCTCGGATGGCCGTGCGACGACGCTGCTTCCATGCCGCGCTGGTATGCCGCGCGCGCTTTGTCCGTCTGTTTGGTGCGTTCGAAGGCGCGCGCCAACATGCCGTACGCGTTCCCTTCATCATCGGCAGCGGCGAGATAGCGCTCGAGCAGCTCGATCACCTTCGGCTCGTCGCCGGCCTTTTCATATTCTTTCGCCAGTCCGAACATGACCATCGTATTCGATGGATCGCCGGCGAGCATTTGCTCAAAGATTTCAATGCGCGACGTTGCCATGGTCCCCTTTAGTGACACAGACTTTAGTCTGTGACGAATTCTTCCCTGCCTCGGATCACAGACTGAAGTCTGTGCCACTTGCTACTACTTTCCGTTGATAATCAACTTGGCGATCGTCTGCAATTGCATGTTCGAAGTCCCCTCATAGATCGCGCCGATCTTCGAATCGCGCCAGTACTTCTCAACCGGATAATCCTTTACATAACCATAGCCGCCGTAAAGTTCGATCGCTTTCGAAGTAATTCGTTCGGCCGCGCGCGAGGAAAAGAGCTTGGCCATCGCCGCTTCCTTGACGAAGTTCAGCCCCGCATCCTTCATTCGGGCGGCGTTGTAAACCATCAGCCGCGCCGCCTCGAGGTCCGTGGCCATTTCGGCGAGTTGGAACTGCACGCCCTGAAACTCGTTGATGTGCTTGCCGAATTGTTCGCGCTCGCCGGTGTATTTCAAAGCGCTCTCCAGCGCACCGTTAGCGATGCCGATCATTTGCGCGCCGATGCCGATGCGGCCTTCGTTCAGCGTTTCGATCGACGTCTTGTAACCCTTGCCGACTTCGCCCAGCACGTTCTCTTTAGGCACGGGGCAATCTTCCAGAATTATTTCAGTCGTCGACGACGCGCGAATGCCGAGCTTGTTTTCTTTTTTCCCAACTGAAAAGCCGGGAAAACTCTTCTCGACAATGAAAGCCGTGATACCGCGATAGCCGGCCTCGGGGTTGGCATTGGCAAAGAGAACGAAAATTTCCGCTTCCTTGCCGTTGGTGATCCAAAGCTTGCGGCCGTTGATAACGAAGTGGTCGCCCTTATCAACCGCCCTTGTCTGCATCGCAAACGCGTCCGAACCGGAACTGGCTTCGCTGAGCGCATAAGCGCCCACCTTCTCGCCGGCTAGCTGTGACAGATACTTTTTCTTTTGTTCCTGATTGCCCCAGCGGATGAATGCGTTGTTGACCAGAGTATTCTGCACATCGACAAAGACACCCACTGAAGCATCGACGCGCGACAGCTCTTCAACGGCGAGGATCGCTTGAAAGAACGATCCCCCCGCGCCCCCGAATTCTTCGGGCGTCTCAATCCCCATCAAGCCAAGATCGAAACAGTATCTCGTCAGTTCGGGATCGAAGTAACCCTGTTCGTCCATTTTTTCGACGCGTTTGCGAATCTCGCCTTCGGCAAACTCGCGCACGCTGGCGCGAAACATTTGTTCGTCTTCAGAGAGCGTCGTCAACGGGCGCGCTATTGATTGTTCGATGGCAAATTGGCTTTGACTCATTTCGGTGACTGGATCCGCGGGAAAGTCTTTCGATTCTGAATCGACATCATAATCAACGGGCTGACCAAAACGCAAAACGGGAGGAGGTAGACCCAACTAATCGGTTTCTGATCGATCGCGTAATGAGGTCAGTACCACCTGCGTGAGCGGGTGGGACCAACATTCAATCCGCGAGTTGAACCACCGATCCACCCGCTAACGCAGGTGGTACTGACCTCATTACGTTGGACACCTGTCGGATTAATCCGGCGTGCCGTCCGTGAATCGCGCGCAAGATGCGCGTGCCACATCAATGAACCGGGGGCACGCGCTTTGCTCTTTGGACATCGTCCGCTCCATACTCTATTTTGTTTCTTCACTTAAATTCACAGGAATGAGTCAAGCCCCAACAGAAAAGTCACGAAAGGGATTAACTCCGCTCGGCATAATATTCGCCGTTCTGGGGCTCGTCCTCTTCACCTACTTCGTGAAACGGGCCGGCGTCGGTCAAATCGCCGAAGGGATTCGCCGGTTGGGCGCGGGCTTTCTATTGATCATCGGGATTTCAGCCGTGCGCCAGATAGTACGCTCGCTGGCCTGGTCGCTGTGTGTAGAAGAGCCTTACCGGCTAAGGTTCTGGGACGCCTTTCGCGCGCGAGTAATGGGCGACGCGATTGGCAACGTGCTTCCCTTTGCCAGCTTCGTTATTTCCGAGCCGGCCAAGCCCGCATTGATTCGTGATCGCTTACCTTTGATGGCCGGCCTCTCAGCCATCGCCATCGAGAATATTTTTTACAGCTTGTCGGTTGCCGTGTTTATTTCCTCGGGGATGATTGCCCTGCTGTTGAGCTTTAGCCTGCCGAAGGGTCTTCAGGTCGGAAGCTTCATCGTTCTGGGAATAATTCTGATCGTGGTCGCCCTCGGCACTCTGTTGATTCGCAAGGAGCTGAGGTTCATCAGCGGCACGGCCGGCTTCTTACATCGCCGCGGTCTGAACGTAAAGTGGATCGAAAAAGGCCGAACAATGGAAGACCGGATCTATGGCTTCTATCGTCGCCATCGCGCGCGGTTCATTCCGATCCTCCTTCTGGAATCGTGCTTTCATTTCGCAGGGGTGTGCGAAATCTACGTGGTGCTGAGTTTCATCAGCCCGCAACAACCGCCCACGCTGCTTACGGCATTCATTCTGGAGTCAGTGAACCGCGTGATCACGATGGCGTTTAAGTTTATTCCCATGCGCATGGGTGTCGACGAGGCAGGCACGGGAAGAGTTTCGAAAGCACTACTGTTTACCGAAGTCACCGGTGTGACCCTCGCCATCGTCCGCAAAGCACGAGATGTTTTTTGGGCAGCAGTGGGAGTGGCATTGCTGTTTCAACGCGGTCTGTCATTACGCGCCGTGGCGCGCGACGCCGAAGCCGCCCTCGCGGAACAAGCGGAAGAGTTGGGCAATGAAGTCAGTACCAGGAGCGGACTTAAGTAGCATAGACCTAGTCTGGGATTACGAGTGTCAATAGAACCCTCTCAAGAGAGTCACAGACTAAAACAGTCTGTGGTTGAGGTTTTCGGCTCCGTAGGAGCCAAAATGTTTCTAGCTCAGGTCAGGTGATTTGGTTCCCGCGCTCCGTAGGTGCGCAACAGAGAAGTGTTCCGCTCCGACGGAGCGGGGGCCCATAAAGTAGCGGCCGGGCTATAAATATTTCGCCTCTACGAGGCGAGGAGCAGCAACCATGATGACCTTGATCAGAGCTGCCTGGAGTCTGTGCTACTTAAGTCCAATTTCGATTCAATGTCCTGGGAAAAGATCAGCGTGTTAGTGCTTGGACTCATGATCGTCATGGGTCTCGGTCTTCGTTTGGCTGGCCTCGGACGCATCGGATTCGCCGAAGACGAGATCAACAAACTCGTGGCCGTGCGCGCTTACGACCGCGGTGATTTTACCGCTAATGCCGAGCATCCAATGCTGATGAAAGCGCTGATCGACGTTTCGATGCGCGGAGCGCGGGCCTGGACGTCGATGACCGGAACGGTGATCAGCGACGAAGCCGCTTTGCGATTTCCCAATGCGCTGTTTGGAGCGCTGACTGCAATTCCACTCTTTCTTTTGACCGCGGCTTTTTTCGGCCGCCCGACCGGCCTATGGGCCGCCGGGTTCTGGTCGTTCGGCGTCAACGCAATTACCTACAACCGCATTGGCAAGGAAGACACTTTGATGGTCTTCTTCATGTTGTTCGCTTTCTATCTGTTCATTCGCAGCAAGCAGGTTAAGGATCCAGCATGGTTCGCCCGCCTGCGAAACCTGAGCGCGGTCAGTTTTGGTTTGATGCTGGCCTCGAAATATTTCCCGCACTACCTGGGCCTGAACATGCTCTATCATCATTTCTTTCCGGTGCGGAAACAGTCCGCGGATGAACCTAAGTGGCGAACTCCGCTCAGCTTTTTTCTGATCATCGGCGCGACCCTCTTGCTGGCGAGTCCGGTACTCATGCTGCCGAGTGTCTGGAACTATCTGAACGCATATTCGGGAGAAAAACTTTTGACCCACAGCGGCTACCTGATGGGAAGCAGGCTCTATTCAAACCGGATGTCGGCCTCGCCCTTCTGGGGCCTGCCGGTGCATTTCTATCTGCTGTTCCTGGCAATCAAAGTTCCACTCGCCACGATCGGAACATTTCTCATCGGCCTCTTTATCAGTCTGCGCCGCTTCCGACATCCGGGTCATGCCTTTATCTTATTCATGCTTTTCTTCTGGCTCGTTCCCTATTCACTGGTCGGAGCGAAATGGCTGCGTTACACGCTTTCGCTGATGCCTTTTGTTTATATGAGCGCAGCGATCGGAACTGTTGCTTTGATTCGCTGGTCGGGAAGCTTACTTGAAAAGTTGAAGGCCGGTCCCGTTGTCTTCCACGTAGCGGCCGCGATTCTGGTTTTGATCCTGGTAGCCGCGCCGTCATTGACCGCTTATCGAAGCGCGCCACATTTCGCGATGTACACAAACGCTTTGGGTTCGGGATCTGCTGCGTATTACTTTCCCCACGATGAGTTCTATGACGATGGATTGAACGAAGCGATCCGGTTTGTGTGCGCACGCGCAGCGCCCCGCGCCACCATCGTTAACGAGACGCCCGGCGTGGTTAAATATTACACGGAGAAATTCGGCCGCCCTGATTTGCAGTCACAAGTCCTTTCGGATCCGAAGTACACGGTGACCGATTCGGCGCCCGCTTACGTCATCCTGCAAAGAGGCCGCACGTATTTCGAGAATCAGAATGAGATGAAGGAGGTGCGCGATCGCTTTACGCTGGTTTACTCCGGCTGTATCGAGGGTCACACGGCCGCGGAAGTTTATGCCGTGCCGGCCAGTCCGGGCGAAGCAGTAAAGCCATGCGGCGATCTGCGACCATAAGATGTTCAAGAAACGATTTGTTGCCATCGCTTTCTTAGCGCTGTCGGTTCTGGCGCTCTCAATCTCAGTTCACACATCCGCGCAGCGGCCCGTCACGCAACGCGCGCACGTAGTAATCCTCAGCACGACCGACATGCATGGGCGCGTCTTCCCCATCGACTACTACACAAACAAGTATGACAACGTAGGCATCGCGAAAGTCGCGACCCTGGTAAAAGAAGCTCGCAAGAATGATCCCAATCTGCTGCTGGTGGATTCAGGAGACACGATCCAGGGAACGCCCCTGGAATACTTTCATAACAAGCGGAACAACGCGCCGCCGGATCCGATGATGCTGGCGATGAATGCCCTGCACTATGATTCGATGACCGTCGGCAATCATGAATACAACTTTGGGCTGAAAGTTTTGGAGAAGGCGCGCAGCGAAGCAAAGTTTCCCTGGCTGTCGGCCAACACCTACAGCACACAGGTAAAAGGCGACCCGACTACTCACTTCCAGCCCTACATAATCAAGGAGGTTAATGGCGTGCGCGTCGGCGTCCTGGGGTTGACGACGCCCGGCATTCCCAATTGGGAAAACGTCCCGAACTATGAAGGGCTCGAATTTAAGGAGACAGTCAGCGAAGCAAAGAAGTGGGTATCGGTGTTGCGGGAAGTTGGAAAGGTCGATGTGGTGGCGATCGCGATGCACATGGGCATCGAGGAAGACCTGCGCACGGGTCAAACTAATCCATCGCAGGTGCCGAATGAGAATGCGGCGATTGCGATTGCGCGTCAGGTTCCGGGCGTTGATGTGATCCTAATGGGGCACACGCATCGAGAGGTGCCGGCGCTGGTTGTTGAAGGCCCTCAACAATGCAACTCCGCTCCAGATAACTTCGGGCCACCGAGGGAGATTTGCACAAGAAAGAGTGTGCTGTTGACTCAAGCAAATCGTTGGGCAAGTCACGTCGCGCGGGTCGATCTTTATTTGGAAAAACCAAAGGGCGAAGCTATAGCTGCCGCTGTTCATTGGCAAATCGTCGCCAAATCGGCGCGCACAATTCCCGTCACGGAAAAGACCGCAGTCGATCCAGAAATCGCCCAGCTCGGCCAGCCTTACGACAAAGAGACCCAGGATTGGTTGAGCCGCACCATCGGCGAATCGCCGGAAGAAATAACTTCAAAGGATTGCCGCTTTCGCGATATGGCAATTATCGATCTGATCCAGCGCGTGCAGCTCGAAGCCGGCAAAGGCGACGCGTCGATGGCCGCCTGCTTCAATCCAGAGGCACGCATCCCGAAAGGTCCGGTCACGGTGCGCGACATCGCCGGACTCTATGAATATGAGAACACTCTGGTGACTCTCGAGCTTACTGGACAGCAATTGAAGGATGCGCTGGAACACTCTGCGCGTTACTTTCGCGAGTACCAGCCCGGGAAGCGCCTGGCCGAACTGGTTGACCAGCGAATTCCCGGATACAACTTTGATATGGCTGAGGGAGTTACCTACGAACTCGATGTCACCAGGCCCTTCGGCGATCGGATTCAGAACCTGAAGTTCAAAGGCCAGCCGCTTAAGCCCACCCAAAAACTTCGCGTCGTCACTAACAACTATCGCGTCAACGGCGGCGGGGGATTCGCGATGTATCAGGATGCCCAGGTAGTGTACCGGTCGAGCGAAGAGGTCCGCGAGCTAATCATCGATTGGGTCGAGCGGAACAAAACAATTCCCACCACGGCGAATAATAATTGGCGAATTGTGGGCGCGCAGTAGTGCTGAGAGCACGGACGGCTCGTCCGCATTTTGATGTCAGAACCACCTGCGGTAGCGGGTGGTTGAAGCGTCTTGGGCAACGAAATCGTTCAAGAGCGGTTAATTAGCCAAATACTCAGATCAAGCGCCCCGCTACCGCAGGCGGTTCTGACCTCACTACGGAAGGGCCGCCTCGAGTTTTGAACCAGGACGTAGCTTTGGAGAATGAGAGAACAACTCCCGAGGAACAGAAAGACGGCAATCTCTAAGACTGCCGTCTCCTGTCCCGTGAGGTATGGGGTGAGAAGGAAGCGATCTCTAGAACCTCTTCGGTATCGGCAAACCGTGAGTAGGCCTTCCTCCCCGGGCAGTTCATCCGAAACCCTCCCGAGCCCCGGCTCCCGCGAAGGCTAAATAACTGCTACACCTACTAAAGCGTGTTTTGTGAACGAATTCCCTCACGGAAGTGCTAGAATCTCGGAGCCAAAAGCATCCCGACCTGACGGTTGCAGCTCTCTCATTCCCAGGCTATCGGACGAAGAGTGGACGGATCCGAAGAAATTACCCAGATTCTATTGAAGTGGAGCGATGGCAACGAGGCGGCGCTCGATCAACTATTACCTCTCGTTCAGGATGAGCTGCGCCGCCTGGCGGTCAGACTTCTGCGTCATGAGCGTGCCAACCACACCCTCCAGCCGACTGCGCTGGTTAACGAAGCCTTCCTGCGAATGGCGAAACCGCAGAAGGTCGAATGGAAGAGCCGGACACAGTTTTATAAGCTGGCTTCCAAGTTAATGCGCCATGTTCTGATCGATCACGCGCGAAAGCACCACACGGCCAAGCGCGGCAGGGCTGAACTTGAACGGGTCCCGTTAGAAGTTATTAAGGCAGAGATGAGTCCGGAGTTTGAGTTTGTTGCCATCCACGAAGCACTGGAGACCCTGGCGACGTTCGATCCCCAAAAGGCTGATATCGTTGAGCTTCGATTTTTCGGTGGTCTTTCGATTGAGGAAACCGCCGAAGTCTTGAAGATTGGCCATGCCACCGTCGAACGGGACTGGAAGTTGGCCAAGGCCTGGCTACGCCGAGAGTTGGAATAATCACCGCCACCGAAAATCGTGTGAGGGAATTTGCACGTAGGTCACGCTTTATTGATTGAGGACCTCAACTTAAGGTAACCCCGAAACCGCTGAGAATGCCGTTCATGAAACCGGAGCGCTGGCAACAGATTGATCGACTCTTCCATGCGACGCTGGAGTGGCCGCCGACGGCACGCGCGAAGTTTCTCAGTCAGGCGTGCGGTACTGACCAGGACCTTCAGCGCGAGGTGGAATCGCTGCTGGCGGCCCACGGACGTGACGGAGATTTTCTTCAGCGGCCGGCTTATGAAGTATCCACCGAGTTCTTTGCCGAGTGTCTGGCCGGGCTGCTGACCGGCCAGCAGATTGGCCCTTACAAGATTCTGAGTCCTCTCGGTATCGGCGGCATGGGCGAAGTTTATCTCGCTTCAGACAGCCGACTGGGTCGCAAGATAGCGCTAAAGTTGCTTTCTCCGGATTTCGCGAGCAATCCCGATCGGGTGCGCCGCTTCGAACAGGAGGCGCGCGCTGCCTCGGCCTTGAGCCATCCCAACGTCTGCGTAATCCACGAAATCGCTGAGACCGAAGACGGGCGCCACTTCATTGCGATGGAGCACATCGACGGCATCACCTTGCGCGAGCGAATTGCGCGGAGGCCGTTGAGCGTCGGCGAAGCGCTTCACATCGCCGGCCAGATCGCCGCAGCCCTGGCCGCAGCCCATGCAGCCGGCGTACTCCATCGCGACATCAAGCCTGAAAACATCATGCTGCGCAAGGATGGGTACGTTAAAGTTCTCGACTTCGGCCTTGCCAAACTGAGCGAGCCCGCGTCTCGGGGGCCGGCCGACAGCCCGTCAAAAGTCTCAAACGTTCGTACCGGACCGGGGATGCAAATGGGTACGGTGAAGTATATGTCGCCCGAGCAATTGCGGGAACGCGTGGCCGATGAACGTGCCGATGTCTGGAGTCTCGGCGTGGTGCTGCACGAGATGGTCACCGGAATTAACCCATTCGAAGAAGGCAGCCGAAACGAAATTATCGCGTCGATCCTCAAGCGACAGCCGGCTCGGCTCGCGTTTCCGGATGACGCCGTTCCCGCAGGTTTTCAACGAATCGTTGCCCGAGCAATCAGTAAAGACCCTGACGAAAGATACCAAACCATGACCGCGCTGGCGGCTGATATCAAGTCACTGCGTCGACAAGTTGGCGAGTGGGATTCAGTACCAACGACGCACGAAGTGCTGGCGGATCCGCAGCGGGCAATAAGGAAGAGTCAGACCAGCGTCGCCTGGTCAACTGCTTTGACCTTCGCCTGGCGCACCGCGGATCAAATATTCACAGAGATTAAGGAGCGCCCCAGGGCTACTATCTTCGCGACAATTGCAGCCCTTCTGGTACTGCTGACCGGAGTAAACTATCTTAGGCCCCGCAATGGACCGCCTGTGAAGCCTACACTGGTTATAATGACTCCGCTGACTAACGGCGGCCAATCCATCTTTGGCGTGATTTCTCCAGATGGGAAAACATTTGCGCACGTGGAGAAGAAAGACGGCAAGCAGGAGCTGCTCGTGACCAGCATCCTGACCTCGGGCACTTCAGTTCTCCTTGCGCCCAGAGAGGTATCCTATGGAGGCGTCACCTTTTCACCTGACGGAAGCTACCTCTACTTTTCCCAGAGCGAGACCGGGAATGAGGCGAGCATTCTTTATCAGATCGCCTTGCCGGGCGGTGCTCAAAAGAAAATCCTCGACGGCGTGGATAGCCCCGTCGCGTTTAATTCCAACGGGAGCAAGTTGTCCTTTGTACGATTCAATCGCGCTCAAGGTGAGTATTCATTAATGGTCGCCGGCAGCGATGGTTCGGGTGAACTGGCGATTGCCAGGCGGCGTGATGGTAACCGGCTTTCGCTGGGCGGGCCGGCGTGGTCGCCCGATGATCAAAACATAATTTGTGGCGCGGGATGGTGGGACAACGGCTATCACATGAAGTTAATCGCAGTCGACCCGGCCGGCGGTCGGGAAGAATCGATTAACCAGCAACAGTGGTTTTCGATCTCGCAGATCGCCTGGCTGAATGACAAGAGCGCAATGATTCTGAGCGCCCAGGAGTTTCCAGTCAGTCCCAGTCAACTGTGGCGCATTTCCTACCCGCGGGGAGAGACCGTGAGGATAACCAACGATCTCATTGATTATAACGGGGTGAGTTTGCCGCGCGACGCCAGCCGGATCGTTTCGGTTGGCAGGCAGTACATTTCCAAAATCTGGATCGCGCCTGAAGGAGATTCCACCCGCGCCAGGCCAATCGCTTCGAGGGTCGGTATTTGGAGTTATGGACTTGCCTGGACAAACAACGGGAAGATCGTTTCGTCGGGCCGGGCCGGAAACAATCTCAATATCCTCTTGCTGAATCCTGAAGATTCAAACCAAACCCAGCTGACCGTTAATGCGGGCGACAACTACACACCCGCGACTTCTCCCGACGGCCGCTTTATCGTCTTCGCCTCAAACCGCATGGGGCGCTTTAATCTTTGGCGGATGAATGTTGATGACGGCAGCGACCCGACCCAAATCACCTTCAGTGACGGCAACTCTTACCCCTCCATTTCAGCCGACAGCCAATGGATTGTTTATGACAACCAGAGTCAGAGCACTCCGACCACTTGGAAGGTGCCGATGTATGGCGGCGTGCCAGAGCAGTTGAGCGATAAATACTCTCGCATGCCGGTAGTATCTCCCGACAACCAATCCTTCGCTTGCCGTTATTATATTCGGGAAGGCGAGCGAGGAATTGCCATCATCCCGTTTCAGGGCCACGCGCCACTCAGACTTTTGCCTATCCCAATAATGGATTGGCAAAAAGTGCAATGGAGTTCTGATGGGCGCGCGCTGATGTACATCGATAAGGCACGTGACGTCTCGAACCTGTGGAGCTATGACCTCAACACCGGCGCGAAAAAGCAGATCACGAGCTTCCCCGCGGAAGAAATCTTCTCTTACGCATGGTCGCCGGACTATAAACAACTTGCCTGTGAACGAGGCACCGCAACCAGCGACGTCATGATCGCCGATAATCAGAGGTAGCGAAACCTCGGTGCGCGTTCGCCGAAACCGCTCAGTCGGGCCAAGGGCCACAGCCCGGAGGGTCAAAGCCGGGAATGTCTTCGATGATCTCCCGCGCTTGCGCGAGCCTGGCTCGATAGGCGCCTGGCACAGCATCCTCAATAATATCCAGAATCAGATCCAGGGCTGCGTAAAGACGTCCGTTAATCTTTCTTTGATTGAAAGTAACTACCTCAAGCGACAGCGTGCCGTTGCTCTTCGCTTGTGCCTTGACGGATTTGTTTGCTGTTGGGGGTTTCTTCTTCGTAGCCATCTTTCGTCTCCTAGTTTTGAGGTGAGTAATCGCTGATTTCGTGGACCCAAGCCGCCAGCGATGAGTACCAGTTTGGGCGTTGGCTGTTATTGCTGTGCCACCTACTAATGCGTGAGTCAGGGGAAAATCCCCTCACTGGATCGTGGCCGGAGGATCTGAAACATAACAGCTTAGTTAGCGAGGAACGGCAGAGCTGAGATTTAGGCTGAGAAAGTGGGCGTGTCTTTGATCTGAAGTGCGTCCAGAAGCTTTTCGTGAATGCCGCCAAACGCGCCGTTTGACATGATGGCCACGACGTCGCCCGCGCGCAGTTCTGAAATCAGGGTGCGCACGATCTCTCCGACCTCAGTGATAGCCACGGCGGGTTTGTGTTGCGCGGCGATGTCTTCGATCAATCTCGAGATATCGAGCACTCCACCCATTTCTGCTGCGCGTTGGGCGTCATAGACGCGAGAGATGATTACGAATTCGGCGGGGGTGAAAGCGTCGATGTAGGCTTCCTGAAAAGTTGCATGACAGGAAGTGCGCGAGCGCGGCTCGAAGACGGCGATGAGGCGACGGTCTTTGTATTTCAGTCGCAGGGCCGCGAGCGTCTCGCGCACGGCGGTCGGATGGTGGGCAAAATCATCGATCACAGTGACGCCGTTGACTTCGCCGCGCACTTCGCAACGACGGCGCACGCTCTTGAAAGTTGCCAGCGCGTCGGCGATTTGCTTTCGCTCGACCCCCCAGGCATCCGCGGCGATGATCGCGGCCAGGCAGTTGCGCACGTTGAAGTCGCCGATCAGCGGCGTTTGAAACTCGGCCCATTCCTTCCCTTCGCGAAAGATTCGAAAGCGCGTCATCCCTTTCGAGTAGGCGATGCCTCGCGCCTGCCAGCGAGCGTCTTCACCTGTGCCGAACGTTTCCAGGTGCGTGAATAATTTCTGTCCCATGGATGCGACCACTTCGCGCACGTGCGGGCTGTCCCAACCGGCAATCAACTTTCCAGTGCCCGGCACGAGGTTCATCAGGCGGCGAAAGGCCAACTTCACGGCAGCCAGATCGTTATAGATATCAGCGTGATCGAATTCAATATTGTTTACGACCGCGAGTTCGGGCAGGTAGTGCATGAACTTTGGCCCCTTGTCGAAATAGGCCGTGTCGTATTCGTCGCCTTCGATGATGAAGTAATCGCTGTCCGTAACGTGAAAACTGGAACCAAAGTTTTGCACGACTCCGCCCACCATGAACGATGGATCGAGCCCGCCCTGATCGATCACCCAGGCGGCGAGACTGGTCGTCGTAGTTTTGCCGTGGGTCCCGGCGACAACCAGCGAACGGCGGCCGCGAATGAATTCTTCTTTAAGAACTTCGGGAAGCGAGCGATAGAGCAGTCTGCGATTGAGCGTCTGTTCGACTTCCGGATTCCCACGCGGGATCGCATTGCCGACCACGACGCAATCGGGCGCCGGATCGAGGTGTGCTGCGTCGTATCCCTTCAACAACGTGATGCCCAGACCCTCGAGCATCGTGGACATCGGCGGATAGACGTTTTCGTCAGAACCCGTAACGCGATGACCGCGCGCTTGCAGCATGCCGGCCAACGAAGCCATCGCGGTACCGCAGATTCCGATTAAGTGATAATGCATTTTGCGATTAGGTAACCCGGCTGAAGGATTCCCACTGCTAAGCCAAAACGATCCACGAAGAGACACGAAGAAAAATGTTTTGGCCGCGTGGCTTCGGGGAACTTCGCGGATCGTTCTTACCAGGCGACACCAAGCTCAAAACCAAAGTAGGGGACACTACCTTTACGAGCCCCGCGAAACAATGGATCAACTACTTTTTCTCCAGGCTCCTGATCCATTGGACCGTGCGCTTCACGCCACTCTCCAAATCAACTGTCGGCTGCCATCCGGTAGCTGTAGTCATTCTGGATGAATCCAAAACATTGACGGGAACGTCGAACCCGCGATCCGGCAAATGGACCACTTCCGGCAGCGACTCAATCTGATTTCGCAGAATGGAAACAATGTCGAGTACGGAATGACCCTGGCCACTGGAAAGATTAAAGACTCGATGGGCGCTTTGATTGGACAGCAAAGCCATCACGCCGGAAACCAGATCATCGATAAACAGATAGTCACGCAAGTTCTCGCCGGTACCCCAGATTTCCAGCGGTTTACTCTGCAAGGCCCGATCAGCCAGGACGCCAATCAATCCCTGCCCAATGTGCAACCGCTGCCCGGGTCCATAGATATTCGACGGACGCAACAAACAGTAAGAGACGCCAAATTTGCCGGCGTACATTGCCGTGTATTTTTCGATCGCCAGTTTGGTGATGCCGTATGAGTTGATCGGGTTAGTCGGATGTTCTTCGGTTATGGGAACGACCTGCGGCACACCGTACACCGTTCCGCCCGAAGAGAAGTAGATCATCTTACGCGCCCGGGTTCGATCCAGATGCTGAAGCCAGTTTGCGGCCGCGGCCACGTTGCTGGTCACGTCATAACCCGGATCGGCCATCGACGAGCCGGGCACGGTGGTGTGAATCAAATTGATGACGATGTCCGCATCGGCTATCGCGGCCAGGACATCTTCCGCGCGGGAAATGTCGCCTTCAATTACTTCGACCCTTCCCTTGAAATCATCAATCAACTCCTGCGACGCATAAAGCTTATCAAAGATCCTGACGGAGTAATCGTGCTCGACCAACCGGCGACAAAGGTTACTACCAATGAAGCCCAAACCGCCGAGGATGCAGATTCGTTGATGCTGTGGCGTTGTGATGAGTCTAGTCCTTTCCCGCAGCGAGCTGACCGGCTCGTCTCATTAACCGGCCCGGACCTTTGCCTTGACCGTTCTCCAACTGCCGCAACTGAAAAACATAACTGGGACGATTCTTAAGCAAGTGCAGCAGGCGTCCCCAGAGATTTTCGATTTCGAGCACGTCTGCATCCGCTTCCAATGTTAAGAACGGCGCGGCCAGAAGCTTGAAGGGCTTGCTTAGCAGAGATTTGATCGTCGCCATTGTTTGCCAGCTCCACGTGCGCCGCGCGCGATCCATGAATCCACGCGACAGCCCTTTGATGGCCATTTCGTATAGATCAAGGCCGGCCGTTGCCGCTCCAAAACCGCGGCTGACGCGTCGCAAGTACGCCCAGTTGAGCCGCTCTTTAGTCATGAAGTGATCCATCTTGAGGCCCGGGTCGTACCACAGACGCCACCCAAACAATCGCAGCGCGTAGCAAAGCTCTGCATCGCCACCCGAGCTGAGTTCCTTCCCCCTGCGATCATGCAGGATGAAGGCGAATTCATTGTCAGAGAGCATTTGCCAGGCTCGCCTGCGCAAACAAAGTCCGGCGCCCCAGAGATAACCGCGAGAATCAGTAACGTCGCCGCCAATCTCACCCTGTGGCCCCACCGCATAGTAGGTCTGAAATTGCTCGAACCAACCCGGCAAACTTTCGTCGGAAACTGCTCGAGTCTGTCCGCCACAGGCGCCAACTTCTTGGTGTTCGGTCATTATGTTCGCGACCTGCTCAATCCAGTCGCGGGCGACCCGGTTGTCCTGATCGACAAAACAGATGATCTCGTGCCGGGCCTCAGCAAGGCCGCGCAGGCGCGCGAACGTCAGTCCCGGAGTTGGTTCAGAGACGACCCTTAAAGGAATTGGACAATCGGCGGGCCAGCTTTCGAAAGCGACTTGCGAAGTTTCGTCCGCCGATGCGTTATCGACAACGATCACTTCGCAGGCTGGCGGAGCGTTTGAGAACTGTTGCGCCGCCAGGCAGGCCAGCGTTTGCGGAAGCAATCGCGCCCCGTTGTAGCTGCAAATGACAATACTTATTCCTTCAGACATCGCACCAGCGTTGGATTCTCAACCGAAACGGCCCGCACGTTACTCGGCTCACTTGATTGCTTCGAGATAGAGACTCTCAAGTTCGCGATCCTTAAAATCGATGTTGCTCATGCGCGGATGAACAGATGAGCCAAAACTCTGCCGCATCACTTTGCCAAAACCGGCGCGCTGAAGCATGAGTGTCAGCAGTTCCTCGTCGTATGACCAAAGGTGTTGTCCGTACTCGCGCATCATATAGTTGACTCGATCGACCGGCGTGTCGATCTCCTGAGCGAACGAAGGATGCGTCAGAAATTTTTGGTCGCCGGCGTACGAACGCAGAAACAGTTCAGCGTCCGGAGTTGAAATGCGCAGCACCCCTCCAGTTTTAAGTACGCGATAACACTCGCTCAAAAACTGCGCCGCATCTTCCTTCGAAATGTGTTCGATGAAGTGTTCGGAAAACACTGCTGAGCAACTCAAGTCGGGAAACGGCAGTCCCTCGGTCAAATTCCAAACCACCTGAACTTCAGGGCCGCGCGCGCGATCGACGTTTATCCAGCCCTTCATGGGCCGGTATCCGCAGCCCAGGTTCACGCACAGGTCCTCCTGGGGCAAGTTGGCAAGGAAAGCCATCGTGCGGCGGCGAGCCTGCCGATCGTGATACGGCCCGGCAATCTTGTTGGCGCGATCGCGGCCGATGATCCCGACCACCGATCGCTTGAGCCACTGAAACGGACCGTCGTGGTTACTAGTCATTTAAGTAATAACGCGAGCGCTCCTGGCGCGTCTCAACAACACTGGCCCCTCTCCCAACGTGAGCGAGGAAAATTCAGAGCTTACTCAGATATTCGCGAGCATCTGATATTACCCGCGAGATGCCGTCCGCAAGGAAAACCTGCGGCTGCCAGTTTGGCAGCAGCTCGGTCGGATCGATGGGCACTTCAGAACCCTTGGTTTGCCCCACTTCAACCTCAACATCGAGTTGCCGGGCGACCTCTGCGGCGACTTCGCGAATCGACAGCCACTTCGGTCCGGCTATCTCGGCAGTTTGCAGAGGCGAGTCGAACAACGCCAGCAGCGCGGTCACGCAATCGCTCTTGTACAGAAACAAACGCTTCTCCTCGCCACTGGTCATGCACTTTACGCGCCCGCGTAATCCGGTCAGCACCAGATCGGTGATGACATGACTTCTGGCGTCGGGATGTTCCCATCCATAAACATTCCACAGCCGCGCAACCTTGCCGCCCAAATGCGACGCCCAGTGCCAGGCCATCAGTTTCGTCGTCCCGTAAGCATTGGGAAGTCCCGCAAGTTGAGACGTGCTGAACATGAAAGGCTTCTTGGTTCGCGCCAGCGCATCAAAAATGCGCAGCGACAATTCGCAGTTGTTCCGGTACTGCTCGTGCTGTCGATCTTCAGCCTCGAGAAATTTTGCACCGCCCGTGTCCCAAGCCAGAAACCACACCCGATCGCACTCCTCGAATGGCTTGAGATCCAAAGGCTGCCTTAGATCGCATCCACTCTTGAGGTCCAGCGAAACCGTCTTGTGCCCCCGCGCAGTTAACGTCCGGATCAGTTCGGAACCGATCAGACCTTCACCCCCCAGAACCAGCTCGTTCATTTGAGAACCCATACTCTTTCGGCGATTTCGGTTTCCTCGCGGTCTCCCAGGCCCCAATTCAAATCATTTTCATAAGGTAGATCGTCGTCCCAGGTCGCCATTTCTCCGTGATGCTCCTGCACGCCTTCCGTGCAAGAGGTCGGATGAGCAAGATGAAACACGATGCCGGCTTTTTCACTGCGCGCCCCGTGCGCAATCAACTGGGCCACGCCCCGCTTATCGACACCGATGCGATGTCGCACCAGCGACTCGTCGTATCCGCGCGACCGTTCCCACATGCGCTGGCTGGCAAAACCAAACTCACCCGTGCCGAGCGGATGATAAGGAATCACCCGGCGATAGTGGAGGCAGTCCATGATTCCGACTCCCGCTTCACGGCCTTCGCGCCAGGGAATATCAAAACGCTGAGCCGAGTAGACCACGTCATCCGTGAGTTGGCTCTGTAGAATTGTGTTCACCAGGTCCGGTCCGAAGGCAGCGTCGGCATTCGTGGTTACTATCCACTCGGAGTTTGCTCTTCTGATCCCAACGTTCTTCGCGTGAAACTCCAACAAGGGCACTTTTGAGTTTGCGCTGATAGCTTCATGGATCTCAGCCGGCACCACAAAGGCCCGCAAGCATTTGAATTGACGCGCGAGATCGAGGCTGAGCAAGTCGCGATCTGCCGGAGGATTCCACTCAATGAAGATTACTTCGTCCGCCAGGTATTTTGTGTTCCACGCAATCGTGGCGCGCAGACGCTGCGCAAAGTCCGACATGTAATCATCGTTCCGTCCCACCACCACGGCGGTGATTGAGGGACGCGCGCCATTCCGGTGCGATTGCAGCCGCAAAAATTCAGCCATCACGTCGGCAGCAAATCCTGTGCGTGCTCTGAATTGATCCAGACGATACAGCGCGCCCCGAAAACCCTTGATGTCTCTTAGTCCCATTAATTCAAGCCTGCGCAATTTCCTGGTGGCACGTCAGTTTCAATTTTGGATGCGTCCACGCTTCCACGATACTGGAACGCGGGGCGCCTTCGTTCGCATTGAGCGCCGGCTTAGACTTGCGGGCAGGGCGCCCGCGTTCCCAGCCAGGAATAGTGCCTTAACCTCAAACTGACCCACTACCCAATTCCCTGGACCACTTGCCGGCGCGGCGTCATCGTGAACATATCGCCGAGAAAAACATCCAGCCCATGCCTCGGCGCCCAACCCAATTCTCTTTGCGCCCGGCTGGGATCAACTCCGATGACTAAAGGCTCTGCGGTGCGCAAGAGTTCAGGGTTGACCGTCACCGCGGACATTTTTGTCGCCTGAAAGTTGGCGCGCCAGGCCGCCGGATCGTTACCTTCCAAATCCCACTCAAGGGCGAAACCACCGATTGTAAACGCTCGATCAATCAATTCCCAAACCGCACTGGTCTGGCCGGTCGCCAGAACATAATCGCGATAGTTACACCCTTCATCGGGTTCGATCGCCTGGCCGCTCACGTCGCCGCGGGTTTCAATCTGACGCAAGATTCTCAACATGCCCTCGACATAATCAGGAGCAAATCCCCAGTCCCGGCGCACCTTAAGATGGCCCACCGCAAGCGGCGATGCGTTCGCGAGCTGGCCGCTGGAAAGTTCCTTGAGCCGGCGCACATGCTCAACCACTTTACGTGAAAGGAACGAAGCCGGGCGACGATGGGACTCGTGGTTAGACAAAATCCCGCTGGCGATTCGCAGACCATAGACTTCGCGATAGGAATGGCAAAGCAAGTGTGCCGCCGCTTTGGCACTCGCATAAGGACTTTGCGGATTCAGTGCCGAGTCCTCGTTGAAGACCGCTTGATCACTGGGCGGCCTGCCAAACATGTCGGTCGATGAAGCCTGATAGAAACGAGTATGCGGACTGTTCTTTCTAATGCATTCGAGAAGGTGCACGACCGACTCAGTATTCGTTTGCCAGGTGTAGAGCGGATCGTCAAAAGACCTGGAAACGCTGCTCTGCCCGGCGAGGTTGTAAAACTCAGCCGGCTTTACTTGACTGATCAAGTCAAACATCGGCTGCGGTTCTAATAGATCGATCTGATGGACACGAAGCTTTGCTCTTAAATTATCAGGCAAAGATTCAAGGCCCGATATCGAAGGCTGCCTGCTCGTGGCATGCACCGTCCAGCCATTGCTGAGCAACAGCTCGGTAAGAAAATAGCCATCTTGCCCGCCGGCGCCGGTGACAATTGCGACCTGGCTTTGGCTTACCAAAGTCATTGAATTATTTCGTATCACTTACTCGGTATACGCTGCCGGTATTTCGCCTTTACCCGGCTGAAAACATCCATCAATTGTGCGCCGTAGTTGGCTGCCAGACGACGGCTCTCAGCAACAATATCTGCCGTCGACTTACTCGCACGTTGATAGTCTCTCGCCATTAACTCGGCCAGCTCTTCGACTCCGTCGACAGAAAAGAAAAGCGCCCCAGGTATGTTCAATTCGCGATGCACGGGCAGATCAGAACAGAGCAGTTGTGTTCCCAGCAGGGTTGCCTCTTCTCCGATCGCGCCGCGCCCTTCAAACCGCGAAGGCTGAATTACGGCCTCGCTGGCACGCAGCAGCGCGAGTTGCTCAGCGCGGGGCAGCACGCCGAGGAACCGGCAGTAATCATTCAGTCCTGCTTCATGCATCGACTTGAGCAATTGGCTGAATGAGTCTGGGTTTCGGTAGTCGTGCGGCAGGCCGGTAAACGCGACAACGGGCGGAACCTTACCATATCGCTTAAGTTGGCCTAAAGCGCGCAGCACCAGCTCGTGGTTCTTGTGTTGCCAAAACTGATTGCACACTAAAAGAAATCGCCCGGGCAGATTGTACTTGCGCCTGACTTCATCGGGATCACGTTTGAGCACTGCCTCGTGCAACACCGGTGGAAAACCGAGCACGTGCAGTTTGCCGGCGATATGCGGGTGAGCCGAAAGCGCATCATCGGCCGCTGACTGACTGATCACGATGATGCCGTCAGCCCGCTCAGTCAGGTAGTTCCACTGCCGGTCACGGTCTCTGACTTCAGCTTCAGAAAAAAGCTCGGGAAAGTGTCGCCACTGAAAATCGGGATACCAGGCCAGCAGCGGCCGGTCAGCGCCCAGGCCTTCAAAGCCACAGAAGCCAACCCAAAAATCTATCTGGTGCTCGTCGGCCGCACGGGTGATCTTGGGATCTTCCCAGGGGCTCCTTCGCACCTTTCGCCAAACCCTCTGCGCCAGGATGCTGGCCGCCGATTTCTGCTGATCGATTAACGGCACAAGCTGAACATGAGCAGCGGTGCGTAGACTCTCAGGCAGAGCATCGGGCGATGTGCCTAACAACAGGCAGCGCGGTGGTTCAGCGAGCGCGCCCAAGCCGAGGATCGCCACCTCGAGCCAATTGGCGCCGCCTTCATAATGCTTGCCGAATAAATTTTCAAAGCCTATGGCCATTCGCATTTCAAAAAGCTATTTGGTTTCCCTCACCGAAACTTTGGACATAAGCGAGCGTTCGACCTTGTCGACCATTCCTTCAATTCTGAATCCATCTTCCACTGTCCGCCGGCCGTTTCTGCGCAGCGATTCGAATAACTCATCCGTATTCAACAGGCGCAGAATGTGTGCGGCACAAGTTTGCGCATCCTCTTTCGCAAAGATCAGCGCGTTTTGTTCGTGTTTCATCACTTCGACGTTGCCTCCGGTGGCAGTAGATACGACCGCCAGTCCCGAGGCCATCGCCTCCAGCGTTGTAATCGTCAGAGCTTCGTCAAACAACGACGGAAACAGAAGGATGTCGAACTGCCTGTATATCTCAGGCAAATCCTCTCTCGCGACGAAGCCGGCAAATTCGACGTTGTCACTCAGCTCGTATGATTCTACTAAACTCCGCATCTCAGCGGCGAAATCGGGATTGATTGTGCCACCCACGATCGTTAGTTTTGCCGCGGCAGCGCCAGACTCCTTCACCACGATGCGCATGGCTTCGATAATGGTGCGCACGCCCTTCATGGCCGCAATCTGGCCAACATAAAGAAGTCTGCGCGGCCAATTGCTCTGTTGCCGGTAGCAAAATTTTTTCAGGTCCACGCCCCAGTGAATGACTTCTCCCGTGGCGACTGGTTTGCCCGCTGCCAAAGCATCTCGCTTGAGAAACTCACTGACAAAGTGCGAGTTAGGCAGAAGCAAAGAACCCGTATAAGTGATGCTCCTAAGTCTCAGCCACAGCGCCAGCATGCGGGCTCCGGCACGAACCGTCCAGCGGCTGAAGCTGTAGGACCAAAGCTCGTGCCAGGGATCAGTCTCCCAACGCGACAGCCATTTATCAGAGACAAAATAGAAAACCGGCAGTCCCGACTGTTCGGCAATTTGAGCGATCGAAACAGAGACGTGCGTCAGGTTAAAGATGTAGACGATGTGCGGTTGCAGCTCCCTGAGCAGCCGCCGGAAAGCTTTTTGATTTCGCACTTCCTTACGGAGCAAACGAATCGCATGCTTCCTCAGTGGCTCCGGCTTCCAGTTCAAATCAAGCTCCAGCCAGCGGTAGACCTGGCCATCGTTCTCAGGAGTGTCGACGCCGTACGTGCTGGTCAGCACGCGCACATCATGTCCTTTCGCCGACAGCCCCCTGGCCACGTCATGACAGCCCAACTCATAACCACCGAGGTAGTGTGGCGGGTAAAGATTTGAAACGAAAAGAATCCGCATTCCTGGATGAGGGCCCTTCACTTACTCGCTCCGTGCCCGCCCTTTGGTTCCGCCCGGACGGCCCTGCGCGCGGCTGCGAGCAAGCGTCCCGGTCGCAGCACCTCAGCCGGCGCGTTGCGGAACGCGCGCCATAAAAACGGAAGTGCTTCTGAAAGACTTCGCCCGGCAAGTTCGTGGTAAGTATCCAGAGACATGCGAGCGGCGCGCCCACGCAAATTCGCAATTCTACTTTCAAGCAGTTCCGTGTGCTTTGGGTTGGTCACAACTGCACGGCTCTTCGTCAGCGCATAGATTTCTTTCTCGAGCATGAAGAGTGTGTCTCGCGAATAATTACTTTCGTGCATGTGGTACTCGATGAGTGGTTCATTCAGATATCCAATCTTTGCGTGAGCCGAACACCTGAGCCACATTTCATAGTCATCGGCCGGCGCGGCTTTTGGATCGAGCAGTCCCAGGCGCTCAAACAGTTGCCGCTTGATCGCCACAGAAGACGAACACAGAAAATTTCCATCAATAAGCAGTTTGGAGATATCTACATCATCGTCTCTGAGACTGTGCGCCAGCGCAACCACGGTCTCTTTCGGAAAATTCGTGCTGTAGCGATGACGTTCAGCGCCTTTAACCACGAAGGCATCGGTGGAAACTATTTCGAGATTATAGGTCGCGGCAAACTCCAACTGTTTTTCCAGCTTGTTGGGCAACCAGCGATCGTCGTGATCGAGCAGGCACACCCACTCGCCGCGCGCGGCCGCAAGGCCGGTGTTTCTGGCGGCGGCAATCCCCTGGTTGTTCTGGCTGATGTAACTGATCCGCGGGTCCGCAAGGTATGGCTTAACCTTCTCACCGGTATCGTCCCGCGATCCGTCGTTGACCAGAATCAGCTCCCAGTTCTCGAAAGTCTGAGCCAGTACGCTCCCGAGCGTGCTTTGGATATACACAGACGAGTTGTACAGAGGAGTGACGATTGATACCTTGGGTTCCAAAGTGATCTTTTCCTCAGGAAGGTCCAGGACGAAATCAGATTACTGGAGCGAGTGCGTGACTTTCAAGCCGGGGCCCACTTTCATTAGCACCGTGGCTTTAGCCCGGTGAATTCTGGATGCGACATGACTGGAAACCGTTTAAACGGTTTTCTTACGGACCCCATACCTGATCACCGGGCTAAAGCCACGGTGCTAATCAGACAAAGCCGCCAGGCTTCGAACTGCACCGATACCCTTCGCCGGAAGCCTGCCCCCGTTAGCCTGGCTCATCAAATTTCATGAATTGCGAAAACTTTGCGCGTGCCGCAGGCAGGCTGAAGTCCGCCTGCACTCGCTCCCAGGCGTTTGCGATCAGTCGCCGTTGTAAATCTTTATCAGCGAGCAGTCTCTGAACTGCCTCTGCCAGAGCGCGCGGATCATTTCGATCTACAACTAACCCGCATTCGTGCCGTCGAAAGTAAGTCGCGATGAAAGAATCCGGAGGCGCGTGCACCAATATTGGGCGGCCCGCCGCAAGATACTCGCCAATTTTGCTCGGCGACGATACACGGATGAGTTCCGGATAAGGCGTATTGAACGACAGCGGCAGAAAAAGCATCCCAGCCCGTCGCTGAATTGCGGGCATCGCGAAGACAGTTTCGTGTTGATGAATAACCACCGGTCCGCTGACACCGCTTCTTTCCAACAGAAAAGCCGGTTGCGCGGTATAGATGTGCGCCTTTATTTCCGGCCTGCCGATTTGCCTGAGCGCTTCGATTAGATTTCGAAAGGCTTCAAAGTGCGCTTCGAAGACTGAGCCGGTGTAGACAATCCTGACCTGGCCATCCCTTTCTTCACTGCCCGCGAGCGGACGTTGATACGCATCCAGGTCACAGGGGTTATGGATCACGACAGACTCAACTCCATAACGCTCTCGCAACATCTGCTGCACAAAGTCATTGGTAGTGATCACACCAGATGCTCGCTTAAGTATGAACGGCTCGAGCCACCGGCCAATAAACTGCGACCGCGGTTGAATCCACATGTGCGAGTAGGTATCAAACAGGTATACGTAAAATGGAACACCGGCCAGCCGGCTCGCCCACAGACCCGACGGGACATCGAGTCGATCATCGCCGCTCGAACACGAAACCACCGCATCGCACTTCTCATCCTTCACGATGCGCGCGATTTGCCGCGCCCGCAGAAAAGTGCCGAGCGAAATGTTTACTGAATCCTGGTAGAGAGTCGCAAACTGCTGCCGGTATTCATGTTCAGTCGAAAGATAGAAGTACTTACCGGGCAGCCTCTGTGAATAATTTGTTTCGTCCGCGGCGTGATCCGAACTTTGACCTGAGATGAGGCAATACTTGCCGGGATCCACGTCCTTGAGCAGGCGGTAGAGCATCATGGCCTGACCGGAAGGCGAGGGTGGCAGCGGGCGTGAAATGACGGCAATCTTCATGCGCGGGCTTGGACTTCATCCCCCGTGGACCAGTATCCAAGCAGCAGGCGAACTACCGTGGCGCTGACGTCCTTCACCAGATATTCGGGTGGGGCGGTCCACTTCCCTTTTTCGTCGAGCACCGTATGCACGCAGCGCACAATTGATTCGGGGTCCGCGCCGCTCAGCATGTTACTGCCGCACTCGAGAGTCTCGGGCCGCTCGGTCACATCACGAATAGTCACATTGGCAACGCCGAAGATTGCGCACTCTTCCTGGACCGTGCCGCTGTCGCTCAGGACGCAAAACGCGCTTTGCTCCAACGCCACGAAATCGAACAAGCCAAACGGCTCATGAAAGCGAATCTGATCACTGGCGCCGGCATCCACCCGAAAGCGCTCCATCACGCTCGCCGTGCGCGGATGAGTACTGACGATAACCGGCTTCTTGTACTCCTGCTGCAAGAGCTCAAACCCGCGAATCAGGGATCTTAAGCGATCCTCGACATCGACGTTCTCCGCGCGATGCATGGTGACCAGGAAGTAATTGTCTTTCTCGATGCTCAGGCGCGAGCATACATCTGAACTTCGAATCTCTTCACCGTAGTGTTCAATTACTTCCAGAATTGGATTGCCGGTGACATAGATCCGCCGGCCTGCAATTCCTTCGCGCAGCAGGTTGGCGCGGCTGCGCTCGGTGTAAGGCATCAAAACGTCGCTGCAATGATCGACAATCCGACGGTTTACTTCTTCAGGCACTCGATCGTCAAAGCAGCGGTTGCCCGCTTCCATGTGATAGACCGGAATCCCCAGCCGCTTGGCAACAATCGCCGACAAAGCGCTGTTGGTGTCACCGAGGATCAAGAGTCGGTCTGGTTTCTCGGCAAGCAAAACCCGCTCGGTGGCCGCGATGATTTGCCCTATCTGCTCACCGAAGGTATCGCCGCGGACACCGAGAAAGTGATCGGGCTTACGTACATGAAGCTGATCGAAAAACAAGTCGCTCAACCGCGGATCAAAGTTCTGTCCTGTGTGGACGAGGACGTGGCTGTCCGCGAGCCGGTCGAGCTTTTCGATGACCCGGCTCAAGCGAATGATTTCGGGCCGCGTGCCTAAGATGGTCGTAACCTTCATGCCAGCATGTCTTCCTCATAGACGAACCGATCGCCGATTGTCAGCTTGTGATCCACCAACAATTCGCCCACCTGTTCTTTGGTCATTACGTTATCAGATGAGCTGTACTCGCGCCCGATCGGCTCCCCGGTTTTTTCCGCGGCAGCCAGCTCGGGAAGCATCGGCCGGATGACATAGTAATCGCCGCGCTCAAAGGTGCGGAATGCTTCCTCTTCGGAAACCAGAATCTCGTGCACTTTCTCGCCCGGCCGAATGCCGGTGACGATAGTTTGTATTTTTCGATCCCCGATCAGGGCGGCGGCGATATCTGTGACCAGCGCCGAAGGCACGCGCGGGATATAGGTCTCGCCGCGCTCTCCGCTGCGTAACGCTGCAAAGACTGTGTCGACCGCTTCTTCCAGGCTGAGGAGAAACCGCGTCATGTCAGACGTCGTGATCGTCACCGGCCCGCCGCGTCTTATCTGCTCATGAAAGAGCGGGATGACCGAGCCGCGCGACGCCAGCACGTTGCCGTAGCGCACACAGATGTAGCGCGTGCGTTCGGAATCAAGATTAGCGCGCACGAACAAACGCTCCTGCACGGCCTTGGTCATGCCCATCACATTGACGGGCTTGCATGCTTTGTCAGTCGAGATGCCGACCACTGTTTCGACCGGCAAATTGTTTTCGCGGATCGCGCGGATTATATTTTCCGCGCCGACGATGTTCGTCTGCACTGCTTCAAAGGGAAAGTATTCGCACGAGGGCACCTGCTTTAACGCCGCGGCGTTGAAAACCACATCCGCGTTGCGCAGGACCGTCGCGACACTGTGAAGATCGCGAACATCACCAATGCAAAATTGCAGGAGCTGCTCGAAGTTGTGATAGATCACCTCGTCGGTGGCGGTGCGCAGATGTTGGAAAGCCAGGCGCATCGAATGCTGCTTGGCCTCGTCGCGTGAAAAGACAGTGATCCGGCGCGGCAGGCCGATCTCGCCGGTGAGCAAGCGCTTAATCAGTACTTTACCCAGCGAGCCCGTGCCCCCGGTCACCACCACCCTCTTATTCGTCAGCATGAATCGTCTCAATCACCTTTGCTTTGAAGTTTCCGGATCGCCCTTATTTCTTCATAGCGCGTCGCGTCGGCGCGCATTTGTTCGATCATCTCCGGCCATGCCGGCGGGACAAAGCCGGTCGCGGCCTGGAACCTTTGACCGTTCAAGCTGCGGTCGCACACAAAGCTGTCGTCTGGATCGATCTCAATATTCAGTCCGAAGATTTGATTAGTCATTGTGAGCAGGTCGAACTTCGTGATTGGTTGGGCGGCGACATGATACACGCCCTCCAGTTCCGGCCGCTGCTCAATTACGTCAGCAATAATCCCTGAAAGCGCACGCGTGGTAAAGCCGGAGAAGATGGCCCGCTCGAAACCGCGCACTTTTTGGCCCCTTTGGCTGAGCAGCCATTCGACCAGCCCATGCGAGCCCTTGAGCTCCCGGCCAATCATCGACGTGCGGATGGTCAGACAACCGGGCTCGCTTACTTCGCCCAGAAATTTTGTTTTGCCGTACAGATCCTGAGCGTCTGATTCGTCCGTTTCGCAGTAGTTTCCCTTGCGGCCTGAGAAAACACAGTCAGTGCTGATATGCACCAGCCGCGCGCCCGCCGCGCGGCACAACTGGGCCAGACGATGCGGAAACAGAGCGTTGACTGAAATGCTCTGGATCGAATCGTGTGCGGCCGCGTCCTGCTTCACAATGCCAATACAGTTAATAACCACGTCGGGCCGCGCCGCGGACAAGCTGCGCGCAACACTGTCAAAGTCGGAAACCTCGACTTGCCCCAACACCTGCACACGATCGTAGACTCCAAGACTTTCAAGAGCCAGCGGCACTTGCCGGAAGGTTGAGTAAGTCTCGAATCGCCCGGCCAGTGTTTGGCTGAGTTTGTGGCCGAGCATGCCGGAACCGCCGAGGATTAAAGTTCTCATTAGCTTATCTGCCTGGCCAGCGTTTCGTAATACTCGACGACGCGCGACTTGATCGTTGAGCGTTCCGCTATTCGTCGAACCAGATCGAGGTTGCGATCCGCCGCTGCGTTCACCAGCGCGTCATCCGACATTGCCCGCGACAACGCCGCCGCGATTTCATCAGGATAAAGATTACGCGCGAACAGCACATTGCGCTCGTTTTCAACCAGCGTGCGAATCGAATCCAAAGGCGAGACAATCGGAAAAGCGCCGCCGGCCATTGCCTCGTACATCGAGTTCGGAATCCCGTCCGACAGCGACGGCGCCAGCATCACTCGGGCCCGGGTCATCAACTCAAGCACCTGTGCCCGCGGAATTCGTTCTTCGATCACACAGCCGTTCCGTACCTCCTCTGGCAGGGTCGCGAACCACATTCGGGTTTCGGGAATCGTCGAAAGGATGTGAACAGTGCGCGGTGTAATCGAATGCCAGGCCAGCTTCAAAGCTTCGAGCACGGGGAGAGCCTTTTTCTGCGGACACTCGTACGCGATCGGCCAGAGAACCATGTCTCTTTTTGACGGTGGTCCGCTCCAGGAGCTTGCCAGCGCGGCGACGTCGATCCCGCCGGTGCCCGGCACGACGCCCAGCGGAGACAACTGCTCCTGCCGTAAACCCATGCCGAGCGCAAGCTCATAATTCTGATCGTTA